>JAESFZ010000072.1_pt1:5000-320501 | contig 320501 bp, 288 predicted proteins | sample 9269561 | NCBI WGS metagenome assembly JAESFZ01 (sample SAMN14515552, study PRJNA621657) | algae metagenome | isolation source: Tildeniella nuda ZEHNDER 1965/U140 and co-occurring heterotrophs from wet... | place: Switzerland: Stansstaad, Zurih | collected 1965-01-01 | reverse complement strand
AGCGCCGCCATGATCGCGGTCATCGACGCGCACGACGCCTGATGGCCGCCGACCTTCAGCCCGTCGCGGCTGTCGCGCAGCTGGTTCGCGTTGTGGATCGTCCAGGCGCTGAGCCAGCGCAGCCGCGTGTCGAGCGCCTCGATCGCGGCGACAATTTCGGGGTCGATGGCGGGCTTGTTGACCTGTTGATTCATCGCGTTTCCCTACGCGTTTGCGCCCGCCTTGTCGAAGGGAGAGGTTGCGCGATCGCCGGCCCCATGCATGCTCGAACCGCTGTTCAGGGAAGGGATCGACGCCATGGCCGACCATCAATTCTGCACCGTCGAGCGCGACGGCAGGCTGCTCATCGTGACGATGAACCGCCCCGAGCGGATGAACGCGCTGCACCCGCCGGCGAACGACGAACTGGCGCAGGTGTTCGACGATTTCGCCGCCGATCCCGACCTGTGGGTGGCGATCCTCACCGGCGCCGGCGACCGCGCCTTTTCGGCCGGCAACGACCTGCGCTGGCAGGCCGAGGGCAATCCGCTCACCGTACCGGCGACGGGTTTTGCCGGGCTCACCGCACGCTGGGACCTCGACAAGCCGGTGATCGCCGCGGTCAACGGCGTCGCGATGGGCGGCGGCTTCGAGATCGCGCTCGCCTGCGATCTGATCGTCGCCGCCGAGAGCGCGACCTTCGCGCTTCCCGAACCCCGGGTCGGGCTGGCGGCGCTTGCCGGCGGGCTTCACCGCCTGCCCCGGCAGATCGGCCTCAAGCGCGCGATGGGAATGATGCTGACCGGCCGCCACGTCGGCGCCGCGGAGGGCGCCGAGCTTGGCTTCGTCAACGAGGTGGTGCCGGCCGCCGGGCTGATGGCCGCGGCGCGACGCTGGGCCGAGGCGATCCTGGCCTGTTCGCCGATGTCGATCCGCGCCACCAAGGACGCCGTCGCGCGCGGGCTCGACGAGCCCAGCCTGCGCGCCGCCTACGAGGGCCAGATGCGCTATCCGGCGGTCGCGGCGCTGTTCCGCAGCGAGGACCTCATCGAAGGCCCTATGGCCTTCGCGCAGAAGCGAAAACCGGAGTGGAAGGGCCGGTAATTCTACGGTATATTAAGCAAAGGGCCGCCTCGCGCATCGCAAGGCGGCCCTTCCATTGTCGTCGCGCGTTAGGCGCTTATGCGTGACCCCCGCGAACGGAGATCCAATGCGCCGACTGCGGCTTGAGACAATGAGACACTGGACCACCTCCTTTCGATTGTTTTCGACCGACGCCAATATGGTCCGGATCGGCGCCGACGAAAAGGGGCCGGTGGCGCAATGATCGGCGACGGTGCGAGCGAGGCCAGCCTGCGCGCGATCCATGTCGGCCGCATCGCGCCGCTGGGCCCCGAAAATGTGCCGAGCGGGTTCTTCAAGCAGCCGGCCGTCGGCGCGGTGGCCGCCGGCGAGCTCGGGCTCGCCGGCGACGAGCAGGCCGACAAGCGGCTGCATGGCGGCGCCGACAAGGCGGTCTATGCCTATCCGAGCGAAGGCTATGGCGCCTGGGTCGAGGATTTTCCGGCGCGCGCGCGCACGCTGGTACCCGGCGGCATGGGCGAGAATCTCGTCACCGCCGGGCTGAGCGAGGACGAGGTGCGCATCGGCGACATCCTGCGCATCGGCAGCGCGACGCTGCAGGTGACGCAGCCCCGGCAGCCCTGCTTCAAGCTCGGGCTGTACCACCGCGAGCCGAGGATGGTGCGGCGGATGATCGAGACCGGCCGCTGCGGCTGGTACATGCGCGTCGTCGAGCCGGGGCTGCTCGCCGCCGGCGATCGCATCGAGATCGTCGAGCGGCAGGAGAAAGGCTGGTCGATCCGCCACTTCGCCGCGCATATCGCGCTGAAGACCATCGATGCCGAGGCACTGTCGGAGATCGTCGCGATGCCCGGCGTCGCCGAAAGCTGGAAGCTGCGCGCGCTGCGGCTGCTCGCCGAGACCAAGGGCGTCCACCAGCCGCAGTGACGCGCCGCGGCGTTTCGGCCATAGTCGGCGCGAGCGAGGGGCTGCGGGTATGATGCGTTTGTCGACGAGTCGGCTGGGAGTGGCGGTGGCGGCGGTGTTGCTGTCGGCATGCGGCGGGGGCAGCGGCGGGTCCCCGGCAGCGCCGGCCGGCGGCGGCAGCAGCGGAACCGGCGGCGGCACCTCGACGGGCGGCGGCCAGACCAGCGCCAGCTGCGGGCTGCGCGATCGCCAGACCTGGGCCCAAGGCGTGCTGCGCGAATGGTATCTCTTCCCCGAGACGCTGCCCGCCAACCTCGATCCGGCCGGCTTCGCCACCGTCGACGACTATATCGACGCGCTGACCGCCACCGCGCGCAGCCAGCGCCGCGACCGCTATTTCACCTATCTGACCTCGATCGCCGACGAGAATGCCTTCTTCTCGACGGGCGCCAGCGCCGGCTTCGGCTTCCGCGTCTCGACCGACAGCGTCAACCGCCGCGCCTTCATCATGGAGACCTTCGAGGACACGCCGGCGTTCGCCGCGGGCATCGATCGCGGCGACGAGATTCTGGCGATCGGCACCAGCAGCGGCACGCTGCAGCAGGTGTCGCAGCTGATCACCAGCGGCGGGAGCAACGCGGTGACCGCCGCGCTCGGCGCGTCGACGCCGGGGCTGACGCGCGTGCTGCGCGTCTCGGGCCCGGCGGGCACGCGCGACCTGACGCTCGCCAAGGCCGATTATTCGCTGGCGCCGGTGTCGTCGCGCTACGGCGCCAGGATCATCCAGGACGGCGCGCGCAAGGTCGGCTACCTCAACCTGCGAACCTTCATCTCGTCGGCCGACCCGCAGCTGCGCTTCGCCTTCGAGCGCTTCCGCAGCGAGGGCGTCACCGAGCTCGTCGTCGACTTTCGCTACAACGGCGGCGGGCTGATCTCGACCGCCGAGCTGCTCGGCGACCTGCTCGGCGGCAACCGCGCGCCGAGCGAGGTCTTCTCGTCGTTCGTCTATCGCCCCGAGAAGGCGGCCAACAACAGCACCAAGCGCTTCCAGCCGCAGGCGCAGTCGGTGTCGCCGACACGGATCGCCTTCATCACCACCGGCGCTTCCGCCTCGGCGAGCGAGGTCGTCATCAACGGCCTGCTCCCCTACCTTGGCACCAACCTCGGGCTGATCGGCGCCAACACCTTCGGCAAGCCCGTCGGGCAGGTGGCGCTCGACCGCAGCGCCTGTGACGACCGGCTGCGCGTCGTGGCGTTCAGCAGCCGCAACTCGGCCAATTCGGACGCCTATTACGACGGGCTCGCCGGCACCGTTCAGGCCAGCTGCCGCGCCACCGACGATTTCACGCGGCCGCTCGGCGACGCGCAGGAGAGTTCGGTCCGCCAGGCGCTCGACTTCCTCGCCGGCCGCGCCTGCACGCCGATCGCGACGGGCCAGACGGCGATGGCGGCGGTCGACGGGCGCGCCAACCTCCAGCTGCTGACGCCGGCGGACGCCGACGTGACGCAGCGCGAGGTACCGGGGGCATTCTGACGTGAGCGGTGGTGGGCCCGGAGGGATTCGAACCCCCAACCAAGCCGTTATGAGCGGCCAGCTCTACCCTTGAGCTACAGGCCCGTCGCCGGAGCGTTTTCCGGTTACCGTGCGCTTTCGGCGGCGGCAAGCACCTCGCCGATGCCCGCCGGCTCGACGCCGGCGCGCGCCAGGAAGCCGAAGACGCCGTCGAACCAGGCGTAGAAGCGCTTGAGGTCGCTGGCGTCGCGCACATAGGGCGTGTGTCCGGGCTCGACCGACGGCGAGTGGAACGAGATGTTGATCAGCCGGGTGCCGCCGTCGAGCAGCAGTTTGAGCGCCATCAGCGCTTCGTCGAGCGGGATGCCCTCGGGGGTGAGCGCCACGCGGTTGAGCAGGCGGCTGCGGTTGAGCAGCCCGCGCAGCCGCGGAAGGCGGGCGCCGAGCCGGAACAGCGGCTCGCCCAGCCCGCGCAGCCCGCCGAGGAAGGCGGTGGTCAGCGGCACCTCGAGGATGCGCCGCTCGGGGCCGGTCCAGTAGGGCGCGGCGCGCGCATGCTCGAAATTGGGGCCGCCCTCGTCGACATAGTCGAACAGCGGCCGCACCGAGGCATCGACCCGGTAGCCGAACTCGTCAAGCAGCGCCTCGGTATTGGGGCCGATGCCGTAGCGCCCGGCGCGGTAGATCATCGGCTGAACACCGAAGCTCGCCTCGATCGCCTCGGTGAGCGCGGCGAGCTTGGCGCGCTCGGTGCGGCGCGGCAGGTTGCCGGGGAAGCTGTTGCGGGCGTCGACGGTCTCGTCGAACGGCGGGTTGACCCAGGGATGGAGCTGCGCGCCGACGATCGCCTCGCCGTCGTCGACGAAGCGGCGCAGCACCTCGACGCTCGCCGGAGTCGTCGCGATGGGATAGTCGACGAGATAGGCCGGGCTGATCCCGAACTCGCGCAGCCGCGCATGGGCGACGGGCAGCGCGCGCACCGCGCTCACCGACGTCGCGTCGCGGCGCTTGGGCTGGGTCCAGTCGAACTCCTCCTCGGTATCGACCGTGACGATGACGCGACGGCCGAACGATTCGGGAAAATCGATGTAGAGCGAAGGGGATGGCGCGAGCACTGCTGAGCGGTAGGCGCTTCTGTGCGCAAAGAAAAGAGGGCCCGAAGCGCTGGCGCCGGCCCGCATCGTCACCGCGGCTGCGAGGAGGGAGAGCCCCCGGCGCAAGGAGGGAGGGAGGAGCGCCGGGGGCCTCGTCCGGAGCCGCGGGGAGGGAGGGTGCGGCGTCACGGGCGGTTCGCTGCAATGCAGCAACACCGCCTATATGCTCATGCTTGGACGGTCTGAGCAGTGCCGCGTTGCGGACCGCAGCTATGCAGCGACTGCATGGGCGGCGAGCCGGGCGCCGTCGAGCGCCTGCGCGGTCATCCGCTTGACGATGAAATCGCGCAGCACCGCCACGCGCACCGAGGTGCGCAGTTCGGGCGGATAGACGAAGAAGGTCCGGAACACCGGTCCCTCGGCGTGCGGCAGGATCGGCCGGACCTTGCCCGAGAAGTTGATCAGGTAGCTCGGCAGCGCGCCGATGCCGATGCCGGCATCGATCGCCTGCAGCAGCCCGAAGATGTTGTTGACCGTCAGCACCGGCAGGCGCGGCGGGCCGCTATGCCCGGCGTCGAGGATCCAGTTGACGCCGCGGATCGGCGCCGGCGCCAGCGGTCCGTAGGCGACCAGCCGGTGATCGTCGAGCTCCTCGACGGTCTGCGGCGTACCATGCTTGGCGAGATAGTCGGGCGAGGCGCAGAGCCAGTAGCGCACCGGTGCGAGCGATTTCTGGATATGGTCCGACTGGTGCGGCGCGTGAAAGCGGATCGCCACGTCGGCCTCGCGCTTCGACAGGTCGAGGTCGTCGTCGGACAGCATCAGGTCGACGTTGATGTCGGGGTAGAGGTCGAGGAAGTCGCGAAGCTCGCGCGCCAGCCAGGTCGAGCCGAAGCTCACCGTCGTGGTCAGCCGGATTTCGCCGGTCGGCCGCTCGCGCGAGAATTCGATGCCCTGCTGCGTGCGCTCGATGCGCTCCTGCATCTCGTGCGTCGCATCGTGCAGCTGCTCGCCCTCGTGCGTCATCGCCAGGCCGCGCGCGTGCCGGTGGAACAGCTTGGCGCCGAGCTGCGCCTCGAGCGCCTGGATCTGCCGCGACAGCGCCGGCTGGCTCATGTGCAGCCGCCGCGCCGCCTCGGTGAAGCTTCCCGCCTCGGCGACCGAGTGGAACAGCCGCAGCTTTTCCCAGTCGAGCTGCATGCGCCCTCTCCTCCCCGGCGGTCGTTTCGCCGCTTCTATTCCGCCGCTTCGCTCCGCACCGCCGCGTCGACGTCGTGCGCGCCGTCGGCGGCGATCTCGGTCGTGCTGTGATGCGCCAGGAAGCGTTCGGCCTCGAGCGCCGCCATGCAGCCCATCCCCGCCGCGGTCACCGCCTGGCGAAACACCTTGTCCTTGACGTCGCCGGCGGCGAACACGCCGGGGACGTTGGTCGCGGTCGAATCGGGCGCGGTGACGATATAGCCGTCTTCGTCCATCGCGACCTGTCCCTTGAACAGCTCGGTCGCCGGATCGTGGCCGATGGCGATGAACAGGCCGTCGACGCTGAGGTCGCGCCCGTCGCCGCCGTCGGTCGCGCCGAGGCGAACGGTGGTGACGCCCGGCGGGCTGTCGGTGCCGAGCACGTCGAGCACTTCGGCGTTCCAGATCATCTCGATCTTGGGGTTGGCGAACAGCCGCGCTTGGTTGACCTTGTCGGCGCGCAAGGCGTCGCGGCGGTGGACGAGATAGACCTTCGACGCGAAATTGGTGAGGAACAGCGCTTCCTCGACCGCGGTGTTGCCGCCGCCGACCACCGCCACCGCCTTGCCGCGATAGAAGAAGCCGTCGCAGGTGGCGCAGGCCGAGACGCCGAAGCCGCGGAACTTCGTCTCCGACGGCAGACCGAGCCAGCGCGCCTGCGCGCCGGTGCAGATGATCAGCGTGTCGCCATGATAGTGGACGCCCGAATCGCCGACCGCCACGAACGGCCGCTTCGACAGGTCGACCGAGACGATGGTGTCGGAGATCAGCTCGGCGCCGACATGCTCGGCCTGCGCCGCCATCTTGACCATCAGGTCGGGGCCCATGATCGAGGTCTCGCCGGGCCAGTTCTCGACATCGGTGGTGACGGTGAGCTGGCCGCCCGGCTGGATGCCCTGCACCAGCACGGGATCGAGCGCGGCGCGCGCGGCATAGACGGCGGCGGTATAGCCGGCAGGGCCCGACCCGATGACGAGAACGCGGCTGTGCTTGATCTGGCTCATGTAGGGACCTTGGCGAACGATTGAGACTCGTCCGTATCTAGGCGCTTTGGTCCTCGTTTGCGACGGCTTGTTCGTCGCCGTCGGCGCCGGGCAGCGTCAGCGTGAAGCGCTGCGGCTCGATCGCGAAGCTGCCGCCCATCGCCTCGCCGAGCTGGCGGACGAGCCGCAGCCCGAAGCCGAGGCCGAGCAGCGGTGCCCCCCCGCCCTCGCCGGCGACGCTCGCGGTATCGAGCAGGCGATCGGCGGTCAGCTCGTCGAGCGCGCTCGGTCGCGTCAGGAACAGCCGGATATCGGCGCCTGCCCGCTGGACGCCGAGCAGCAGCGTCTCGCCGCCTTCGGCGACCGCGATGACCGCCGCGAGCAGCCGCTTGACCGCGCGGTCGAGCGACCGTTCGTCGGCGAGCGCCGGCGGCAGGCCGGGGGCGACGGTGACCGCGATCGAGACGCCGCGCGCGGCGGCGAGCGCCCGGTGCCGCTCGGCGATGCGCTCGACGAGCGCGCCGGCATCGACCGCCGCGGGATTGACCGGCCAGTGCCCGCGATCGAGCCGCGCCGCGTCGGTCAGATCGTCGAGCGCGCCGAGCAGCCGCTGCGCATGGTCGAGGATCGCGCCGGCGCGCTGGCGATAGGCCTCGGCCGCGGGGCCGAGCGTCTCGCTCTCGATCATCTGCGCAAATCCCATGATCGCATTGAGCGGTGAGCGGACCTCGTGCGCCACCTGCGCGAGCGACTCGCTCGACGCCCCGGTGCCGAACAACCCCGCCGCCGGCACCGACTGGGCGGTGCCGCGGTAGCCGAGGAAGCGGCCGCTGCCGCGTTCGAAGAACGGCACGCCGGCGAGAAGGCAGCCGCCCGCCGCGGTGTCGACGCGAAGGCCGCGGAACGCGACGCGTCGCGCGAAGCTCGGCCAGATCGCATCGGCGCCGCCGAGGTCGAACAGCCGGTCGCCGGCCGCGACCGGCGCCGGGCCGTCGAGGAAGGTGAATCCGCCGCGCGAGTCGCACTCCCAGCGCCAGTCGCCGGCCAGCTCGACCGGCGCGGCGGCGCCGTCGCGCTGCAACCGGTCGATCAGCGCGACGACCTCGCGCGCGCCGTCCTCGATCGCGGGATGGCGCGAGGCGATGCCGGCGACCCTGCCGGCGACGAGGCGGCGTGTCGCCTCGGGAAGCTCGGGAGCCAGCGCGCGCCATTCGGACTCGTCGAGCCGCAGCCGCGCGATGAGCGGCTCGAGGTCGGCGAGCGCCTCGCCGCGGAACAGCCAGAGCATCGTGCGGTCGGGCCAGCGCCCCGCCGCCAGCTCGATCGCCTCGCGGCGCACCGCGAGCGGCACCTGCGGCCGCAGCGTCTCGAGCGCGGCGAGCGCCTCGATGCGCAGCTGCGGATCGGCGGTGCCTCCGGCGCCGATCAGCAGCGCGGCGATCCGGCGAAAGGCGAGCGTGCGCGACGCAGCGCCCCATGCCGCGGCATGAGGGAGCGCACGCCGCAACTCGTCGTCCGTCGCCATCGCCGCCTCTCTAGCACGGCGTCGGCGGCGAAGCGTTAACGGTCGATGCGACGATATCGGATTAGATCATTGCGCCTCTCGGCAACATTCTTATAGTTGGACGCCTCAACACGCAGGTGTCCTTGCGCATGCCGCTCAATCAGCCGATCCATCTCGACGCCATCGACCGCCAGATTCTGCGCAACCTGCAAAGCGAAGGCCGCGTGACCAACGTCGAGCTGGCGTCGCGCGCCGGTCTCACCGCGCCGCCCTGCCTGCGCCGCGTCCGCGCGCTCGAGGAAGCCGGAATCATCCGCGGCTACCACGCCGATCTCAATCCCGAAGCGCTCGGCTACGGCATCACCGTCTTCGCGATGGTGTCGCTGAAAAGCCAGGCCGAAGCCGATCTGCGCGCCTTCGAGGAGCATGTCGCCGGGCTCGATCCGGTGCGCGAGTGCCACATGCTCAACGGCGAGATCGACTTCGTCCTCAAGATCGTCGCGCACGACTTGCAGGAATTCCAGCGGTTCCTGACGACGCACCTGACGCCGGCGCCCAACGTCGAGCACGTCAAGACGTCGCTGACCATCCGCACGTCGAAGTCGGTACCCGGCGTTCCGGTCGACGGCTGAGTCCTTCGCCTTCTTCGCCGCCAACGAAAAAGGCGGCGCCGGATCGCTCCGGCGCCGCCCTTTTCTTGTGATCTGCGAGACGCTTAGAACTTGAAGCGAGCGCCAATGCGGATCTGGTAGAGCGACTGACGGGTCTGCAAATTCTCCTGCGGCGCCACCACCGCCGAGTAGCGGTACTGCGTGCAGGTCTGCGTCGGCGCGGTGTTGATCTGTGCCGTCGTCGGCGCGGTGCCGGTCGGAACGGCGACCGTCAGACACTGAACGTCGGCGAGCACCGCCGTCTGCGGGAACGCCACCTGGCGGAGCGAACCCCAGTCGCTGTCGAGCAGGTTGAGGAAGTTCTCGACGTCGGCAAAGAGTTCGATGCGGCTCTTGCCGAGGAACGCCGGAATCTCCTGGCCGAAGTGCAGGTCGACCTTGAAGAAGTCGGGCGCCTCCTGCGAGTTCTTCGGGACGATGCGGCCACGGAACTTCTCGAGCCCGAGCGAGCTGACGAGGCCATCGAACGCCGCCTGCGACGCTGCCGTGTCGAACGACACGCGGCTGTCGCCGCCGGCGGTCGGAATATAGAGCAGCCCGCGGCCGGCATTGCCGACGGTGCCGAGGACGGCCGAACGACCCGACGAGCGGTCGAGACCGACGATGCTGTACGGACGGCCGGTGCGATACTCGCCGAACACGTTGAAGCGCGTCTTGTAGTCGCCGAAGAACGCGTGGTTGTAATCGATCGAGAATTTATACTGGTCGCGGATCTGGTAGATCGAGGTGCCATAGGCGGCGAAGTTCGGATCGAGGAACGCGTTGTTCGAATAGAGCGAACCCGCCGTCGCCGAGGTGATGGCGTTGGCGTCCTGAATGTCCGACCGCGTGTAGCTGAAGTCGGTCGTCAGGTCCGGGGTCCACTCCTTCGACACGCGCGCAACGCCGACGATCGAGCGGCCCTGGCTGGTGTTGGTCAGCAGCAGGTCCTGGTTCGTCGAGGCGACGCCACCGCGCGGACCGTAGCGGGTCCGGCCGTCGGGCAGCGTGCCGATCGGCACCGAGCGCAGATCGGTGTAGGTGTAGGCGTTGATGACCTCGCCGTAGAGAACATCCGCGCCGAACAGCCAGCCCGAGCCGAGGAAGCTGTCGCCGAAGTCCGCCTCATAATTGACCGACAACGTCGAGCGGAACTGCTTGGCGACCTGCAGATCCGGGTCGATCGCATTGACCGCCCCGAGCGCGAGCGAACCGGTGTTCGTCGCCAGGAAGTTGGTCAGAGAAGTCGGGAATGAACGGCCCGTCACGCCGGTGAGCGCATCGCACGTGTTGCCAGAGGCAACGCAGTTGGCGGCGTTGATGTCGACCGAGTTGGTGAGCAGACCGGTGTTCGAGAAGCTGTTCGACAGGAACACGTCGGGCGTGCCGCCCGCGAAGATGCCCGCGCCGCCGCGGATGACCAGATTGTCCTTGGCCTGCCAGTTGAAGCCGAAGCGCGGCTGGAAGGCGGACCGGCCCTTGAAGGTCTCACGGTTCGAGAAGCCGGTGCGCGCCAGGAAGTTGGGGTTCGCCGCGGGGGTATCGCCGCTATCGTAGAGATCGAAGCGCGCGCCGTAGGTCAGCTGCAGGTTGGGCAGGACGTCCCATTCGTCCTGGAGACCGAAGGTCCAGGTCTGCGTGCTGAACGAAGCCGCGGCATCGTTCGGATCGAGGCTCGGCACCGCGCCGCCGAGGCGGACGCGGCCGGCGCGGCGCGCCTGGAAGTCGGCGAGCGAGTCGAAGTAGATGTCGCCGGTCGACCGCTGCAGGAACAGGTTGAACACGTCGATGTCGGTATAGCCGGCGGTCAGCTTGAAATTGTGATCGCCCGCCGACACGCGCGTCGTGAAATCGAACGACAGCGTTTCGGTGTTGAGGTCGTTCGACTGACGGCTGACGTCGGGACCGAAGAAGATGCGCGAGCCGGCGCACGTCGTCGCCGAACCGGCGCTCACCGCGTCGAGGCAGACCTCGAACTGCGAGATGTCGCGGCCGCCGAAGGGCGTCTGGTCGCGGTTGTAGTCGCGATAGCTGGCACGGAATTCGGTCGAAACCGCGTCGGACCAGGTCGAATTGATCTGGAAGACGCCCGAATTGACTTCCTCGGCGAGCTCGTAGCCGTTCGAGGTCAGGCCGAGCGCCGGCGGGTTGGTGGTGAAGGTGTTCTGCTGGAACTGCTGCGTCCCGACGTTGCGGACATAGGTCAGCGCGACGCGGTGATCGTCGCTGAGGTTCCAGTCGAGCTTGCCGACGATTTTCTCGTCTTCTTCGACGGCGTTGGCAACGAGGCCCAGCGTGTCATAGCCGTACACGGTCTGGGCGATCGACGACACGGTGTCGATGTTGCCCTGCGTGACCCCGGGGACCTGCGAGGCGAACGCCGAACCGACGCCGACGTCGAACGGATCGGCTTCCTCCGTCTTCTCGTAGGCCACCATGAAGAACAGCTTGTCCTTCACGATCGGGCCGGCGAGCAGGCCGCCATATTGCTTCGAATCGAAGTCGAGATCGACGTTGACGCCCCGGCTGCTGTCGCCGGTCAGCTTGTCGTCCGTATAGGTGTAGAAAGCCGAACCGGTGAAGTCGTTGGTGCCCGAGCGCAGCGTGACGTTGATGGCGCCGCCCTGGAAGTCGCCTTCCGACACATCATAGGGCGCGACCTGAACCGACAGCTGCTCGATCGCGTCGAACGGCACCGGGCCGCGCGAGGTGGGCAGACCGCCGTTATTGAGGCCGAAGTCGTCGGAGAACTGCACGCCGTCGACCGAGAAGCGGTTGAGGCGGCCGTTCTGGCCGGCGATCTCGATGGTGCGGCTGTTGGTCGGGTCGATCGTCGCGAACGGGTCGCGGCGCGCGATGTCGCGGATGTCGCGGTTGATCGAGGCGACGCCCTCGATCGCTTCCTGGTTGAGCACGGTGGCCGGGCCCGACGACAGCTGGATCGAGCTGCTCTGGCGGCTGCCGGTGACCGTGATCGTCTCCGAGGCGTTGAATAGCGTCACCTCGACGCGCTGCGGCGCGCCGGGGCTGATGCTCGCGACCGTGTCGGTAACCGACTCGAGGCCGTCAGCCGCAACCGTCACTTCGTACGGGCCGCCGACGCGCAGGCCGGAGGCGTTGAACGACCCTTCCGAGTTCGTCGTCGAAACCGAGCGGCTGCCCGACGGCGTGTGAATGATCGTCACCGTCGCGTTCGGCACCGCATTGCCGGCGCTGTCCGAGACGCTGCCGCGGATCGTGCCGGTGGTTTCCTGAGCATAGACCGCCGTCGAGGCGACCATCAGCGCGCCGATCGCGCAGCCGAGCCGAAGTGAACGCATGTGAGTTTCCCCCAGAGTGAAAAGCGTGTGGAATTGAGCTTTGTCGGCCGATTGCTCGACTCGTGGCGGCTTGTGAAGGGGGTTTATGACAGTCCGGCGACGCGCCTAGTGCAGCGCAGCATTTTGCCTGCCGACTCTTTTCGGGCGTGGCGCCGGAGCAACATTATTCCGGCTCCGGCGGCCGCCCCGGCGCGGTTTCGCGCGTCCGGAATCGCGATCGGGCGACTCGGGGGTGGGCGACGGATCGCCGCCGTGACCTCGCGGCGGCGATGCGCTAGAGAGCGCTCGTCAGCCGCCGTTCAGGCGGCGCGGACTATTGCCTCGCGCGGTCGACTGCGCGAAAGCCGGTGCGACGAACGGGGTGGGTTTGGGAGAATTGAATGCGTTTGCGTAATGCCGGCCGCATGCTGGGCGCCCTCGCCGCGCTGACGGCGCTGCCCCTGCTTGCGCAGGAGGCGGGAACGCTCATCGGCGTCAACGATCCGGTCAACTTCCTCGGCCGCGTCGATCCGTCGGTGCGCAAGGCCACCGCGATCGTCAACGGCGACGTCATCACCGACACCGACGTCGAGCAGCGGCTCAATCTCGTCCTCGCCGCCAACCAGGGCCGCATCGACGCGCAGGAGCGCGAGCGGCTGCGGCTCCAGGTGCTGCGCAACCTCATCGACGAGAAGCTGCAGATCCAGGAAGCCAACGAGAACGAGGTCACCATCGAGCCCGCCGAGGTCACCGAGGCGCTCAATCGCGTCGCGAGCAATTTCAAGCAGACCCCGGCGCAGTTCAGCGACTATCTCAAGGCGCGCGGCACCTCGACGATGTCGCTGCGCAGCCAGATCCACGCCGAGCTGGCATGGAGCCGCCTGCTGCGCCGCCGCATCGAGCCCTTCGTCAACGTCGGCGACGACGAGGTACAAGATCTCATCGATCGGCTCGAGGCCACCAAGGGCCAGGAACAGTTCCGCGTCGGCGAGATCTTCCTCGCGGCGACACCCGAGAATGAGGCCGAGGTGATGGCCGGGGCGCAGCGCATCGTCGATCAGGTCAAGCGCGGCGCCTCGTTCATCGCCTACGCGCGCCAGTTCTCCGAATCCTCGACCGCCTCGGTCGGCGGCGATCTCGGCTACGTCCAGCCGGCGCAGCTGTCGCAGCCGGTCCAGACCGCGCTCGCCACGCTCAGCGAAGGTCAGGTCAGCGATCCGATCCGCGTCCAGGGCGGCGTGATGATCGTCGCGCTGATCGACAAGCGCCAGGCGCTCACCGCCGATCCGGACGCGGCGGTGCTCAGCCTCAAGCAGATCGGCATCGACCTGAAGCCGTCGACGCCGCGCGCCGAGGCCGAGCGGCTGGTCAAGACACTGCAGGATCGCACGCAGGCGATGGGCGGCTGCGGACGCGCCGAGGAAGTCGGTGCGGCGATCGGCGCCGAGGTCGTCTCGAACGACCAGGTGCGCATCCGCGATCTCCCCGCCCCGCTGCAGGCGATGATGCGCGACCTGCAGATCGGCGAGGCAACGCCGCCCTTCGGCTCGCCCGAGGAAGGCATTCGCGTGCTGGTGCTGTGCGGTCGCGACGATGCGCCCGAGCAGGCGTCCGGCCCGTCGTTCGACCAGGTCTATGCGCAGCTCGAGGAAGAGCGCGTGGGCCGCGCCGCGCGCCGCTACCTGCGCGATCTTCGCCGCGACGCCATCGTCGACTACCGGTGAGCGATTGATCTTGCCGCTCGCCGTCGCGCTTGGCGATCCTGCCGGGATCGGTCCCGAGATCGTCGCCAAGTCGTGGGATGCGCGGCGCGACGCTGGGCTGCCGCCGTTCTTCGCGGTCGGCAACCAGACCAGTATCGAGCGCGTCTGGGGCGGCCCGATCCGGCCGATCGCGCAGCCCAACGAAGCCGGCGCCGCCTTCGGGGAGGCGCTGCCGCTCATCCAGGTCGATGATCCCGGCGCGATCGTCCCGGGCGAACCCAACCTTCCCGGCGCGCGCTGCGCGCTCGACAGTCTCGAGATCGCCGTCGGCCTGACGCGCAGCGGCGCGGCAAGCGCGCTGGTGACCGGACCGGTCGCCAAGGCGCAGCTCTATGCGATCGGCTTCAGCCACCCCGGCCAGACCGAGTTCGTCGCCGAACGCTGCGGCATCGCCTACGAGAACACCGCGATGATGCTGGCGGGGCCGACGCTGCGGACGGTGCCGGTCACGCTCCACATGTCGATCGCCGACGCGGTCCGCCGGCTGACCAGCGAGCTGATCGTCTCGCGGGCGCGCACCGTGGCGCGCGGCCTGCAGCGCGACTTCGGCATCGATGCGCCGCGGCTGGCGGTCGCCGGCCTCAACCCGCACGCCGGCGAAGGCGGCGCGCTCGGCCTGGAAGAGATCGAGATCATCGCGCCGGCGATCGAGCTGCTGCGCGCCGAGGGCATCGACGTCGTCGGCCCGCTCCCCGCCGACACCATGTTCCACGAGCGGGCGCGTGCCGACTATGATGCGGCGATCTGCATGTATCACGACCAGGCGCTGATCCCGCTGAAGGCGCTGCACTTCGACGAGGGCGTCAACATGACGCTCGGCCTGCCGATCGTGCGGACCGCGCCCGACCATGGCACGGCCTTCGGCATCGCCGGCCACGGCATGGCGCGCCCCGACGCGATGATCGCGGCGATCCGCATGGCCGCCGAGTGCGCCAACCGCCGCGCCAGCCGTGACGGCTGAGCTCCAGGCGCTCCCGCCGCTCCGCGAGGTCATCGCCCGGCACGGCCTCGCCGCCAAGAAATCGCTCGGGCAGAATTTCCTGCTCGATCTCAACCTCCTCGACCGGATCGCGCGCGTGCCGGGGCCGCTCGACGGCGCCGCGGTCTATGAGGTCGGCCCCGGCCCCGGCGGGCTGACGCGCGCGCTGCTCAAGGCAGGTGCGCGCGTCACCGCGGTCGAGCGCGACGATCGCGCGATGCCGGCGCTCGCCGAGATCGGCGAGGCGGCGCCGGGGCGGCTCAGGGTCGTGGCGCAGGACGCGATGAAGATCGACGAGGCGACGCTGCTCGGCGAGCCCGCGCATGTCGCCGCCAACCTGCCCTACAACATCGGTACCGCGCTACTGGTGCGCTGGCTGACGTCGGACGCCTGGCCGCCGTGGTGGCTGAGCCTCACGCTGATGTTCCAGAAGGAGGTGGCGCAGCGGATCGTCGCGCCGGCGGGAAGCGACGCCTACGGCCGGCTGTCGGTGCTGTCGCAGTGGCGATCGACGCCGCGCATCGCGCTCGAGCTGCCGCCGCAGGCGTTCACGCCGCCCCCCAAGGTGTCGTCGGCGGTGGTGCATATCGTGCCGGCGGCGGCCCCCGCCGGCGTGCCGGCCGCCGCCATCGGCGCGGTCACCGCCGCCGCCTTCGGGCAGCGGCGCAAGATGCTGCGCGCCAGCCTGAAGTCGCTCCCGGGCGCGCTCGAGGCGCTGGCGGCGTGCGGCATCGACGGCGAACGCCGCGCCGAAACGCTCTCGGTCGCGGAATTCGTCGCGCTGGCCGGCGCCTGGACCGCCGCCAGAGGCTAGTTCTTGGTCGTGGCCGCCGGGGTGGGTGCCGCGGTCGCCGCCGCCGTCTGCGGGCCGGCGGGCGCCTGCGCGATGGCGATCGACAGCTTGCGCGCCTCGGCGCAGTCGGTCTTGCAGAGCTGGCGGATGCGATCGAGGTTGGCCTGCGCGCGCGTCTTGGCGCCGCGCTGCGCCAGCGCTGCCCCCTGCCCCTCGAGCGCGGCGAGGTCGTTGGGATCGAGCTGAAGCGCCTCGCGGTAATATTTCACCGCGCTGCCGTGGAGCCCCTGCGCCTGCATCGCCTTGGCGATGCCGATATAGGCCTTGCGGTTCTTCGGATCGATCGCGAGCGCGGTCTCGAACTCGCCGACCGCCGCCGCGGCCTGGCCCTTGCCGAGCGCATCGTAGCCGGCCTGCGAGAAGCTCTGCGACGCGGGCTTGATCACGTCGTCGCCGGGCACCGCCGCCACCGCCGCACCGGTCATCACCACAGCCGAGAGCCCGGCGAGCAGCCACTTGGAACGCATGCAAATTCCTCCGCGAAAGCGTGTCACGTCGATACGTATCAAATAGGGCTCAATCCCGCGATGAAAAAGCCGTCGGTGCCGTGGCGGGCCGGCGACAGAACAGCGCGCCCTGCCGCAACCTGCTCGGTCGGCAAGGAAAATGGCGATTCGACCCACCCCGGGTTGGCGGCCAGGAAGCGATCGACCTGCGCGTCGCCTTCCTCGGGCAGCAGCGAGCAGACGACATAGACCAGCCGGCCGCCCGGCTTGACGAGCGCCGCGCCGATCTCGAGCAGCCGCGCCTGCAGCGCGGTCAGCCGCGCCAGCCGGTCGGGCGTCAGCCGCCAGCGCGCCTCGGGATTGCGCCGCCAGGTGCCGGTGCCCGAGCAGGGCGCGTCGACGAGCACGACATCGGCGCGGCGGATATGGTCGGCGAGCCTGTCGAGCTCCTTGCCGGGATCGAGCAGCAGCGTCTCGATGATCGAGGCGCCGGCGCGATCGGCACGCGGCGGCAGCCGCTGAAGGCGGTCGCGATTGGTGTCGGCGGCGATCAGCCTGCCGTCGTTGGCCATCGCCGCCGCCATCGCCAGCGCCTTGCCGCCCGCCCCGGCGCACAGGTCGATCACCGTCATGCCGGGCTCGACCATCGTCGCCAGGCAGGCGAGCTGGCTGCCCTCGTCCTGCACCTCGACCGCGCCGCCGATGAACAGCGGGTGCTGCTCGACGTTGAACGGCTCGGCGGCGCGCAGCCCGTGCGGCGCGAACGGGGTCGGGGTCACCGGCACCGGCCATTCGAACGGGTCGTCGCGCGCGGCGATCAGCGTGTTGACGCGCAGGTCGAGCGGCGCGCGCCCGAGCAGCGCCGCCAGCTCCGCCTCGGTCGTCGCGCCGAAGCGCTGGCGCAGCCGCTCGACGAGCCATTTCGGCGCGAAGCCCGATTCCGCCGAGGGCTCGGCATCGTCGATCGCCGCGGGCGCATGACCGTCGTCGCCGAACAGCGCGAGCAGCTCGGGGGCCTCGGCGCCGGCGTAGCCGAGCATCGCGGCGCGCCCGCTCTCGGGGCGCTCGCCGAGGCTGCGGATCGCATCGAACACCAGCTCGCGCACCGCGCGACGGTCCTTCGACCCGGCGTAGCGCCGTTCCTTGAAATAGCGCACGATGATGGTGTCGGCGGCGGCGCCCTCGTCGCGCGCCGCGGCAATCACCGCATCCAGGATCTCGATCGCCGCGGCGAGACGCGCCCCGGGTGTCACCGTGTGGGGTAATTCGGGGCTTCGCGGGTGATCGTCACGTCGTGGACGTGGCTCTCGCGAAGGCCGGCACCGGTGATGCGGACGAAGCGCGCGCGCTGCTGGAGCTCGGCGATGGTGCGCGAGCCGGTATAGCCCATCGCCGCCTTCACGCCGCCGACCAGCTGGTGGAGCACCTCGCGGGCGTGGCCCTTGTAGGCGACCTGCCCTTCGATTCCCTCGGGCACGAGTTTCATCTGGTCCTTGATGTCCTGCTGGAAATAGCGGTCGGCCGATCCGCGCGCCATTGCGCCGACCGATCCCATGCCGCGATACGATTTATAGGCCCTGCCCTGGTACAGGAAGGTCTCGCCGGGCGCCTCCTCGGTGCCGGCGAGCAGCGAGCCGACCATCACCGCCGCGGCGCCGCCGGCCAGCGCCTTGGCGATGTCGCCCGACGTGCGCAGCCCGCCGTCGGCGACGACGCCGATGTTCGACTTGGCGGCCTCCTCGGCGGCGTCCATCACCGCGGTAAGCTGCGGCACGCCGACACCGGCGACGACGCGCGTGGTGCAGATCGAGCCCGGGCCGATGCCGACCTTGATCGCGTCGGCACCGGCATCGATCAGCGCGCGCGTCGCCTCGGCGGTGGCGACGTTGCCCGCCATCACCTGCACGCTGTTCGACAGCCGCTTGATCCGCTCGACCGCGCGGGCGACATCACGGTTGTGGCCGTGCGCGGTGTCGACGACGATGAGGTCGCAGCCGGCGTCGATCAGCGCGGCGGAGCGCTCATAGCCCTTGTCGCCGACCGTGGTCGCGGCGGCGACGCGCAGGCGACCGGCCGAATCCTTGGTGGCGTTCGGATAGGTGACCGCCTTTTCCATGTCCTTGACGGTGACGAGGCCGACGCAGCGATAGTCCTCGTCGACGACGAGCAGCTTCTCGATGCGGCGCTGGTGCAGCAGCCGCTTCGCCTCGTCCTGCCCGACGCCGGTGAGGACGGTCGCGAGATTGTCACGCGTCATCAGCTCGGACACCGGCTGGTTGGGATTCTCGGCGAAACGGACGTCGCGGTTGGTCAGGATGCCGATCAGCTTGCCCGGCTGGCCCGCCGGCGCTTCCTCGACGACCGGGATGCCGCTGATCTTGTGATGCTGCATCAGCTCGAGCGCTTCGGCGAGCGTCTGGTTCGCGAGCATGGTGACCGGGTTGACCACCATGCCGCTTTCGTAGCGCTTGACCTGGCGCACCGCGAGCGCCTGCTCCTCGACGGTGAGGTTGCGGTGCAGAACGCCGATGCCGCCCATCTGCGCCATGACGATTGCCATGTCGGCCTCGGTAACGGTGTCCATCGCCGACGACAGCACCGGTATGGTCAGCCTGATCTCGCGCGTGAGCCGGGTCGAGGTGTCGGCCGTGCTCGGCAGCACCTCGGATTCGGCGGGCACAAGCAGGACATCGTCGAAGGTCAAACCCAGGCGAATATCCATCAAGCGCTCCCGGCCGAAATCGTGAGCGCCGCTCTATACGATGCGTTTCGGGCGCTGGCTACCGCTGCATCGCACGTGCGGCAGCGTATTCGCTACCCGCCTTCCACGCCGGCCACGCGCGGCTGTTGGCGAGCCGAAGACCGACTCGGTAGGCGAGGTCGATGTCGGCGGCGGCCGCTTCGAAGCCGAGCTCCGCCCGATATTCGTCGGCGGGGCGGTGGTAGGCCTCGGCGAAATATTTGTCGGTGGCGGTCTTCGACCCCGGCGCGAAGATGCTGGTGGCGATCAGCACCGGCACGCCGGCCCTGGCAAACGGATAGTGATCGGAGCGCGGAAAGAAATCCGCGCTTGCGGGGCTGACGGCCACCCGGCGCTTCTGGGTGCGGGCCGCGGCCGCGATGAGCGAGTCCATCTGCGGAGAAAGGCCCTGGCCGAGGATCACGACGTCCGCCGGCGTGCCGGCAGCGATGGTGTCGGCCCCCAGCCCGCCGACGATCTGCGCCAGCGGTACCGGCGGATGGTCGACGAAATACTGCCCGCCGATCAACCCGGCCTCCTCGGCAGTGGTGGCAAGAAACAGGATCGAGCGATCGGGCCGCTCACCGGCTGCGAACGCGCGCGCCAGCTCGATCAGACCCCCGATCCCGCTCGCGTTGTCGACGGCACCGTTGCAGATCGCATCGGCTGCCTCGGGAGCGCAGCGGCCGAGATGATCCCAGTGCGCGAGGAAGAGGACATATTCGTCGGGCCGCTTGGCGCCCGGCAGCACCCCGATGACGTTCTTCGAGGGGAAACGGCGTACCGCGCCGTCGAGGCTGACGGTCGCGCGGCTGCCGAGCGCAACCGGCTTGAAGCCCGGCCGGCCGGCCGCCGCGACCAGCGAGGAAAAATCATCGCCGCTCGCCGCGAACAACCGCTCGCCCGCCGCGTGCCGGAGGCGCCCTTCGACCACCGCCCCCCGCGACCCGCCGTCGAGCCTCAGGTCGCGGCGACGCGCGGCGGCGACCTGCGCTGCCCATTGCTCGTCGGTACCCTCCGACGGCAGGATCACGAGGGCGCCGGCCGCGCCACGCTTCGCGGCCGCCGCAATCTTTGCCGCCGTGGTGGCCGATGTCGCGACGTCCTTGAGCGCGTGCGGGATACCGCCGAGCATCACGACGGTTTTCCCGCTGAGGTCCACGCCGGCGAAATCGTCCCACCCCCGTTCGGCGACGGTGAGCCCATAGCCGGCGAAGATGAGCTCGGATCGGTCGAGCCGCGCGTCGTCGCCGGCGCGCGCATTGTCGAGCAGCGCATCCTCACCCCATTCGAAGGCCGCCCCGCCCTTCGCGCCGCTGACGGTGAGCAGCGCCGCTCGACTGGGTGCGACCTCGACCAGCGGCACATCCTGGAACCAGCTCGTGCCGTTGCCCGGCTGCAGGCCGGCCTTCTCCAGCGCGGCCACGATATAGCCGACGGTCTTCGTCTCGCCTGCCGTTCCCGGCGCACGCCCCCCATAGGCGTCCGACGCCAGGATCTCGACGTGGCGCTCGATGGCAGCGGCATTGATCGGGGCGACCGGAGCGGTCGGGCGCGGCGCGCAGCTTGCGAGCAGCAGCGCGAGGGCGAACACTGAACGGTTGGGCATCGCGCGACCATAGACGCCGGCGGACGACGGTCAAAGCGATTGGCATCTGGTGTATTGATGTGTTACCACACCAGGATGGATAGGGAGCCGAGAGCAGGGAAATGCCGATGATCGAACAAGCCGATCTCGATGCGGCCGTCGCCGCGAATCTGTTGACCAGCGAGCAGCGCGCCAGCCTCACCGAGTTCGTGCGTCAGCGCCAGCAGATGGCGATCGGCGCCGACGAGGAGCAGTTCCGCTTCATCACCGGCTTCAACGACATCTTCGTGACGATCGCCGCGGTGCTGTTGCTGGTGGCGGTCGGCGCGCTCGGTGCGCGTGTCGACGTCTGGTTCGGCGCGTTGGCAGTGGCGTTGGCGAGCTGGGGACTGGCCGAGTATTTCACCCGGCGTCGTCGGATGGCGCTCCCGAGCATCGTGCTCCTCCTCGCCTTCGTCGGCAGCGTCTTCGTCACCCTCGGCGCGGCGATCGTCAGGATCACCGGCGTCGACAACGTTCAGCCCGATACCGTGCAGGGCGCGCTTTATCTCGGGATCGCCGGCACCGGCGCCGTCGCCGCCGCGGTCGGGCACTGGCGGCGTTTCCAGGTGCCGATCACCGTCGCTGCCGGGGCCGCGGCGCTGTCGGCGATCGCCTTCGCGATCGTCGCGTCGATCATGGGCAAGGACGAGGACGCGCTGCTGACCGCGGTGTCGCTCTGCGGCGTCGGCGTCTTCGCGGTCGCGATGCGTTACGACATGTCCGACCGGCTGCGCACGACGCGACGGACCGATATCGCCTTCTGGCTTCACCTGCTGGCCGCGCCGATGATCATCCATCCGCTCGTGGTGATGGCGGGCCTCGACGGCCCGGCGATGCAGCCCGCCGAAGCGATGGTGATCGTCGCGGTGTATCTGGCGATGACCCTCGTCGCGATCGCGATCGACCGCCGCGCGCTGCTGGTCTCGGGCCTCGCCTATATGATCTTCGCGCTGCAGTCGCTGTTCAAGCAGACCGGCGACGTCGATCTCGGCCTGGCGCTCACCTGCCTGGTGATCGGGCTGTTCCTGGTGTCGCTGAGCGCCGCCTGGCAGCGCATCCGCGCCGCGGTGATGCCGCTGGTGCCCGCCTATTGGGCGCAGCGGCTTCCCGCCGTCGCGACCTAGCCGCGCCGAACCAGCCGCTTGAGCTGGCGAAGCAGGGGAAGATCGGTGACGAGCCGCCAGAGCGCACGCGCTGGCGGCTCGCCGCTTCCCACGGCGACCGCTGTCGTCCGAAGCGCCGGTCCCCACGCCCGCGCGGCGATCAGCCCGCGGGCAGCCTCGGCGTGGCGGCGGCGCCGCGCCTCGCGATGCTGCGCGGGCGACAGCCGATCGGCGAACATCGCCAGATGCCGTTCGTGGAGCGCGAGCACGGCGAGGATGTCGGCGGCGCGCGGCAGCTTGGTCAGGCTTCCCGGCGAATCATGGTAGCGAACCAGCCGGCGGTGGACATAGGCGACGGGTCCCAGCGCCGCGAGGCGGACGAAGAGCTGCTGATCGTAGCCGGTGCGCATCGTGGCGGCGACTCCGCCGGTCGCGAGCGCCACGCGGCGCCGGATCAGCGCCGAGGACTGGAGGATCGCCGAATCGAGCAGCAGGTTGCGCCAGAAGTCGCGGCCCTCATGCGCGAACGGCCTAACGCCATAGTCCCAGGCCTCGCGACCCTGGCGGTCGATGAACACGAACCCCGTCGCGACGACGATGGCATCGGGCTCGCCCGCGAGCGCTGCGGCCTGCGCCGCCAGCTTTTCGGGCAGCCATTCGTCATCGGCGTCGAGGAACGCCACCCAGTCGTTCGACGCCGCCTCGAGCCCGCTCTGCAGCGCCGCGGCGCCGCCGCGATTGGCCGGATGCCGCACGATCCGCGGCCGCAGCGGGTGCGCCGCGGCGATGGCGCCGGTGGCGTCGCGGCTGGCATCGTCGACGACGATGACCTCGTCGGGCTGGCGCGTTTGCGCGGCGATCGAATCGAGCGCGCGGCCGATGGTGGCCGCCGCATTGTAGGCGGGCATCACGACGCTGATCGGCGGCCCGTCCATATGGTCTCCCCGAGGCGCAAAATGCTGGCGTTCGGCGCCTCGAACTCCTACATGACACCCACGCAACATTTCCAGTTCAGTCAGGATTTTTCCTTCCCGTGGACGTGACCCAAACGCCGCCAACGGACCCGTCGGACATTCGACCGATCTCGATCGTCGACGAGATGAAGACCAGCTACCTCGATTACGCGATGAGCGTGATCGTGGCGCGTGCGCTTCCCGATGTCCGCGACGGCCTCAAGCCCGTGCATCGCCGCATCCTCTATTCGGCGTATGAGAGCGGCTACACGCACAACAAGCCTTACCGGAAGTCGGCGCGCATCGTCGGCGACGTGATGGGTAAATATCACCCGCACGGCGACAGCGCGATCTACGACGCCCTCGCGCGCATGGCGCAGGACTGGTCGCTGCGGCTGCCGCTGATCGACGGCCAGGGCAATTTCGGCTCGATGGATCCCGATCCGCCCGCCGCGATGCGCTACACCGAGGCGCGGCTGCAGAAGGTCGCCGACGAGGCGCTGCTCGAGGATCTCGACCGCGACACCGTCGACTTCATTCCCAACTACGACGGGTCGGAGCGCGAGCCGTCGGTGCTGCCGGCGCGCTTCCCCAATCTGCTGGTCAACGGCGCCGGCGGCATCGCCGTCGGCATGGCGACCAACATCCCGCCGCACAATCTCGGCGAGGTGCTCAACGCCTGTCGCGCCTATCTCGACAATCCGGCGATCGACGTCGAAGGGCTGATGCAGCACGTCCCCGCCCCCGACTTCCCGACCGGCGCGCAGCTGTTCGGCCAGGCCGGGCTGCGCCAGGCCTATCAGACCGGGCGCGGCAGCGTGATGATGCGCGCCCGCGCCACCGTCGAGGAGGCGCGCGGCGAGAAGCGCCAGATCGTGCTGACCGAGATCCCCTTCCAGGTCGGCAAGTCGGGCCTCGTCGAAAAGATCGCCGAGGCGGTCAAGGACAAGCGCATCGAGGGCGTCTCGGACATCCGCGACGAATCGAACCGCGAAGGCGTCCGCATCGTCATCGAGCTGAAGCGTGACGCCACCGCCGATGTCGTGCTCAACCAGGTGTATCGCTACACGCCGGCGCAGAGCAGCTTTGCGTTCAATATGCTGGCGATCCGCGGCGGCCGCCCCGAGCTGCTGAACCTGCGCGACATCATCGAGGCGTTCGTGCGCTTCCGCGAGGAAGTGATCACCCGCCGGTCGAAATATGAGCTCAACAAGGCGCGCGACCGCGCGCATCTGCTGCTCGGCCTGTCGATCGCGGTGTCGAACCTCGACGAGGTCGTCAGGATCATCCGGTCGAGTCCGACCCCGGCCGACGCCCGCGCGACGCTGATCGCGCGCGAGTGGCCGATCGAACAGATCAAGCCCTATCTCGAGCTGGTCGAGGCGATCTCGCACGAGGATCAGGCCGACGTCTATCGCCTGTCCGATGCGCAGGTCCGCGCCATCCTCGACCTGCGCCTGTCGAAGCTGACGGCGCTCGGCCGCGACGAGATCGCCGAGGAGCTCAAGGAGCTGGCGGCAAGTATCGAGGAACTGCTGGAAATTCTGCGCAACCGCGTCCGCCTCTACGAGGTGATGCGCGCCGAGTTCGATGCGGTGTCGAGCGCCTATGCGACGCCGCGCAAGACCGAGATCACCGCCAATTTCGACGATATCGACGACGAGGATCTGATCGAGCGCGGCGAGATGGTGGTGACCGTCACGCTCGGCGGCTACATCAAGCGCACGCCGCTCGACGCCTTCCGCACGCAGAACCGCGGCGGCAAGGGCCGGTCGGGCATGGCGACCAAGGACGAGGACGCCGTCACCCGGCTGTTCGTCACCTCGACGCACACGCCGGTGCTGTTCTTCTCGACGCTCGGCAAGGTCTATCGCAAGAAGGTCTGGCGGCTGCCCGAGGGCGGCCCGGCGACGCGCGGCCGGCCGATGATCAACCTGCTGCCGCTCGCCGACGGCGAGACGATCGCCACCGTCCTCCCGCTGCCCGAGGACGAGTCGGAATGGGGCAAGCTGCACATCATGTTCGCCACCGCGCACGGCACCGTCCGGCGCAACAGCATGGACGCGTTCACCAATATCCCGTCGAACGGCAAGATCGCGATGCGCTTCGGCACCGACGAGGAGGGCGACCCCTCCGACCGGCTGATCGGCGTGTCGCTGCTCACCGAGGATGACGACGTGCTGCTCGCCACCAAGAACGGCAAGGCGATCCGCTTCGCCGCGACCGACGTGCGCGAGTTCCAGAGCCGCACCTCGGCCGGCGTCCGCGGCGCCAAGCTGCTCGGCGACGACGAGGTGATCTCGATGTCGATCCTCAACGGCTTCGACGCGACGTCGGAGGAGCGCGAGGCCTATCTGCGCGCGGCCCCGTGGAAGGATGGCGAGCGCGAGAGCGACATGCCGCCCGAGCGCATCGCCGAGTTCGCCGCTGCCGAGCAGTTCATCCTGACCGTCTGCGGCAACGGCTATGGCAAGCGCAGCTCGGCCTATGAGTATCGCCGCACCAACCGCGGCGGCCAGGGCATCACCAACATCGACAATCTCGAGCGCAACGGCCCGGTGGTGGCGAGCTTCCCGGCCAATGCCGACGACGAGCTGATGCTGGTCACCGACCAGGCCAAGCTCATCCGGCTGTCGGTCGGCGACACCCGCGTCATCGGCCGCAATTCGGCCGGCGTGCGGCTGTTCCACGTCGCCCCCAACGAGCATGTCGTCTCGGCGGCGAAGATCAGCGAAGTCGAAAGCGACGCGCAGGTGGCTGAGGAAGAGAGCGCCTAGGCGCGATCCTTCCTCAGCGCCGCGCTGACTCCGACGAAGATGAGCAGCTGGCCGAGATAGTAGAGCAGCCAGATGGCGTAGTTGGCCCATGCCGCCGCGGCGAGCGGCCCCATTCGTGCGGCGATCAGCGCATCCGACGCGACGAACATCACCGCCCCGGCCCCGGTGAGGTAGCGCGGGAAGCGGCTGAGCCACGCCATGGCCGCCATCGCGCTCAGCAGCAGCGAATAGCCGACGAGCCCGACGAGGCGCGGATCGTCGGCGGCGATCAGCAAGAACGGCATGACGGCGCCGAAGAGCAGCAGCGCTGCCGCGAGCAGACGCTGGCTGACGGCGACGGCAGCACGGCGGTTTCGCGCATAGAGCGCGATCGCTGCGACATGCCCGACCGCGAAGGCGACGACGCCGGCTTCGAAGCGGATGTCGAGCAACACGTCGCCGAGCGCGCCGAAGCCCATCACCGCGGTCAGCAGCCAGCCGTCGGCGCGGCGCGCCTGTGTCAGCGCCAGCAGCGCCAGCAGCCCGACGCCGGTGCCCTTGAGCGCGATCAGCGCCGCCCCGGGCAGGCCGCTGCTCCACAGCAGCGGATAGGCCAGCCCGGCGGCGAGGCTGGCGATCAGCAGCGGCGGCCAGCGCGCCTCGCTCACCCGCGACCCTCGATCGGCACGAACAGATGCTCGACGGCGAGGTCGGGCGTCGCGAGCGCGTCGAACAGCACCGAGCGGTGACAATCGCCGGGGCGCCTTTCGAAGCAGAGGAGCGCCGACCGGCTCTCGCGGGCCTGATCGACGAGCATCGCCATCTCGGCCTGCGCATCGGTCGCCTCGAGATGCGCGAGATAGATGTCGCGCATCTTCGCGGGGTCGCCGGCCCGCGCCGCGGCTCGCCCCTCGACCGGCGTGCCGAGTCGCTGCAGGTGGCGGTAGGCGATGCCGCGCTCGGCGAGCGCCGCGGCCAGCGCCTTCTTCGAAAAGCCCGGCTTGCGCGAGGCGGCCACCGCGCGAACGTCGACCAGCGTCTTCACGCCGGCGGCCGCCAGCGTGTCGAGGAACGCCGCGATCGTCGCCCCCTCGTAGCCGATGGTGAACAGCTTCGTCATCGCCGCCGAGCATAGCGGCACGCCGCACCGCAAGGCCACCGTTCGGTTAAACGGGCATTCAGTCGCAGCCCGCTATACGCCTGCCTCAACCTTCTTGACGCCGCGAACGCGGTTTACGACATCGCCTGCTGCGCTTATGCCCGCTGGGCCAAGGCTCACAAGAATCATCCGAGGGAGTCACCATGAAGAGCATTTCGCGTTTCGCGGTCGCCGCCGTTCTGGCCGCCGTCACCATTTCCGCGCCTGCCGTCGCGCAGAAGAAGGCGCCGGCCGCCGCGGCCGGCCCCAAGCTGTCGAAGCCGGTGCAGTCGCTGCTGGCGCAGGCGCAGACCGCGCAGACCGCCGGCGACCACCCCGGCGCGCTGACGCTGCTCAATCAGGCGATCGCCGTCCCCAAGGCGACCGCCGAGGACAAGCTGTGGACCTATCGCCTGATGCTCAATTCGGCGCAGGCCACCAAGGACAATGCGCTGCTCAAGACCTCGATCGAGGGCGCGCTGTCGACCGGCATGGTCACGCCCGCCGACGAGATCAAGTTCCGCACCGCGCTGCGCGGCCTCGCGCTGCAGGCGAAGGACTATCCGGGCGCGATCCAGCAGGCGACGCGAATGGCCGCGCTGACGCCGAGCGACGCCAAGCTGCAGTATGAGCTGGCCGGCGTCTATCAGCTCGCCAACCAGCAGAAGCCGGCCTACGACGCCGCGGCGAAGGCGATCGCCACCGCCAAGGCGGCCGGCGCGGTCCCCGAGGAATATTACAAGACCGCCGCGAAGCTCGCGCTCGACAACAACATGTCGACCGAGTTCGCCAGCACCTCGGCGGGCTGGCTCGCCAGCTACCCGACGCCCGAGAACTGGCGCACGATCCTGACGCTGTTCCGCGACTCCGCGAAGTTCGACGATCAGGGCAGCCTCGACGTGTTCCGTCTCATGCACGTCACCAACTCGCTCGCCAGCGAGAAGGATTATTATGAATATGCCGAGACCGCGAACAGCCGCGGCTATCCCGGCGAGGCGAAGCTGATCATCGACGAGGGGCTCGCCAAGGGCAAGCTGTCGACCGCCAAGGCCTACACCAAGGAGCTTCAGGCGGTCGTCAATCCGAAGGTCGCGCGCGACAAGGCGTCGCTCGCCGGTCTCGAGGGCGACTCGAAGAAGGCGGCCAACGGCAAGCTCGCGCTGAGCACCGGCGACGCCTATCTCGGCCACGGCAATTTCGCCAAGGCGGCCGAGATGTACCAGCTCGCGCTGCAGAAGGGCGGCATCGACGCCGCCACCGCCAACACGCGCCTCGGCATCGCGCTCGGCAAGGCGGGCCAGAAGGCCGAAGCCGAAGCGGCGCTCAAGGCGGTCAACGGCGGCGGCCCGCGCCAGCAGCTGGCGGAATATTGGCTGATCTGGCTCGGCCGCCAGGCCTGATCCGGCGGCAGCCGACACGAAAAGGGCGGCGTCTCGCGACGCCGCCCTTTTTCTGTGCCCGACGCCGCGCGGTTCAGCCGCCGAGCGCGACGGCGCCCTGTGCCGCGCCATTCTCCGGCACGATCTCGCCGTCGCGGCTGCTGATGTCGTCCCAGCGCGCCGCCACCGCCTCGGGCGTCATCTCGTCGCCGTGCAGATGGATGCCCTTGGTCAGCGTGATGTAGCTGCGCTCGAAGCCGCCGCCGCCGGCATTGACGATCGCCTTGTTGGGCGCGTCGTCCGAACACAGGAACATCACCGCGGGCACCACCGTCTCGGGCTGCAGCCGCGCCAGCATTTCGGGCGGCATCAGATCCTCGGTCATCCGCGTCGCCGCGACCGGGGCGATCGAGTTGCAGCGGACGTTGTACTTGGCTCCCTCGAGCGCCAGCGTGCTCATCAGCCCGACGAGTCCGAGCTTCGCCGCGCCGTAATTGGCCTGGCCGAAATTGCCGTAGAGGCCGGTCGACGAGGTGGTCATCACGATGCGGCCGAACGCCTGCTCGCGCATCGTCTCCCACACCGCCTTGGTGCAGATCGCCGATCCCATCAGATGGACGTCGAGGACGAAGCGGAAATCGTCCATCGTCATCTTGGCGAAAGTCTTGTCGCGCAGCACGCCGGCGTTGTTGATGAGGATGTGGACGCCGCCCCAGCGGTCCTTGGCCTCGGCGACCATCGCGGCGACCTGCGCCTCGTCGGTGACGCTGGCGCCGTTGGCGAAGGCGTCGCCGCCCGCCGCCTTGATCTCGTCGACCACCTGCTGCGCCATCGACAGCGACGCGCCGCTGCCGTCGCGCGCACCGCCGAGATCGTTCACCACGACCTTGGCGCCGCGCGCCGCGAGCGCGAGCGCATAGGCGCGGCCGAGCCCGCCGCCGGCCCCGGTGACGATGGCAACGCGATTGTCGAAACGGATGGTCATTCGCTCTTCCTCCCGAAATTGGTCCCGGGAGGGATTAGCGCTGATCGGCGGGGCGTCAACCGTGGCGGGTCATTCGCGGGGCGGCGTGAGGTCGGCAAAGGCGATTCCGATGCCGTGAAGGGCGCGGATCGCATCGAGCAGGACGCGATGTCGCGTATCGACCATCAGGTCGGCGGCAGGTTCGCTCATGAAGAAGATCAGCTCGACGTCGATCGAATTGCCGCTCAGCCCCGTCAGCAGCGCATGGCCATAGCGCGTCGCCGGCTGCGCTTCGACGATGGCGCGCAGCAGGTCGGGTACCCGTTCGAGCTTGTCGGCGGCAGTGTTGGGCGCCAGCGGCAGGGTCAGCAGGACGCGCCGCTCCTCGATGAGCCGCAGATTGCGCACCTCCTGCTCGAGCAATTTGGTGTTGGCCATCACCACCTGCTCGCCCGAGACCGAGCGCAGGCGCGTGGTCTTCAGCCCGATCGCCTCGACCGTCCCGGTGGTGGTGCCATATTGAATGGTGTCGCCGCGGCGGAACGGCCGGTCGAAGATGATCGCGAGCGCCGCGAACAGGTCGGAAAAGATGCCCTGTGCCGCGAGGCCGATCGCGATGCCGCCGATGCCGAGGCCGGCGACGAGCGCGGTGACGTTAACGCCCAGATTGTCGAGCACGAGGATGGCGGCGATCGCCCAGACGACGGCGTTGACCAGGATGCGCACGACCCCCATCGCATTGGACAGCGTCGACTGATCGGCATCGCCGCGCGCGGCGCGATGGGCGACGACGACGAGGATCAGCTCGCGGACCCAGATCGCGCCCTGCACGACCGCCGCAACCGTGAAGACGAAGTCGACCGCGGTCAGCAACGCGCCCGGCGGCGCCACGATGTTGGCGACGAGGTCGGCCGACAGGGCGGCGAGGAAGAAGCTGTGCGTGCGGCGCGCGACGCTTGCCACCACCGACCGCCAGCGCGCCGGCTGCGGCGACCGCTCCAACAGCCGGCAGCCCAGGCCCCGCGTCGCGCGCAGCGCCAGGAACAGCACGACGGCGGCGCCGATCGCGATTACCGCCTCCAGGCTGTCGTTGCGCAGCCAGGCATAGGCGGTTTCGACCACCCCCCGCGTCCGGTCGGCGATATCTTCGGTGTTGGCGGTCGCGGTCCTCTGCATCCGACGGTGCTAACGCCTTGCCGAGGAAAGGTGAACCCTCAGCCGGCCGGTCGGCCCTGCGCTTCGGCCGCGATGTCGGGATCGAGCGCAGGAGCATGTCGCACCAGCAGCAGGTACATCACCGGCGTGACGACGCGCGACAGCAGCGTCGACGAGACGAGGCCGCCGATGATCACCCAGGCGAGCGGCGAATAGAGCCCCGATCCGCTGAGCGCGAGCGGCATGAGGCCGCCGATCGCGGTGATGCTGGTCAGCAGGACGGGCAAGAAGCGCACCTCGCCCGCCCGTTCGATCGCCTCGCGCAGCTCGACGCCCTGCTGGCGCAGCTGCGTGGTGAAATCGACGAGCAGGATCGAGTTCTTGATCTCGATTCCGATCAGCGCGACGAAACCGATCAGCGCGTTGTAGCTGAGCGAGTTTCCGGTGAGGAACAGCGCGATCAGGCCGCCGAACATGCCGAGCGGGATGACCCCCGCGACCACCGCCGTCTCGCGGAAGCGTCCGAATTCGAGAACGAGCACCGCGAGGATGCCGAAGATCGCCAGCAGCACGATGCGGCCCATGCCGCTAAAGCTGCGCTCGCTCGCCTGCGCTTCGCCGCCCGCGATGAAGCTGTAGCCCGGCGGCAGGTCGACCGCCTCGAGCCGCGCATAGACGTCGCGACTGACCGCCGAGGTCAGCGCGCCCTTCTGGATGTAGGAGGAGACGTTGACCGATCGCTGCTGCTGATAGCGGTTGATCTGCGCCGGTGCGCTCTCGAGCCGCGGCGTGGCAATCTGGCGAAGCGGGATCGCGCCGCCGCTCGCCGACGGCACGTAGATCGCGTCGAGCGCCGACACCGGCTGATAGGCGTCCATCGGCAGCCGCACCACGACATCATAGGCGTCGCCCTCGCTGTCGCGGAAACGTCCGGCGGGCTCGCCGGCGAGCGCGAGCCGCGCCGCGCGACGCACCGAGCCGGCGGGCACGCCGAGCAGCGCCGCCTTCTCGTCGTCGATGCCGAGGTTGAGGTCGATGCGGTCGACGGCGAGCGGGTTCTCGATGTCGCGCGTGCCGGGGGTCTCGCGCAGGATCGTCTCGACGACGCCGGCCAGTCGCTTCAGCTCGCCGAGCTCGGGGCCGTTGATATAGACCACGATCGGCGCATCGATCGGCGGGCCGTTGAGGAACTCGCGGACGAGAATGCGGGCATCGGGATAGTCGTCGAAGGTCTCGCGCAACCGGTTGAGCAGCGCCGGCGATTCCCTGACATCCCATTCCTTCATCACCGCGAGCACGTTGCCGACGTTGGTGCTCTGCCCCTCTTCGCGAACGTTGTAGAAGACCTGCGGGTTGCCGCGGCCGGTGTTCGCCAGCCGCGATTCGATCAACGGCTCCCTGGCCAGCACCGAATCGACATAGGCGATCGCCTTGTCGGTTTCGGCGAGCGATGCCCCCTCCCCGCCCTCGACCTCGACGAGGAAATAGGTGGCATCGGCGGGGGGAAACAGGCTCGAGCCGATCACCGGCACCAGCGCGAACGCCGACAGGCAGAGCGTCATCGCCGCGAGCAGCGCCCGGCGCGGATGCGTCAGCGACCAGTGCAGCACCGGCGCGTAGAAGCGGTGAATGCCGCCCTGCACCGCCTGCAGGATGCGATTGCCGTGCGGGTCTTCGTTGCGCGGCAGGATGCGGCTGGCGAGGAACGGGACGATCGTCAGCGAGATGACCAGCGACGCGGCGACGGTGACCAGCACCGCCAGCGGCAACGAGCGGGTGAACATGCCGGCGCCTTCGGGCAGGAACACCAGTGGCAAAAACGCGAACAGCAGCGTCGCGGTGCAGCCGAGCACCGCGACCGAGATCTGCTTGGTGCCGTCGAGCGCCGCCTGGAGTCGCGGCTTTCCCATCCGCAGATGGCGGGCGATGTTTTCGGTGACGACGATCGAATCGTCGACCAGCAGGCCGAGCGCGACGATGAACCCGGTAATCGCCAGCTGGTTGAGCGTGAAGCCGAGCAGCTGCATCGCCATCACGCCCATCGCCAGGCTGAGCGGGATCGACACCATGACGACGAGCGAGGCGCGCAGCCCGAGCGGCAGCAGCGTGATCAGCACCAGCGCCAGCGCGATCGCGAAGTCGCGCGCCAGGATGCTGAGCTTGGCCGAGATGTCGCGCGACTGGTCGAAGCCGACCTCGAGCCGGACGTCGGGCGGCAGCGTCTCGCGGAAGGTCTCGACGACCGCCATCACGCCGTCGCGGACGTCGAGAACGTTGATATTGTCCTTCTGCAGCGCGGTGACCCAGATCGCCCGCTCGCCGTTGAAGCGGGTGATGTGCGACGCTTCCTCGGTGCGCCAGGCGACATCGGCGACGTCGCCGACGCGAACCACGCGCCCGTCGGTGGCGCGCACCGGCGTCTCGGCGACCTCGGCAAGCGAGCGGAAAGCGCCGCCGGCCTCGACGTTGAGCCGCTGCCCGCCCGAATGCACCGCCCCGGCGGGCAGGTCGCTGCCGCCGGCGCGCAGCGCATCGGTGACCGCGGTGACCGGCAAGCCGATCTGCGCGAGGCGCCCGCTGTCGATCGCCACGCGTACCTCGGGCTTCGCGATGCCGAACACCGCCGAGCGACGGATGCCGTCGACCTGGGTGATGCGGTCGCGCAGATCCTCGGCGAGCTTCTCGAGCCGCCGGACGCTCGCGGTCTCGCTGACCAGCGCCAGTTGCAGCACCGCCGATTCGGTGGTGCGGACCTTGCGGAACTCGAGCCGCTGGAGGTTGGGCGGCAGCGTCCCGCGGATGGCGTTTACCTCGCGGACGACCTCGTCATAATATTTCTCGGTGTCGCCGCCCCAGTCGAAAACGGCGGTGATGACCGTCGAGCCATCGACCGATCGCGAGATGATCTCGTCGATATTGTCGATGCCGCGCAGCACGTCCTCGATCGGCTTGGCGACGGTCTGCTCCATGTCGGACGGGTCGGCGCCCGGCTGGATGGCGACGATGGCGACCACGGGGATCGGGAAATGCGGGTCGACCGAGCGCGGGATCGACAGCAGCGCCGACAGCCCCATCGCGGCGAGCATCGCGAAGACGACGAGCGTGATCTGCCAGCGGCGGACCGCGAACTCGACGAGGCCGTTCACGCCGGCACGCGCGACGCGCGGGTCGTCACCTTGCTGCCGTCGCGGAGCTGTTCGACCCCGGCGCGAACCACCTGCTCGCCCGGCGCGAGCCCGCCGGTGACCACGACCTCGCGATCGTCGATCGGGCCGAGCCGGACGAGGCGCGCCTTCACGATCTTCGTCCGGGGATCGACGACATAGACGAAGCCCTCGTCGGCGCGCGCCTGCCAGATCGCGCTGGCGGGGATCGCGACCGCGTCACCCGTGCCGGCTACGCGCACGCGCGCCTGACCGATCAATCCCGACCGCAACGCCGGCAGGTCGGGCAGCGCCAGTTCGATCTCGAAGGTGCCGGTCCGCTCGTCGCCGCGCGCCGCGATCTCGGTCACCGTCGCGGGTATCGGGCGCGGCCCCAGCGCGGCGATCGTGACCGCCGCGCCCTGGCCGAGGCGGACGCGCGACAGATCGGCGTCGGGCAGCGGCGCGCGCAGCACATAGCCGCCGCTCGCCTCGCCGAGCGTCACGACGGGCGTGCCGGCAGTGATGATCTGGTTGGGTTCGACATGCCGGCGCAGCACCACCCCCGGCGCCGGCGCATAGATGCGCGCGAAGCGAACGTTGAATCCGGCCGAGGACAGCTGCGCCTGCGCGGCGGCGGCGGTCGCCTCGGCGCTCTCGAGGCGCGAGCGGGTGATCCAGCCCTTCTCGGCAAGCGTTGCCATGCGGCGAAGTTCGGCCTGCGCCCGCGCGGCTTCGGCCTGCGCGGTGGCGGCCCCGGCGCCGACGGCAGTGCTGTCGAGGCGCGCCAGCAGCTGGCCGCGCGCGACGCGTTCGCCATCCTCGACGAGCACCTCGGCGACGCGCCCGGCGGTGACGAACGACAGCGCCGTCTCGCGCCTGGCGCGTACCGTGCCGCTGGCCAATATGCCGCCGTCCGCCGAAGCGACCTGCGCTGTTGCCACCGCGACGAGGATCGGCTGGGCCGGCGCCGGCGCCCCGTCGGAGGCGGTACCGCCGCAACCGCCCGCCAGCAGGAGCATGCCCAACGCTACGACCGACCGACGGACGCTCATTCCTGCCTCGCTTTTGATCACGACTCATATGCTAAATCTGTACCGTTCAGTTTACAAATGTTATCGTGACGCGGTGGCAACGAGTCCTCCGACGCGGCGACGGGTCGGCCGGCCGGTCGACACCGCTAAGCGCGCGGCGGTGCTGGCGGCGGCGCAGCGGCTGTTCATTGCGAACGGCTTCGCCGGCACCAGCATGGATGCGGTCGCCGACGCCGCGGGGGTGTCGAAGCTGACCGCCTACAAATATTTCGGCAGCAAGCAGGAGCTGTTTGCGAAGTCCGTAGCGGCGAAGTGTGAATCGGTGCTCGCGACGCTCGATGTCGAGCAACTCGCGGGACGCGACCTACGCGCGGGCCTGCTGGCCTTTGGACAGCGCTTCCTGTCGCTGATCCTGCACCCCGAGGCGATGGCGGTGCACCAGATCGTCGTGGCCGAACGCGACCGTGTGCCGGAACTCGGGGAACTGTTCTTCGAGAACGCCGTCCAACCGACCGGTGAAAAGCTCGCCACGATCATCGCGCGGCATGAGAAGGCGGGCCGTATCGATACAGGTGCCGACGATGCACTTGCCGCGGCGCAGGATCTGCTTGCGCTGTGGCGCGGGAGGCCGGTCATGATGATGGAGCTTGGTGCCGGCACGATGGACGAAGCGGCGCTGTCAGCGCACATCGCCCATTGTGTCGACCTATGCCTGAAGGCGTGGACGTCCCGGTGAACGACGTTTCCAGCGATCGATCACCCAGCGCTGCGCCGGTCGCTCGTAGCCATGATACAGCACAATCGAGGCCAGTAGCACGATCACGAAGAAGGCCGACGCGACGAACGGCGTGACCGCAGCCCGATCCGGTACGAACATCAGTTTGAACACTTCGTAGGCGAGGTAGTGGACCAGGTAGGTCGAGTAAGAGATGTCACCCAGATAGACGAGCGGGCGCGATGCCAGCGGATTGAACCGCCAAGGCCACAGCGACAGGCCGAGTACCAACGCGGTCCAGGCCGCCGGCATGGCGATGGTTTCGGGCCAATCCATCTGAAGATGACCGGCCACCGCAGCCGCCGCGCCTGCCAACGCCACCGGCGCCAGCCATCGCGCGTGCCGCCGCCACCTCAGGAAAAGCTCGCAGATGATCGTGCCGATGAAGAACTGGGCGAGGCAGCGGGGCAGCCCTCCCCGCACGATGTCGGCGCCAAGCGTCGTATAGCCGTGCGCCTTCATCCAGCCGTGCAGAAGCAGGATCGCGGCAAGGATGAGCGCTCCCAGCAGCCACGCTGGCCGACGGCGCCAGTCAGCGAAAAGCGCGATCAGGGGAAACAGCAGATAGGCAAGGAACTCGGTGCTGATCGACCAAGACGGCACGTTCCATCCTGCGACTGGTGCTACGCCCCATCCCTGAACCAGCAGGAGATGGAGCGGCACCAGCCACGGGGAATAGATCTCTGGTAGCGGCCGACCCGAGACGGTGTAAAGCGCCGCCACATAAGCCACCATGGCCACAAGAATGAGGAGATGGAGCGGGTAGATCCGGGCGACGCGGCGCATCGCAAAATCCGCGATCGAGCCTGCGTCCCGCGTCAGCCGTGGCATGTAGTTCAGATAGATTACGAAGCCCGACAGCACGAAGAACAGATCGACCGCCAGATCCCCTGCAGCAAAAAATGCCATCGCCTCGAGCGGTGCGAAGGGGGCCAGCAAATTGCGCACGTGATAGATGACGACCCACCATGCCGCGACGGCGCGAACCCCGGTCAGCGCCGGAACATCAATCCGGCCGTCATGCCCTCCAACCATCGAAATCCTTTAGCGAACAGCAACCGGGGGGCGCCAACCAGCGGCAGTGCCCGGCTTGATCGGCTGTGGGCGGCCGGCTTTCGCCGATCGCATTGCCGCGATCTGCGCGAGTGAGGCGGTGAAGCCGAGCAAGAAGTAGAGTGTGGACTGAAAGGCGATGCCGACGAAGAGCGAGCCCGTCATGAAGATCAGGAATGTGTGCGCCAGAGCCCTTGCCAACTCGGCAATCCAGCGCTGCTCGGGGTCGTCACGGTAGCGCGTAAACAGACCGCGCAATTGAAACAGGGCCACGAAAAGCATGCTTAGATAGATCAGGATTCCCGGGTAGCCATGCTCTCCCAGCACCTCAAAATAGGAGCTGTGGAAGGCTCTGGCGCGGTCCTTCACCGTGCGCGTCGTCTCGCGCATGGCGTTTCCGGTCCCCACCCGCTCGCGGATCTGGACCTCGATCTCGTTGAGCTTGTAGGCGTAGAAACCACCGCCGAAGGGGTGCGACTTGGCAAAGTCCCAGGTCCACGACCAGACCGCGACACGCGTCGATGCCGAATTGTCCTCATCATAGGTCTTGATGGTCGACATTCGGCCCGTGAAGCTCTCTGGCAACAGCGGGATAGCGGCGATCGCGACGACCGCGATGCCCGCTGCGTAGAGCGACTTGCGCTTCACGCGAAGGAACGTCAGGCCACCCAACAACGCAATGCACACGAGCCCAGTGCGCGCCTCAGTTCCGACCGGGATGAGCAACGCGGATACGGTGAGCCCCGCTGCTATGAGCAGCGTCGTCCGGCTCTTCGGGATGATCGTATTATTCTGATAGATGTAGACGACGAGCGGTATGAGAGCGATTGAAACCGCGGCGATGGTGCTGCTCTCGTAGAGTCCGTTGTTCGTGCCGACGAGCAGATTCAGCGTCCCATAACCGCCACCGCCCAGCAACGTCTTCATTCCGCCGGTGATCGTAATGGCGCCGACGCACAAGACCATGAACATCACCGCCGCTTCCAGACGCTGTCGGGTTCGGAGCACGAACGGCAGGAACACACCGAAAATGATCGCTTTCCACGCCGGGTCCCACTTGATCCAGGCAGAATCGGGTAGCTGGGCGTTGAAGGTCGTGAAGGTGATCCAGGCCAGGAAGAGCATCATCAGCGCCTGAACGCGGCCGAAGCCGACGCCGCGCTTGTCATCAAAGAGGAGGTAGAACAGCACCGCCGCCGCGCCGAAGATCATCGACACCGGAACCGAGTTGACGAGGTAATAGCTGACCTGCTGCGGCTGAAAGAGATCGACGTAGAGATAAGCGAGCGTCATCAGGAACGGCCGCTTGCAGGCCGCCGCGAACAGAAAGGCCAGCATCAACAGGATGAACGCGTCACGCATACGGGGCGGTTACTTCTTCTGGTCAGGCACGTGCCGGATGATGCCGGGCTCTTCGGGATCGCGCAGCGACATCAGGCGCCATACCAGGAACACCAGCATCCCATGCGAGATCAGCAGCGATAGATTGTCGACCATCTCGAATCTCTTTCCGGATCAGTCCCGCTTAACACCCCATCGGCGAGGCTACAACGCATGGCGGCCGCCCGGGGCCCGCGGCTTGCCGGGGGGGCGGCGAGCGGTTAAGCGGCTGGCGAGGGAGCGAGATTAAGCCCATGACCGAGCGCGTACATCTGATCGCGGCCGCGCGGCCGAACTTCATGAAGGTGGCGCCGCTCTATCACGCGCTCAAGGCGTCGGGCGACTTCGTCCCGGTACTCGTGCATACCGGCCAGCATTACGATGCCAACATGTCCGACGACATCTTTGCCGATCTCGACCTGCCGGCGCCCGACCATCATCTCGGCGTCGGCTCCGGGAGCCATGCCGAGCAGACCGGCGGGGTGATGATCGCCTACGAGAAGATCGCGCTGGCGGACCGGCCCGACTGGCTGGTGGTGGTGGGCGACGTCAATTCGACCGCGGCCTGCTCGATGGTGGGGGCCAAGCTCGGCATCCGCACGGTGCATCTCGAGGCCGGGCTTCGCTCGCGCGACCGGGCGATGCCCGAGGAGATCAACCGGCTGGTGACCGATGTGCTCGCCGACGTACTGTGGACGCCGTCGCCCGATGCCGACGAGAATCTCGCGGCCGAGGGTATTCCGGCCGAGCGGATCACCCGCGTCGGCAACATCATGCTCGACAGCTACGAGATGATCCGCCCCAGGATCGAGGCGGAGGACATCCACACGCAGCTGGGGCTCAGCCCGCGCGGCTACGGCGTCGTTACGCTGCATCGTCCCTCGAACGTCGACGACTTCGCGCAGCTGGCGCGCATCGTCGAGGCGCTGTGCCAGGTCGCGCAGGGGCTGCCGCTGGTATTCCCGGTCCATCCGCGCACCGCGCAGCGGCTGGCGCGCTACAATTTGGGGATCAAGCTCGAGGAAGCCGGCATCCGCCTGATCGAGCCGCTGTCCTACCGGCCGTTCATGAGCCTGGTCAGCGGCGCCGGGGCGATCATCACCGATTCGGGCGGCCTCCAGGAGGAGACCACCTATCTCGGCATTCCCTGCCTGACGTTGCGCGAGAACACCGAGCGGCCGATCACCCTTACCGAGGGCACCAACCGGCTGGTCCGCGCCGAGACGCTCATCGAGGAAGTCAACGCCGCGATGGCGGCCAGCAGCCGCGCCCGCCGTCCCGACCGGTGGGACGGCAGGACCGCCGAGCGCTGCGTCGCCGACCTGCGCGCCCGGCGCGACGCCTGAACCTTCGTGCGGATCCTCCACCTCCTCGACCACTCGCTTCCCCTCCACAGCGGCTACACCTTCCGCACGCGCGCGCTGCTGCGCGGCCAGCACCGCCTTGGCTGGGAAACGGTCCACCTGACGACGCCGCGGCATGCGGCGGGCGGCCCCGACTCGGAGACCGCCGATGGGCTGGTCTTCCACCGGACGCGCGACGCCGGCGGCCTGCCGATCGTCGGCGAGGTGCGCGCCACCGCGCGGGCGCTCGATCGGCTGGTCGGCGAAACGCGTCCCGACATCATCCACGCCCATTCGCCGGTCCTGACGGCGCTGGCGGCGAGCGGCGTCGCCCGAAAACACCGGCTGCCGCTGGTCTATGAGATCCGCGCCTTCTGGGAGGATGCGGCGGTCGGCAACGGCACCGGCACCGAAGGATCGCTGCGCTATCGCGCCACGCGGGCGCTGGAGACCTGGGCGTGCCGCCGCGCCGATGCGGTCGGCGCGATCTGCGAGGGGCTGCTCGGCGACCTGCGCGGGCGCGGCATCGACCCGTCGAAGCTGTTCGCGGTGCCCAATGCCGTCGACCTCGCGCAGTTCGGCTCGCCGCTGCCGCGCGACACCGGGCTGTCGGCGCAGCTGGGGCTCGACGGCGCCGACGTCGTCGGCTTCATCGGCTCCTATTACGACTATGAAGGGCTCGACGACCTGATCGCCGCGATGCCGGCGCTGGTCGCCGCGCGGCCCGCCGCGCAGCTGTTGCTCGTCGGCGGCGGTCCGATGGAGGCCGCGCTCCGGGCGCAGGCCGCGGCGTCGCCGGTCGCCGACCGTATTCATTTCGTCGGGCGGGTGCCGCATTCGGAGGTCGATCGCTACTACAGCCTCATCGATGTGCTCACCTATCCGCGCAAGCACATGCGACTGACCGATCTGGTCACGCCGCTCAAGCCGCTGGAGGCGATGGCGCAGGAAAAACTCGTCGCGGCGAGCGATGTCGGCGGCCATCGCGAGCTCATCGAGGACGGCGTCACCGGCACGCTGTTCCGCGCCGACGATCCGGCGGCGCTGGGCAGCGCGCTGTCGGGCCTGTTCGCCGACCGGGCGAGCTGGCCCGACCGCCGGGCGCGCGCCAAGCGCTATGTCGAGCGGGAACGGACCTGGGACCGGTCCGTTGCTGCCTATGTTCCGGTATATGAGCGGCTGATGGCGCGCGGTTCGCGCACAGGGGAGCAGAGGTGACACGATGCGAGGTCTGAAGCGCGGTCTGGCCGGCGGGCTCCTGCTGGCGCTCATCACCTTCTTTCTGCCCGACGGCGTGCTCGGGGCGCTGACGGTGGGAACGGGCCTCGCGTCGGTGGTGCCAGCCGCCGCGCCGCCGCTCGGCACCACGGCGCGCCTGCTGCTCGCGAGCGTTGCGCTGGTGATCGGCTTCGCGCTGACCTTCTGGCTCGTGCGGCGCAGCCGCCCCAGCTGGGACGTGGACGACGGCAGCGAGGCCGAGCCGCTGCCCGCCTATCAACAGATGGTCGTTTCGCCTGCCGGGCTTTCGGCCGGCGCCGGCGAGAGCACCGCCCCGCCGCCCGCGCCCCCGCCGGCCGGCCGCGATCTCGACGCCCGCCTGACGCGCATCGAGGCGGCAATCGCCGACGTGCCGGCGCAGATCGCGCGCGCGACCGCGGGAGGAGCCCCCGATCAGGAAGCGGCGGCGCTTCTGACGCGCGTCGCGGCGCTCGAGACGCAGATCGGCGAACGGCTGGCGGCGATCGAGGCGCGCCTTGCCGCCGGCGGCGTCGCCGCTGCGGACCCCGCGCTGCGGCCGCGGCGCGTCTCGCCCCGCGTGGGCGGCGCGCTCGACAACATCCGTCGCTCGCTCGACGGCGCCGACGGGCGCTAGCGGCGGCGCGCTTCCCAGAGCGCCAGCAGCCCGGCGACGACGATGCCGGCGCCCAGCCCGGCAACGAGGCCAAGCGACGGCTGACCGTAGACGACGCCGATGATCGTGCCGCCGATCAGGCCGATCGCGATGAAGATTCCGCCGCCGGTGCGCCGCATGACCTGCCTTTTCAAACTGCGTCGGCCCGCTCTGCCACGTCGCCGCCACGGTTGAAAGCCGGCGCGGTGCATCGTTTCGCCGGGGAATCTTTATGTGCGCGACGGCCACGGCTGTGCATTAATCGGGCGTTCAGGCCGCGTATTCGCTTGCCGGAGGCAGCCAAACGCGAGAGAGCCTGAGCGTATGGGGGGCCATATGCAGATCATCGATGGACGTACATCGGTCGAGGAAGCGACGTTGCTGATCACCGCCTTCGGCGAGGATGCGGTGATGGAGGCCGCAACGCGTGCCGACCGCTTCCGAAGCGCCGGCGATCTTCCGCAATTCTGCCGGTGGCGCCAGATCGAGCGGGCCATCGAACTGCTGCAGCTCGAGGACGTCGTCGGCGAGCTTCACTAATTCCCCGTTCATTTCGGCCGCGGCACTTTGCGGCGATGATGGCGTTCCGCTAGAGCGTGGGCATGTCTCCTCCTCCCGTCCGTCGATGCGCGGCGCTCCTGATATGCGCGCTCGCGACGGGACATGCGTTCGCGCAGCCCGCGCCCCGCGGCGACGTGCCGCTGCCCGATATCCCCGAGATCGACCCCGCGCAGCCGCTGGCGCCGCTGCCCGACCTCGAGGTCGAATTTCCCAACGCCGGCCAGCGCCCCGACGGAGCGCGGCTCCCCGGCCAGCGCGACAACGACGCCGTCGACCTGCGCTACGACGTCGAGGTCAACGGGCTTGACGAGGTCGGCCTCGCCGGGCGGTTCCGCGAACTGTCGGCGCTCGAGAACGGCGACTCGCTCAACAATCTCGCACAGCTCAACCGGCGGGCGCGCGAAGACACGGCGCTGATCGATCGGCTGCTGCGTGCCGATGGTTATTATGGGGCGCGTATCGACGCGGCCATCACCCCCGCCGAGGCCGAGGGCGGCCGCGCGAAGGTGACGCTTACCGTCGACCCGGGCCCGCGCTACAGTTTCGATTCGATCGAGGTCGCGACGCCGCCGAGCGCACCGCGCGAGCTGATCCGCGACACGCTCGGGCTCAAGGTGGGCGATCCCGTCGATGCGACCGACATCATCGCCGCCGAGGACCGGGTGCGTGTCCGCCTCCCGCAGCTCGGCTATCCGTTCGCGACCGTCGGCGACCGCGAAATCGCCATCGATCACGAGACCTCGACCGGCAGCTACCGCCTCCCGGTCGTCGCCGGGCAGCAGGCGCGCATCGGCGAAATCCGCGTCGAGGGCGATGCGCTCGTCAGCGCCCGGCACGTCGAGCGGCTCTCGCGCTTCAGGCGCGGCGAAGTCTACAACGCCGCCGATATCGAGGACCTCCGCCGCGCGCTGGTCGCCACCGGCCTGTTCGGCAGCGTCGGCGTCCGCGCGTCGGAAGCGCGCGAGCTCGGCGTGGTCGACATCGTCGTCGCGCTGCAGGCGTCGCCGCTGCGCACGCTGTCGGGCCAGGCCGGCTATTCGACCGGCGAGGGCTTCCGCGTCGAAGCGAGCTGGCAGCACCGCAACCTGTTCGCACCGGAGGGCGCGCTGACGGCGCGCGGCGTGCTCGGCACCGAGGAGCAGCGGCTGGCCGGCGAAATCCGCTTCAACAATTTCCGCACGCGCGACAATGTGCTGCTCCTGCGTTCCGAGATCAGCAACGAGGATCGCGACGCCTATGAGGCGCGCAGCTTCACGCTCGGCGGCAGCCTGTCGCGCGAGACCAACTTCATCTGGCAGAAGAAATGGTATTATTCGCTCGGCGCCGAGCTGGTCGCCACCGACGAACGCGATACCAATCTCGATACCGGGATGAGCCGGCGCCGGACCTTCTTCATCGGCGCCTTGCCCAGTTCGCTGAGCTATGACGGCACCGACGACCTGCTCGACCCGACCGGCGGCTTCCGCCTGTCGGCGCGCGTCAGCCCCGAGGCGTCGTTCCAGGGCAGCGCCTTCGGCTATCTGAAGGCGCAGGTCGACGCGAGCGCCTACCAGCCGTTCGGCGGCGATCGCGTCGTCCTGGCGGGGCGCGTTCGCGCCGGGTCGATCTTCGGTGCCGACCGCGATCGCATCGCGCCGTCGCGGCGCTTCTATTCGGGCGGCGGCGGGTCGGTGCGCGGCTTCGGCTATCAGGAGATCGGTCCGCGCGACCTGTTCAACGACCCGATCGGCGGGCGCTCGCTCGCCGAGGCCTCCATCGAGGCGCGCATCCGCTTCGGCGACTTCGGCATCGTGCCCTTCCTCGACGCGGGGCAGATCTACACGAGCCCGCTGCCGCGCTTCGACAGCTTCCGCTTCGGTGCCGGTATCGGCGCCCGCTATTACACGACCTTCGGTCCGATCCGCATCGACGTCGCCACGCCGCTCGATCCGCGGAGCGGCGATCCCAAGGTCGGCGTCTATGTCTCGATCGGGCAGGCGTTCTGATGGCCAGCGAGCCGATCCCGGTCTCCGAGGCCCCCGGCGGCGCGACGCCGCTGCGCCGCATCCTGGCAATCCTCGGCATCGGCCTGTTCGGCCTCGTCGCGCTGGCGTTGGTCGGGCTGCAGCTGCTCAACACCGGTCCCGGCCAGCGCTTCCTCGCCAGCCAGTTCGATCGCATCGCGCCGGCGTCGGGCCTCACCATCGCTGTCGGCCGCCTCGAAGGGTCGATCTACGGCCGGCTGGTCATCCATGACCTTCGCATCGGCGACCCCCGCGGCGTGTTCGTCATCGCGCCGCGCGTCGAGCTCGACTGGCGCCCGCAGGCGATTCTGCAGCGCAAGCTGCAGATCAATGCGCTGACCGCGCCGACGCTGCGCTGGCTGCGCATGCCGGCGTTCAACGAGACCGACCGCACCGGGCCGATCCTGCCCGACCTCGACATCTTCATCGGCCGGCTGCTCCTCGAACGCGTCATCATCGAAGCGCCGGTGACCGGCCGACGGCAGTTCGGCCGCCTCGACGGCAGGGTCGACATCCGCGACGGACGCGCGATGATCGATGCGCAGGCCACCTCGACCGGTGGCGATCGCGTCGTTCTGAAGCTCGACGCCGCTCCCGACAGCGACCGCTTCGACATCGCCGCCGACATCCAGTCGCCCGTCCCCGGCGTCGTGACCGCCATGCTCGGTTTCGAGCAGCCGCTGGCGCTGCGCATCGCCGGCGACGGCAGCTGGTCGGCCTGGCAGGGGACGATCGACAGCCGCCTGGGCGGCGCCACGCTCGCCGATCTCGACCTCGGCGTGCGCGATGGTCGCTTCACGCTGGCCGGGAGCACGGCGCCCGGGCTGGTCATCGGCGGGGTCGTCCGCACCCTGACGCAGCCGCTGCTACGTCTCGATGCCAGCGCCCAATTCGCCGATCGACGCTTCGACGGCACGATCCGCGCCGCGAGCCCGTCGATCACCCTGGCCGCCAGGGGCGTCTTCGATCTCGGCGAGAGCGCGTTCGAGGATGTCGCGGTCGACGTGCGGCTGCTCCGTCCCGGCGCCCTGCTCAACCGGCTCACCGGGCGCAACATCGCGCTCCGGATGCAGCTCGACGGCAAGTTCGCGCGACCGACGATCGACTATGTCATGACCGCGCCGCAGCTGGCGCTCGCCACGACGGTGCTCGACACCGTCCGCGCCGCCGGTCGCGTCGAGGTGGATGACGGTCCGCTGGTGATACCGCTGGCGCTGACCGCCCGGCGCGTCACCGGCGTCGGCGGCTTCCTCACGCCGCTGCTCACCAACGTCCGCGTCGAGGGACCGTTGTTCGTCGACGGCCTCAGCGTCACCTCGAACGCGCTGCGCCTGCGCTCGGATCGGCTCAACGGGCGCGCCATCGCCGCGCTCGATCTGCGCACCGGGCGCTACAATATCGATCTCGTCGGCGACCTGCTGCGCTACATCGTCCCCGGCGTCGGCCTCGTCGACGTGAACGCCGATCTGCGCGTCGTGCCGTCCGCCGACGGCCGCAATCCGCAGGTGCTGGGTTCGGCGGTGGCGCGCGTGCGCCGGCTCGACAACGCCTTCTTCGCCTGGCTGCTCGAAGGCCTGCCGACGATCACCGCCGACCTCGACGTTCGACCCAACGGCGACGTCTTCTTCACCAACGCCCGTCTCACTGCGCCGGCGCTGTCGATGACCGCCAGCGGCTCGCGATCGGCGGCGGGGCTCTTCCGCATTGCGGGGCGCGGGCGGTCGGTGCCTTACGGCCCGCTCGAAGTTCAGCTCGAGGGGCCGATCGACAAGCCGAACGTCGACGTGCGCCTGCTCTCCCCCGGCTTCGGGATCGGACTGGCCAACGTCAACGCGCGGCTGACCCCGCTGCCCGAAGGCTGGACGCTCGTCGCCGCCGGACAGACCAGCTACGGCCCCGCGACGATGCGTGGCCGACTGATCACCCGGCCCGGCCAGCCGCTCGTCGTCGACGTCGCCGAGCTGAAGGGCGTCGGGCTCACCGCCACCGGCCAGCTCACGCAGACCGGCCCCGCCTTCACCGGCGTGCTGGGCGTGACCGGCCCCGGCGTCAGCGGCGCGATCCGACTGACCCCCTTCGACGGCGTCCAGCGCATGGAAGCGAAGCTCAGCGCACGCAACGGGCGCCTCCAGGTCGCGGGCGAGCCGACCAGCGTCGTGCGCGGCACGCTCGACGCCACGCTGGTCCTGTACGAGGCCGGCCCGGCGATCAGCGCACGCACGACGATGGCCGGCGTCCAGCGCGGCCGCCTCGAGATCGAGGCCGGGGCCGCCACGATCGACTATCGGTCGGGCAAGGGCAACGCGGTGATCAGCGCGCGCGGCCGACAGGGCGCGCCCTTCACCTTCGACGGCCGCGTCGGCTTCGAACCGGAACGGATCACCGTCACCGGCAGCGGATCGGTGGCCCGCGAGGCGGTAAAGCTGGCGGCGCCTGCCGTGTTCGAGCCGGTGGCCGGCGGCTGGCGGCTGTTGCCGGCCACCTTGCAGTTCGCGCAGGGCTCGGCCGAGCTCTCGGGCAGCTTCGGTGCCGACATCGCGATCGATGCCCGATTGAATGGTCTCAGCCTCGCGCTGCTCAACATCGTCTCGCCGCTCGAGATCGATGGCCGCGCGACCGGGACGGTGAACCTCGTGATCCCGGCAAGCGGCGCGCTGCCGCGCGGTCGCGCCCGGTTGCAGATCGCACGGCTGACACGAAGCGGGCTGGCAACGGTGTCGCTGCCGGTCAACGTCGGCCTGTCGGCGGCGATCGAGGGCAATTCGGCGGCGCTGGCGGCGGTCTTCCAGCGCCGCGACCGGGTGATCGGCCGCCTCCAGGCGCAGCTTCGCCCGATCCCCGGCGAGCCCGCCGACCCCTGGGTCGATCGGCTGCTGGCCGCACCGCTCAGCGCGCAGCTGCGCTTCAACGGCCCGGCGGGCGCGCTGTGGCCGCTCACCGGCATCGAGGCCTTCGACATCCGCGGCCCGGTCGCGATTTCGGCCGACCTCGGCGGCAAGCTCGGCGAGCCGACCGTCCATGGGGTGATGCGCAGCGAGGATCTGCGCCTCGAAAGCACGATGCTCGGCACCGTGGTCGAGAATATCAAGCTCGACAGCCGCTTCTCGGGCTCGCGTCTCGAGTTCGTGAGCTTCGCCGGCAAGGCGGGCGCCAACGGCAGCATCGCCGGCGAAGGCTATATCGACCTGTCGATCGTCCGTGGGTTCCCGATGGACATTCGCCTGCGCGCCGAGAACGCGCAGCTGCTCCAGCGCGACGATCTCACCGCGACGGGCACCGGGCCGCTGCGCATCACCAGCGGCCCCGATGGCGGCCTCATCGAGGGCAAGCTGCGCGTCGATCGCGCCCGCTTCCGCATCGGCCGCACCGCCGTCGAGGAAGTGCCCGAACTGACCGTTACCGAGCGCAACGCCGCGCTCGTGCAGCGCGAGACGACGGCGCCGGTCCGCCCGACCGTCTGGCGGCTCAACATCGACGCCGACGCGCGCAACAAGGTCGACGTCGACGGCATGGGCCTCGAATCCGAATGGCAGGCCAATCTGCAGCTGACCGGGCGCGCCGACGCGCCGATCATCGCCGGCCGCGCCGAACTGATCCGCGGCTCCTACGAGTTCGCCGGCCGACGCTTCGAGCTGACGCGCGGCCTGATCCGCTTCACCGGCGGCGGCGGCTATCCGCCCGATCCGATCGTCGACATCGCCGCCGAAGCCCGCGTCGAGGGGCTGACCGCCACCCTGCGGATCACCGGCACGGCGCAGCAGCCCGAGATCGCCTTCGGCTCGGTCCCCGCGCTCCCCGAGGACGAGGTGCTGTCGCGCGTGCTGTTCGGTTCGTCGATCACCGATCTGTCGGCGCCCGAGGCGCTGCAGCTCGCCGGCGCGATCGCGTCGTTGCGCGGCGGCGCCGGCGCCAGTCTCGACGTGTTCAACGTGCTCAGGAAGGGCATCGGCGTCGACCGGCTGCGCATCCTGCCCGGCAACACCACGACGGGCCGCGGCGCGTCGGTGGCGGCGGGCGAATATCTCGGCGACCGCGTCTATGTCGAGGTCGCCACCGACGCGCAGGGCTATACCGCGACGCAGATCGAGGTCGAGCTGACGCGCAGCCTGTCGATCCTCAGCCAGGTCGCGACGCAGGGCGGCACCAGCGCCAACCTGCGCTGGTCGAAGGATTATTGAGCCGGCGGACCCGCCGCGCTCAGCGGCCGATCAGCTTCTGCGCCATGCGATCGGCGACGACGTCGGTCGGGGTAGCGGTGCGGTCGCTCTCGACGAAGATGTCGGCGAGCCGGCCCTCGATCTTGGCGATCTGCGCCAGCACCGCCTCGGCATCGCCGCTGCCCAGATATTCCGCCGACACGTTGATGATGCCGCCGGCGTTGATGACATAGTCGGGCGCATAGAGGATGCCGCGCGCATGGACGCGGGCGCCGTCGGCCGGCGTCGCCAGCTGGTTGTTGGCCGCCCCCGCGACGATCGCGACCTTGAGCGCCTCGATCGAGGTGGCGTTGAGCGTCGCGCCGAGCGCGCACGGCGCCAGCACGTCGGCCTCGACCGCCATGATCTCGTCGACCGCCACGTGCTGCCCGCCGAACTCGCTGGCGGCGCGCGCCGCGCGGCTCTCGTCGATGTCGGCGACGGTGAGGCGGGCGCCATCGGCCGCCAGCTTGCCGGCAAGCGCATAGCCGACCGAGCCCAGGCCCTGGATCGCCACGTGCACGCCGTTGAAGCCGCTCTTGCCGAGCTTGTGCTTCACCGCGGCGCGCATGCCGCGGAAGACGCCTTCCGCCGTCGACGGCCCCGGATTGCCGCCTGCCGCGCCGCCGGCGACCGGCAGGCCCGAGACATGGCGGGTGCGGCGCGAGATGACGACCATGTCGGCGTCGGAGATGCCGACATCCTCGGCGGTCACGTAGCGGCCGCCGAGCGAATCGACCGCGCGGCCGAAGCTCTCGAGATAGGCTTCGCTCTTGGGCGCCGCGGTCTTCAGGATGACGCCCTTGCCGCCGCCCATCGGCAGCTCGGCCATCGCGTTCTTGTAGCTCATGCCGCGCGACAGCCGCAGCGCGTCGGTGACCGCCGCGTCGTCGCTCGCATAGGTCCAGTAGCGGCAGCCGCCGGCCGCCGGCCCGAGATGCGTTGAGTGGATGGCGATGATCGCGCGCAGCCCCGTCTTGGGGTCGTCGAAGAAATGCACGCCTTCGTGGGCGTCGAAATCGACCGCGTCGAACACCGCCATGCCGCGACTCCTTGCGTAATAAAATTGCTGGCGCGCGCAATAAACGATGCGTGTGCTTTTGCAACCTCCAAGCGCCGGCCGCCCCCCTTGGCGCGCCACGCCGCCGCGGGCTACAGCAGCGCGCATGTTGCGCGTCACCGAACTGGCCCTGCCGCTCCACCATGCCGACGAGGCGCTTCCCGCCGCGATCTGCAAGCGGCTGCGCATCACGCCGCGCGAGCTGATCCGCCACGTCGTCGCGCGGCGGGCGAGCGACGCGCGCGACAAGACCAATATCAAGCTGGTCTATTCGGTCGACGTGAACGTGAAGAACGAGGGTGCGGTGCTCGCGCGGTTCAAGAAGGACCGCAACGTCCAGCCGACGCCCGACACGCGCTACAAATTCGTCGCGCAGGCGCCCGCCAGCGGCGGGTTCGGGCGCCCCGTGGTGATCGGCGCCGGCCCCTGCGGCCTTTTCGCCGGGCTGATCCTCGCGCAGATGGGCTACCGCCCGATCATTCTCGATCGCGGCAAGGTGGTGCGCGAGCGCACCAAGGACACCTGGGGGCTGTGGCGCAAGAGCGTGCTCAACCCCGAGTCCAACGTCCAGTTCGGCGAGGGCGGCGCCGGCACCTTCTCCGACGGCAAGCTGTACAGCCGGATCAAGGACCCGCGCCATCTCGACCGCAAGGTGCTGACCGAGTTCGTCAAGGCCGGCGCGCCGCCCGAGATCATGACCGAGGCGCACCCGCACATCGGCACCTTCCGGCTGGTGACGATGGTCGAAAGCCTGCGCGAGACGATCGAGGGGCTGGGCGGCGAATATCGCTTCTCGACGCGCGTCGACGGGCTCGACATCGCCGTCGATGCGCGGGGCGAGCGGCGGTTGCGCGGGCTTCACCTGCACGACGGCTCCTATCTCGAGGCGGACCATGTCGTGATGGCGATCGGCCATAGCGCGCGCGACACCTTTGCGATGCTCCAAAGCGCGGGCGTCCACGTCGAGGCCAAGCCCTTCGCGATCGGCGTGCGCATCGAGCATCCGCAATCCTGGATCGACAAGGCGCGCTTCGGTGCCGACGCCGGCAATCCGATCCTCGGCGCCGCCGAATATCATATCTCGCATCACTGCAAGAACGGTCGCACCGTCTACAGCTTCTGCATGTGCCCCGGCGGCACGGTGGTCGCCGCCACCTCGGAGGAAGGGCGCGTCGCCACCAACGGCATGAGCCAATATTCGCGCAACGAGCGCAACGCCAATTCGGGGCTCGTCGTCGCCATCGATCCGCTGCGCGACTATCCGGGCGACCCGCTCGCCGGGATCGCGCTGCAGCGCCACTGGGAGTCGCGCGCCTATGTCGCGGGCGGATCGAGCTACAGGGCGCCGGCGCAGCGGCTCGGCGACTTCCTCGCCGGCCGGCCGTCGACGGCGCTCGGGAGCGTGGTCCCCTCCTATCGTCCGGGCGTACAGCCGACCGACCTCGCGCAATGCCTCCCCGCCTTCGCCGTCGAGGCGATGCGCGAGGCGCTGCCGGTGTTCGGCCGGCAGATTCCCGGCTACGACCATCCCGACGTGGTGATGACCGGCGTCGAGACGCGCACCTCGTCGCCGGTGCGCTTCACCCGCGGCGCCGATTTCCAGAGCCTCAACACCGCCGGGCTGTTTCCGGCGGGCGAAGGCGCCGGCTACGCGGGCGGCATCCTGTCGGCCGCAGTCGACGGTATCAAGGTCGCCGAGGCGGTGGCGAAGAGCATGGGGCACTGAACCAATGGCGGATCGCATCAAGGTCTATTTCGACGGCGGCTGCCGCCCCAATCCCGGCGCGATCGAGGTCGCGGTAGTGGCGAAGGGCCAGACGACGATCCGCCGCGACCTCGGCGAGGGCGGCAACGGCGACGCCGAATGGCTGGCGCTGATCGAGGGGCTGACCGTCGCGCAATCGCTCGGCCTCAGCGATTTCGTGCTGCTCGGCGATGCCTCGAACGTCATCGCCAAGGCCAACGGCAAGATGAGGTGCCGCGACGCCGACCTGCCCTATTTCGGGCGGCTCCTCACGCTCGCCGGCGGCAGCGCGCCGCGCGTGCGCTACATCAAGCGCTTCCAGAACCTCGCCGGCATCGCGCTCGCGCAAACGCACGACCGATGACGCTGATCCTGTTCAACAAGCCCTATGGCGTGCTCTGCCAGTTCAGCGACGAGAGCGCCGACCGCACCCGGCCGACGCTGGCCGGCTTCGTCGACGTGCCGGACGTCTATCCCGCCGGCCGGCTCGACCTCGACAGCGAGGGGCTGCTGCTGCTCACCGACGACGGCCGCCTGCAGGCGCGGATCGCCGATCCCCGGTTCAAGACCCCCAAGACCTATCTCGCGCAGGTCGAAGGCGAGGTCGGCGACGCCGCGCTCGCCGCGCTGCGCCGCGGCGTCCAGCTCAAGGACGGCCCGACGCGCCCCGCCGAGGTCGAGCGCATCGCCGATCCCGCGCTCTGGGCGCGCGATCCGCCGATCCGCTTCCGCAAGAGCGTGCCCGACGGCTGGCTGAAGATCACGATCCGCGAAGGGCGCAACCGGCAGGTGCGGCGGATGACCGCCGCCGTCGGCCATCCGACGCTGCGGCTGGTGCGCTGGGCGATCGGCGACTGGACGGTGGCCGGAATCGCTCCGGGGACGTGGCGGCTCGCCTGAGACGCCGCGCCGCAGGGTTTCGCTGGGGAAGAATGGGGCGACCTACGGGGATTGAACCCGCAACCTCCGGTACCACAAACCGGCGTTGCGTCTCTCGCTGTCTCGCTACAGGCCGGGTTATTCAGAGGCTTTCCCTCGCCAGATCGGTTGTTGTTCTGCCAATGTCCGGTTCATCGGTTCAAGTTGAACAGGGGAGCAATGGTCCGATTCGGCAAAGGGGTGTCGCGCCGGGTGGTTGTGATCGGGCCGCTCGCGGTCAAGTTTCCACGCCGCGGGGCCGGGCGCAACTGCAACCGATATGAGGCTGGGATCTGGGAGCGAAACCGGGATCATCCGTCCCGGGGCCCGCGCCTCTGCCCAGTCCTGTGGTGCGCGCCAGGCGGCTGGTTGCTGCTGATGCGCGCTGCTGCCCCTTTGCCCGCCGCCTATTCATGTGAGCGAATTCGTGGTGAGCTTGGCGACTGGTGGGATTATCAGCCCGGCGGCGACGAGTGGCCCGGCGAGTCGAAGCCTGCCGATTACGGCGTGCTTGGTGGAACGATCGTGCTCCTGGACTACGCCGCGCCTGCGATATGATTACCAGTCGAGCGCCTTTGCCGCCCGCTGCAGATAGTCGGGATGGAAGCGCGCATACACGCTTTCGGTGATGCGCGAATCCTTGTGCCCGAGGTAGGCGGCGATCTCGGCCATCGGCACGCGCTCCTCCGCCATCCAGACTGCCGCCGAGTGCCGGAGCATGTGCGGGGTACAGTGAACGCCTGACCGCGCGCTGGCAGCCTCCATGCCCTTGCGGATCGACGCGATGCGCAGCCCGTTGTGCTCGATCACGAACGGGGTGAGCGCGGCCTCTTTCGCCTCGAGCAGCAGCGCGTGCAGCCGCTCGTTGATCGGTACAATGCTGCGCCCTTTGTTCGGCGCCTCCTTGTCGGTGGTCTCGGCGTCGGCCACCCTGCCCTGCTTCGGCGGCTTCAGGTTCAGGATGCGCTTCTCGAGATCGACTCGCATCCACGGCAGCGCCAGCAGATGCTTGGACCGGGCGGCAGTGGTGAGCGCCAGCTGCACGAACAATTGGACGTGCGGCGCGTGGCAGCCGGCGAGGAACCTACGGAACTGCGCCTTGGTCAGGTGCTCGACCTCCGACTCAGGCATCGCCGGCAGTTTGATCGGTGGCACATCGGCGCGCGCGATCAGCTTCTCCTCGGCCGCCCAGTGCACGGCCGAGCGGATCGTGGCGAGCTCGTTGCGGATCGTGTTCGTCGCGCGCTTGCGCCAGTCGATGTAGCCGCCGGCGGTGTCCTTATCGACGTGCGCGAGCCTGAGCTTCCCCCAATAGGGTTCGGCGGCCTTCCACGCCTCGCGCTTGCGCTTCTCGTCTTTCTTGCCGCCAAGGGTGTCGAGGTAGGCGCGGACGATCTGCCCTATTGTGTCGGCATGTCCGAGCGTCCGCTTGGCCCAGAAGTCACGAGCGATGGTCTCCGCGGCGGCTCGATCATTCGTGCCAAGCGAGACACGGTGCGGTCCAGCGTCGTCAGACCACTTGATGCACCAGTGCCAGTAGGATGAGCCGTCTTCCCGCTTCCGGGCGAGCTTTCCGAATCGGTAGGGTTCCCCTGGCACTCGTATTCCTCCACCGCCTCGGGCTTGATGCGCCACAGCTTGCGCCCGAGCTTGAATCCTCGCAAGCGGCCGGCGTTCAGCTCGTCATAGACGAACGTTTGCGAGCATCCCCAGTAGTCGGCGAGGCTTGCCACGGTGAAGGGGCGCGCGCTCACCGCTCACACTCCAGCCGGCCATACCGAACGACTGCCAGCTTAGCCTTAACCATCAGGCACTCGACGTCGACGCCGCGAACATAGACCTTCGCCGACAGCCTGCCCCATGATCCATCCCCGGTAATGCGGTAGGATACAGGGCCAGAGCGTAAGATGTCGTTCAGGTAGTCGCGGGCCTCGATAGCCTTCCTGTGGTCGCACCAGGCTTTAGCGCGTCGCTTGTCGCCAGCTCGGCAGGGCGGTGATCCCGGCATCTCGGGTGCGTCGATCGCCTCGAGGCGCAGCTTCAGGCCGTCGCAGCGGATGCTGTCGCCATCGGTGGCTAGGATAGCAGCGCAGATCAGGAGAGGGGTCACCTCGTCTCATCCACAGGAGTAGAGGTCAGGGCCTTGCGCATGTCCTCGAACGCTTCGAGCGGGACTAGGACGTGGATCGGGTGATGCCCCGCGCTCGTCTGATAGTCGTCTGCCATGCGCTGGCAGGACTCCCGGAGCGGCCTTGACTGTTCGCGCAGTTGGTTACGTTCTAAGACCAACGCCTCGATCTTGCCGGGCTGGCGGCGGTTGCGCTCGAACGCGGCCGTGTACCGCTCAAGGCATGTGCGGCACCGGCGCTGCGTCCGGTCAACGCGGGGGATCAGCACCACATTCTCAGGCGTCAGCTCGTGCCCCTGCCGACAGTGTGACTGGCGCGGTCGGCCTTTCACGACTGCACCCCATGAACGTTGAGAAGGTCGGCGACGCGCTCAACGAGGCTCTGCCCGCTCGCCCCGATCTCGGTTGCCAACACCGCCACGTTCGTCTGCTTGTCGGCGACGTACCAACGGGCAGGCTCAATTGTTGATTGGAAGGCCGAATAGCGCGGCGAGGTGTCCACCTTTGCGATCCAGGCAGGAGCACTGAGGGCGGATGCAATGTCGCCAGCAAGGTCGCGCATCCGCTCCTCGCCCGTAGTTATGTCGGAAGGCGCGGGATCGCTTAGCAGGTCAACGAGCGAATACGGAGAAGAGGGATCGCCGACCTCGTACATACCGGGCACGTTCCAGTCGCGGAGAACCTTGTAAATCACCTGCGCCGGCCGCTCCACCTCTCCCTGTCGGTTGTCGGCAGGCTCTATGGGCTTGGAGAGGGCGGCTAGGACGGCGGCGACATCCGCATAGTGGATCGGCACGCCGGCCTCGCCGGGGTCGAGCTGTACGCCGCGATCTGCGACCCATGCACGAAGGCGAGCAACTGCGTTGTCGAGATTGGGAGCAACATCAGCCGTCACCTCGGATACCGGGGCCTGTGCTTGGGCATTGGGGGAGAGGGCGATGCGGGTGATGGTCATGCCGCGAGCCGATCGTCGCCGGCTGGCAGAAGCTGGCCCCACTGATCCGCCATCGCCGCCGCAATCCCGCTGAAGAAGCGGCTGCGCTCGCGCCACCGATCCGGACCCGGCGACATGTGATGCACGCGCGGTTCGCGACCCTCGACGATATCGGTGGGCACCAGCGGCGGAAGGTTCTTCAGCCACAGGCAGGTGCGCTTCGTCTCGCCGTGCCCGAACTGCCACGGCTGCACCGACTGCGCCGGCTCGGCATAGCCGACGATGCGCTCCTTCGCGTGGCGGTGCATCACCGGGTTCTCGACAGCAATGCGCTCGATCGGCGCGTTCCAGAATGCGGAGAACAGCGCGGCGCCTTCGTCGAGGTCGGCCCACATGTCGGCGAGCGTGCGGCCAGCCGGCGGCTTGGTGAGCCAGCGGACGCCGGAGTTGCACAGCCGGGTGCAGGGCGGATGCGCAACGATCAACAGGTCCCACATCCCCGGCTGCAGCAGATCCCGCGCATCGCCCCGGATATGCCGGTTCGAGCCGTCCTCGCTGGGCAGCAGGTCGCACGACCATGCGTCGTGGCCGCGCGCAAGGAAGGCGTTGCGGACGGTGCCGCTGAATTCGCAGGCGATGAGAACCCTAGCCACCGATAGCACCCCTGAGCTGACACTCCCCGCCGAGCACAAACCGCCCGTCGTCGAGCCTGATGATCGTCACTGACTCCATCCTCGCGGCCGATCGCACCGGCCGTCCGGGGGTGTCAGTCGGCCGCGCGCCGGAAGCCCTCCGGCGTATATTCCCTCTGCCGGCGCAGCTCGTAGATCCCGGGCTCGATCAGCAGCGTCTCATGCGTGTCGAATGACCGCTCGTGGACTAGCTCGACCGGATCGCCCTCGACAACGAGGTAGGAGCGGAATTCGTCCATCGCCGAGAACTGCGGCGGGTCGAACTGGCGAACGTCGGGCCGTTCCATGACGATGTGGTTGTGACCGGTCTCGCTGTGGGCCAGCACGAACTTGCCGGCATGCGCGGTCGCTGCCTTGAGCCCATCGGGCAAGGCATCGATGCGGCGGATGACCAGATCGCCCTGGGCCGCCATGGTGGTAAACGTCTTCATGCTTCGTTTCCTCTCTCTTCAGGTGCGCACTTCGAGTTGATAGTCGGCGGGATCGTCGAAGCCGTAGGTCCAGGCGTTCGCCTGCGCCGCGGTCTTCATGTTGGGTGGGACCGGCAGCGCGAAACGCCGTCCGGTGCCGCAGGTGACGCGCAGGAACTGCTCGTTGCCGATATCGGGGATGGTGACGCGCACCAGCTCGCCGATCTCGGGGTTGTCGTGTCGGTCGATCGACTTCGCATCGAGCTGCTGCAGGATCGTTTCCCAGCCGAGGATTTCGCAGGCGGCGCGGCGCTGTTCCATGTTCGGCCAGCGCAGTGCGTCCTCGGCCTTGATCGCCTTCTCGGTGATCCAGTTTTCCGGGACGCGGACACCATGCCAGGCCCAGAGGCCGTAGCCGTCGGCATATTCGACTGCCGGGCCGTCCTCGCGGTGTAAGCGACGCTGATCATCCCAGCGGATGGTGCGCGGACGTTCGGAGGCGATGACGATGCCGTCGTAGGGCCACCACCATTCGCACTGCGTCGAGACACGCTCCATGATGTCGAGGTGCGCGGCCGTCTCGGGCTTGAGCTTGACGCCGATCGTCTCGGCGAAGCGCGCCCAGGCGATCCAGTAGAGGTCCTGCGAACCCCACAGGAAGTGGGGATCGTAGGCTGGCTGGTCCCTGAGCTGGTCCCAGAGCTGGCCCCCGAGCTGGTCCCAGAGCTGGTCCCAAAGCTGCGACCGAAGCTGCGACCGAAGCTGCGACCCAAGCTGCGACCAAAGCTGCGACCAAAGCTGCGACCCAAGCTGCGACCCAAGCTGCGACCCAAGCTGCGACCCAAGCTGCGACCCAAGCTGCGACCCAAGCTGCGACCAAAGCTGCGACCAAAGCTGCGACCAAAGCTGCGACTCAAGCTGCGACTCAAGCTGGTCCTTCTTCGGCATCTTGAAAATCTGCAGCGCGAGCATGCATGCCGCCGGGCTGTCGAAAATGAACAGCGTCGGCGCGGGCTTGCCGATCACCGCATAGACGTCGGTGAGCGCGTCCTGCAGCGCCGGGCGGTCGATGCGGCCGCCGTTGCAGGCGATGTCGAGATAGCGCTGGCGGAACGCCGGGAGTTCGGCGGCTTGCTCCGGGGTGAGAGATTCGATTTTCTTCATGGCAGATTCCTGCGGCGGGAAGTCGGTGGCGGTGATGCGGTTTAGGGCGGGCATGTCAGAAGGCGCCGCCGCCGGTCTCTTCGCCTGCGCCGGCGAGCTCAGCCTTGCGGGCGGAAACCGCGGCCGACAGCCGCGCGGCCTGGTCGGTGCTCAGCTGGTCCATCGCGCCGACGATGTCCTCCTCGATTGCCGACATGCGATCGAGCGTCGTCGCCTTCGCGATCGCGGCCAGACCGCGGCGGGTGTATTGCTCGGTGGCGTCCGGCTCGTCGCTCGCGCCGCCATCGCTCGCGTTCTGCTGCTGCCTCGTCGCCTCGGCCTGCAACGGCTTTACGACATGCGGCGCGCGCTTGCCCTTGGTCTCCATCAGCGCGATCGTCATCTGGCCGTCGATGTGGCTCATGTGGCTGATGCGGATGCCGCCGACCGCCATGCCGCCGAACTTCACCTTCGGATCGCGGAACAGCGTCATCGAGCGGCCGACGTATTCGGCAGCCTGCTTGCCCCAAGCGGCCATGATCAGCCGGCGCATGGTCTTGCACGGCTTGAACGGCTTGTCGTCGTCGCCATCAAAATAGAAGCTGACGGGCTGCTCGGGGCTACCCTCGTTGGCGCTCACCCCGCGGACCCGGATCGTGCGCGGGCCGCCGATCAAGTCGTCGGCGTTGAGCTGGTCGCTCTTGGCCTGGACGAACTGGCTCATGTCGATGGGGGTGTTCATACGATCATCTCCTGCTCAATTCTGCGTTCGGTGGGGATCAGTCGCGCACCGGACGCAATCGCGGCCTCGAAGGCGACGCGCTTCTCGGCGATGCGGGCTTCGAAAGCGGTGGCGGCCTCGACGATGGCGGCCTGCACGCGCTCGTCCGGAAAGACCCGGATCGTCACCATGGGCAGCCCGCCCGAGTAGCTGATGAAGTCGCACCACTTCCGCTCGGTCACGAGCAGCTCGGTCTGTACCTGCAGCACATAGTCGTCGGGGATCGTGCCGGCCGCGACGTGGTCGGCGATCGTCTGCACCTGGAATTTCTGGCGCCGGCTCTTGCACTCGATCAGACCGTCGTCGCCGACGAGACCGTCGGGGGAGCAGCCGACCGTGAAGCCGAAGCGGTCGTTGGTGACGAAGCCGCATTCCTCGACCGGGGCATAGCGCTTCGAATAGACGGCGCGCGCCTCGATCTCGTCGTCATAACCGCGCAACATCTCGTCGCCGATGTAGCTGGGCTCGACATAGTTGCTGATGCGCTGGGCGAGCAGCTCATAGACGTGGGCCCGCGTCTTGTCGTTGTCGGCGACCTTCAGCGTCGGCGTCAGGATCAGCTTGACCTCGGACGCGGTGAGCAGGCCGCAGCGGGCCTGGTGCCATTCGTCTGAACCTTGGACCAGCTCGCGGTGGTAGCGCACCCCGGAACCGCGCGGCGCCTTGGAGACGCCGGCTGCCGGTTCCGCGGGCTCGACATAGCCGGGGTCGAAAGGGTTGTCCGACATGGTCAGAACTTCAGCGTCACGGCCGGCACTTCGCCGGCGATGATGGCGAGCACGATCTTCTGCGCGCACTCTTCCGAGACGCCGCAGGTCATGATCGCTTCCTTGGCGGCGCGCTTCACGGCGGTGCGGTGCTTCTGGTTCGCCTCGCGCGCGGCCTGCTCATCGGCCAGCCGCTTGGCCTCGGCGGCGCGAGCAGCTTCCTCGGCGGCGATGCGTTCGCGTTCCGCCTGGGCGGCGCGTTCGGCTTCCTCGGCGCGCTGGCGCTCGGCGGCGAGCGCGGCCTCGTGCTCGCGCTGGACCCGGCCGCGCTCCTCCTGCGCCAGCCGTTCCGCCTCGCGCTGGGCGGCCTCGGCGGCATCGCGGCGGGCCTGTTCGAGGCGCTCCGCTTCGGCGGCTTCGGCGGCAACGCGCTGGCGCTCAATCTCTGCGAGCCGATCACGTTCGGCCTGCTCGGCGCGAGCCTTCTCCTCAGCGATACGCTCCGCTTCGGCGCGGGCGGCAGCTTCGGCGCGCAGCCGCTCGAGCTCGGCGCGGTCGGCTTCTTCCTGCGTCAGGCGAGCCAGCGCTGCCTTCAGCGTGGCGACGGTCTGAGCCTTCGCCGTCTCGGCCTCGTCGAGCAGGTCGCCGAAGCGATCGGCGTCAATCGCCGTTTCCCAGACGGTCTTGCCGCGCTCCCGCACCGACGCGGCGGTGTCCTCGGGAGTCACGATCGCGGCCTGCCGCATCGTATCGATCACGGCCTGGCATGCGGCGACGCGAGCCTTCTCAGCCTCTTCCCACGCGGTGAGCGGGGCGCGGACCTCGACCGCGAGCCCTTCGAGGCGCTCCTCGATGACCTTGCCGGCGGCGTTCGCCTGGCTGGTCATGTCGCGCCATTCCTTGGTGAGCCGCAGCCGCGCCTTGTCGATCGCGGCCTTCTCCGAGCGCACCTCGGCGGCGAACGAGCGCAGGGTCTCGCGCCCCTTGCGCGTCGTGACGTCGGCATCGGTCGGGGCCTTCGCCTTCAGCTTCTCGTAGAAGGCGTCGAACTTCTGGCTGTCGAGCAGCACGATGCCGGGGTTCTGCGCAACGGCGACGACGATGTCGGTGCCGGTAGTGTCGTTGGCGACGACTTCGCCTTCAAGCGCTGGTGCGGTGGCCATGGTTTCACCTTCCTGAGGATGATTGATTTTCGGGGATGCGTGGGGGCTACCCATTGCCGAGCAGCCACATCAGCAGCACGCCCACCGCCAGCACGGCACCGATCAGCAGCCGCGCCTGCACCGCGAGGGCGCGGTCCTCGATCGCGGGCTCGGGGCGGGTGTCGGCGATCTCGCGCAGCTCCTGCCAGCGGCTCGGCAGCTGCGGGCGCGTGTTGAGCGGGTCGATCTCGGCGGGCAGGCCGGAGCTGTGGCGGGTCATGGTGGCCATGTCAGCGGGTCTCCGTGGTGAGGCCGGCGCGTTCGCGGGCCAGCGTTTCGGCAAGGGTCAGCCGACCGGCCGGGCAGAAGGCGGTGGCGCCATCGAACAGTCCGTCGGCGGCAAGCTCTTTCAGAACCGCCGGGGTGTAGGCGGCGGGATCGGCGCCATACTTCTCCAGCACGGCGTCGCGGCGCTTCTCGACGCCCGATCGATAATCGGTGTCGCACTTGCCGCAGCGGGCCTGTTCGACGCCGCGATAGAACGCGACCGCGCGCGGCTCGCGGCACAAAGGGCAAGGGCGGCCCATCTCAGCGAACCCCTTCCAGAATGAGCGCCAGCACGACGCACAGCGCGATGATGGCCAGCCAGCCGGCGAGGTCGGCGGCGAGGGACAGGAGCCTACCCACGAGCGGCGATCCGATGATCCTCGGCACAGCTGCCGCAGGTGTGGACCCAGTCGTTGCCGACCTTCGTGATCGCCCAGCCGTCGGCGCGTGCTGCTGCCAGCGCCTTGCCGAAGTCGTCCTGGTGCGTGGCGAGGCTCTCGCTGCAGTCGTCGCAGTGAAACTCGACGGTGCCGTTGCGGCCGCCCTCTCTGCGGATCATGACGGCCTCCCCATCTCGATCACGCGCATCTGCGTGCCGTCGAAAGCGTCGTCGCCGAGCCGCGCCAGTGTCGCGAGCGTCGGGCGCGCATAGCTGGAGCCGTCGTCGCGGGTGACGACGTAGAAGCCGGGCGGGACTGAGCGCAGAGCTCGGCGGCGGGCCTGGTCGACGCGCAGCAGCTCGGTGGCGAGCGCCTGGGGGGTGTTGAAGGGGGCGTTCATGAGGACGCTCCGGTGGCCGCAGTGGGCCGCGTCAGCAGCTTGCGAAGCTCGGCCTCGACAGCGACCAGTGCGGCGTCGTAGCCCCGGCCGAACGCCTCCTCGCCAGCCGCGTGCGTGCCGCCGCAGCTATCGACGGCTCGAAGCACATCTGCGAGCAGGGTTGCGTTGGCGAGGTCGATACCTTTCGCGAGATCGCGAAGCTGCTCAGCATCGGAAAAGCCGCACTCTCCACGATCGATCATCGGGCAATGCGCGTAGCCGCCCTGCCGCCTGCAGTAGGGGCCACAGTCCCGCTCGTCCGCGATGGCACGAAGCAGCTCCGTATCCGTGTGGCGGTAGGTGAGTGCGTGATTGGCATCGGCCGCCGCGCGCCAGTTCTTAAACAACTCATCGAGCCGAGCGTTCAGGCGCGGCGAAAGCAGCAGCGCCAGCGCCCACGCCTCATGGTCACGAAGGCTGGTCGTGGTGATCGCGCCTCCGCTCTCGACATGCAGCACGGTCCACGTCTCATCCGCGCCCTGCTGCTGCCGGACCCCGACGCGCCCGCCGGAGAAGTTGCGCTCCCACGGCTGCCAAGGCCGATCTGCCACGCTCACGACGCCACCCCCAGCGAGCCGATCCGGCGCGCCCCTTCCGGCAGCGTCGTGGCGACCGCCAAGCCCCTGATCTGGCCGAGGTACCGGCCCTGCAGGTCGAAGCGCGTCGGGCCGCCGCTCTGGCCCGGAACCGGGTTCGTCGGCTCGGGCTGGACGATCAGCGCGGCGTCGGTACGCTCGACCACGGTGCCGAGGCTGGCGTTGGTGCGCTTGCCGATCTGCATCAGGACGAACACGGCGTCGCCTTTGCCGAGGTCGGCGAGTGTCGCGGCGCGCGGGGCGTTTAGGGTGGCGGGTTGCATCACGCGGCCTCGCGCATGATGCGGACGATACCGGCTGCCAGATCGGCGTATGCCGCCGACTCTGCCGCCGACCATGCCGCCGACCATGCCGCCGACCGTGCCGCCGACTCTGCCGCCGACCGTGCCGCCGACTCTGCCGCCGACCGTGCCGCCGACTCTGCCGCCGACCGTGCCGCCGACCATGCCGCCGACTCTGCCGCCGACCCTGCCGCCGACCGTGCCGCCGACCATGCCGCCGACTCTGCCGCCGACCCTGCCGCCGACTCTGCCGCCGACCATGCCGCCGACTCTGCCGCCGACCGTGCCGCCGACCGTGCCGCCTCGCGCTCTTCGGCGCCCGGTATATCGCCAGCGCCGGCGCGGGCATGCAGGCCGATCATCGTATCGACGGCGGCGACCGCCGCGTCTGTCGTCTCGTGAGGGCGGGCCACAGCCGAAGCGCGCGAGAGCGGCAGCACGCATTCCGCCATCCAGCGGTGATAGACCGTGAACGGAACGTCGCCGTTCAGCGCCTCAAGTGCTGCGTAGAAATCGCGGCCCCATGCGAAGGCCTGCGCTTCGGGCTGGTTGTCGAACAGGCCCGGCACCGCTTGCGCCAGCCACGTCGGCATCACGGAAGCGGGGCAGTCCTTCGGGCTTTCGACCTTGTCGCCGATCACGCCGAGGGCGCAGGCGAGGTGGCGGCCGTCAGCGTCGGACGACTGCCAGGAATTGCGGACGAGGCGGCCCTCGGTAAGCGCCTTTTCGTAGCGCTGTCGGGCTTCTGCGGCGGTGGTGGCGATCAAGGCGGGTCTCCCAGTTGCCAGCCGCTGCATCGTCCCGCGCCTTGGTCCGGTTGCCGTAGCGGGTGGACCTAAGTGGCAGGGGTCAGGGAGCGGCTGATAGGGAGAAGTTCGCACATCAAGAACGACAGGTCAAACGAATTGTTCGCACTTCCCAAACCCGCATTGGCGCGCCGCTGCAAACCCGCTCGCATGGCGGGATGAAGCCGGAGCCCAAAGGGTGGGTGGCGGTGCGCGGGGCAAACCCGGCCGGCAGGCTGCGCGCTACCGAGAAGGAAGCGCGGGCGGATGCGGAGAAGATCGGGGAAGGCGCCTGGGTGGCGGCGGGAGCCGAGTCAGTCTATTCGGTCTTGGTGCGCTCCAGAAGCACGTCCAGCTTCTCGTTCACCTCGACGATCAACGCATCCTGCCGGGCATCGCGCTCGATCTGCTCGCGCTGCATGGCGGCCAACCCCAAGCCGCCGTCGAAGCGGTCGCCGCCAAACGCGAGCACGGCAATGATTGCGAGGAACAGGGTCACTGCCGAACCGATGACAGTGGTAACGAGCGTCCATGTCCCGGGAAGCTTGTCGAGTTCGCCACGCAGCTTGGCGAACTCCGTATCGACGCGGGCTTCGGCCGCCTCGATCTTGGCGTCTACAATCGCGGGGTCCATGCCCATCATGTTACTCCGCGCGCCCAGCTGCGGCAAGGCAGGTGACTGCTCAGTATCAAGCCGATCGAGCAAGTGCTGGAACGCGGGGCTAGGCCGCATCGCGATCCCCGGACACGGAAAGCATCTCGTCAATCTTGTTGTAAAGCGCCAGTATCCGCTTCAGCGCCGTTTCTTGCGCCTCCTCGAACTTCTCGGCGTCCCGGTAGAACGAATAAGTCGTGGCTCGCGCCTGAGAACTCATGGCGTCAACGACCTCCGAGATCAACACCAATATCGCCGCCGGGTCGACGGGCCTGCCGCCGTCCAACAATCGCGCCAGCGCGGCGGCCCGGTCCTTCCCGTTCACGAGCCCCTCCGAACGGCGTCAGTCATCGGTGCCGGTCCGCGGCATATCTGACATCGCTGGAGCGTCCTTGCCCTCGGACCTTGCGATCGTCAGCGCGGTGGCGCGCAGCCGCCGAAGCGCCATCGCGTCGTCGGGGTGCATGAGAAGCTCATAGGGACGCACCTGTAGGGCGAGCGCGGCCTCATTGACCACCTTCGGGGAATAGTCCTGCTTGCCGTTGTAGAGCTGGCTCGCTGTCGCCTTCGACCATCCGGCCAGCTTCTGCATGTCGGTCTGACGCACGCCATGGGCGTCCATCCATTCTTTCAGGAACCAGTTGACCGGCCCCTTAGGGATTCCGCGTCGTTGAGCCATGTTCGCATTGTGCGAGAAACGGCGGCGCTTGTCGGGTAGGCAGGTGCGAACTTTGCTACTTGCTGAAAGGTTTGCCATGTGCGAACTTAACGGCATGGCAACCACCATCACCGAACTTCGCGCCGAGCTTGGGCTGACGCTTGAAGCGTTCGCCGAGCGGGTAGGACTTTCCAGCAAGGGCTACGCCAGCGAGCTTGAGCGCGGCGGCCGATGTTCCGTCAAGGTCGCGCTCGAAATCGAGAAGCTGTCGGGCGGACGCATCCCCGCTGCCAGCCTCAACCCGGACGTGGCGCTGGTGGAGGCGGCTCGGCGCGTTACCGCCGACGCGCAGCGCCCCTCCGCCGAAGCGGCCGCATAGATGCGCGCCCTCCTCGTCGGCGCCTCAGCCGCCGCCATCGTCTTCCTCGGCTTCGCGTTCGGGCAGTGGTCGCTGAACCCCGCCACCTGGGATGAGCTGGCGCGCGGTTTCTGCGGCGGCTGGATGACCCTCATCGGCGGTGGTGCTGCTGTCCTCAGCCGCCTGCTTTCATCCCCGATGGACGAGGACGACTGATGCCGTCCCGGGGGCAACACCACTTCTGCGCGCCACCTTTCAGCGCCGACCCGACCCGGGCGGTGCGAACGCGCTACCTGCCGGCCCTGCCGGTCAACGCCGAGGCGCGCAGTCAGCGTGGGATTGCAGTCGGCGAAGGAGCGAACCGGGTCACTTTTTCCATTCGTCGCCCCACCCCCTCCCGGGGCGGCGATGCGCACGACGGGGCTGCAATGCCCCCGCGGTCCCGTCGTGCGCTCATGGTTCGTCATCATGGCGAAAAGGATGCCCTATGAGCGCGGGAACTGTCCCGAACCGTCGCGCGCCGTTGGTGTCCGACACGATCCTCACTCGGATCGGCGCCGCAATGATGGCGTACCGCGTCCGGACCCAGTGCTCACAGCAGACGCTCGCCGAGCTGCTGGGGCGCGAGGACCGCAAGTCGGTCGCCAGCTGGGAGAACGGCACCACCGAGCTTGGCGCGGTGCCGCTGCTCCGTTCCCTGCAGGTTCTCGACAAGCCCTATCGCGCCGAGGTGCTCGCCATCGTCGGCGTCGAACCGCACGACCTCGAAGCCGAGGCCGGCGATCCGTTCGACCTGGCCGACGGTGTGTCCGAGCTGCTGGCAGCGATCGTCCGACGGCTTCGCGATGGCAAGCTGTGCCACAACGACAAGCTATTCCTGGCCGGCATCCTCGAGCCGCTGCTCCCGGAGTTGAACGCCATCGTCGACGAAGCGCGGGCGCTGCGGTCGTGACGGCGCAGCCCATGCTTTTTGCGTCGCCCCGCGAAGTCGCGACCGACGAGGCGGTGATGAAGGCCATCGCCGACCAGGCGGTGATCGTCATCAACCTCTCGGGCGGGAAGGATTCAACCGTCGCCGGGCATAGCGTCATGGCGCTGCTCGACGCCCACGGCCACCCGCGCGAGAAGCGCATCGCTATTCACGCCGATCTCGGCCGCGCCGAGTGGCGGTCGACGGCTAGCGTCGTCGAGGCGGTTTCGTCGAAGCTCGGGCTGGAGCTACTGGTCGTGCGGCGCGGTGCCGGCGATATGGTCGCGCGCTGGGAGGTGCGGTTCAGCAACGCCCTCGCGCGCTACGCTGCGCTGGAGACGTACAACCTCATCGGGCCGTGGAGCCAGGCGAACAAGCGCTTCTGCACCGCTGAGCTGAAAGCGCAAGTCATCGGTCCCGAGCTGGCGCGCCGATATCGCGGGCAGCAGGTCGTTCAGGTGATCGGCATCCGCCGCGAGGAGTCGACGGGCCGCAGCAAGACGCCAATCAGCGCGCCCGACACGCGCTTCGCCAAGCCGGGCAACAAGCACGGCACGTCCATGATGATGTGGAATCCGCTCATCCATTGGCCGGTCGACGACGTGTTCGCCTGCCACCAGGAGAACGAGCTGCCGCTGCACGAGGCGTACACCGAATACGGCAGCTCGCGCCTGTCCTGCGCCTTTTGTGTCCTGGCATCGATCCGCGATCTGCGGGCCGCGGCCTCGGCGGCGGGCAACGTCGAGCTGTACCTGCACCTGGTCGGCATGGAGGCGTCGTCGACTTTCTCATTCCAGCCCGAGCGCTGGCTCGGCGATGTGGCGCCGGCGCTACTGTCGCCCGGCCTCGCCGCCGATCTGGAGCGGGCCAAGGTCGACGCGGCCCGCCGCCGTGAGATCGAGGCGGCCATGCCCGAGGGCCTGCGCTACGTCAAAGGCTGGCCGGTGCGCGTGCCGACCTGGGAGGAGGCCGCGGCGATCGTCACCGCCCGCAGCGAAATCCTGCGCCGCCATGGGCAGGAGGATCGCTATTCGTCGCCGCGCCTCGTCGTCGACCGCTTCGAGGAGCTGCTGGCGCTCAAGGCCGGGAAGCAGGCTGCATGACCCGCACCCTGTCCCAGCCCCATGTCCGCGGCGCCGCGACCAAGCGCCGGAACGCCACCGCCAGCCTTGCGCTGCACCGCGCCCAGCTCGACGCCGACCTGTACCGGAACAGCCCGGCCGCGCGCCTGCCCGAGGACGCCGGCGGCGACGTCACGCTGCATGCGACGGGAGTCCCGCAATGAGCAAGCTATGGCCGCCGAAGCGCATCGCGCGCTTCAAGGAGCTGTGGGCGAGCGACATGCCGCTGCCCGAACTCGCCGCCGAAATGGGCATGAACGTCGAGGCGGCCTACGCGCGCGGCAAGTCGCTTGGGTTGCCCAAGCGCAATGCCCGCCGCAGCCGGCCGCGCGCCGCGCCAGAAATGACCTACGACATGCGCAGCGTCGACATGCGCCCGACCTATGCCGCGCAGACCGCCGAGCTGGTCGAGCGCTGGATCGCGCTGTCGCTCCGGGTCCAGGCCGAACGGCGGGCGGCATGAGCACCGAAGACACCCCCGACGGCGGCGGCTCGATGCAGCTGCGCCGCTACGTCGCGCTCCGGCGCGAGGGCGTCGAGCGCGCCGACGCCTGCTTCGAATCCGGCTTGTCCGAAGCCGAGGCCGCGCTCGTCGACGCCGATGAAGCCCGCGGCGAGCTGGGCGCAATCAAGCCGCCGCCCCGCAAATCACGAGTCTCGAAAGAGAAAGGGGCGGTTGCAGCCGCCCCTTCAATTCCCAGTGGAGAAGGGATTTCTACCATGAATGCCGAAACCGAGAAACCCGAGGTCGAAGAGGTCGACGCCGGCGGCTTCCTGTCCGACAAGATCGCCGACGTCACGATCGAGTTCGCCGCGGCGACGCTGAAGGGCGACGTCCGCGACAAGTTCCTCGAGATCATCAAGCACCTGCCGCGCACCTATGCCGAGATGACCGAAGCGCAGAAGCGCGACGTCCTGCATTCGGTCGAGCGCCTCGCCGGCTACATCATCGAGCAGGCCTGCGAGACGATGGCCGCCGGTGGTCGGCAGACCATCGTCGGCAGCCTGAAGACCTACAAGCAGAAGGACAACGAGGTCGAGGCACAGGTGAAGTTCCTGGGCAGCTGGGAGGTCATCGCCGCGCTGCACCACGCCTGCGGGTCCACCGTGCAGCTCGTCGCCGTCAACGACGAGGACTTCAAGGGCCAGCGCAAGCCGGTCGAGGTCGAGCCGGACCAGGGTTCGGTTTTCGACGCCACCACGCAGGGCGAAGACCTCGCCGGTGAACAGCGCCTCGAAGCGGCAGAGTAAGCGATGCGTGCGAACCGGAGCTTCGCCCTTGGCCGCCTGAAAACCGGCGCGATGAACAAGACCGAGGCGGCGTATGATGCGCACCTCGAGACGCTTCTTCGCGCCGGGCAGATCGTCTGGCGGAAGTTCGAAGGGCTGAAGCTCCGGCTCGCCGACAACACCTTCTACACGCCCGATTTCGCCGTGATGGCGAGCGACGGCGTGATGGAGTGCCACGAGGTCAAAGGCTTCTGGCAGGACGATGCGCGCGCGAAGATCAAGATCGCAGCGGATCTCTACCCGTTCCGCTTCATCGCCGTGAAGGTGAAGCCGAAGAAGGACGGCGGCGGCTGGGAGGTCGAGGCCTTCTGATGGCTGCCGCTGCCCCTCTCTTCAAGGCGCCCCCCCGCGACCCGAATGAACGGTCGATGGCTACCTATCGCGCCGCGCGCCGCCAGTGGGCAGCCGAGGTGCTGGAGCAGCATGCCAGCCCCGACGACTGGGCCGCGTTCAAGGCCGCGGTTCGGACCCTGCGCACATCGAAGCAGGCCGGCGCCTTTCTGGACTGGCTGCGCGCGTCGTGGCTGCCGGCGGCGCATCCCGACGTGCGGGCACTGGCGCTGCGCGAGATCGCGCATTGTGCCGATGCGATCCGGGTCGAGCAGGGCCACGAGCCGCTTGCTGATCCTCTCCCGCACGAGCCGGCGAGCCTGTTCATTCGGTGCCGCGACATTCTGAGGGTGCGCTGATGACGAAGCGTCTTGCTCATCCGAAAATGAAGCGCGGTTACCCGGTCGCCGAACGCTTCGCAGACCACTATCTGCCGGAGCCGAATAGCGGGTGCTGGCTCTGGACCAGCGGCGTGAACCACGCTGGCTATGGCCGGTTCACGGTCGATGGCATCTGCAAGAAGGCTACCCATGTCGCGCTTGAGATCGCGGGGCGCCCGCGCCCGACGCCCCAGCACGTTGCGATGCATCGGTGCGACGTACCGTCGTGTGTGAACCCGGCTCATCTCGTCTGGGGTACCCTTGCGGAGAACCGCAGGGACTGCCTCGCCAAGGATCGAGCGAACCTGAACACGACCTCGATCGCCGCCGCGACGCGCGCGCGGGCTGAGGCGCAGCGCGCGGCTACCCATTGCGCAAATGGACACGCCTACACGCCGGAGAACACTTCCATCCGGCCCAATGGTAGGCGCCGCTGCATTACTTGCCGCCGGCGGTCTGACCTCGCGCTGAAGCGGCGAATTCGAGGCTTGGCATGACCCCCGCCGCCCTCTGGTACGCTGCCAACGCCCGGCGGGACGACGCAGCCACGGCGCGCGCGATCGGCTTCGACCGGGCCAAGCTCCCCGACGCTTGGTACGCGCTGCTCCCCTTCGTCATCGTCGACACCGACGACGGCCCTCTCGTCGCCGCAACGACCGAGCCTGAGCTGCCGCTGACCGAGCAGGCCGTGTTCCCGGTCCTCGACGCCATGCTCCGCCTCGCCGAGCTCGATATCGACGACGCGCACGACGCGACCACAGGGCCCAGCGACGATGCCGCGATCTTCTGTCTCGACGCCCGCGGCCGCATCGGCTTCCTCGGCGAGCGCACCAGGAACACGCTCTATGTCCCGCCACAGCGCGGCGACGAGACGGTGCAGCTCTTCACCGACGGGGCCACTTTCTTCCGCGCCTGGGTCGCCGCGCGCGTCCGCTGGATGCAGCAGCGCCGCGCGGTCCGCCGCGACAGCCTGGCCGAACTGCCGGAGCGCACGGACGGCTGCGTTCCCGGCGCGCTGCTGATCGGCGACGCCAGAGCGGTCCACTGGCCACCGGAGCGCGTCTTCGTCTGCAGCGACGCGCCGACCGCGCGCGCCGTCGAGGTCGGAATCCGTCGCTCCGCCCGCATGAGCGAGGTCATCCTCGCGCCCCTCCCTGCCCGGAAAGCCGCATGAAGATGGCCGATGACAACATGACGCCGGCCGACTGGGAGCAGTGGATGCTGCAGACCGCGCAGGCGCCGTTGCCGTCGCCCGACGAGCTGGTGACGCCGGCGAACGTCCATGCAATTCGCCCGGGCGTTGAGGTCAGGGATGGCCGCGACCCGCTCCCGATGGTCTGGTTCGACGACATCGAGCCGCACCTCAACGGCAACTGGATCATCAAGGGCCTGATCCCCGCTGAGGCCGATTCTTCGATCATCGGCGAGCCCGGGTCCGGCAAGTCGTTCCTTGCCCTCGATCTGTCGCTGCACATCGCTGCCGGCAAGGAATGGTTCGGCCGCAAGGTTCGGCAGGGCCTGGTGATCTACATCGCCGCCGAGGGGCAGCGCGGCCAGCTCAACCGCGTCGAGGCTTGGCGCCGGCAGCACGGTCTCACCGGGCTGGCCTTCGCGCTGATTCCGACCGCCGTCGACCTGTTCGACCCCAAGGCGGACCTTCCCCGGATTGTTGCTGCCATCGCCGCGGCGGTGGAGCATTTCGGGCAGGAACCGATCCTCGTCGTCATCGATACCGTGGCCCGCACCAGCGGCGCCGCGGACGAGAACAGCAATTCCGACATGGGCGTCTACATCGCCAACGGCGCGCGCATCAGGCAGCAATTCGCCTGCAGCCTGCTCTACGTCCACCATGTCGCCAAGAACGGCGGCGGCAAGGTTGAGCGCGGCGCCAGTGCCCTGCGCGGCGCCCTGGACACCTCGATCCGCGTCGACAGCAGCGAGGGCAACCCGGTCAAGTCGGCGTTCGTCGGCAAGCAGAAGGACGGCAAGGACGGCTTTGCTATCCCGTTCCGGCTCGAGGTCGTGCCGATCGGCGAGGACGAGGATGGCGAGGCCGTCACCAGCTGCGTCGTGCTGCCCACCGAGGCCATCGTGCTCCCGGAAAAGCAGCGGGGCCCCAAGCTCTCCGACGGGCAGGCAATCGCACTGCAACAGCTCCGGATCGCGATCAAGGCAGCGGCCATGTTCGTACCTAAAGACATCCCCGCCAGCCTCATCAATCGGCAGCGCGTCGAGCGCGTTACGACGGTCGAAATGTGGGAAGAGCGCACGATCGCGGCCATCGCGAGCCCGGACAAGTCGGCGGACACCCTGTTGCGCACGTTTCGCCGGTATCGCGGGAAGCTGCAAAGTGCTGGTTTCGTTGGTGTTTACAAGCAATGGGTGTGGGAAAAGTGAGCGCGCGCGGACAGGTTGGCGGACAGGTTGGCGGACAGTTAGTGTATGATCCGGACAACACGCCGGACAGGTTGTCCGGAGCCTGTCCGGAAGCCCTGAAAAATCCTTTGAGATCAAAGGGCGTCCCGGACAGGTTTGGAGGTCCCCCTTTAGGGGGCCCCAAATCCTGTCCTAGCCATGATGCGGCTGGCCCGGTGTTGACGGTGGAGAAGAAGATGGTTCGCAGGCAGCCGATCAAGAAATCCGTGAGGTTCGCGGTACTCAGCCATGCGGGGTTCAAATGCGCTTACTGCGGTGCCGCGCCGCCGGACGTGCTGCTGCATGTCGACCACATCGTTCCGGTCGCCAAAGGCGGCTCCAACGACATCGCGAACCTCACTGCGGCGTGCGTCGCCTGCAACATCGGCAAGGGCGTGGCGTCGGTTGAATGGAGCGTCCAGGCGGCAGCCGTGCCGGCCGCCGGCATCGCGCCGCGGATCGAATTCTTCTGGAACCGGGACATGGTCGGCGACCGATATGTCATGATCTCGGCTCGCTGTGTCGAATGGCCGGCGGCCGACGCCGACCCGGACGGCTTTGAATTCCACGACAGCGAATATCGCCAACTCTGCGACGCCAGCCCCCGCTATTCGACCCACGGCTGGAGCAGCCGTGGGTTCAGCCCTTATGAGGCGGCGCTCTATGTCCACGACCTGCTGTCGGGCGATTGGGCTGGCACAGCGGCGTATTTCGCGTTCCTGGACGATCTGATCACGCTCGGCGCCGCCGGGCTGATCCCCGAATATGCCGCGCCGATGGTCAAGCGATCGCTCCACCCCGAGGTCATCCACAGCCGTTGCCGGCCGAGCCGCGGTGATGACTACGAGGCGCTTGCAGACGGCCTGTCGCGGCAGGCGTCAGCGGCGTTCCAGCGATTCCTCAGGCGCGAACACACCGAGAAGCAGGGCCGATAGGCAGCGATGGCGCGGAATAACGAGTAGCGAACGCGAAGCGGGGAACGATGATGCGGGGGACCGATCGGGACACAGTGCGCGGGATATCGGAGTCCGTAAAAAGACGATCTGGCCGCCGCGAGACGCAAGTCCTCGCGTTCATCCGGTCGACCATTGCCGAGCACGGCCAGGCGCCAAGCTACGCGATGGTCTGCAGCGCGCTCGGCATTGCCACGCGGTCTGAGGTTCACCGCATCGTGAAGCGGCTCGAGGAGAAGGGCGCACTGCGTCGGGCGGGGCTCGGCAAGGTGCGGCGGATCAGGATGGGAGGGCGGGGGTGAAGGTCACAGCGTTCACACGTAGCGCCCTCGCCGTCCGCCGCGAGAGACGCGATCTCACGAAGCAGGGCTACACCTGCCATGAGACCGAATGGGAGATCATCCGCGGACACCGCTGGCAGGAGGTCATCCTCGACGTCAGGATCAGCGCCGACCGCAAGCATGTCTGGGTGAAGACGGGCGCCGAAGCATAAGCGCTTAAAGCCAACTATCCGCGCCCCATTTCATGCCTAAAATGCGCGGCCAGTCGAGAGCGTGGGGCTCGGGTTGGCCAAGACGAAATTCAAGCCGGAATTCGTGGAGCAGGCGCGCAAGCTGTGTCTGCTCGGGGCAACCGACGATCAGCTGGCGAGCTTCTTCGACGTCGCCACTTCGACCATCAGCAAGTGGAAGCTCGACTTTCCGGAATTCGCCGAGGCGCTGAAGGGCGGCAAGGTCGGCGCCGACATGGAGGTCGCGGCCAGCCTCTACAAGCGGGCGACCGGCGGCGACACCGTCGCGATGATCTTCTGGCTGAAGAACCGGGCGCGCGACCAGTGGCGCGACAAGGTCGACCATGAGCACGGCGGCAAGGATGGCGGCCCGGTGCAGCACGAGGTCGCGGTTCGCCCGAAGATGACCCGCGAGGAGTGGCTGGCGACGCACGGCGGGACCAAGCCGGCATGAGCGCCCTCCCCGCCTTCCCCGAGCCCTACGCGCCGGCGCGGTGGTTCCCGCAGGCCGGCCCGCAGCTGGCTGCGCTCGAAGCCGACTGGTGCGACGAGCTGTTCTATGGCGGCGAGCGCGGCGGCGGGAAGTCCGACCTGCAGCTCGGCTACCAGGAGGATGGCGCGGTCCAGTATGAGGGCGCGTCGCGCGGCATCATGTTCCGCAAGACCTATGCCGAGCTCGAGGAGCTGCAGGCGCGCGCCATGCAGGTCTTCCCGGCGTCGGGCGCGGTCTACAAGACCCAGCAGAGCGCGTCGTTCCCCTTCACCAACTGCTGGTACTGGCCGAACGGCGCGACGGTGAAGATGCGCTACATCGAGTCCGAGAAGGACTACGGGCGCTACCACGGTCACCAGTACACGCACATCTCGTTCGACGAGGTGACCGAATATGCGTCGCCGGCGGGCCTGCTGAAGATGCTGTCGACGCTGCGCTCGGCGTCGGGCGTTCCCTGCACGATGCGCGCGACGGGCAACCCGGGCGGCATCGGCCATGTCTGGGTGAAGTCGCGCTACATCGACGTAGCGCCGGCCATGACGCCCTATGTCGATCCAGACACCGGCTTCACCCGCATGTTCGTGCCGTCGCGCACGGCCGACAATGCGATCCTGCTCGCCAACGATCCGAATTACCGCAGCCGCATCAAGGCGGCGACTGGCGGCAACGAGGCGCTGCGCAAGGCCTGGCTCGAAGGCGACTGGAACATCGTTGCCGGCGCCTTCTTCAACTGCTGGTCGCCGCGCCTGGTGCTGCGGCCGTTCACCGTGCCTCGCGACTGGATGCGCTTTCGCTCCGGCGACTGGGGATCGGCGCGACCGTACAGCATCGGCTGGTGGGCGATCGTCCCCGAACCATTCGTGACGCCCGACGGCCAGCTGCTGCCGCGCGGCGCCATGGTCCGCTACCGCGAGCTCTATGGCGCGCTCGACAGCGTCAACCAGCCGAACATCGGCACCAAAGAGACTGCCGAGGAGGTGGCCGACAAGATCCGCGCCGCCGAGGCGCTCGAAACGATCGCCTATGGCGTGCTCGATCCCGCGGCGTTCGCCAATCACGGCGGCCCGTCGATCGCTGAGCGAATGGCGCGGCACAAGGTCATGTTCCGCCCGGCCGACAACACCCGCGTCGCCGGTCGCGGCGCCATGGGTGGCTGGGACCAGCTGCGCGCGCGGATGATCGGCGAGGACGACTTGCCGATGATCTACTGCTTCGAGACCTGCCGCGACAGCATCCGGACGATCCCGGCCCTCCAGCACGACCAGAACCGGCTCGAGGACATCAACACCGACGGCGAGGACCACGCCGGCGACGACTGGCGCTATGCCGCCAACTCGCGCCCCTACGTGCCCGCCGCGGCCGAGCCGCGCCCCAAGCCCCGCTTTCTCCACGAAACCACCGCCGCCGAAATCTTCGCGCTCGGCCGCGGCGAATCCAGCCAGTCGCAAAGGATCTGAACCATGAGCATTTCGGACATCGAGGCCGGCAACGCCACCAACACCGCGGTCGACGCACTCATCAAGGCCGGCCCGGGGGCGCTTATCGGTCTGCTGGCGAACAGCAGCAGCAGTGGCACGGCTACGATTTACGACAACGTCGAGGCCAGCGGGAAGAAGATCAGCAATGCGCTGCCGCTGACTGCCGGCCAGTTCGTCCGCATCCCCGCCGGTTTTGCGACGGGCTGCTACCTCGACATCGGCGGAACGGCCGACGTCACGGTGTTCTGGCTCTGACGATGGAGCCCGCCGCGACCCCGACGCCAGAAGCCGACGCCGATGCCGCCGACACGGTGAACGTCGCCTTCTGGGGGCGCCACATCGAGGATTACGAGCGCGCCACTCAGGAATGGTCGAAGCGCGGCAAGCAGATCGTCAAGCGCTACCGCGACGAGCGGTCGGGCGCGACCGACGGCAAGCGGATCAAGTACAACGTGCTCTGGGCGAACGTCGAGACGCTCAAGCCGGCGCTCTATGCGCGCAACCCGAAGCCCGACATCGCGCGCCGGTTCAAGGACGCCGACCCGATCGGCCGCGTCGCTGCCGACGTGCTGGAACGGTCGGTCAGCTATTTCGTCGCCAACGACAAGTTCGGCCAGACGATGCGCCAGGCGGTGCTCGACTATCTGCTGCCCGGTCGCGGCACCGTCTGGGCGCGCTACGTGCCGCACATGCGCGACGAGGCGCTGCAGGTGGGCGGCGCCGAGGTCGCCGAGGAAGGCACGCAGGTCACCGACGACGCCGCCGAGCAGAAGCCGTCGACCGTCGAGGTCGTCGACTACGAAGAGGCGCTCGTCGACTATGTGCATGCCGACGACTTCGGGCACACCGTCGCGCGCACCTGGGACGAGGTCCGCGCGAACTGGCGCAAGGTCTATCTTGGCCGCGCCGAGTTGGTGCGCCGGTTCGGCCAGATCGGCGCCTCGGTGCCGCTCGACCACTGCGCGAAGGACGCCAAGGGTCGCGACACCGAGGGCGAGGCGAAGGCCACGGTCTACGAGCTGTGGGATATCCAGACGAAAAAGGCGTTCTGGCTGCATAAGTCGGTCGAGAGGTTCCTCGACGAGCGACCCGACCCGCTTGGGCTCGATGGCTTCTGGCCAACGCCGCGGCCGCTGTTCGCCAACCTCGCCAACGACAGCCTCATCCCGGTGCCGGACTATGTCCAGTACCAGGACCAGGCGACCGAGCTCGACAACCTGACCGCGCGCATCGAGAAGCTGACGAAGGCGTTGAAGGCGGCCGGCGTCTACGACAAGAGCGCCGAGGGCATCCAGCGGCTCTACAACGAGGGGGTCGAAAACGAGCTGATCCCGGTCGACCAGTGGTCGGTGTTCGCCGAACGCGGCGGCATAAAGGGCGCCGTCGACTTCCTGCCCATCCGCGACGTCGTCGAGGTGCTGGTGCGGCTCTACGAGGCGCGCGCGCAGGTCAAGCAGGACCTCTACGAGATCAGCGGCATGGCGGACATCATCCGCGGCGCCTCCAACCCCAACGAGACCGCCACCGCGCAGCAGCTGAAGTCGAACTTCGCCACGCTGCGGCTCGCCGATCGGCAGGCCGAGGTGCAGCGGTTCGCCCGCGATCTCGTCAAAATCCTCACGCAGATCATCGCCAACCACTTCCAGCTCGACACGATCAAGCTGATCTCGGGCGTGCGGCTGTTCACAGCGGCAGAGAAGCAGATGGTGGGGCAGGCCCTCGCCTCGCAGCCGCAGGCCGCGCCGCAGGTCGCCGCGCAGCTTGGCGTCGACGCCGGCCAGCTCGAGGACATGCTCGCCAATCCGACGTGGGAGGAGGTCGAAAAGCTGATCCGCGACCGCGTCGCGCGCTGCTTCCGCATCGACATCGAGACCGATTCGACGATCAAGCAGGACGAGGAGCAGGAGAAGGCGTCGCGCGTCGAGTTCCTCACCGCCGCCGGCGGGTTCCTGCAGCAGGCGGTGGTGGCCGGGCAGCAGGCGCCGGAGTTGGTGCCGCTTCTCGGCCGCATGCTGATGTTCGGGCTGCGCGCCTTCCATGTCGGCAAGGACCTCGAAACGGCGTTCCAGTCGGCGTTGACCAAGCTCGACAAGGCCGCCGCGCAGCCGCAGCAGCCCGGGCCCGACCCCGAAGCCGCGAAGATGCAGTTCGAGCTTCAGCGCGAGCAGATCCGGCAGGCCGAGGAAACCAAGCGCTTCCAGATCAAGCAGCAGGCCGAGAATCAGCGCCTGATGCACGCCGAGACGACGCGCGGGCAGGTCGAGATCGAGCGCGAGAGGATCAGGTCCGAGGCACAGCGCGAGACGGCGACGATCGACGCGGAAACGCGCGCCCGAGCCGCCGTCGACGTGGCGGCTACCAAGGGTCAGGCCGACGTCACCAAGGCGGTGATCGCTGCCGAGGCAACGGCGCGCCAGCCGCGGCAGGCGGCCGAATAATGCCTCTCTACGACATCGCCTGCCAGGACTGCGGCGCGACGCGCGAGGTGTTCCGCATCATCGCCGAGCGCCACGACCTCCCCGCCTGCGACTGCGGCGGCGCGCAGGCGATCGTCGTGAAGCCCACGATGGTGCGGTCGGACATCGAGCCGTACCGCGCCATCGCGACCGACATCGCGACAGGCAAGCGGCCGACGATCACCAGCCGGTCGGAACACCGCGAATTCCTGAAGCGCAACGGGCTGATCGAGGTCGGGAATTCGACCCAGCCCAAGCCGCCGGCGCCGGATTCCTGGCTCACGACGAAGCAACAGGACCGGGCGCGCGCGCAGGCGGTTAAGCAAGCCATCGATGAAGTGCGCACCGGTGCGCGAAGGAGCGGGACATGACGGATATTCAGACGGCTGGCGACGCGCCGGCGCCGAGCATCGAGGAAAGCATCGCCGCGGCGATGCGCGACACCACCGACGCGCCGACGGACACGCCGGCCGTCCAACCGCCGGCCGCGAGCGACACGCCGCCGCCCGCCGACACCGGCCAGCCGCGCGGCCCCGACGGCAAGTTCGCGGCGAAGGCAGCGGATGCGACCGACACGCCGCCCGTCGACGCACCGCCGGTCACCACGGACCCGGCGGCCGTGCTCGGCGAGGCACCGAAGATCCCCGCCGCGGTGCCGGCGGCGCTGAAGGACAAGTTCCTCGGCGCCGACCCCGAGTTGCGGGCGTGGATCGAGAGCCGCGAAGCCGACACGCACAAGCAGTTCACGCGCAACGACGAGGAGCGCAACCTCGGCAAGTCGATGCGCGACGTGATCACACCCTACATGCCGCTGATCACGGCGCAGGGCGGCAACCCGGTCACCGCGGTGCAGTCGCTGCTGAACACCGCCTACATCCTCAACACCGCCGGGCCGGAGCAGAAAGCCGCCCTCTTCCGTCAGCTCGCGGAACAGTATAAAGTCCCGCTCGAGGGGCTCGCTTCACCGCAGCCGTTCGTCGATCCGGCCTTCGAGACGCTCCAGCAGCGCATCGATCGCCTCGAACGCGAACGCGAGACGGAAGCCCAGGCCGCCCGGCAGCGCGAAGGCGCTGCCCTCGCGTCCGATATTGCCGCGTTTGCACAGGCTCCCGGGCACGAGCACTTCGAGCAGGTCAAGGCCGATATGGCCGCGCTGCTCAATGGTGGTCGGGCTCAGGATCTCCAAACCGCATACGACATGGCGATCTGGGCGCGACCCGATCTCCGCTCCACCCTGCTCAGCCAGCGCGACAGGGAAGCCGAACAGCAGCGGATCGCTGCGGCAACCGCCGCAGCCGAGGCCGCGAAACGGGCCAGCGGCTCGGTGGTCGGCGGACCAGGCGCAACGTCTCCTGCAGCCCCGAACCCCAACCGCAGCCTGGAGGATGAAATCCGGGCTCAGGTCGCCGCACACAGCGGGCGGCTCTGACCCCAGGCTTAGGGAATCGGAAAAATGCCATCGCCCAACACCACCTTCACCGAGATCGTCACCACGACGCTCCGCAATCGCTCCGGCGTGCTCGCGGACAACGTCACCGAGAACAACGCGCTGCTGAAGTGGCTGCGCCAGCGCGGGAACGTGAAGCCCGTCGATGGCGGCCGCACGATCGTGCAGGAGCTCGAATACGCGGAGAACAGCACGTTCAAGCGCTATTCGGGCTACGAGACGCTCGACATCAGCCCCTCGGACGTCTTCACCGCCGCCGAGTTCAACTGGGCGCAGGCGGCCGTCGCCGTCTCGATCTCCGGCCTCGAGATGCTGCAGAACAGCGGCGAGGAGAAGATCATCGACCTCCTCGCCAGCCGCATCAAGAACGCCGAACGCACCATGGCGAACAACATCGCCTCGGACTGCTATTCGGACGGCTCGGCCGATGGCGGCAAGCAGATCGGCGGCCTGCAGCTGCTGATCGACGACACGCCGGCGACCGGCACCGTCGGCGGCATCAACGCGGCGACCTCGACCAACGCCTTCTGGCGCAACATCGCGTTCGACGCGACCACCAACGGCGGCGCCGCGGCGACGCCGGCCAACATCCACTCGTACATGACGCAGGTCTATGTGCAGCTGGTTCGCGGCACCGATCGCCCGGACCTCATCGTCGCCGACAACAACTATTGGCGGCTGTACGAGGAGAGCCTCAACGCCATCCAGCGGGTGACCAGCGAGAGCACGGCCAAGTCGGGCTTCCCGTCGCTGAAGTTCATGGATTCCGACGTCATTCTCGACGGCGGCTACGGCGGCGCCGCGCCGTCGAACCACATGTACTTCATCAACTCGAACTACCTGCACTTCCGCCCGCACAAGCAGCGCAACTTCGTGCCGCTCGGCGACGATCGCTTCGCGGTCAACCAGGACGCGATGGTCAAGCTCGTCGGCTTCGCCGGCAACATGACCGTCTCGAACCGGCGCCTGCAGGGCGTGCTCTTCGACTAATCGGGGACAGGGAGAACAGACATGCCCACCTACGCAACCACGCCGATCCTCGGCGCCGACCTCGACGCGGTCTACCCGACCGGCACCACCCCGCCGCACAAGCTCGGCACGCAGGCATGGGGCTCCGACGGCAAGCTCTACGTCTTCGCGCAGGCGAATGCGTCGATCTCCGCGTCGGACACCGACTGCGCCATCAACACGTCGACGTTCCTCGTCGCCGCGAGTGGTGGATCCTACACCAGCCCCGCCACCGACATGGTCAGCGGCGACACCGGCTGGTTCTCGAAGGCGTCGGTCTAGGCCGATGCTGGTGGCCGGCGCTGCCCGCATGGCGCCGGCCATCTTTTTCTTTTGACCGTCCACAGGAGATAGAGATGGACAGCCTGAAGATGACCGACGCCGCATCCGCCGCCATCGCAACAGCGCCGCGCGTCTCCCTGCAGAGCATCGAGGACAAGATCGCTGCAGAATACAGCTTCACCGCCGATAAAGCGCTGGACGGCTGCCCCCTTCACGAAGCGCTCAAGATTTTCACGATCTGCATCATCGTCATGAAAAATGGCTTCATGGTCACCGGCGAAAGTGCGCCCGCGTCGCCCGAGAACTTCAATGCCGAACTCGGGCACAAGTTTGCGCGCGAACACGCTATCCGGAAACTCTGGGGCTTCGAGGGCTACGCCTTGCGTGAGCGCCTTGCCGAGCAGTCGGCCACCGTCCGGGTGGGGGCCGCGTGATGGATCTGATCGAACACCAGGCGCTCATTCCTTCGGGAACGCACGTCCTCACCGCCGTCTATGGCGACGACCTGAAGCTGATGGCCGAATTCTTCACCGAGCCGGTGCAGCAGATGGCAGAGAGCAAGGCCGCGGGGCGGCCGATCTTCAAGGACGTGCCGCACATCCGCATCCGCTATCCCGGCGATCCGACGCGCGAGACCATCCGTCCGGTTCGCACCGACCCGAACCGCTCGCGCCCCTATCCGCCCGACCCGGAGCGCTTTCCGCGCCAGTGGGCTGCGTTCCAGGCGCGCCAGGTCCAGCCGCTCGAAGGCACGCCGCTCGAGCAATGGCCGCCGCTCAGCCGCTCGCAGGTGCTCGAGCTGAAGGCGGTCCATGTTCACACCGTCGAGCAGCTCGCCGGTGTCCCCGATTCCGCCATGCACAACCTCGGCATGGGCGGCCGCTCGCTTCGCGCGCAGGCGCAGGCATGGCTCGCAGACGCCAAGGATGGCGCCGCGACCGCCGCGCTCGCCGCCGAGAACGAGCAGCTGAAGGAACGACTCGCCGCGCTCGAGGCGCGGTTCGACCAGGCATCCGCCGAGAAGAAGCCGGCGGCGCGGAAAAAGGAGAATCTCGATGCGCAAGCTTAACCTGATCGGCTCGGGCATCGCCCCGCTCGCCGCCAACAACATCATGGGGATCGTGACCAGTGGTCTCACCGCGACCGGTTCGGACCAGGCCGGCGCGCTGGCGATCACCGACGACATCAGCATCGTCACCACGACCGCGGCGTCGACCGGCGTGCGACTGCCCGCCGGCACGCAGCCCGGCGACACCTATGTCATCGCGAACCACGGCGCGAACTCGCTGTCGGTCTATCCGCCGACCGGCGGCAAGATCGCCAACGGCACCGGCGACGCTGCCAAGGCGCTCGCCGCGACCAAGGCCGGCATTTACATCTCGATCGACGGCACCAACTACGCCGCGGTGATTTCGGCCTAAGATCGTGCCGCGCACGCTCCTCGAGCTGATCCAGGACGCCGCTGGCGAGCTGGGCATCCAGCAACCGATCCAGGTGATCGGCAGCACGGATGCCCAGGTCGTGCAGCTGCTCGCGCTCGCCAACCGCGAGGGCAACGAATTCGCGGCCGCGGCGACCGGCGACGGTGGCTGGCCGCAGATGCGGAAGGAGCACACCTTCCCGACCGTCGACGGGCAGGCCGCCTACGACATTCCGGCCGACCTGCAATTCTTCGTCGTCGAGACCGACTGGGACCGCGCCAATCGCTGGCAACTGCTCGGTCCGGTGTCGGCGCAGGAGTGGCAGGTGCTGAAGTCGGGCATCACAGTGACCGGGCCTCGGCGTCGTTTCCGAGTGATGGAAGGCCAGTTCTATCTCGACCCGACGCCGACCTCGACCGACGCTGGCCAGACGCTCGTCTACGAGTACATCTCGACGGGCTGGTGCCAATCGGTGGCCGGAGCGGCGCAGACGCGCTGGGCCGCCGACACCGACACCTATGTGCTTGACGAGGATTGCTTCGTCCTCGGCGTGAAGTGGCGCTTTCTCCGCGCCAAGGGCCTCGACTATCTCGAGGAGAAGGCAAGCTATGACATGGCAACTGAGCGCGCCAAGTCGCGCGCCGGCTCGGGCCACTCGCTGTCGATCAACAAACGCGCTGTCGAGTTGCGGCTGATCTCGACGGCCAACATCCCCGACACGGGCTACGGCACATGATCGCGCTGCGGCGCCCGCGCACGCCCAAGCGCGCGGTGTCGCGGGTCGCATCGATCCCGGCGCCGACGGGCGGCATCAACGCCCGCGACAATATCGCCAGCATGCCGCCGACCGACGCGCTGGTGCTCGAAAACTTCTTTCCGCAGCCGAGTTACGTCGAGATCCGAAAGGGGTCGGAGACGCACGCCAGCGGGTTGCCGGACTGGGTCGAGTCGCTCCTGCCCTATTCGAACGGCAGCGGCGACAAGCTGTTCGCCGTCTCGGCCGGTGGCATCTACGACGCCACCGCTGCCGGGGCGGTCGGCGCTGCCGCGGTCAGCGGGCTATCGTCGTCACGCTGGTCGGGCGTGAACGTCGGCACCGCCGGCGGGCAGTTCCTCTACGCCTTCTGCGACGATGCGGCCGAGAAGCCGCGCCTCTACAACGGCGCGGCCTGGACCGCCATCGACGGCGCCTCGACGCCAGCGATCACCGGCGTCACCACGACGACGCTCCGCGCACCCGCGCTATGGGGCTCGCGCGTCTGGGCAATCGAGCGCGGCACAATGAGCGCCTGGTACCTGCCGGCGGCGTCGGTCGGCGGCGCCGCCTCTGAGATCGACCTCGGCGCGCTGTTCACGCGCGGCGGCGAGTTGGTGTCGATCGTCACCGCGGCGCTGGTCAGCAACACCACGCTCGCCGACTATATCGGCTTCCTCTCGTCGAACGGCGAGCTCGCCATCTATAGCGGGACCGACCCCTCGTCGGCCGCCACCTTCAGCCTGCTTGGCATCTTCCGCATGGGGCGCCCGATCGGCGACCGCCCATGGTTCCGCTACGCCGGCGACGTCGTGTTCATTTGCGAGGACGGCTTCGTGCAGCTGTCGCGGCTCATCAAAGAGCGCGACGAGGCTCAGGCGCTCTCCTACAAGATCCAGCGCCTCGTGGCCGACGACGTGGCCGCCTACGGCAGCAACTTCGGCTGGCAGGGCCTCGTCTACGAGGCCGGAAGCAAGCTAATCATCAACGTGCCGACGACGCAGATGGGCGTCTCGCAGCAATATGTGATGTCGACAGAGAAGCCCGCATGGTGCCTCTTCACCGGCTGGAATGCCGCGTGCCTCGGCATTCTCGCTGACAAGCTCTATTTCGGCGGCGATGGCGTCGTGGTGCAGGCCGACACCGGCACCTCGGATGACGGCGCGCAGATCAATGGCACCTGCAAGCCGGCTTTCAACTATTTCGGCTCGCGCGCGCAAAAGCTGTTCAAGATGGTGCGGCCGATGATCGGGTCGGACGGCACGATCAACGCCACCCTTTCGATGTGCCTCGACTTCATGGACACGCTGCCGACCGGTGCGCCTTCGTTCGCCGGGTCGCCGGGCAGCCCATGGGACACCTCGCCATGGGACCTGTCGTCATGGGCGGCCGCCGAGCGCGTCCAGACGCAATGGCAGTCGGTCGCGGGGGTCGGGTTCGCCGGCACGGTGAGCATCGCCGCGGCCACCGACGCCGTCACCCTGAAGCTGTTCGCCATCGACTACATGTTCGAGCCGGGCGGCGCGCTGTGAGGTTGGTGTTCGGCCATGACGCGCTGGTAGCGGCGTGGGTGCGGTCGCGCCTCGAGGCCGCTCCCCTCGACGGCCCGGTCGTCGCGATCGGCGTCGCTTCCGGCGATGACATCGTCGCGGGAGTGGTCTATAGTCAGTATGTCGTCACAGACAGCGTCGAAATGACCGTCGCTGCAGCTGCGGGCCAACCCTGGCTTAACCGACGCTTCCTCCACACCTTCTTCGCGTATCCGTTCGTCCAGCTTGGCGTCCGGCGCGTCGTAAGCCTCATCCGGGACGGCAATGCGCCGTCGAGGCGATTGGTCGAGGGGCTCGGCTTCCAACTGGAAGGCAGGCTGCGCGAGGGATGGTCCGAAGACGAGGACCTCCTCGTGTACGGCCTCCTGAAACGGGAGTGCCGCTGGCTAAGGACAGACCGCTTTGGGCAAGAAGACACCCGCACCGCCGCCGCCGCCTGATCCCTACGTCACCGCGGGCGCGCAGACACAGCAGAATCTTGCGACGGCGATCGCGAACGCCAACCTGTCGCGGATCAATCAGTACACGCCCTACGGCTCGATCGAATACGACATCGAGGGCTACAACGCCGACGGCACGCCTCGCTATTCCCAGACCCAGAAGCTGAGCCCTGCCCAACAGGAGCTTCTGGACAGCCAGAACCAGCAAGACCGGCAGATCAACTCGATCGCTGGCGGCTACATGGACCGCATCGGCGCGACCATGGACCAGCCGTTTGACATGTCAGGTGCGCCTGCTTTGCGCGGCGCCGCCGGGGATGCGGGCGCCATCGCGACGAGCTTCGGCTCGGGGTCGCGGCCACTCTTCACCTTCGGCGACGCTGGGCCGGTGCGGTCGAGCATCGGCGATGCCGGCAGCATCAACGGTCAGATCGGCCCGGTGGGCGGCGTGCAGCGCTCGATCGGCGGCTATGGCGACGTTCAAGCCGGTCTCGACTTTTCGGGGGCGCCGCGCCTGCCCGGCGTCGATGACTTCTCCGCTGACCGCTTGCGCGTCGAAGAGGCGCTCATGGCGCGCCAGAACGACGGGTTCAGCCGGCAGGAAAGCGACCTGCGCACGCAGCTGGCGAACCAGGGCGTTACCGCGGGCTCCGAGGCGTGGAACCGCGAAATGGACGCGTTGAACCGCTCCCGCGTCGATGCGCGCACCCAAGCGACGTTGGCGGGCGGTCAGGAACAGTCGCGCCTGTTCGGCCTCGGGCTGACTGCACGGCAGCAGGATGTCGGCGAGCGCACGACGGCCGGGACGTTCGCCAACAACGCGCAGGCGCAGCGCTATGCGCAGGCGCTCGGCGCCGGCGGCTTCGCCAACAGCGCGCAGGCGCAGGAGTATGCGCAGGCATCCGATCGCGCCCGCTTCGGCAACGAAGCGCAGGGCCAGCGCTTCGGGCAGATGGCGACCGAAGCCGGGTTCGACCGGGATTCGCAGGCGCAGCGGTTCGCGCAGGAACTCGCGCGCGCCGGCTTCTCGAACGAGGCGCAGGCGCAGGAGTTCAGCCAGGCCGGCGCCACCGCCGACTTCGGCAACCGTGCGCAGCAGCAGCGCTATGCCCAGCTCCTCTCCGACGCGAACCTGTCGAACACCGCGCGGCAGCAGTCGATGCAGGAGCAGGCCTATCTCCGCGGGCTCCCGCTCAACGAGTTCAACGCGCTTCGGTCCGCGTCGCAGATCACACAGCCCAGCTTCTCGGGTGTGGAGCCGGTGGCGATGGCTGGGACCGATATCGCGAGCATCATCGGGCAAAATTATGCGTCACAGGTTGACGCCTACAATGCCCAAGCCGCCAATAGCGGCAGCTTCACCAAGGGGCTGTTCGGGCTCGCCGGGTCGCTCGGAGCTGCCTATCTCGGGAGGCCAAAGACGTGACCGACTTTGCATCCGAGCGCGCGCGAATCGACCGCCAGAAGATGCTCGCTGCGCAGTTGCAGCAGATGGGCTCGCAGCCGATCTCAGCGATTCAGCAGACCGGCGGACGCATGGTCGGGCGCACCAGCCCGATGGAGTATGTCGCGCAGCTAGCCCAACAGCTCAGCGGCGGGTGGCTCGCAGGCAAAGCGTCCGAAGCAGATGCGTCCTACGCAAGCCGCAAGAGTGCCGCCCTCGCCGACCTGCTTGGAAGGCGGCCGGACGCGAACGATGCCGGCGCGACGGGCCAGTGGGTCGGACAGCTGACAGCGCTCGACCGCGATCTTGGCGCCGCCTATGCCAAAGAGCTAATGAAGCCCGAGGAGTTCGGCACCTCGCCGCAATTCGCGAACCGCGCCGACGGCTCGCCAGAAGCCTTTGTGTTGGGCAACCGTGGCACGCGCAAGGTGCTCGACGGCGTGCTGCCGCGGGAGAAAATGGAGGTGCTCGAAACCACCGGCACTGTAATCAATCCATATGAGGTGAAGCCCGGATCGCAGTTGCCGACCGACCCCAATAAGCCGTTCCGCATCGGCGCGGATGGCCAGATGGTGCCGAACGAGGCCTTCCAGAGCTACGAAATCGGCAAGGCGGCGGCCGGCGCCACGCGCGTCAACACCAACGTCATCCCGAACACCGTCGGCGGCGAGATCGGCAAGGCGGCGATCGGCGATCTGTCGACGCGGCGCGCGCAGGCGCAGACGGCGGCGAGCGGCATCGGCGCCGCGAACCGCGTCATGCAGCTGATCGACAGCGGCCAGATCATCGCAGGCTCCGGTGCGGGCGCGGTCACCACGCTGGCGCGCTATCTTCCCGTCGGCGGGAAGGATTTCCGCGAGAAGCTGGCGAACACGCAGGCGCTGATGGCCGACCTCGCCAAGTCGGCGCTCGCGCTGAAGGACCAAATGCCCGGGCCGCTGTCGAACGCAGACATCAAATACCTCGAGCGCGCGGCGAGCAGCGACATCAATCTCGAGCCCGCCGCGATCCGCCGCGTTGCCGAGCTCAATGCGCAGGCGAACAGCCGCTTCCTGTCGACGTTCAACCGCGACGTCGAAGCGACGACCGGCTTCCTCGGCCAGCAGGGCATGGGGTCGCTGCCGTTCGACTATCGGGTGCAAACGCCCGAGATTTACACGCGGCCGCCGGCAGCGGCGGCACCGGGTAAGCCGACGCTCGACGATGTGGCGGCCGAGATCGCGCGGCGGCGGGGGCGGAAATGAGAGGGCCGGATCTTTCGACGCTGACCGACGAGCAGCTGGCGGCGCTCGGCCAGCAGCTGGTCGCCGAGCAGGACGGCGCACCGGAACAGCCACCCGAGTGGTGGCAGTACATGATGTCGAACGGCGGCGCTGTCGGCCGCGCGGGCGTCGGTATCGCGCGCGGCGTCAAAGACGTGATCGACACCGGCGCGGAGGGATTGGCCGCGATCGGTGACCTCTGGCCCGGCGAGCAGGGCTTCGCGGACGCGGTGCGCGCCGACAACCGTGGCGGCATGGCCGACTATGAGCAGGCGCGCGGGCCCGACGCGGGGTTCGACTGGTGGCGGCTCGGCGGCCAGGTCGCGGGTGCCGCACCGATAGCGGGGGCGGCCGTGACGCAGGCGGCGCGGGTGCCGGGCGTGGCGCGCTACCTCACCGCGACCACGCCGGCGCCGGCGGCGGTCGAGGGCGCGCTGCAGGTGGCGCCAAAGCTCACGATGGGCGCGCGTGCGGCGCAGGGGGCGATTGAGGGGCTCGCGGCGACTGGTGCGGTATCGGCAACCTCTGACGATCCCCTGATTGGCAGCTTGGGCGCTGACGGCCTGCAGATCGGCCAACTGCCTACCGGCGCTGCATTCGGCGCCGCCGCCGCGCCAGTGCTCGGCCTCGCCGGTCGCGCGGTGGCGCCGGCCTACAATGCCGCCAAGGACTTCGTCGGCCGCTTCTCGGAGCGCGCAACCACCGCTCTCGATGATGTGTCGGCGATCCGGAAGGCGCTCGAGACGCTCGGCGAGGTCAACCTCAAGCCGTCCGACATCACCGTGCGCATTCAGCAGCAGGGCGCGCCCGACGGGCTGCAGCTCGACTTTTCGCGCCTGCCCGGGCAGGTGCAGCGGCAACTCTCGGCGGCAGGCCTGTCGGAGCTGACGCCGCAGCAGCTGCAGCGTCTCGCTGATTTCGAAGCGCTCGGGATCAAGAGCTACACGCTCGGCGATGTGACGCGATCGTTCGCCGACCAGCAGTTCGAGCGCGAGGTCGCCAAGGACGTCGCCGCTGGCGGCCCGGTCCGCGACGCCCGCCTTGCGCAGAACCAGCAGCTGACCGACGCGGCGACGCGCTTCGGCGCCGGTCTCGGCGGCCAGGCCGACAACGCCTATGACGCCGGGAAGAGCGTGGCTGGCGCGCTGGAGGGCAAGCGACGGCAACTCGACGACGTGATCAACGCCGCCTATGCCGCTGCGCGCGAGCAGGCTGGCGAGCAGGCCGTCGTCGATCTCGCACCGGTTATGAATGCCATGCGCCAGCGCAAGGGTGAGTTCATGGCCGGAGACGCCCTCGGCATCGCCCGCGGCGTCACCCAGCAGCTGCGCGACTTCGGCATCCTGAATGCCGACAACAGCCTGCGGCCGGTGAGCATCAACGAGGCCGAGAACGTCCGCCAGTTCCTCAATTCCATCTCGACGAGCCAGAACAACCGCTTCGTCGCGCCGATCAAGGACGCGATCGACGAGGCGGTGATGAAGACCGGCCGCGGCGGGATCTTCGACGACGCCCGGTTCGCGCGCCAGCTGAAGGGCATGGCGTTCCAGGAGCCGGCGCTCGTCGAAAAGCTCATGGCCTTCACCTCGCGCACCGACCGCGCCGTCGACTATGAGAATGTCGCGCGCGAGATCGTCGGCAAGTCGGGCCTCAATGACCTGAAGAACCTGAAGAACACGCTGACATCGCCGGTGATCGGCCAGCGTGTCGACGAGGGCGTCGAGGCTACGGGTCAGCAGGCCTGGAACGACCTGCGCGCCCATGTCTTCGCCGATGCGCTCGACAGCGCCTTCCCCACGCGCGCGCCCAACGAGGCCGGCGCGCGCGTATTCTCAGGGCCGGCGTTCAAGAAGGCGCTCGACAAGATCGGCAATGACAAGATCAAGGTGCTGTTCAGCGAGGACGAGCGCGCGATGCTCGGCACGCTGACCCGCGCCAGCATCGATCTCACGACGGCGGTTCCCGGCGCGGTGAACAACAGCGGCACCTCGGCGGCGCTGTTCAACATGGTGCAGCGCATCTACGGCACGACCAAGCCGCAGAAGCAGCCCGGCGTTGTCAGCACGATCGCCAAAGGCGTCGTCTCGGCAATTCCCGGCGGCGGCCGGGCGGTAGCGGTCGGCGAAGGGCTCACCGCGACCGGCAGGCAGGCTGCCAACGACACGCTGCGCGCCAAGCAGGCGCAGGCCGCGGCGGACCCGGCGACGGCGCTCTACGACCTCTATTCACGCACGAACAGTGTCGCGGGCGAGGCGGCAGTTAACCGGCTGCTCGGGCGGCTGGTCAACCCGCGCACGGCCGCGCTCACGCCGCATCGCGACAATGCCGGAGAGAATGAGCTGCTTCGGGTCGATATTGCGCCGGTGCGACGCTAGCGGCGGCGGCGCGGCCAGCCGGTGAGGACTTGGAACGCCTCACCGCTCTTGTCGGCCGAAAGCGCGACGATCACCGCGATGGCGCCGCCGAATATGGCGCTGAGGAATGGATCGATGCCTGCCTTCGAGAGCACCCACGCGATCGGCGCCGCAGGGAAGATTGCCAGTATGAGCAGCATTAGCGCCTTATACGCCAAATTCACCGCCAGCCGCGCCGGGTAGAACTGCAGCAGCCAGCCGATGCGGCGGCCGAATCTGAAAGCAAGGGTGCTCACGGCGTCGCATCCTGTCTCAACCCCCGCCCGCACGCAACGAAATCCCGGCATGACACCGCCCCGCCACTCGGCTATATTCGCGGCCATAGGGCAACAGCTACGCGCTCCAGTGCCCGGACCCGCTGGCTAGCGCGCTCCGGACACCTTCGCCCGAATCCCGCCTCCAGCGCATCTGCAGCATGGAGGCACTATGCCGTTCAACGGCTCCGGGACTTTCGTTCGCCTTTATAATTGGGTCAACGACGCCGCCAATGGCATCAAGATCTCCGCCACCCGTATGGACGCGGAGACCGATGGCATCGCTGCCGGCCTGTCGAACTGCATCACGCGCGACGGCCAGGGCGTGCCGACCGCGAACATCGGGTGGGGAGGCTACAACCTCACCGGCGTGGCGACGCTCGGCGTAACGACGGCGATCAGCGGCAACTTCAACTTCACCGGATCGCCGACCTACCAGGGAGACGGCATCGTAACGGTGACCGGGGCGCAGACGCTCACCAACAAGACGCTGACATCGCCGTCGATATCGAATCCGGTCATAACGGGCGTCCTCACCATCCCAGGAGGGGGCACGATCACCGATGGAAGTGGTGTTACGAAATTCACCGCCGCGGCTAGCACTTTCGGACTCGGGGCCGGCGGCCTGGGCGCCAGCTATTTCCAGGGCGATGGCTCGCAGTTCTACCCCACGACCGACAACAGCCTTAACCTTGGCACGTCTTCGTTTCGCTGGGCGGTAGTCTACGCCGGCACTGGCACGATCAACACCTCGGACGAAACGCAAAAAACCTTTCGCGCGGGCGGGGCCACGGCCGGCGAGATCGCATGGGCGACGGCCATTCGCGCCGACTTCCGCTGCTATCAGCTGAACGACGCCATCGCGGAGAAGGGTGACGCGGCCCGGCTGCACTTCGGCGTCGGCGCGAAGAGCGTCTACGCCAAGGGGATCGCCGCGGGCATCGCAGACTCGTTCCGCTATGCCTTCCTGTGCCGCGACCGAGCCTACCGCAACGAACCAGTCCCGGCCGACTTCGAAGTGATCGAGGGCGTCGAATTGATCGTCGAGGATGCAATCGACTGGAACCCGGTCCCGCAGTTCGAGGCGGACGGCACCACGCCCAAATACAATTGGGGTATCCGCTACGACGAGCTGCAGGCGTTCCTCGCCTACTGCGGCGTTTGAGCTGGGGCGCGTGGCCATGGCAGAAGTCAGCGGCGGCGAAGTAGCGACGATCATCGGGGCCATCGTCGGTGCCGGCGTCGCGGTCGGTGGCGGGATCAAGTGGGCCGTCACGACGCGCGCCGGCCGGCAGAAGATGGTCGACGAGGCGGTTGAGGCCGTGGTGGGCGACCTCAAGGCCAAGGTGATCCAGCTCGAGGGGCGGGTCGCGATCCTGACCAACGGCTGCACCATGCTCATGGGCGAGGTCGCGCGGCATGTGCCCGACTCCCCGGTCCTGCGCGAGGCGAACCGGCTCTTCCACATGGCGTTCGACGTGCCGGTCGGAACGCCGGACGTGATGGCGGACCTGATCGACGAGCTGCGCAAGGTGCCGTCGCGGTGAGCGTGGCGCTGCTCTGTGCGCGGCTGGCCTTCTACGGCTCGGGGACCGCGGTGTTCGTGACGGTGCTGAAGCTGGTCGGACCGGTGGCTTGGGGGTGGGTATGAAGCTGAAAACCGGACCGCGGGCTCAGGCGCTGATGCACCATTTCGAGGGCGTGCGGCTCAAGGCCTATCTCTGTCCCGCCGGCGTCTGGACGATCGGCTACGGCGACACCGGGCCGCATGTGAAGCGGGGGCTGGTCTGGACCAAGGCGCAGGCCGATGCGGCGTTCGCTGCCCGCCTCGCCGACGAGTTCGAGCCCGCCGTTCGTGCCGCGATCGGTTCGGCGCCGACTGACCCGGCGCAGTTCGGCGCGATGGTCTCGCTCGCCTACAATATCGGCGTCGACGCGTTCCGTCGTTGCTCGGTGGCGCGGCTGCACAAGGCCGGCGACCATGCCGGCGCTGCGCAGGCCTTCCTGCTCTGGAACAAGGCCGGCGGGCGCGTCATGCCGGGTCTGACGAAGCGGCGCCGCGCCGAAGCCGCGTTGTACCGCGGCGACTTCGCTGAGATGGTGCGCATCACCGGCGGGGCGCTGGCGGCATGACCGCCGACCTCCCACCCGCCGAGGAGCTGCAGCGCGAGCCCGAAAAGCCGACGCCGGGCTATCGGCCGCTGCTCTGGCTGTCGGTCGGCATCCTCACCGCGTTCGTCGGCGTCACCGGCTGGACCCTCGCGCACGACGCGACCGGAGCGGCGAGCGCCGGGCTGATCCAGACCTGGAACAACCTGGTCGTCGGTGTCGGCGCTTTCTGGTTCGGGTCGACTGTTGCGTCGAAGGTCCAGCGCCTCAAGGGAGACAGATGATGAAGCCGTTCTGGAAGAAGAAGCGATTCCTGCTGCCGCTCGCCACCGTCCTGCTCGGGCTGGTCGGGGTGAAGAACCCCGCGGTGGTGGCCGACATCGGCGCCGATGTCGTGTCGATCGTCAACGGGCATTCGCCGGACTAGCAATTCCTCCCCAGGGAACGACTGGCGCTCGGGTCTCGGCTCGGGCGCCTATTTCTGTACGGTGCGGTTGTAGGCGATCTGCGCCGCCTCGCGCGCCGAATCGGCATCGACCACCTCCACCTGCACCACCATGCCGGCCCGCCTCATCTCCTTGGCGATGATGATCGCGATCGAGCCGGCGCCCATGGTCTCGGCGCGCCGGGCGAAGCGGTTCCGGGCGTCCTGCGGCGTCTTCTCGATCGCGCGGGTCAGGAAGGCGCGTAGAGCGTCGTCGTCGAGGTCATGCATCATGCCGGCAGCCTCAGCCCGGCGAGGCCGCCACAGCGGCACTGCGGCGAGCCGTCGACCATCACGAAGCCGTCGGATGGGCTGAGCGCGCCGTCGACCGCGGCAAGCTCGCCGGTCGCGCCGCAGCTGCCGCATTCGAGGGGAAGGCCGTCGTCGTTGGCGGGCGGTTGGCGAATCATCGGAATAGAGAACACATAAAGAACAGACGTGTCGAGTCCCAAGCCCGCCTGTTCAAATGAACTGGGGCGCTCTGGTAAGTAATACTCTAAGTTGTTGAGGGTGTTGGGGCGACCTACGGGGATTGAACCCGCAACCTCCGGTACCACAAACCGGCGCTCTAACCAATTGAGCTAAGGTCGCCACGGACGCGCAGCGCTGGTCTGAGCGTCGAGAAACGGGCAGATACGGCGCACGCCTCGCAGCGTCAAGGAGCAGGCACGTGAATGACACCATCCGCCGGTTCGGTCACCCCGCCACGCTGATCGCCGAATATGGCCATTGGGTGGTGCTGCTGCGCCCCGAACAGCCGACGCTGGGCAGCCTCGTGCTGGCCGCGAAATCCGACGCCACCGCCTTCTCCGCACTCGAGCCCGCGGCCTTCGCCGAGCTGGCGACGGTAACCTGGCACATCGAATCGGCGCTCGAGCGCGCCGTCGGCTATGCGCGGATCAACTATCTCATGCTGATGATGGTCGACCCGCACGTGCATTTCCACGTGCTGCCCCGCTACGAGGGCAGCCGCGGCGAAGCGGGCGTCGACGTGCCCGACAAGGGGTGGCCCAAGGCGCCGGCGCTCGGCGAGGCCGTGGCGCTGACCCCCGCGCAGATCGACGCGCTCGCGATCTGGCTGAAGGGCTACTGGCCCGACCTGGCCGCGACGCGTTAGGCGCTGCGGCGCTCTCCGGCGCCATAGTCCGGGTTGACCCAGCTCGCCGTGAGCGCGCGGGCGCTGATCACGTCGGCGGGGAAATCGACCTCGCCCCACTCGTGGCCCTTGATCGACACGGTGCCGACGTAGCTTTCCTGCGCGATGCGGTTGATCACCTTGAGATACCAGCTCTTGGTGCCTTCGGCGGTGTGCATCACCGCATCGACGGTGTCGGAGAAGATCGCCGCGCCCTCGGCGCGGAAGACCAGCATGCCGATCGACTCGGCATTGACCTCGTCGAGCGGCAGCGTCTTGCCGATCGCCACGAGCCGCGGCCCCTCGCGACGCACCTTCATGTCGTCGCTGTCGTAGCCGGGCTTCTGGTCGACGGTGACGGTGATGGGCGCGCGCGCGTCGCGCAGCACCTTGGCGACCAGCTCGGGCGACACCAGCGTATCCCCGTTGAGGATGAGGAAGTCGTCGGTCATCTCGGGCCGCGCGAGCCACACCGAGCCGAGATTGTCGGCGACCTGGAAGAAAGGGTTGAACAGCGTGCGAATTTCGGCGCGCCGCTCGCCACGCGCCGCCAGATGCGCCTCGACGACGTCCGACTTGAAGCCGACGACCACGACGATCTCGCGCAGCCCGTTGGCGATCAGCGCGTCGAGCTGCCAGTCGAGCAGCGTCTTGCCGTTGAAATCGATCAGGCACTTCGGCCGGTCGGCCGTCAGCGGCAGCAGCCGCGAGCCCTGACCTGCACTGAGAATGATCGCTTTCATGTCGGTCTCCGGACGAATGGCGAACGGCACAACGCCGATGGATCGCATTTCGTGCCCGTTTGTGGCGGATGAAGGGCGGACATGTGACGGTCGCCGCCGATGCGCGCCGCCCCGCCTGCCCAAAAATAGGGCAAGGCTGCCCCAGCGTTGGGCATCGGGCCGCGGTGGGCCGGCCGCGCCCATGGAGCGGGCAGCTGGCACGGCTCGTGCAGAACGCGCGCTCAGGACATCACGGGGGTTTACGTGAAAAAGATCGAAGCGATCATCAAGCCGTTCAAGCTCGATGAGGTTAAGGAAGCGCTCCACGAGGTCGGCGTGTCGGGGATCACCGTGGTCGAGGCCAAGGGCTTCGGCCGCCAGAAGGGCCACACCGAGCTCTACCGCGGCGCCGAATATGTCGTCGACTTCCTGCCCAAGGTGAAGCTCGAGGTGGTGGTCGACGACAATCTGGTCGAACGCACCGTCGAGGCGATCGCCGCCGCGGCGCGCACCGGTCGCATCGGCGACGGCAAGATCTTCGTGACGCCGGTCGAGATGGCGGTGCGCATCCGCACCGGCGAGCGCGACAGCGACGCGATCTAGTTCACATTCGGAATCAACAGAGCCAGGGGACAGTTAAACATGGCGAACAAGGCGAGCGACATCCTCAAGATGGTCAAGGAAAAGGAGATCGAATGGATCGATCTCCGGTTCACCGATCCCAAGGGCAAGTGGCAGCATCTGACGATGGTCGCGAGCGTCGTTGACGAAGACATGCTCGACGACGGTTTCATGTTCGATGGTTCGTCGATCGAGGGGTGGAAGGCGATCAACGAGTCGGACATGATCCTCAAGGCCGATCTCGACGCGGTCTACATCGATCCCTTCTCGGCGACGCCGATGATGATCCTGGTCTGCGACATCGTCGAGCCGTCGAGCGGCGAGCTCTACGGCCGCGACCCGCGCTCGACCGCAAAGCGCGCCGAGGCCTATCTGCAGAACAGCGGCATCGGCGACACCGCCTACATCGGCCCCGAGGCCGAGTTCTTCGTGTTCGACGACGTGCGCTTCGGCCTCGAATATGGCGCCGGCTATTATCACCTCGACGACATCGAGCTGCCGGGCAACTCGGGCCGGTCGTACGAGGAAGGCAACATGGCGCACCGTCCGCGCGCCAAGGGTGGCTATTTCCCGGTCGCGCCGGTCGATTCGGCGGTCGATCTGCGCAGCGAGATGGTCTCGACGATGATCGAGATGGGCCTGCCCTGCGACAAGCATCACCATGAGGTGGCGGCGGCGCAGCATGAGCTCGGCCTGACCTTCGGCACGCTCGTCCAGACCGCCGACCGCATGCAGGTCTACAAATATGTCGTGCACCAGGTCGCGCACGCCTACGGCAAGACCGCGACCTTCATGCCCAAGCCGATCAAGGACGACAACGGCTCGGGCATGCACACCCACCTGTCGATCTGGAAGAAGGGCAGCCCGCTGTTCGCCGGCAACGGCTACGCCGGCCTGTCGGAGATGGCGCTGTTCTTCATCGGCGGCATCATCAAGCACGCCAAGGCCTGCAACGCCTTCACCAACCCGAGCACCAACAGCTACAAGCGGCTGGTGCCGGGCTTCGAGGCGCCGGTGCTGCTCGCCTATTCGAGCCGCAACCGCTCGGCCTCGTGCCGCATCCCCTACGGCGGCTCGCCCAAGGCGAAGCGCGTCGAGGTCCGCTTCCCCGATGCCACCGCCAATCCCTATCTCGCCTATTCGGCGCTGCTGATGGCCGGCCTCGACGGCATCGAGAACCGCATCCACCCGGGCGCGGCGATGGACAAGAACCTCTACGACCTGCCGCCCAAGGAGCTGAAGAAGGTTCCGACGGTCTGCGCCAGCCTGCGCGAAGCGCTGCAGAGCCTCGACAAGTCGCGCGCCGTCTTCACCAAGGGCGGCGTGTTCACCGACGACCAGATCAGCGCCTATATCGAGCTGAAGATGGCGGAGGTCCTGCGTTGGGAGATGACCCCGTCGCCGGTCGAGTTCGACATGTATTATTCGGCGTGACGCGCGCGGGTCGGCGGCGTTGCGCCGCCGACCCCGGCTCCGAGCACTCGGGCTGCCTGGACCCCCGCCTCGTGCGGGGGTTTTTGCTGTGCGGTGGGCGCGACGGCGAACGTCCCCGGCGCGGCGTCAGGCCGCGCGCCGGCCGATCAGCACGCCCTTCTGCGTTTCCGCTGCCGCGAAACTGATGTCGGGGAACTCCGCCCGCCAGCGCGCGGCGACGCGCTGCTCACCCGGACGCGCGGCATCGTCGAGCAGCACCACGGCGCCGGGCGCCAGCCGGGCGAAGGCCGCCGGCGCGGCGCTGCCGCGCGATTCCTCCTGGCCCTGCCGCCACGCCTGCGGGCCGTCGATCACCAGCAGGTCGATTGCGTCGGGCAGCTCGCCGTGGCCGTACCAGCTGCCGCCATAGCCGGCGAGGCCGGGACGCAACGGCGCGGCGTGAACCTCGGCGACGAGGCCGGCGCGCTGCAGGCGCCGCCGCGTGAGCTCGGCAAAGCCCTCGTCATGATCGAAGCTCAGCAGCCGGCCGTGGCCGTTGAGCTGGAGGCAGCGCGCGATCACCACGCTCGACACGCCCGACCCGAACTCCACCACCAGCCCGGGCTTCTGCGCCAGCACCTGACGGGCGAGCAGCAGCAGGAAATCGGCGCCCGCCACCCAGCCGCCGTCGGGCGGGACCTGCGCATCGTCGAGCTGGATCAGCGACAGCAGTTCGCGCCGCGCGCCAGCGCGCACGCGCTGCGCCGTACGATGCCGATTCAGACGCTGCGGGCCGCCGAGCGCGGCGGCGAGCCAGCGGCCCCAGACCTGGAAGCGATGCCCGACGCTGCCGACGATATCGAGCGTGCGGGCAAGGGGATAAGGCGCGATCACCGTCGCCCGATAGGCGAGCGCGCACAGCCTCGCAAGCCTCTGCCGCGCGCGCATGAGCTTGCGCTGCACCGCACAACGCATCGCGCAACGGCAAAGAAAAGGGGGGCCACCCCTGCGGATGACCCCCTTGAAGTTTAAATCCTTGGGGAGGATCGCCATAAATGGCACGCCCTTTATTGCACTGCAGCATGGATTTTGCAACGCAAAAATCGAACGCCTATTCATGTTGGCAGGTCCTTAACCGCTCCTTCACGCTTGGCGGCTAGCGTCGCAGCGTGGACAGCGGTTTCACCCAGAGCTTCGGCGGCGGCACCACCGGCCTTTCCGGCCCCCAAGGTAGCGTGCCCGCGGAGACGCGCGTCGCCGAAATCGCTGCGCGGACGCGCACCGGCGTCGATGCCGTCACCGGGCTGGCCACCGATTTTCTCAATCAGTTCAACGAAGTGTCGATGCTGCTCGACATGATCGCCGGCGACCCTTCGCTGATCGAGGATCTCGAGGCCTGGCGCGCACGCGACTATATCGCCCATTTCGCGGCAAGCGGCTTCGCCGACCGCCACCTGATCCTCGAGGCCTATCAGCTGTCGCCGCCGCTGACCCGTCGCCGCTTCGATACGCTGTGCGGCGAACTCGCCGATCTTCTGGGCCAGGGGCTGGCGTTCCTGTCGAACTGCCGCATCGCCGGGGCTCACGCCGTCCTCGCGCCCGCCGCCGAGACCTTGCGCGACGAGGTCCGCGCGCATCTCGACCGGCTCGATGCGCTGATCCACGCCGGACGCCGCCGCCCGACGCAGCCTTTCGTCGATTCGATGTTCGCCCGCCGGCGCTAGCCGGCAGCACGGCCGATTCGCGCTGGACGGACCCGCCCCGCAGCGGGTATGTTCCTGGTTCGTTCCCATATCCGAGTGTGCGATGCCGGCCTATAAGAAGCGCATGACCGACCTGTTCGCCGCCACCGCGACGCCCGACGACTACAGCGCCCAGCATATCGAGGTCCTCGAGGGACTGGAGCCCGTACGGCGGCGGCCGGGCATGTACATCGGCGGCACCGACGAACGCGCGCTTCACCATCTCGCGGCCGAAGTGCTCGACAATGCGATGGACGAGGCGGTCGCCGGCCACGCGACGCGCATCGAGATCGGACTGCTCGCCGGCAACATGCTGACCGTCTCCGACAACGGCCGCGGCATCCCGATCGACCCGCACCCCAAATTTCCCAAGCAGTCGGCGCTCGAGGTGATCCTCACCACGCTGCATTCGGGCGGAAAATTCTCGGGCAAGGCCTATGCGACCTCGGGCGGCCTGCACGGCGTCGGCGTCTCGGTGGTCAACGCCCTGTCGTCGCAGCTCGTCGTCGAGGTGGCGCGCAACAAGGAACTCTATCGCCAGAGCTTTTCGCGCGGGCTGCCGACCTCGGCGCTCGAGAAGCTCGGGGCGGTGCCCAACCGGCGCGGCACCAGCGTCAGCTTCGTTCCCGACACCGAGATCTTCGGCGACACCGCGCGCTTCAAGCCATCGCGGCTCTACAAGCTCGCGCGGTCGAAGGCATATCTGTTCCGCGGCGTCGAGATCCGCTGGAAATGCGCCCCCGAGCTGATCGGCGACGACACGCCGGCGACCGCGACCTTCCAGTTCCCCGGCGGCCTCGCCGACCATCTGCGCGAACAGATCGGCGACCGCGAATGCGCCACGAGCGACTTCTTCGCCGGCCGCGCCGACTTCCCCGACGGCCAGGGCTCGGTCGAATGGGCGGTCGCCTGGCCGCTCTACGGCGAGGGCGCCTACAGCTATTATTGCAACACCATCCCCACCCCCGACGGCGGCACGCACGAGGCCGGGCTGCGCGCGGCGCTCTCCAAGGGGATCAAGAGCTTCGCCGGTCTCGTCGGGCAGGCGAAGAAGTCCGCCGAAATCGTCGCCGACGACGTGTTCAACGGCGCCGAACTGATGCTGTCGGTGTTCATCCGCGAGCCGCAGTTCCAGTCACAGACCAAGGACCGGCTGACCTCGCCCGAAGCGGCGCGGCTGGTCGAAGCGGCGGTGCGCGATCATTTCGACCATTTCCTCGCCGACGACCAGCTGCGCGGCAAGGCGCTGCTCGGCTTCGTGCTCGAGCGGATGGACGAGCGGCTGCGCCGCCGCGCCGAGAAGGAGGTCAAGCGCAAGACCGCCACCTCGAAGCGCAACCTGCGGCTCCCCGGCAAGCTCACCGACTGCGCCTCGGACGACGCCGCGGGCACCGAATTGTTCATCGTCGAGGGCGATTCGGCGGGCGGCTCGGCCAAGCAGGCGCGCGAGCGCAAGACGCAGGCGATCCTGCCGATCCGCGGCAAGATCCTCAACGTCGCGTCGGCCAACGTCGCCAAGGTGCTGGCCAACCAGGAGATCACCGACCTTATCCAGGCGCTCGGCTGCGGCACGCATGATCGCTACGACCCCAAGGCGCTGCGCTACGAGCGGATCGTCATCATGACCGACGCCGACGTCGACGGCGCGCATATCGCGACCTTGCTGATGACCTTTTTCTTCCAGGAGATGCCGGGGCTGGTGCGCGACGGCAAACTCTATGTCGCGCAGCCGCCGCTCTACCGGCTGGCGAGCGGCGGCACCGTCGCCTACGCCCGCGACGACGCGCACAAGGCCGAGCTCGAGCGGACGCTGTTCAAGAACAAGGGCAAGCTCGAGATCGGGCGCTTCAAGGGCCTCGGCGAGATGAGCCCGATGCAGCTGCGCGAGACGACGATGGATCCGGCCAAGCGCACGCTGGTGCGCGTCACGCTCCCGGCCGAATATGAGGATCGCGCGCTGGTGAAGGACCTCGTCGAGCGGCTGATGGGCCGCAATCCCGAGCATCGCTTCGCCTTCATCCAGGCGAACGCCAAGGAGATCGAGGCGGACGAGATCGACGCCTAGCCGCGGCATCATTTTTTGATCTCGTCATCCCCGCGAAGCCGGGGACGCACGCTCGACGCGGCCCTACGCTTCGCGCTCACCCTGAGCCGTCAAAGGGCGAGCTCGCACGAACGCCGCAGCGCCCCAACCCTGCTTCGACAAGCCCGGCATGAGCGCTGTGGGCGTGGCGGAGAGGCCCCCCGCCTTCGCAGCGAGGCGATGGCCGGTAGGCCGCCGCGACCGCGCTACGCCGTCAGGAACTCGACCAGCGCCCGCACCTTCTTCTGCCGCCACTGCGGCGGCGGCGCGACGAGCCAGTAGGCGTCGTCGACCGCTTCGGCCTCGAACACGCGCGTGACGCGGCCCGCGGCGATATCGGCATCGGCGAGCGTCATCGGCACGCGCGCGACGCCATAGCCGGCCGCCGCCGCATCGATCGCCAGCCCGGCATCGCCGACGCTGAGGCCGGCGGCGGCCTGCGGATGGCTCGCCTGCCGCGCCGCGAACCACGCCGCCCAGTCGCTCCCCGGATGGTGCACGAGCGCTGCCGACGACAGGTCGCCGGGCGTGCGCAGCCGTTCGGCCAGCGCCGGCGCGGCGATCACCGCCATGCTTTCGCGCGCCAGACGCGTCCCGCTCAGCTCCTCCTCGGCGGGCATCGCGCCATAGATCACCGCGAGATCGAGGTTGGCCTGCGTGAAATCGACCGCGCCGTCCGCCGGTACCAGCACGAAGCGCAGGTCGGGCTTGTCGGCGCTGTAGGCGGCGAGCCGCGCCGCCAGCCATTTGGCGGTGAGGTCGCGCGGGGCCGCCACGGTGAGCGTGTTCGACCCCTGCCCTTCCTGCATCAGCCGCACCGCTTCCTCGAACTGCAGGAAACCGGCGCGCAGCGCGGGCAGCCCGCGCTCGGCCTCGGCGGTGAGCTCGAGGTTGCGCGTCATCCGCTTGAACAGCACCACGCCCAGCACATCCTCGAGCGCGCGGATCTGCTGGCCCACCGCCGCCGGCGTCACCGCCAGCTCGTCGGCCGCCTTGGTGAACGACAGGTGGCGCGCCGCGGCGTCGAAGACGCGCAGGGCGTTGAGGGGAAGATGCGTGCGCTTCATCGCGCCGAAGGCTTAACCGCCCGCCCCGGCGCGCGCAATGCAAGCCACCGCGATGGTTCACCGGAGCTTCAGCTGTCGGGGTGCAGAAGCGCGCTCTGACCTCTCCGCAACGGGAGGACCCAGACCCTGACCCCTCGAGGCCGCTCGCACCCGGGCGGCCTTCTTTTGTCCGCGGCGCTTGCGCCGCCGGCTCGGCATCGACTATCGCGCGGCGATGACGCCTCGCCCGCTTGCGGTCGTGCTGCTTTCGGGCGGCCTCGACTCCACCACCGTCGCCGCGATCGCCGGCGAGCGTGGTTTCGGCGTGCTGGCGCTGACCGTCGACTATAACCAGCGGCACCGCATCGAGCTCGACCATGCCGCGCGCATCGCCGCCGGGATCGGCGCCGTCCGCCACGTCGTGCTGCCGCTCGACCTGCGCGCCTTCGGCGGCTCGGCGCTGACCGACGACATCGCCGTGCCCAAGGACGGCGTCCAGCCCGGCATCCCGGTCACCTATGTCCCGGCGCGCAACACCGTGTTCCTCAGCCTCGCGCTGGCCTGGGCCGAGGCGGCGGGCGCGCGCGACATCTTCATCGGGGTCAACGCGCTCGACTATTCGGGATACCCCGACTGCCGCCCCGACTTCATCCGCGCCTTCGAGGACATGGCCGCTCGGGCGACCAAGGCCGGCGTCGAGGGCGCGCGCTTCAGCGTCCACACCCCGCTCATCGACATGAGCAAGGCCGACATCGTCCGCGCGGCGGCCCGCCTGGACGTCGATCTCGGCGAAACCTGGAGCTGCTACGATCCGACGCCCGACGGCAGGCATTGCGGCGCCTGCGACAGCTGCCGTCTGCGCCGCAAGGGCTTCGAGGAGGCCGGGCTGCCCGACCCGACGCGCTACGCATGAGCTATTCGGTCAAGGAACTCTACACCACGCTCCAGGGCGAAGGTGCGCACACCGGCCGCCGGGCGGTCTTCCTGCGCTTTGCCGGCTGCAATCTGTGGACGGGGCGCGAGCAGGATCGCGCCGCCGCGACCTGCAGCTTCTGCGACACCGACTTCGTCGGGCTCGACGGTCCCGGCGGCGGCCGTTTCGCCGAGGCGGCGGCGCTCGCCGACGCGGTCGAGCGCGCATGGGGCGTCACGCCCGACCATCGCTACGTCGTCTGCACCGGCGGCGAGCCGCTGCTCCAGCTCGACGCCGAACTGGTCGCGGCGCTGCACGCGCGCGGCTTCGAGGTCGGCGTCGAGACCAACGGCACGCAGCCGGCGCCGGCGGGGCTCGACTGGATCTGCGTCAGCCCGAAGGCCGATGCCGACATCGTGCTGAAGAGCGGAAGTGAGCTAAAGCTCGTCTATCCGCAGCCGCTCGCCCCGCCCGAGCGGTTCGAGGCCTGGGCGTTCGATCACTTCTTCCTGCAGCCGATGGACGGGCCCGCGCAGGCCGAGAATATCCAGGCGGCGGCGGCCTACTGTCTCGCGCACCCGCAATGGCGGCTGTCGCTGCAGACGCACAAGCTGATCGGCCTGCCCTAGCGCCCGAACGCTAGCCCCGGCCGCGATACCCCGGAACGCCCTGATCGGGCACCCAGACGCCCGCCGGCGGCGTGCCCGTCTGCCAGAACACGTCGATCGGGATGCCGCCGCGCGGATACCAGTAGCCGCCGATGCGCAGCCATTTCGGGTGCATCTCCGCGACGAGCCGCTGCGCGATGCCGATCGTGCAATCCTCGTGGAAGGCGCCGTGGTTGCGGAACGACTGCAGGAACAGCTTGAGCGACTTGCTCTCGACGATGGTGGCGGCGGGCACATAGTCGATGACGATATGCGCGAAGTCGGGCTGGCCGGTCACCGGGCAGAGCGAGGTGAACTCGGGCGCGGTGAAGCGGACGAGATAGTCGGCACCGGCGCGCGGGTTGGCGACATATTCGAGCCGCGCGGCGTCGGGCGTCGCCGCCGCCGCGGCATGGCGGCCGAGCTGCGTCAGCGAGGCGGTCGGATCGTCGGTCATCGCAGCGCAGCTAATCTCGGCCGCGGCGTGCGTCAAATCCGCGGCTCTGGCGTTACGGGGAAAGCATGACTATTGCAGGCGAGAATCGCGCAAGAAGGGAAGTGATTGATGAACCCGTTGGTGAGCACCGAATGGCTGGCCTCCGAGCTCGGGAAGAACGACCTGCGCATCGTCGACGCGACGCTGTTCCTGCCCGAACATGAGCGCAACGCGCGCAGCGAATTCGAGGCGGCGCATATCCCCGGCGCGGTCTTCATGGATCTCGACGAGATCGTCGACACCTCCTCGGGGCTGCCGCACATGCTGCCGGCGTCGGAGAAGTTCGCCAGCCGCATGCAGGCGCTCGGCCTCGGCGACGGCAGCCGCATCGTCGTCTATGACAATTCGCCGCTGAAGAGCGCGGCGCGCGCCTGGTGGATGCTCAACGTGTTCGGCGCGCACGAAGTGGCGATCCTCGACGGCGGCTTCGCCAAGTGGCAGGCCGAGGGCCGCCCGGTCGAATCGGGCAAGCCCGTCGTGCGCCACCGCCATTTCACCGCCTGGCAGGACAACAGCCTTGTCCGCACGCTCGAGCAGATGGTCGACAATCTGAAGACCAAGGCCGAGCAGGTGCTCGACGCCCGGTCGGCGGGCCGCTTCGCCGGCAGCGATCCCGAGCCGCGCGCCGGGCTGCGCAGTGGCCACATGCCGGGCGCGCGCAACCTGCCCGCCGGCGAGCTGTACAACGAGGACGGCACCTGGAAGCAGGGCGAGGCGCTGCGCAGCGCGTTCGTCAACGCCGGCATCGACCTCGGCAAGCCCGTCGTCACCACCTGCGGCTCGGGCATCACCGCCTCGTCGCTGGCGTTCGGCATGCACCTGCTCGGCAAGAAGGACGTCGGCGTCTACGACGGCAGCTGGGCCGAATGGGGTGGCCGCAGCGAGACGCCGGTCGTTACCGGAGCGGCGTGAGCAGCGCTGAACGGATGACCGCCGGATGAGCGGCGGGGCGGGCGGCGAACGACGGCCGGCGACGGTCGTCGCGCAGGCCGGCCGGCGTCCCGAATGGACGCACGGCGTGGTCAACCCGCCGGTCTATCGCGCCTCGACCTGCCTGTTCGACACGCTCGCCGATCTCGACCGCGCCTGCGCCGATCCCGATGCGGGCCTCTATTACGGCCGCCGCGGGACTCCCACCACCTGGGCGCTCGAAGCGGCACTGACCGAGCTCGAGCCGGGCGCTGCCGGGACGCGGCTGTTCCCGTCCGGCGTCGCCGCGATCGCCGCGGCGCTGCTCGCCGTGCTCAAGACCGGCGACCATCTGCTGATGGTCGACAGCGCCTATGAACCGACGCGGCTGTTCTGCAACCGCACGCTGCGCGATCTCGGCATCGAGACCAGCTATTATAATCCGCTGGCCGGCGCCGGCATCGCCGAGCTGATCCGGCCCAACACCCGCGCGATCTTCATGGAGAGTCCCGGCTCGCTGACCTTCGAGGTGCAGGACGTGCCGGCGATCGTCGCGGTGGCCAAGGCGCGCGGCGTCACGACGCTGATCGACAACACCTGGGCGACGCCGCTGCTGTTCGCGGCGATCGGCCATGGCGTCGACCTGTCGATCCAGTCGCTGACCAAATTCGTCGTCGGTCATTCGGACGTGCTGATGGGATCGGTGACCGCCGCGCCCGCCGTCTGGGAAAGGCTGCGCATGGCGAGCTTCCGGCTGGGCCAGACGGTGTCGCCCGACGACGCCTATCTCGCGCTGCGCGGGCTGCGCACGCTGCATACGCGGCTCGAGCGCCACGGCAGGAGCGCGCTCGAAGTCGCGCGCTGGCTCGAGGCGCAGCCCTCGGTCGAGCGCGTCCTCCACCCGGGGCTGCACAGCCATCCCGGCCATGCGATCTGGCAGCGCGATTTCACCGGCAGTTCGAGCCTGTTCGCCATCGGGCTGCGCGAGGGCGGCCGCGCCGATACCGCGCCGCTGGTCGACGGACTGGCGCATTTCGGCATGGGATTTTCGTTCGGCGGCTACGAAAGCCTCATCCTGCCCGTCGAGCCGCATCCGATCCGCAGCGCGACGCGCTGGGAGGCGCCGGGTCCGCTGCTCCGGCTGCATATCGGTCTCGAGGACCCCGGCGATCTCATCGCCGATCTCGAGGCGGGGCTCGTCCGCTACGAAACGGCGCTGGGCTAAGCCCGAATGCCCTGGCGCCTCGACCTCGACGCGCTGACCCCCGAATATCAGGGGCTGCTGCTGGCCGCGCTGCTGATCTTCCTGGCGCTGCTCGGCGCCTGGACCGCCGGCCGCCTGTTCGGCGTCCGTCTCGAGGGGTGGATCGACACGCGCGCGCCCAACCTGGCCGGCGACTTCCTCGGCCGGATCTGCACGCTCACCCGCTATTTCACCGCGACGCTGCTGCTGGCGGCGTTCAGCGGGCTCGGCGACGTTACCGGCGCTTCCGGGCGGGTGCTGCTGGTCGGCGCGCTCGGCATCGCCACCGCCCTCCTCGTCTATCAGATCGCGCGCGGCTTCCGCCTCGGCACGACGATCGCCTCGCTGCTCGGGCTGCTGATCGCGACCGCGCTCGTCGCCGGGCGGCTCGGCGGGCTCGACCCGCTCATCATCGGCCTCGACCGCGCAGCGATCAGCTTCGGCAAGACACGACTGTCGCTGCTCGACATCCTCAACTTCGTGCTGATCGCCGCGCTGCTGTTCGGCACGGTGCGGGTCGCGGTCCGCTCGGTCAACCGGTCGATCGGCAACATCGACTCGCTCGACCTCTCGCAGCGCGTGCTGGTGCAGAAGTTCGCCGGCATCGCCGTCGTCGCCGTCGCCTTCTTCGTCGGCATCGACGTGCTCGGCATCGACCTCACCGCGCTCGCGGTGTTCTCGGGCGCCTTCGGCCTCGCGGTCGGCTTCGGCTTCCAGAAGACCTTCGGCAATTTGATCTCGGGCCTGATCCTGCTGATGGACCGCTCGATCAAGCCCGGCGACGTCATCGTCGTCGGTGATACCTTCGGCTGGGTGAACAAGATCGGCGTGCGCTACGTCTCGGTGCTGACCCGCGACGGCAAGGAGCATCTCATCCCCAACGAGACGCTGATGACCGAGCCGGTCGAGAACTGGTCCTACACCAACAAGAACGTCCGGCTGCACGTCAAGATCGCGGTGCCGCACGACTGCGACGTCCACCTCGCGCAGCGGCTGATGATCGAGGCAACGCGCGGTATCGGCCGCATCCTTCCCGATCCGGCGCCGGTCTGCTGGATCACCGCGATCACGCTCAATGCGATCGAGCATGAGATCCGCATCTGGATCGACGATCCCGAACAGGGCGTCACCAACGTCCAGGGCGAGGTGCTGCTGCGCATCTGGCAGCTGTTCCGCGAGCACGGCATCCCGCTGCCGCGCGAGCAGCAGGACCTGCACGTGCGCGAGCTGCCGGCGCCACCTGCGACGTCGTCGCTCTAGTTCGCGCTCACCCCGAGCCTGTCGAAGGGCGAGCCCGGCCGAAGCGTCGCGGCGCGCCAACGCTGCTTCGACAAGCTCGGCATGAGCGCTTTTGGAGACGGCCCGGCCGCGACCTAATCGACGTCCTCGACCTCGACCGTCTCGCCCGTCACCCGCTGCGACAGCGCCGCCGCCATGAACGGATCGACCGCGCCGTCGAGCACGTCCGACGGCGCCGTCGAGGTGACGCCGGTGCGCAGGTCCTTCACCAGCTGATAGGGCTGCAGCACGTAGCTGCGGATCTGGTGGCCCCAGCCGATGTCGGTCTTGGTGGCGTTCTGCGCGTTCGCCACCGCCTCGCGCTCGGCGAGCTCGCGCTCGTAGAGGCGCGCCTTCAGCTGCTTCATCGCCTCGGCGCGATTCTTGTGCTGCGAGCGCTGGTTCTGGCAGGCGACGACGATGCCGGTCGGGATATGCGTGATCCGCACCGCCGAATCGGTGGTGTTGACGTGCTGGCCGCCGGCGCCCGACGACCGATAGGTGTCGATGCGCAGGTCCTTGTCCTCGACGGTGATGTCGATGTCGTCGTCGACGACCGGATAGACCCAGACGCTCGAGAAGCTGGTGTGCCGCCGCGCCGCCGAATCATAGGGGCTGATGCGCACCAGCCGGTGCACGCCGCTCTCGGTCTTCGCCCAGCCATAGGCATTGGCGCCCTTGATCTGCAGCGTCGCCGACTTGATGCCCGCCTGTTCGCCGGCATGATAGTCGATCAGCTCGACCTTGTAGCCGCGGCGCTCGGCCCAGCGCGTGTACATGCGCTGCAGCATCTCGGCCCAGTCCTGGCTCTCGGTACCGCCGGCGCCCGAGTTGATCTCGATATAGGTGTCGTTGCTGTCGGCCTCGCCGGCGAGCAGCGCCGCGACCTTGTCGCGATCGGCACGCTCGGCCAGTTCGGCGAGCGCGGCGATGCCGTCGGCGACCATCGCCTGGTCGCCCTCCTCCTCGGCCATCTCGATGAGCCCGACGGTGTCCTCGAGCTCGGATTCGATCTGCCGGGTGGCGGTGATCGCCTCGTCGAGCCGGCGGCGTTCGCGCATCACCTCCTGCGCGGCCTTGGGATCGTTCCAGAGCGTCGGGTCCTCGACCTTGGCGTTCAGCTGGTCGAGACGCTTGAGCGCGCGATCCCAGTCAAAGAAACCTCCTCAGCAGGTCGAGCGCCTGCTTGATCTTGTCCGCGTGGTTCTGCGCTTCGGGGCGCATGGCATTGCTCCATCTTTTCCTATCGTCATCCCCGCGGAGGCGGGGACCCAGCCCATCGAGAGAACATGCCCGCGATGCGGGCGCTATTTGCTGGTGCTGGTTCCCCGCCTCCGCGGGGATGACGATGATGTGTGCGTCTCGGCGGACTTAGTAAATCCCACCGCTGTTCTGCAAGAAGTCCGAATCCGAGCGCACCGTCGCGCGCTGCTCGAAACCGGTCGGCGCCCGCGCCAGCCGGCGCGGCTCGGACTCGGGCTTGAACGCCTCCCAGATCACCGCGGGCTTGGCCTCGTCGAGGTCGGTCGGGAAGACGCCGTAGACGCGGCGGCCGCTGCGACGGTCGATGCGCACCATGCGAATGCCAGGCGGCACGCGGAATTCGGTCTTGGGGGCATCCTTCAGCGCGAGCTGGGCAAAATCCTTGAACACCGGCGCGGCGACGCGGCCACCCTGCGCCCAATTGCCCATGTCGCGCGGCTGGTCGTAGCCGACGTAGATGCCGGCGACGATGTCGGCGGTACCGCCGACGAACCAGACGTTGGTCGGGCCGTTGGTGGTGCCGGTCTTGCCGAACAGCGGCCGGTCGAGATCGCGCAGCACCGTCGCGGTGCCGCGCTGCACCACACCCTCGAGGATATGCACCATCTGATAGGCGGTGCCGGCGTCCATCGCCTGCTTGCGCGCGTCGCCGGGGCGCGGCATCGCCTCGCCGAGCCAGTCGGCGGCGTTGCAGCCCTCGCAGGGGCGCGGATCGGCGCGGTAGATGGTCTTGCCGTGACGGTCCTGGATGAGGTCGATGAGGATCGGCTGCACGCGCTTGCCGCCGTTCGCCAGCATCGCGAAGGCGTTGGTGAGGTTGGCGACGGTGGTGTCGCCGGCGCCGAGCGAGATCGACAGTACCGGGTCGTAACTGCCGATGCCCCAGTCCTTGGCGTTCTTGACGATCTTGTCCATGCCGACGTTCGAGGCGGCGCGCACCGTCATCAGGTTGCGCGACTGCTCGATGCCCCAGCGCATCGTCTGCGGCCCGGCGTAGCCGCCGGTGAAGTTGCGGAAGCATTTGCGCCCCAGCAGCCTGGTCTGGAAGACGCAGAAGGGCGCGTCGTTGATGATCGACGCCGGGGTGTAGCCGTTGTCGAGCGCGGTCGCATAGACGAACGGCTTGAAGGTCGATCCCGGCTGGCGCAGCGCCTGCGTCGCGCGGTTGAACTGCGACCGCCGGCTGTCGAAGCCGCCGACCATCGCCAGGATCCGTCCGGTGTGGACGTCCTGCACCACCATGCCGCCGCCGACCTCGGGAATCTGGCGCAGCGCATAGCCGGCGCCCTTGTCGAGCACGCGTACCGCGATGACGTCGCCGGGCTTCAGCACGTCGAGCGCCGGCGTGCCGACGCCGCGCAGCACCTGCGGCGCGTTCGACCGCGGCAGCTCGCCGGTGGTGCCGTCCTCGAAGCCGATCTCGGCGACGCGGCGATCGTTCGACAGGACGACGGCGGCGCGCCAGTCGTCGTAGCCGACGGGGACGTTGAGCGCCTGCAGCCGCTCGCGCCAGCCGTCGCCGAGCGCGATCTTGTCCTGCGCGCCCCGCCAGCCGCGGACATTGTCGTACTTCACCAGCCCGTCGCGCAGCGCATATTCGGCGGCGCGCTGCATCTTGGGATCGATCGTGGTGCGTACCCACAGGCCGCCGCCATAGACGCTGTTGGGGCCGTCCTCGGCGGTCTCGCCGTAGCGCGCGATGAGCTCGCGGCGCACGTCCTCGAGGAAGTAGCTGCCCATGCGGTCGCGCTTGACGTCGGCGGCGCGCACCGCGACGAGCGGCGTGGCGCGCGCTTCCTGCATCTGCGCGTCGGTGATGTAGCCATTGGCCGCCATCTGCCCGAGCACCCAGTTGCGGCGCGCGGTGGCGCGTTCGCGATGGCGCACCGGATTATAGTTGGACGGCGCCTTGGGAAGGACCGCCAGATAGGCCATCTCGGGCAGGGTCAGCGCCGCGACCGACTTGGTGAAATAGGCCTGCGCGGCGGCCTCGACGCCATAGGCGTTCCGCCCGAGGAAGATCTGGTTGAGGTAGAGCTCGATGATCTCTTCCTTGGTGAACGCATCCTCGATGCGCTGCGCCAGGATCGCCTCGCGGCCCTTGCGCAGATACGACACCTCGTTGGTGAGCAGCAGGTTCTTCGCCACCTGCTGCGTGATCGTCGAGGCGCCGACCGGGCGGCCGCTGTTGGTGAGGTTGGTGATCACCGCCTGCGCGATGCCGGGATAGTCGAGCCCGCCATGGCTGAAGAAGGTCTTGTCCTCGGCCGAGATGAAGGCGTTGATCAGCGGCCGCGGCAGCTCCTCGAACGGCACGAACACGCGGCGTTCGCGCGCGAAGGTGTGGATCGCCGAGCCGTCGAGCGCGCGGACGTGCGTCGGCAGCGGCGGCTCATATTCGGCGAGCTCGGAAACGCTGGGCAGCCCGCGCGCCAGGAAGAAATAGAGGGTGAGCCCGGCGACCAGCCCGAGTCCGAACAGCCCGAGCGCCGTGCCGCCGGCGATCCGCGCCCAGCGCGGCAGCCCCGCGATCCGCGCCCGCCAGTCGCCCATCCGCCGCAGCCGCACCGGCCCGCTCGATACCCGCTCACTCATGGCTTAGGCGTATAGCAGGGCCACGCTGGCCCTCAAGCGATCGATGGTCGCGGGAAAAGATCAGCGCTGCGCCAGCCGCCGTCCGAGATAGGCGTCGACCGCCTTCGCGACGCCCTCGGCGATCGCCTCCTGCCCCGCCTCGGAGAACAGGAAGCGCGAATCCTGCTCGTTCGAGACATAGCCGGTCTCGAGCAGCACCGACGGGACGTCGGGCGCCTTCAAGACCAGGAAGCCGGCGAAGCGGTGGGCGTTGCTCTTGAAATGGACCTTGGGCGACATCTCGCGCTGCAGGACGGTCGCGAACGCCGCCGAGGCGTTCATCGTCTCGCGCTGGGCGAGGTCGATGAGGATGTCGGCGACGTCGCGGCTTTCCTTGGCGAAGTCGAAGCCGGCGAGCACGCTGGTCTTGTTCTCCCGGGCGGCGAGCCGCGCCGCCTCGCGGTCGGAGGCGACCTCGGACAGCGTATAGACGGTGGCGCCGCGCGCCTCGGGCACCGGGGCCGCGTCGGCGTGGACCGAGATGAACAGCGCCGCCTTGTTGCGCCGCGCGATCTCGAAACGCTCGCGGTGGACGAGGTAGCGGTCGTCGCTGCGCGTCAGCATCGCGCGGGCGCGGCCGCCCTTGTTGATCTCGTCGGCGATCGCCTTGGCGATGGCGAGCGTCACGTCCTTCTCGCGGCGGCCGCCATAGACCGAGATCGAGCCCGGGTCGTGGCCGCCATGGCCGGCGTCGATCACCACCAGCGGGCGGTCGCCCCCCTTGCCGGCCCGCACCGGGCGCGCGGTCGCCTTGCCCTTGGGCTGGAGCGCCGTGGCATCGGCGAGCGCGGCCTGCCGCACCATTTCGCGCGTCGGCACGCTGATGCGATCGACATAGGCCTCGGCCGCCTTGGCACCGGCGTTCACCGCCCGGGTGGCGGCGGGCGACGGCTTGGCAGCCGCCGGTGCCGGCTTGGGCGCAAGCGCGGCGACCTTCGCCGCGGGCGGCGTCGGCGCCTCGACGACGGGCGGCGCCTTGGGTTCGGGAAGCTCGAACTTCGCGACGTCGACGGGCTTCGGCAGCTCGATGCCGGGAAGCTTCGTGCGCCCGCGCGTCAGCTTGGCGAACGCCGCGGGGTCGGCGGCCTTGAGCAGCAGCGTCAGCTTGTTGTCGGCGGCGCTGGTCTCGCCGAGCGTCATCGGCGCGGAGAGGTCGAGCACCAGCCGCGCCTTGTCGGGGGCGAACTGCGCGGTGCGCGCGCCGCTGACGCTGCCCTGCCCCGGATAGCTGCGCGTATCGGCCTTGTTGCCGGGGAGATCGACGACCAGCCGCTGCGGCGCATCGAGCGCGAAGGCGGACGGCGCGTCGAAGCCGCCGTCGAAGCTGATGACGACGCGGACGTCGCCCCCCGCCGGCTCGACGCTGACCGACTTGACCGTCGCGGCCTGACCCGCCGCTGCGAGCATCGCAACGGCGCTTGCCATCAGCAGCCGGTTCAAGCGTCCCATTTACCCCCTCGCGCAAATCCACGCGAAACTTGAGGAATCTTAACGTTAACGAATCGGCGACGCAACGGCGTGTCGCGCAAAGCCCCATCCTTTGTGTTGTTCGCGCCACGCTTAGCTGCTAGCTATCTCGTCGATCGTCGGAGTTTACCCCGATGGTCATCGTATACGGGGCCGTGCCGCCTGCCTTTTCCTGAACAAGGGTGACGCCGGCGCTCCAAGCTTCCGTATCCACGCTGTTCCGCCTTCGCGGCGCATTGGCTTTGTGCCTGTGCCTACCGGAGGCTTCCGAGGTTGGTCGTATGACGTTGGCACGTCGCATCGCTGAGCATCGGTCCCGCCGGGACCGAGGCGCGGCGCGCTTTGCCTTCGCGACCCGAGCTTATCACATCAACTGGAGCGCGCCCCGCGGCGACGCTCCCGCTCGCCTGCCGACCGGCCCCGCCGTCGGCGCGACGCGTCCCTGGAGAAACATCAATGTCACAGCGCATGCTGATCGACGCCCGCCACCCGGAAGAGACCCGGGTTGCCGTCGTCAACGGAAATCGTATCGAGGAATTTGACTTCGAGGCGGCTGCGAGGAAGCAGCTCAAGGGCAATATCTACCTCGCCAAGGTCACGCGCGTCGAACCGTCGCTGCAGGCCGCCTTCATCGAATATGGCGGCAACCGGCACGGCTTCCTCGCCTTCTCGGAAATCCACCCCGACTATTATCAGATCCCCAAGGAGGATCGCGAGGCGCTGCTCCGCGAGGAGCGCGAGGCCGCGCAGGCGCTCGAGGCGCACCATGACGAGCATGGCGACCACGACGACGACGGCGAGCACGAGCCTGCCGACGGCGACGAGGACGCCCCCGTCCGCGCGCCCGAGGAAGCCGGCGCGCAGGACGAATCCACCACCGAGGCGCTGCGCCGCAAGCGCATGGCGCTGCGCCGTCGCTACAAGATCCAGGAAGTCATCCACCGCCGCCAGGTGCTGCTCGTCCAGGTCGTCAAGGAAGAGCGCGGCAACAAGGGCGCGGCGCTCACCACCTATCTGAGCCTCGCCGGCCGCTATTCGGTGCTAATGCCGAACACGCACAATGGCGGCGGCATCAGCCGCAAGATCTCGAACCAGAGCGAACGCAAGAAGCTCAAGTCGCTGATTTCGGACCTGAAGCTGCCGATGGGCATGGCGTGCATCATCCGCACCGCCGGCACCAAGCGCACCAAGACCGAGATCAAGCGCGACTTCGACTATCTCACCCGCCTGTGGGACGACATCCGCGAACTGACGCTCAAGTCGACCGCGCCAGCGCTGATCCACCAGGATTCGGACCTGCTGAAGCGCGCGATCCGCGACGTCTACTCGCGCGAGATCGAGCAGGTGCTGGTCGACGGCGAGGAAGGCTACAAGGCCGCCAAGACCTTCATGAAGCAGCTCATGCCGAGCCACGCGTCGAAGGTTCAGCAATATGTCGACCCGGTGCCGCTGTTCCAGCGCTTCGGCGTCGAAGGCCAGCTCGCCGCGATGTACCAGCCGGTGGTCCAGCTGAAATCGGGCGGCTATCTGGTGATCAACCCGACCGAGGCGCTGGTGTCGATCGACATCAACTCGGGCCGGTCGACGCGCGAGCACAATATCGAGGAAACCGCGCTCAAGACCAACCTCGAGGCCGCCGACGAGATCGCCCGCCAGCTGCGGTTGCGCGACATGGCCGGGCTGGTCGTCATCGATTTCATCGACATGGAGAACCACTCCAACACCCGCAAGGTCGAGAAGGCGATGAAGAACGCGCTCGCCAACGACCGCGCGCGCATCCAGGTCGGACGCATCTCGTCGTTCGGGCTGATGGAGATGAGCCGCCAGCGGCTGCGCACCGGCGTGCTCGAGGCCTCGTCGCACACCTGCCCGGTCTGCGAAGGCGCCGGCATCGTCCGCACCGTGTCGTCGGCGGCGCTCGGCGCGCTGCGCGCGCTCGAGGCGGAGATGGTCAAGGGCAAATGCAGCGAGTTCACGCTGCGCGCCGGCGAGGAAGTGGCGATCTACGTCCTCAACAAGAAGCGCGTCGGTCTCGCCGAGCTCGAGGAGCGCTACGGCGTCACCATCGAGGTGATGCCCGATCCCGACATGCCGTCACCGCATTTCGCGATCGAGGCCGCCGGCGGCGCGCCGTCGAAGCCCGTCCCGACCTCGGCGCCGTTGCCGGCGCCCGTCGCCGCCGACGATGACGAGGTCGAGGAAGCCGAGGAAGACGAAAGCGGCGTCGATACCGAGGAGGAGGCGGAGCCGAGGGAGGCCCGCGAGCCGCGCGAGCCGCGCGAACCCCGGGAAGCGCGCGGCGAGGAGGATCGCAACGGTCGCCGCCGCCGCCGCCGCCGCCGCCGTGGCGGCCGCCGCGAGGACGGCGATGCACCCGCCGCCGAGGCGGGTGAGGCCGTCGAGACCGAAGCCGAGGCCGAGGATGGCATCGAAGCCGGCGACGCGCCGGCGGTCGAGGCCAGCGCCGACAGCGAAGGCGAAGAGCGCCGCCGCCGCCGCCGTGGCCGTCGCGGCGGTCGCCGTCGCGGCGCCGCCGAAGGCGAAGCGGGCACCACCGGCGCCGGCGATGACGAGACCGGCGCCGAGCCGGTTGCCGACATCGTCGTCGACGCGGCGGCGGTCGAAGCCGCCGTCGCCGAGCCGTCCGCCGCCGAACCCGAGGTCGCGGCCGACGCGCCCAAGCCGCGCCGTCGCGCCCGCAAGGTGAAGGAAGCCGAGGCGCCCGTCGCCGAAGCGCCCGCCGAGGTCGCCGTCGAACCCGCCATCGAGGCGGTCGCGGCGGAAACGCCGCCCTCGGCGGCGGAGAGCGACACCGCCAAGCCCAAGGCGAAGCGGCCGTCGCGCAGCCGCAAGGCGGCGGCGGAAACCGCCGCGCCCGAACCGGCGATCGCGGCGCCGCTCGAGCTGGCGATCGCGAACGACATCGACCCGACCGAGGAGCCCGCGCCGGCGCTGGCGCCGGCCGCCGAACGCCCGCGCGGCAACCGCAAGGGCTGGTGGCAGCGGACATTCGGCAACTGATGCCGCGATGATGAACGGCCGGGCGACAATCGGTCGCCTGGCCGCTTCACATCGGGTTCAGGCAGGGAGAAGCAGGTACCGCTCATGATCGGCCGCATCCCCGCCCCGCGCACCACCGCCGCACGCGCCCCAGCCGGGCGGCTGGCGTTCCGCGCCGCGCTGCTGTTGATCGCGATCCTCGCGCTCGGCGTCCGCCCGGCGCTCGCGCAGAGCGTGCTGCGCGACGCCGAGACCGAAGCCTTCATGCGCGACATGGCGCGCCCGCTCGTCGAAGCGGCGGGGCTCGAGCCCAAGTCGGTCGAATTCATCCTCGTCCAGGACGAGTCGCTCAACGCCTTCGTGACCGGCGGCCAGAATGTCTTCCTTCATTCGGGGACGATCGCCCAGGCCAAGGGCGTCAACCAGATCGAGGGCATCGTCGCCCACGAGCTCGGCCACATCACCGGCGGGCACAACGTGCGCTTCGCCGATGGCGTGAAGGGGGCGAACAGTATCTCGCTGGTGTCGCTGCTACTCGGCGCCGCCGCGATCGCCGCCGGCGCCGGCGAGGCCGGCATGGGCATCATGGCGGGCGGCCAGCAGGCGGCGCTCGGCAAGTTCCTCGCCTACTCGCGCAACCAGGAATCGTCGACCGATCAGGCCGGCGCGCGCTTTCTCGACAAGGCGGGTATCTCGGGCCGCGGCTCGATCGAATTCTTCAAGCAGATCCAGAACCAGGAATATCGCTACGCGATCCCGCAGGACGACAGCTACGGCCGCACGCACCCGCTGAGCGGCGAGCGCATCAGCATGCTCGAGGAACTCTACAAGAAATCCTCGGCCTGGGATCGGCCGTCCGACCCGGCGATCGAAAAGCGGTTCCAGCGCGTGAAGGCCAAGCTGATCGGCTTCGTCAGCGAGCCGTCGCGGACCTTCCAGCTCTATCCCGAGAGCGACACGTCGGAGCCGGCGCGCTACGCCCGCGCCTACGCCTGGCACAAGTCGGCCTTCCCCGACCGCGCCGCCGCCGAGGCCGACGCGCTGCTCGCCGTCGCGCCCGACGATCCCTATTATCTCGAGCTGAAGGGCCAGATCTTGCTCGAATCGGGGCGCGTCGAGGAAGCGATCGATCCGCTTCGGCGCGCGGTGCGCCTGGCGCCCGACCAGCCGCTCATCGCGGCGCTGCTCGGCCATGCGCTGATCTCGACCGAGGACAAGGCCGATACCGAGGAGGCCAAGGCCATCCTGCGCACCGCCGTGGCCCGCGACAATTCCAACCCCTTCGCCTGGTATCAGCTCGGCATCGCCTATGAGCGCGATGGCGACGAGCCGCGCGCCGCGCTGGCTTCGGCCGAGCGCTACAATCTGATGGGCGCGCCGCAGATGGCATTGCCCAACGCACGCCGCGCCGCCTCGGGCCTCAAGCCCGGCACGCCCGATTGGCTTCGCGCCCAGGACATCGTTCTGGTAAGCGAAGAGGAAATGGCGAAGCAAAAGAAGCGGCGATGAACCAGCACATCGGGGGATGGATCGCGACCGCCAGGACGCGGTTCGCGCAGTTTGGCTTGTGGGAGTGGGCAGCGATGGCGACGGTATTGGCGGCGGCGGCGGCGGGGCTGCTGTTCGCGGCAAGCTGCGCGCCGCCGCCGCCCGCCGGTTCGGACCAGTTCACCAAATCGCAGCGCGATGCGATCGACGCGATGGTCCGGCAATATATCCTCGCCAACCCCGAAATCATCCCCGAGGCGATCAACCGGCTGCAGGAGCGCGAGGTCGAAAAGCTGCTCGAAAGCAACCGCGCCGAGATCGAGACGCCGTTCGCCGGCGCCTGGACCGGCAACGCAAATGGCGACGTCGTGATCGTCGAGTTCTTCGACTATGCCTGCCCCTATTGCCGCGTCGCGAAGGCGGACGTCGACCGGCTGCTCGCCGAGGACAAGGGCCTGAAGGTCGTCTATCGCGACTTCCCCGTCCTCGGTCCGGCATCCGACGAGGCGGCGATGGCCAGCCTCTCGGCCGCGCGGCAGGGGCGCTACAAGCCGTTTCACGACGCGATGTTCGCCGGTGGCCGACCGAACCACGAGAAGGTGATCGCCAGCGTGCGCAAGGCACGCCTCGACGAGGTGCGGACCGCCCGCGACTTGACCGCGAGCTCGCTGAAGGCCGAGCTGACCAAGAACCTCGACCTCGGGCGCGCGCTCGGGCTGACGGGCACCCCGGCCTATGTGATCGGCGATCGCATCCTGTCGGGCGCCGTCGGCTACGACGAGATGAAGAAGGCGATCGCCGAGGCCCGCGCGAAGCGGTAGGACCGCGCGTGCGGCATCGGCTGACGGAGAGATGATGATGACCAGGACCGCCCTCGCCCTCGCGGCGCTGCTCGCGCTGTCGGCCTGCGGCGAAAACGGCGAAACGCCGACCAGCGAGGCGAGCGAAGAGGCGCCGGCGGTGGGCGATGCCGAGTTCGCCGGCGATATCGACGCGGCGACGCGCGAAGCGGCGGCCGACACCGAGGCCGCGGCGCGCGAAGCCGGTGTCGCGCTCGATTCGACGGCGGTCGATTCACAGCGCTGATCGGGGCAGCCCGTAGGCCCGCGCCGTCGGCTCGTCTCAAAAATCGGAACCACCACGGTTCCCGCCTGTTCGTCCTGCGCCATTCATTCAGGAGTCAGGCAATGCGTACCTTCACCCTTCCGCTTACCGCGATCGCCCTTACGCTCGGCCTGGCCGGCTGCGGCGATGCCGACACGACCGACGCGACGGCGACCGATACGATGGCCACCGACACGATGGCCACCGACACCATGACCACCACGACCACCGATACTTCGGGGATGGACATGGGGACCCCGGTCGACGGTACCATGACCACCGATCCGACCGGTGCCGGCAACATGACCGGGACGACGGGCGATACCGGCATGGCGTCGGACACGATGGGCACCAGCGGCGCCTCAGGGACGACGACGATGCCCACCACTCCCACGACGACCGACACGACCGTCCCGGGCGCTACCACGCCGCCGACTACGCCTCCCCCGGGCGCCTAACGCTTGAGCTGACCTCGCCAGAGCCGCGACCGCCTGCCCGATTGGCGCCCGCGGCCCGGCTCTGGCATAGGCGCGGGCATGGCTACGCTCGCTCTCGAAACGCCGCGCGCCCGTCCGCGCGCCATCGCCGCCTGGCTGTTTGCCGTGGCGGCGCTCGTGTTCGTGATGATCGTCGTGGGCGGGATTACCCGGCTGACCGAATCGGGTCTGTCGATGGTTCGGTGGGAACCGGTCAGCGGCATCGTGCCGCCGCTGAACGATGCGCAGTGGCAGGCGGAGTTCGACGCCTACAAGGCCTATCCCGAATATCAGCAGATCAACCGCGGCATGAGCCTTGCCGAATTCAAGGCGATCTACTTCTGGGAATATCTTCACCGCGTGCTCGGCCGGCTGATCGGGCTGGCGTTCGCGCTGCCACTCGCCTGGTTCGCGCTGCGGCGCGCCATCCCGCCCGGCTATGCGCCGCGGCTGCTGCTGCTGCTCGGGCTCGGCGGCCTGCAGGGCTTCATCGGCTGGTGGATGGTCGCGTCGGGCCTCGTCGATCGCCCCGATGTCGCGCACGACCGGCTGGCGACGCATCTGACGCTCGCGCTCGTGATCTTCGCCGCGCTGATCTGGACCGCGCTCGATCTGCTGCAGCGGCCGCATGCGGGGCCACCACGGCCTGCCCGCTGGGTGCCGTTCTTCGTGCCGCTGCTGTTTCTGCAGATGATATGGGGCGCCTTCGTCGCGGGCCTCGACGGCGGCTACGCCTTCAACACCTGGCCGCTGATGGGCGACAGCTTCATGCCGCCGTACGTCGCCGAGGTTGCCCGGCAGGCACTGACCAACCTGGCCAATGACGCGATCGCCGCGCAGTTCGTCCATCGCACCCTCGCGATCGTCGTCGCGCTCTTCGCGCTGCACGTCGCCGGCACGCTCTGGCGGGCCGGCGCCGGCGGCCGGGCGGCGGCGCTCGGCGGCGCGGTGCTGCTGCAGTTCGCGCTCGGCGTCGCGACGCTGCTGTCGGGGGTGAACATCGTCCTCGGCGTCGCGCACCAGGCCGGCGCGGCGGTGCTGCTCGGCGCGACGATCTGGGCGGCGCACTGGTCGACGCGCAAGCCGGCGGTAACATAGTACCACCGCTCAAAAGCGCGGTTTTCCTTGACCCCCCGGCCCCTCGCCGTCATATAGCGGCGGTTCCGGCGTGCCCCTGGCTCGCCGGTTTTCGTTTCCGGTGAGGACCCTATGAAAACGACCGTATCGGCGAAGCCCGCCGAGGTTGAGAAGAAGTGGCTGCTGATCGACGCCGAAGGGCTCGTCGTCGGCCGTCTCGCCTCGATCATCGCCAATCGCCTGCGCGGCAAGCACAAGGCCATCTACACCCCGCACGTCGATTGCGGCGACAACATCATCGTCATCAATGCGGACAAGGTGCGCTTCACCGGCCGCAAGCTGACGCAGAAGATGTACTATCGCCACACCGGCTATCCGGGCGGCATCAAGGAAGTGCGCGCCGACAAGGTCCTCGAGGGCCGCTTTCCCGAGCGCGTGCTCGAGAAGGCCGTCGAGCGCATGGTCCCGCGCGGCCCGCTCGGCCGCCAGCAGATGCGCAACCTGCGCATCTTCAAGGGAACCGAGCATCCGCACGTCGCGCAGAACCCCGAGGTTCTCGACGTCGCCGGCATGAACCGCAAGAACAAGGTGGGTGCCTAATGGAGGACAATCGTCAGTCGCTGAGCGATCTCGCGACGATGCAGGACGCCGACGGTGCGCCGGTCGGCAGCAACAACGGCGCGCCGGTTTCGGCCGCGCCGCTGCGCGAGCAGCAGATCGACGCGCAGGGCCGCGCCTATGCCACCGGCAAGCGCAAGGACGCGGTCGCCCGCGTCTGGGTCAAGCCGGGCACCGGCCAGATCATCGTCAACGGTCGCGACCAGGCGGTCTATTTCGCCCGTCCGACCTTGCGCCTGGTGATCAACCAGCCGTTCGACGTCGCCGACCGCATGGGCCAGTATGACGTGATCGCCACCGTTTCGGGCGGCGGTCTGTCGGGTCAGGCGGGCGCGGTGAAGCATGGCATCGCCCAGGCGCTCACCCGCTACGAGCCGGCGTTGCGCACCGTCGTCAAGCACGCGGGCTTCCTGACGCGCGATCCGCGCGTCGTCGAGCGCAAGAAGTACGGCCGCGCCAAGGCCCGCCGCAGCTTCCAGTTCTCGAAGCGCTAAACGAACCGGGCTCGTCCCGAGCGAAAGGGCCGGCGGAGCGATCCGCCGGCCCTTTTCCTTGCCTGGGGTCTGAACTCAATAACGATGGCGTTCGGGACGGCGTCAGGAAGGCCCTGGCAAGTAAGGTCGCGCAGACCCGCTAGCTGAAGCTAGCGGGCAAGCGGCCGGCGCGTAGCCATGGCCTTCCTGGCGCCGCGCTCCGCGTGGCAGCGAGAAGGCGAAGGGCGTCGTCGACGCCGCTTGCCGGGGGCCGAACGGCCCGCCTGCGCGCCCTCTCCTCGCCCTTCGCCTTCTCGCTGCCATCACGAATGCCATTGCTATTGAGTTTAGACCCTAGTGCCAATCGATCATCGTCCAGCCATGGCGTCGCGCATGCGCGCGTAGCGCCGCGGAGGCGTTGACGGCGATCGGCTCGTCGGACCAGTCGAAGACCGGCTTGTCGGAGAAATGGTCCGAATAGAAACGCACGCGCGCCTGGCTGCGGTCGATGCCCGCCGCAGCGAGATAATCCTCGACCATCTGCATCTTGCCGGCCGCATAGCAGTTCTCGCTGTCGATGCGCGCGAGGATGCGCCCGCGGCCGTCGACCTTCGAGCGCGTGGCGATCACCTCGTTGATCCCGAAGCGGCGCGACAGCGCCTCGACGTAGAAGGCGTAGGAGGCGGTGGCGAGGATCACCCGGCGCCCGGCCGCCTTGTCGGCGGCGATCTGCGCCAGCGCGTCGGGATAGACCCCGCCGCGCATCACCGCCTCGGCATAGGCTTCGGCGGTGCGCGCCACCTTGGCCGGATCGGCGCGGCCGCCCATCAGCAGCGTCTGGTTGATCTCCTTCAGCCGTTTGCGCGTCAGCAGGCCCGCCGCATAGGCGAGCATCGCGACGCCGGCGAGCGGCAGCAGCAGCAGCCGCCACGGCGCGCGCCGCCACGCCCAGAAGATCAGCCACGGCGTGTAGGTGCCGCTGCGCGTGATCGTCCGGTCCATGTCGTAGATGGCCAGCTCGACCATGTTGATGTTCAGCCCCGCGCGGAAAGGATGCTCTCGGCTAGCTCATGGTCGGCGGGCTTGTCGACATCAATCGCCGCTTCGGGCTGGCGCAGGACGACGGGTCGCGCCGTCAGCCCGAGCCGCCGGCCGGCGGCGGCGAGGCCGCCCTGCAGCGTCACGGTGCGGGTAAGCGCGCGCACCAGCAGCAGCGGCCCGAACGCTGCAACGAGCTTCCAGCCCTTCTTGCGGTCCTGCTCGACCCCGGCCCAGAGCTCGAGCGCGGCGCGCGCCCGCTCGCCGGTCAGCGCGAACAGATTGGCACCGCTGTAGGCACCGCCGCTGAACTTCAGCCAGGTGCGCCGGTTGCGCGGGTAGCGCGCCAGCAGGTTGGCGCGCTCGACGAGCGCCACGGCGACGTCGGCGTCGCCGACCCCGGCGATGAAATCCTCGACCATCGCCGGCGTCAGCAGCGCGTGGTCGGCGGTGGTGACGAGCACCGGCCACGGCGCCAGCGTGCCGGCCGCGGCCGAAACGCTCTGCGAGATCGAGGCGCTCGACGCGCTGAACGCGACGCGCGGCTCGCGGGCGAGCCAGGCGGTGTCGGACCCGGTGGTGAGCGCGGCCGGGCCTTGGGCCAGCACGACGACACGGTCGACCGACGGACACTCGAGCAGCGTGCGCGCGACGCGCGAGAGCATCGTCTGGCCGCGCAGCGGCACCAGCGCCTTCCAGGTTTCGCCGAAATGCGCCGCCAGCGGATCGACGCCGGGGCGCTGGCCGGCGAGCAGCAGCGCGGTCCAGCCCACCGGCCGCGCGCCTAGCTCAGCCAGGAGGTGATCGGGCGGCCGGCGGCGCTGGCGATGCCGGCCTGCGCCAGGCGGACGAGATGGAAGACCAGCGAGACCACCGTCCAGATGGCAACGCCGACGATGCCGAGGTCAGGACGGCCGGCCAGCATCGCGACGAACAGGATCACCATGTTGGGATTGCGGCGCGCGGTGATCAGGCGGAACCAGGAGTCGATGCGCTGCCAGACGTGGATATGCATCCCCCAGGCGCCGAGGAAGGCCCCTTCGACGAAGCGGCCGACGACATAGCCGGCGACGATGACGCCCAGCACGATCTGCATCTCGCCCATCGCCATCGGCGTGCCGTAGTCGTCGAGCCCGGCGAGCCAGGCCCACCACCAGAAGGGCGGGTGGACGAGATCGAGCCCATGGTCGGCGATGTCGCCGATCTTCGACGAGGTCACCGTGCAGCGCGCCAGCTTGCCGTCGACGGTGTCGAGCACCATGAACACGAAGCCGACCGCGATCCCCGACCAATAATGGCCTTCCCAGAACAGGAAGAAGGCGGCGATGCAGCAGGCGGCGCCGATCGCCGTCACCATATTGGGCGTCATGCCGATCTTCGCGGCGAGCCGCGTCAGGTGGAAGGCGAGTTCGCGCCAGAGATATTTGGTGAGCAGGTCGGTGACGCCCTTGTAGGCGCCTTCGTAGCTGGCGCGCTCGACCGCCGGCACGCCCGCCGGCGTCAGCGGCAGCAGGAAAGGCGCCTCGCGCTTGCGCAGCTCGTGGTTGTTGAGCTGGATACCGCTCTCGATCGCCAGCGTCGTAAGCCCGGCGGGCACCTCGCCGCGCGCCATCGCGGCGGCGGCGGCTGCGGCGTCGCCGGTCACATGGACGAGCACCGGCCGGCCCTCCCGCGTGATCGCGACGCCGGGATGCTCGGCGGCGTAGCCGAGCCACGCCGGATCGAAGACATGGCCGAGGTCGACGAGCAGCGCCGCGCCGGGCGGCGCCGCGGCGGCGAGCTCGAAGCCCTGCTTTTCGGCAATGCGGCGCAGCCGCTCGGCAGCGGTGAGGCCCCAGGCGCGCGTGTCGTTGGTCCCGACGGGCAGGATCGGCGGTCGATTCATCGCGCGCCAATATTCCCGACGCTGTGGCGGAAATAAGGTTGGGCGGCGAAAGCGCGACAAAGAAGCCGTCGGAAGCAACGCTTGGCGGGCCCGGTCGTTTGTTGCTTGTCTGACATGAACTCCTGCATAATCCTTCCATGCCGATGAGAAGTTGCGAACTCCATGAGGAGACGCGGGGGGATATCCGCGTACTCCGCTTCGGCGGGCGACTGACGACGGCGCGCGTCAACGAGGTGGCGCGGCGCCTGCGCGCGTTGCAACCCGACGGGCGGCCGACGATCATCGACATCAGCGCGGTCGAACGCATCGACACCACCGGCGCCTGGCTGATCTACCGGCTGGTGCGCGACTGGACCAAGGCCGGCAGCGCCGCGACGCTCGAGGGGGCCGACGCCGACGCGGTGAAGCTCATCGAGCAGGTCGGCGCCAACGATCGGCCGGTGAAGATCCGGCCCGACCGGACCAACCCGTTCCTTCGCCGCCTCGGCCAGGTCGGCACGCATGTGATCGATGCGGTCGAGACGCTCGGCGATTTCCTCGGCTTTCTCGGCGAGACGATGCGGGTGCTGGGGCGGACGCTGGTCAATCCGAGCCGCTTCCGCTGGCCGGCGATCATCCGCCAGATGGAGGTGGTCGGCGTCAATTCGCTCGGCATCGTCGGGCTGATGTCCTTCCTCGTCGGCATCGTCGTCGCGCAGCAGGGCGCGGTGCAGCTGCGCCAGTTCGGCGCCGAGGTGTTCACGATCAACCTGGTCGGCCGCTCGGTCACCCGCGAGCTCGGCGTGCTGATGACCGCGATCATGGTCGCGGGTCGCTCGGGCAGCGCCTTTGCCGCGCAGATCGGATCGATGAAGCTCGGCGAGGAGGTCGACGCGATGCGCACCATCGGCCTGTCGCCGACCGAGGTGCTGACCTTGCCGCGCGTGCTCGCCACCGTGCTGGTGATGCCGCTGCTCGCCTTCTACGCCTCGATCCTCGCGATCGTCGGCGGCGGGCTGTTTTCCTGGTTCTCGCTCGACATCCCGCTGATCACCTTCGTGCAGCGCATCCAGGAGGTCGTGCCGCTCACCGACCTGTGGATCGCGCTGATCAAGGCGCCGGTGTTCGGGCTGATCATCGCGGTAACCGGTTGCTACCAGGGGATGCAGGTCACCGGCAACGCCGAGTCGGTCGGCCAGCGCACCACCGCCGCGGTGGTGCAGTCGATCTTCCTCGTCATCATCCTCGACGCCTTCTTCGCCGTCTTCTTCACCGCGATGGGGTGGATATGAAGTACGGCAAGGACGGCGAGACGGTCATCAGCGTCAAGGGACTGCGCAACAGCTTCGGCACGCAGGTGGTGCACGAGAATCTCGATCTCGAGGTCAGGCGCGGCGAGATTCTCGGCGTCGTCGGCGGGTCGGGCACCGGCAAGTCGGTGCTGATGCGCTCGATCGTCGGGTTGAAGGCGCCCGACGCCGGCGAGATCACGGTGTTCGGCCAGAACGCCGTCGACCAGTCGCTCGAGGAAGCCACCGAGATGCGCCGCCATTGGGGCGTGCTGTTCCAGAGCGGGGCGCTGTTCTCGGGGCTGACCGTGGCCGAGAACATCCAGGTGCCGCTGCGCGAATTCTACCGGCTCGACGACGAACTGATGAACGAGATCGCGGCGTTCAAGATCGCGCTGGTCGGGCTCGGCCCCGAGGCGGGGCCAAAATATCCGAGCGAGCTGTCGGGCGGCATGCGCAAGCGCGCCGGCCTCGCACGCTCGCTCGCGCTCGATCCGCAGCTGCTGTTTCTCGACGAGCCGACCGCCGGGCTCGATCCGATCGGCGCGGCCAATTTCGACGAACTCATCAAATCGCTGCGCGATTCGCTCGGGCTTACCGTTTTCATCATCACGCACGATCTCGACACGCTCTACGCCATCTGCGACCGCGTCGCGGTGCTGGCCGACAAGCATGTCCTCACGGTCGGAACGATCCCGGAACTACTGGAGTTTGATCATCCATGGGTTCAGGAATATTTCCGCGGACCGCGGGGTCGCGCGGCGGCCGACTCGGCCGCTGAAGGGCGCAGTTAGATGGAACATAAGGGTAGCAACATCCTCGTCGGCGCCGTCGTGCTCGCGCTGCTGGTCGCGCTGTTCGGCTTCGTGCTGTGGCTGTCGCGCGTCGATACCAGCGAGGCGAAGAACTACGACATCCTGTTCAAGGAAGTGAGCGGCCTCGCGGTGGGCAGCCAGGTGCAGTTTTCGGGCGTGCCGGTCGGCGCGGTCAAGGAGATCCGCCTGTTGCCGCAGACCCCCGAGTTCGTGCGCGTGCGTATCCAGGTCGGCGAGGACGTGCCGGTGCTGCAGGGGACCACCGCCACCCTGTCGAGCGTCGGCTTCACCGGCGTGTCGATCGTCCAGCTCGACGGCGCGATCAAGGGGGCGCCGCCGATTTCCGAAGAAGGTCCGTTCGGGGCCCCCGTCATTCCGACCAAGCCCGGCGCGCTCGGCCAGCTGCTCAACAGCGCTCCCGAACTGCTCGAGCGCGTCAGCGCGCTAACCGAGCGGCTGACGCGCGTGCTCGACGAGCGCAACCAGGAGTCGATCGCCGGCATCCTGAAGAACAGCGAGCGGATCAGCGGCGCCTTCGCCAACCGCTCCGAGGAGATCGCCGCCACCGTCGCCGAGGCGCGCTTCGCCGTCCGCGAACTGGGCCTCGCCGCCAATGAATTCGCCGACCTGGCCGATTCGACGACCCGGCTGATGGACCAGGAAGGCCGGCCGCTCGTCGCCGATCTGCGCCGGACGGTGCAGCGCGCGGACCAGACACTCACGGCGATCGAGAGCACCGCGACCGCCGCCAAGCCCGGCCTCGAGACCTTCAGCACGCAGACCGTGCCCGAGATCGGCCAGCTGGTGCGCGACCTGCGCGACGTCACCACGTCGCTCGGCGCCGTCGCCGCCAAGCTCGACGAGGACCCCGCCGGGGCGCTCGTCGGCGGGCGGACGCTGCCCGACTATGACCCGGAGAAGAGCCAATGATGCCCCGCCCCCTCCCGCTGGCGCTGCTGCTGGCGCTCGGCGCCTGCGGTCCTCTCGTGCAGATCGGCGGCAACGCCGAACCGCCGGCCTCGCTGCTGACGCTGCGGGCGGCCTCGCTCGGCGCGCCCGGCGGCGCCGTCGACCCCGCCCGCTCGCTGCTGATCGCGCAGCCGTCGGTGCCGGGCGCGCTGCAGACGCTGCGGCTGCCGGTGACGACCAGCGACACCGAGGTCCAGTATCTGAAGGCGGCGACCTGGGTCGAGCAGCCGTCGAAGCTGTTCCAGCGGCTGCTCGTCGACACGGTCTCCGCGCGCGGTGGCGTGCTGGTGCTGAGCGAGCGCCAGTCGGACGTCGCCGCGGCGCGCAAGCTGACCGGCCAGCTGATCGACTTCGGCCTCGACGTCCGCGGGGCGACCGAAGTGCGCGTCCGCTACGACGCGCTGCTGTCGGGCGCCGACGGCAAGCCGGTGGCGGCGCGGCGCTTCGAGGCGACGCGCCCGGTCGCCGGCGAGGATCCGGCCACCGTCGGCGCGGCGCTCAATGCCGCGGCGAACGAGGTCGCGGGCCAGGTCGCCGACTGGGTGGCGGCGAGCTGATCGGCCGCCAGCCGTTCCGCGCGAGCGGCTATCCCAGCCCCTTCGAGACGACCTCGAACACATCCTTCGACAGGCCGGGTCGCGCGAGGATGCGCTCCAGCTCGGCACGCATCAGCTTGGCGCGGTCCTCATCGAAGCGCCGCCAGCGCGTCAGCGGCTGGACGAGGCGCGCCGCCGACTGCGCATTGATGGCATCGACCGCGAGGACTTCATCGGCGAGGAAGCGGTAGCCCGCGCCGTCGGCGGCGTGAAAGCGTGCCTGGTTGGCGCCGAACGAGCCGACGAGCGCGCGTAGCCGGTTCGGATTGGTGCGCGAGAAGTCGGCGTGGCGGCTCAGCGCCATCACCTGCGCCAGCGCGTCGGGGCGTGCCGACATCGCCTGCGCGGCGAACCATTTGTCGAGCACCAGCGGATCGTCGCGGAAGCGTGCGTGGAACGCCGCGAGCGCCGCGTCGCGCTCGGGCGTGTCGGTGTTGACCAGCAGGCCGAGCGCGGCGAGGCGGTCGGTCATGTTGTCGCTCGCCTCGAACTGCTCGGCGGCGGTCGCAACCGCCTGGGCATCCTCGTCGGCGATAAGGTAGCCGAGCGCGACATTCTTCAGTCGCCGGCGGCCCTTGGCTTCGGGATTGAGCTCGTAGCGATTGTCGCGATGGGCGCGGTACACCGACCACCAGCGCTCGCGGAGCTCGGCGCCGAGCGTGCGGCGCGTCGCCTCGCGGATACGGTGGATGGCGTCGGGATCGACGCTCGCCATCTGGTCGCCGATGAACGCCTCGCTGGGCAGCAGCACCGCCTCGCCGACGAACGCCGGATCGAGCCCGCTGTCGAGCGTCGCCGCGACCGCGGCTGTCAGCGCCGGGTCGACCCGCGCGTCGTCGCGACGAATGGCGTCGGTGAGCACCAGCAGCGCCAGCCGCTGCAGCGCCTCGTAGCGCGCGAACGGATCGTCGTCGTTGGCCGACAGATGCGCCAGCTCCTCGCGCGTCTGCCCCGCGTCGATCGCGACGGGCGCCGAGAAGCCACGGTTGAGCGACAGGACGGGCGGCTCGGCGACGTCGTCGAAACGGAAGGTCGTCGCGGCCGCTCTCAGCTCGAGCAGGCGGGGGGCGCCCAGCGGCCGGCCGCTGTCGCGACCGAACAGCGCGACGTCGAGCGGGATGTGCAACGGCGCCTTGTCGGACTGCCCCGGCGTCGGCGGCGTCGACTGCGCCAGTTCGACCTCGAGCGAGCGGGTGTCGGCGTCGTAGCGGCTGCTCACCGCGACGCGCGGCGTGCCCGCCTGCGCGTACCAGCGGCGGAACTGGCCGAGGTCGACGCCATTGGCGTCCTCATGCGCCTTCACCCAGTCCTCGATCGTCACCGCCTGCCCGTCGTGCCGCTCGAAATAGAGGTCGCAGCCGGCGCGATAGCGCTCGGGGCCGAGCAGCGTCGCGAGCATGCGGATGACCTCGGCGCCCTTGTTGTAGATCGTCGCGGTGTAGAAGTTCGAAATCTCGATGTAGGAATCGGGGCGAACCGGATGCGCCAGCGGTCCCGAATCCTCTTGGAACTGCACCGCGCGCAGCATCCGGACGTCCTCGATTCGCTTGACGGCGCGCGAGCCGTGATCCCCCGAGAATTGCTGGTCGCGATAGACGGTCAGCCCCTCCTTCAGCGACAGCTGGAACCAGTCGCGGCAGGTGATGCGGTTGCCCGTCCAGTTGTGGAAATATTCATGCGCGACGACGGCGGCGACATTGTCGAAGTCGGCATCGGTCGCGGTGTCGGGGTCGGCGAGGATGTATTTCGAGTTGAAGATGTTGAGGCCCTTGTTCTCCATCGCCCCGAAGTTGAAATCGGACACCGCGACGATGTTGAACAGGTCGAGGTCATATTCGCGGCCGTAGACCTCCTCGTCCCAGCGCATCGAGCTTTTGAGCGCGTCCATCGCATGGCGGCAGCGCGGCACGTCGGCCTCGCGCACCCAGATGCCGAGATCGACGCGCCGTCCCGACCGGGTGACGAATTCGTCCTTCAGCGCCGACAGGTCGCCCGCGACCAGCGCGAACAGATAGCTCGGCTTGGGGAACGGATCCTCCCACTGCGCCCAGTGCCGGCCCTTGCCCTCGCCCGCGGCGACGCGGTTGCCGTTCGACAGCAGCACCGGATAGCGCGCCTTGTCGGCCTCCATCCGCACCCGGAAGCGCGACAGCACATCGGGGCGGTCGGGGAAGAAGGTGATCCGCCGGAAGCCCTCGGCCTCGCACTGCGTGCAGAGGATGCCGCCCGAGGCGTAGAGGCCCATCAGCTGCGTGTTGGCGGCGGGCGAGAGCTCGACGACGCTCTCGACGACATGCCGCTGCCCCGACAGCGCGAGCGTCAGCCGGTCGTCGGCATGGACAAAGTCGCCAATGCCCATCGTGCGGCCGTCGACCTTGAGCGCCACCAGCCGCAGCCCCTCGCCGTCGAGGACCAGCGGATCATGGTGGTCGCCGTTGCGCTCGACCGTCAGCCGCGAGGTGACGCGCGTCAGCCGGTCGTCGAGGTCGAACGACAGCTCGATCTGCGGGACCGTCCACGCCGGCGGGCGATAATCGGCGAGGCGGGTGACCTGCGGGGTGGCGGCGGCATCGAGCATGAACCTGTCTCCTGTCCCGTCATTGCGCCGCAACCGCGCCGGCGCAAGCCGTGTCGACCGCGAACGCGGCGCAGCCCGTCGCAGGTCCGCCGGCGCCATTCCTTTCGGCCAAGAATCGATGCGGGTTCACCAAAGTAACGGCGCTGCCCTGTTGATTCGCCAGCGCCGACGTTTGATTCATCCGCAGAGTCGGAACGACTCTTCGAGAGTCCCGTTTGACTCGGCGAACGGGACAAGACGGGAAACAATATTATGGCGGCCAGAGCTTACTGGTCCGGGCAGATCCGGCTCGCGCTGGTGTCGATTCCGGTGGAACTGTTCAGCGCGACCAAGTCGAGCGGCGGCATCGCGTTCAACCAGATTCACGAGCCGTCGGGCAAGCGCATCAAATATGAGAAGACCGTCCCTGGCCTCGGCTCGGTCGATCCGGCCGACATCGCCAAGGGCTTCGAATATGAAAAGGGACACTATGTCCTGCTCGACGAGAAGGAGATCGAGGGCGTCAAGCTGGAGAGCAAGAAGACGCTCGAGCTGACCCAGTTCGTCGAGGCGCACGAGATCGACGCCATTTATTTCGAAAAGCCCTATTTCGTCGTGCCGCAGGACGACCTCGCCGAAGAGGCGTTCCGCGTGGTGCGCGACGCGCTCAAGAAGACGAAGAAGGTCGGCCTCGGCCAGCTGGCGCTGCGCGGGCGCGAATATATCGTCGCGCTGAAGCCGTGCGGGCGCGGCATGGTGCTCGAGACGCTGCGCTATGCCGAGGAGGTCAACAAGGCCAATGCCTTCTTCCGCGGCATCGGCGACGAGCCCTCGCCGCCCGAGCTGATGGAGCTCGCGACGACGCTCATCGAGAAGAAATCGAAGCCGTTCGACCCCGAGGCCTTCCACGACCGTTACGAGGACGCGCTGCGGGCGCTGATCGACCGCAAGCTCGCGGGCAAGCGCACGATTTCCACGAAGGACGAGGAGCCCGAGGTCCGCCCGTCGAACGTCGTCGATCTGATGGCGGCGCTGAAAGCCTCGCTCGAGAAGGGGTCGGCGGGCAAGGCGGCGGCGAAGCCCGCGGCCAAGACCAAGCCGGCACCCAAGGCACCGGCGCGACGCGCGGCGCGCAAGGAGCCCGAGCGCAAGCGGGCCTAGCAGATGGCAGCCGCCCGGCGTTCGCTGGATACGTACAACGCCAAGCGCGATTTCAAGCGTACGGCGGAGCCGGCCGGCGTCGTGGCGAAACGCGGCGGCCACAAGTTCATCGTCCAGAAGCATGCGGCGACGCGGCTCCATTATGATTTCCGGCTCGAACTCGACGGCGTGCTGCTCAGCTGGGCGGTGACGAAGGGACCGTCGCTCGACCCGGCGGTAAAGCGACTGGCGGTGCGCACCGAGGATCATCCGCTCAGCTACGCCAGCTTCGAAGGCTCGATCCCCAAGGGCGAATATGGCGGCGGCACCGTCATGCTGTGGGACGAGGGCCGCTGGGAGCCGGTCGGCGACCCGCACGAGGCGCTCGAGCGCGGCGCGATGCACTTCATCCTCCATGGCCAGCGCATGAAGGGCGAATGGGTCATCTTCCGGCTGAAGGCCGACAAGCCCGGCGGGCGCGAGAACTGGCTGCTGCGCAAGATCGAGGATGCGCATTCGGATGCCGACGTCGACCTGACCGCGACGCACCTTACCAGCGTCAAGACCGGCCGCGACCTCGCCGACATCGCCGCGGGCAAGACCGCGACGCCGAAACGCCAGCCCGCCACCGCCGCGCCGCAGTTCCGCCACGTCCAGCTGGCGACGCTCGCCGACGTGCCACCGACCGGCAGCAGCTGGGTGCACGAGGTCAAATATGACGGCTACCGCGCGCTGCTGGTGAAATCGGGCGATCGCGTCGCCGCCTTCACGCGCCAGGGCAACGACTGGACCGAACAGTTCGCCGGCATCGCGCGCGCCGCCGCGGCCGTCGACGCGCGGTCGGCGGCGATCGACGGCGAGGTGGTGGCGCTCGACGACAAGGGAATGCCGAGCTTTTCGAAGCTGCAGAACGCCATCAAGGGCGGCGGCGAGCTGACGTTCTTCGCCTTCGACCTGCTCGAGCTCGACGGCACCGACCTGACGCACCTGCCGCTGCTCGACCGCAAGGCGAAGCTCAAGCCGCTGATCGCGGCGGTCGGCGAGCCGCTGCTCTATTCCGACCATATCGCCGGCGACGGCGAGCAGGTGCTCGACACGCTGTGCAAGTTCGGCGGCGAGGGCATCGTCAGCAAGCGCGCCGACGGCAAATATGTCGGCAAGCGCTCGACCTCCTGGCTCAAGATCAAATGCACCCGGCGCCAGGAGTTCGTGATCGGGGGCTGGTCGCGATCGGCCAAGGGCCGCGGCTTCGCCTCGCTGCTGCTCGGCACCTATGAGGACGGCGAGCTGCGCTATGCCGGGCGCGTCGGCACCGGCTTCGACATGAAGACGATCGACGAACTGGCCGCGCGCATGGCGAAGCTCGAGGTGAAGAAGCCGGCGTTCGCGAAGCTCACCGCCGACGCGAGGCGCGGCGCGCACTGGATCAAGCCCGAGCTCGTCGCCGAAGTGGCATTCGGCGAGATCACGCCCGACGGGCTGCTGCGCCACGCGAGCTTCATCGCGCTTCGCGGCGACAAGCCGGCGCGCGAGGTCGGGCTCGACCGCGCGATCGCCACCGACGGCGGGCTCGTGCGTTCGGGCGTCACGATCAGCAGCCCCGACAAGATCATGTTCCCCGAGGTGCAGGTCACCAAACGCGCGCTCATCGATTATTACGAGACGGTAGCCGACGCGATGCTCCCGCACGTCGCGGGCCGGCCGCTGAGCCTCGTTCGCTGCCCGCAGGGCCGTGGCAAGGAATGCTTCTTCCAGAAGCACGACAGCGGCATCTTCCCCGCCGGCGTCCGCCAGATCCGCATCGACGAGGCCAAGGGCAAGACGCAACCCTATGTCTATATTGACGGCGTCCAGGGACTGATCGCCTGCCTGCAGATGGGCACGCTCGAATTTCATATCTGGGGCTCGCGCATCGATCATCTCGAACTGCCCGACCGATTGGTCATCGACCTCGACCCCGATCCGAGCCTCACCTTCGCCGACGTTCGCAAGGCGGCGCACGACGTGAAGGCGCGACTGGCCGAGCGCGGGCTCGAAAGCTGGCCGCTGCTGACCGGCGGCAAGGGATTGCACGTCGTGGCGCCGCTCGCCCCGACGCACGACTGGGATAAGGTGAAGGGCTTCGCGAAGTCGTTCGCCGAGGCGATGGCGGCCGACCGGCCCGAGCGTTTCACCTCGAAGATGTCGAAGGCGGGCCGCGCGGGAAAGATCTTCGTCGACTGGCTGCGCAACCAGCGCGGCGCCACCGCGATCGCCCCCTATTCGACCCGCGCCCGTCCCAAGGCACCGATCGCGGTGCCGGTGAGCTGGCGCGAACTCGCCCGGGTCGAGGGGTCGACCTTCACCATCGCCGATGCCAAGGCCGCGGTCCGCCACGCCGGCCACGCCATGCTGGCGTCGAAGCAGCAGATCCCCGAAAGCTAGGGTCTGAACTCCGTAACCATGGCATTCGTGATGGCAGCGAGGCGCCAGGGCTACGCTCCGGCCGCTTGCCCGCTAGCGGGTCTGCGCGACCTTACTTGCCAGGGCCTTCCTGACGCCGTCCCGAACGCCATCGTTATTGAGTTCAGACTCTAGGCGACGACGCGCGGCAGCGCAGGCTCGCGCACCGCAAGCAGGCCCGCCACCTGCGCGGCGGGAACCGGCCTGCTGAACAGATAGCCTTGGACCGAGCTGCACCCGAGGCCGCGGAGCACCGCGACCTGTGCTTCCTGCTCGACGCCTTCGGCCGTCGTCTCCATGTGGAGCGCGGCGGCCATCCCCGTCATCGCCCGAACGATCGCCGCGGCATTCTCGTCCGTCGCCACGTCGACGATGAACGACCGGTCGATCTTGATCTTGTCGAAGGGAAAGCTGCGCAGATAGCCGAGCGACGAATAGCCGGTTCCGAAGTCGTCGAGTGCGATGCGGATCCCATGCTTGCGCAGCCGACGCAGCAACGCCAGCGTGGCGTCGGCGCCGCCGAGGAACACCGATTCGGTGATCTCGATCTCGAGCCGGTCGGGCGCGATGCCGCTGGTCAGCAGCGCGCGCTGGATCGCGTGGCCCAGCGTCGGGCTGCGGAACTGGATCGGCGAGACGTTGACGGCGACGCGCACATGCGCCGGCCACTGGCTCGCCTGGCGGCACGCCTCGCCGATCGCCCATTCGCCCATCGCCACGATCAGCCCGGTTTCCTCGGCCACCTCGACGAACTCGGCCGGCGGCACCAGGCCGCGCAGCGGATGCTGCCAGCGCATCAACGCTTCGAAGCCGCAGATCTCGTCGGTCGCGAGACCGTAGAGCGGCTGGTAGAAGAGGCGAAGCTCGTCGTTGGCGAGCGCTTCGCGCAGGTCCATCTCGATCGCCCGCCGCGCCTGCGCCCGCAGGTTCATGGCGTTCTCGAAGAAGCGGTAGGTGCCGCGTCCCTCTCCCTTGGCGCCGTGGGCCGCCAGCGCGGCGTTCTTGAGCAGCGACTCGGCGTCGGCACCATCGGCGGGCCCGACGGCGATGCCGACGCTCACGCCGACCGCCATCGGCTGGCCGCCGACGACGATCGGCGCATCGATGGCGGCAATGATCCGGCGCGCCAGCCCTTCCGCCGCCTCGCCGCCGAGCTCGGCGCTGACGATGAAGGCGAATTCGTTGCCGCCGAGCCGCGCGACAAAGGCGCCCTCGGCGACGCCGCGCAGGCGGTCGGCGACGACGCACAGCAGCTGGTCGCCGACCGAGTGGCCAAGCGTTTCGTTGATCGCCTTAAAATTATCGAGGCCGACGCAGAGCACCGCCGGTCCGCGCTCGCGTCCGGCGGTCTGGCGAAGCTGGAAGTCGAGCTGCTCGCGGAGCAGCGCGCGGTTGGGCAGATCGGTCAGCGCGTCGTTGAAGGCGAGGTGGGTGATGCGCCGTTCGCGCTCGGCGATGCCGGCGATCATCCGGTTGAAGGTGCCGGCCAGCCGCCCGATCTCGTCGCTCGTCGTCACGTCGACCGGATCGAACTCGCCGCGTTCGAGCTTGCGGGCGGCGCCGTCGAGCGCCGCGACCGGCCGCGTGATGCCCTGCGCCAGCCGGAAGCTGCCGATCAGCAGCAACAGCAAGCCGATGATGGCCGCGACGGCGACGGCGACCTGGAGCGGGCGGTAGGGCGCCAGCGCCAGCGCCAGCGGATAGCGAAGCGTCAGCAGCGCCGGCGCGCCGCTCTCCAGCCGCGGCAGCCGCTTCGACAGCACCATCGCACCGTCGACCTCGACCGGAGCGTCGGCCGACACGCCGCGCGCCGCGACCGAGGTCACCGTCGCCGATAGCGGGATCGCCGCCAGCTGCTCGAGGCCCCGCATCTCGGCGGGGCCGAGATCGGCACCGAACACCACCCAGCCGGCGGGCATCGGTGCCCGCACCGGCACGGCGACGGCCTGGAGGAGCTGTCCGTCGAGGCTGATGATCCCGGCGGTCCGGCCGGCATCGAGCGGCTCCCACAGCGCCGCGGCATCGGCCTGCGCCGCGGCGCCGTCCAGCCCGACCACGCCGCCGTCGAGATCGACGATGAAGGCGGTATGCAGCCCCAGCCGGGCCTTCAGATTGTCGAGCGCCGAGCGCGTCGTCGCGGCGTCGCCCGTCGCCACCGCCTCGCGAAAGCCGAAGTCGCGCGCGAGGACCGCCGCCCCGTCGCCGAGCTGGTCGCTGCGCAAGGCCCACAATCGATCGAACACGGTGCCGGTGGCCACCAGTTCGGCGCGCACCGCCTGCGCGGCATTGCGCGACACGACGACCTGGACCGCGACGGCGAGCGCGAAGAGCGTAACGGCGAAAAGCCCGGCATAGAGCACGGCCAGTCGGGTGCGCAGATGGCGGAAGCGCACGCGCGTCAGCCGGCGGGGCGGAGCTCGACGGCGATCGTCTCGGCCTTGTTGCCGCCGAGCGCTACCGCGCGCGCCAGCTCGTTGCCGGGGGCGCGCAGGTGCGGATGCCAGACCCTGAGCGTTGCCGCCCCGCCCGGCAGGTTGGGCAGCCGGGCGGCGCCCGTCGCATCGGTCTTCACCGCAAAGGGCGTGTCGACGACGCGCACATAGGCGGTCATCGCATCATGGATGTTGCAGCCGAGCGCGACCGCCCCGGGCTTGTCGAAAATGACCGAGCGCGACTCCTCGCGACCGAACAGCTTGAGCTCGAAGCGTTTCGCCTTGGAAAAGGAATAGACGTGGTGCCGGACCTTGTCGCGGTTCGGGAAGGCGACCTGCGCGCCGACCGGTGCGATCAGCACGAACGGATGAAACTGGATATCCTGCTGACGCACCGACAGCGACGCCTCGGTCTGCGGCTTCATCGGCGCGGCGCCAGCCGGATGAAGCATCACCACCGCGTCGCGGACCGGCGCCCCGGCGGTCGTTCGCACGTTGACGGTAAGCTCGGCCGCACCGGCGGTGCCGGACAGCAGCGGGGCGGACAGGAGCAGCAGCGTTCGCTTCATGAATCCATTCAGACCCCAACAAGGTTAACAAGCAGCAAACGACTGCGACGTAAAGAGAAAATAAACCAGTTGTCGCCATCTCTGCCGCCATCACAGCATATGATTCCTTCGATGTGAGAGATGTCCGATGCGCGTTGCAAGTTGGGGCGTAGCAGCAGCCGTGGCGCTGATCGCGGCCGCGCCCGTCACCGCAAGCGCCCTGCGCGGCGGCGGCAAACTGCTGCTGACGCGCGGTGTCTCCGCGATCGAGGGCGCGGGCGGCGGCGGGCTCGCCAGCTGGGCGCTGATCGGCGGCAACGCCACGCGCGACGGCATCGGCGCGCAGGCGCACGCCACCTATGTCTCGCTTCCCGACTATGAACTTCGCACCGGCGGCATCGCGGTCGGGCTGTTCGACCGCGTCGAGCTGTCGTTCGCTCGCCAGTCGTTCGATACCGGCGCCACCGGCGCGCTGCTCGGGCTGGGCCGCGGCTACACGTTCGACCAGGACGTCTTCGGCGCCAAGCTGCGCGTGATCGGCGACGCGGTCTACGATCAGGACCGGCTGCTGCCGCAGATCGCGATCGGCGTTCAGCACAAGCGCAACCGCGACGGCGCCATCGTCCGCGCCGTCGGCGCATCCGACGACGTCGGCACCGACTATTATGTCGCGGCGACCAAGCTGCTGCTGGCGCACAGCCTCGTCGTCAACACGACGCTGCGGCTCACCGACGCCAACCAGCTCGGGCTGCTCGGCTTTGGCGCGGCCGGCAAGGACCGCTCGGTGCAGCTCGAGGCCTCCGCCGGCTGGCTGGCGTCGAAGCGCCTGCTGATCGGCGGCGAATATCGCAGCAAGCCCGACAATCTCGGCTTCGCGCGGGAGGGCGACGCCTTCGACCTCTTCGCCGCCTACGCGCTCAACCGGAACCTGTCGGTGACCGCCGCCTACGTCGACCTCGGGCCGATCGCCACCTTCGCCAAGCAGCGCGGCCTCTACCTGTCGCTGCAGGCGGCCTTCTAGGGTCTGAACTCGATAACCATGGCATTCGTGATGGCAGCGAGAAGGCGAAGGGCGAGGAGAGGCCGCGCAGGCGGGCCCTTCGGCCCCCGGCAAGCGGCGTCGACGACGCCCTTCGCCTTCTCGCTGCCACGCGGAGCGCGGCGCCAGGAAGGCCATGGCTACGCTCCGGCCGCTTGCCCGCTAGCTTCAGCTAGCGGGTCTGCGCGACCTTACTTGCCAAGGCCTTCCTGACGCCGTCCCGAACGCCATTGCTATTGAGTTCAGACCCTAGGAGAGTGCCATTGCGTATGCTGCTGTTCGCCCTTGTCCTGATGCCGTCCGCCGCGCTCGCCCAGCCGGCGCACCATCATCCGGGCGAGGAGGCCGTCGACCCCTATACGGTGAGCGACGCCAACGCCGGCGCGGCTCCGTTCACCGGCGACAAGATGCTCGCCGCCTTCAACGGCCGCGAGGGCATCGCGCGGATCGTCTCGTCGACGATCGATCGCAGCGTCGCCGATCCCCGCATCGGCGACATCTTCAAGGGCCATGACCTGGTGCGGATCAAGCGCACGCTGACCGAGCAGTTCTGCTATCTGCTCGGCGGGGGCTGCGCCTACACCGGGCGCGAAATGACAGCCGCGCACAAGGATCTCGGGCTGCAGAACGCCGATTTCAACGCGCTGGTCGAAAATCTGCAGCTGGCGATGGACGCGGAAAAAGTGGCTTTCGCGGCGCAGAACCGCCTGCTCGCCAAGCTGGCGCCGATGCAGCGGACCACCGTCACGCGCTAGCGCCGAAACATAAACGGCCCGCGCCATCGGGGGAGAGGCGCGGGCCGATATGATGTCCGTCGGAGCGGGGGGCTTGGTGACGGACGCTGGGATAACCCGCCATCCGCGCCAAGGTTCCGACGCCGCAAAGGGGTGCGACAGAACGCCGTACCCGATCAGGCGGCGGCGATCTCCTCGACATATTCGGTGCCCTCGATCATCGCGATGAGCGCGGTGCGCCCGCGCGCCACGCGGCTCTTGATCGTTCCGATCGGGCAGTCGCAGATCTCGGCGGCCTCCTCGTAGGTGACGCCGCCGGCGCCCACCAGCACCAGCGCCTCGCGCTGCGCCTCGGGAAGCTTGTTAAGCGCACGCTGCACGTCGGCGACATGGAGGTGGCGATCCTGATCGGCCGGCGCGGCGAGCACGCGTTCGGCTGCGAGCTCGTCCCATTCGGCGGTGAAGCGCGTGCGGCGCATCTGGCTGAGGAAGAGGTTGCGAAGAATCGTGAAGGTCCAGGCCTTGAAGCTGGTCCCTTCCTGGAAACGCTCGCGTGCCGCCCAGGCGCGAAGCACCGCCTCCTGCACCAGATCGTCGGCGCGATCGCTGCTCCCCGACAGCGAGCGGCCGAAGGCGCGCAGCTGCGGAATGACCGCGGCGATCTGGTCCTTGAACGCCTCGTCGGTGAGCGCGCCGGGGCGCGGCCTGGCCTCATCGAGCGCCGCCAGCTGGTCCAGCAGATCGAGAAAGATGCGCGGAAGCACCTGGTCGTCCGGCACGAAGGCGGATTTCAGCATCTCGCCGATGGATGATCGCATACTCATGGCGCCGTAAATGCCCCCCAATGCCTTAACGTGATTTGAATGCGACGTCCGCTTCGTGCAACCCTAAACGTTGCGCATGCGTACCGGCGCTGCTGCACGGCCCGCTCTATCTTGTGTTACATCATCAGGAAAGTAGGGCAGGCGAATCCCGACGGGCCATGCAGCGCAGGATCGAGTTCGCGGGCACGCGGTGGAGCAAGTGATGGGTAGCGATCTCCGGCCCGATCCCCCGGCGGACGACCCGCCCCTTGTCGACCCGCCCTTCGTCGACCCGCGCTTCATCGACGTCCACCCCGCGGTTCTGTGGACCGCAGGCGCCGACGGTCGGCTCTCGATCATGAGCGGCGGCCTCGCCGAGCAGCTGGGGCTCCGCGGGGGCGACGAGCCGCAGGCGCAGATCGAGCTGGTGCATCCCGACGACCGGCAGCGATTCGGCGCGCGCGTCGCCGAGGCGCGGGAGACGGGAACGATCGTCGATATCGAGGTTCGCATGCGCGTCGCCGATGGCGGCCATCGCTGGATGCGCGTCCGGACGCACTTCGACCGCCCCTCGCAGCAATGGTTCGGAACCGCGGAAGACGTCCACGACCGGCGCGAGGCCGAGGCGGCGCTGCGGGTCGCCAACGATCGGCTGGCGCTGGCGCTCGAAGGCAATAACGCCTGGGCCTGGGAGCTCGATTTCGCGACGGGGCGCTATTGGTACAGCGACGGCTGGAAGGCGGTCCTCGGCTATGCCGACAGCGAGATCAGCGGCGACGTGACCGACTTCGAGCGGCTGGTCCACCCCGACGATCAGCAGAGAATCGCCGCCGCACATCACGCCCATGTGGCGGGGGACGCGCCGGTCTTCGAAGGCGACTTCCGCGTGCGCCGACGCTCGGGCGGCTGGGTGTGGGTTCACGACCGCGGCCGCATCATCGAGCGCGACGCCGACGGCCGACCGCTGCGCGCGATCGGCGTCCGCACCGACATTACGGCGCGCAAGACCGCGGAGGCCCAGGCGCGCACCCGCGAGGCGCAGTTCAAGGCGCTGCTCGACAACATCACCGACGCGGTCGTCGCGGTCGCCGCGGACGGCACCCGCGGCTTCTTCAACCGCGCCTACGCCGAACTCTATGCCGAGGAACTCGGCGAGCGGGACTGGGCGGACGTGGCGCAATTGTTCACCACCTTCGACATCCTCGATGCCGACGGCGTCCCGATACCCGACGATCAGCGGCCGATCTCGCGGGTCTTCGCGGGCGAGACGGTCCGCGACCTCGATGTCCGCGCCCGGGTGCGGCACAGCGGACGGGTCTATCGCCTCGTCTACAACGGGCAGCCGGTCTACGGCGAGAACGGCGCGCTCGAACTGGCGGTCCTGTCGGTGCGCGACGTCACCGCGCAACAGATGACGCAGGCGGCGCTGCTGGCGAGCGAAGCGCGCTTCCGCGGGGTGTTCGAATCGGGCGTCGTCGGCATGTGCATCTTCGATTCGCGCAGCGGCGAGACGCTGGCGATCAACGATCGGCTTCTCGAGATGACGGGGGCCAGCCGCGAGGCGTTCGAAAGGGGCGAATGGGACTGGCGCGAGGTCACCCCCGCCTCGATGAGCTTCCTCGACGAAGAGGCGCTCGATCAGATCAGGCGAACGGGCTGCTACACCCCCTATGAGAAGGCGTTCGTCCGTCCCGACGGCACGCGGATCGACGTCAAGCTGTCGGCCGCGGCAATGCCGGGCCTTCCGGGCCATATCGCCTCCTGCATCGAGGACATCACCGAGCGGAAGCGGTCGCAGGACCAGTTGCGCGAAAGCGAGGGGCGACTCGAGGCGATCATCGAGAGCCTCGAGGAGGGCGTGGTGGCGATCGGCCCCGACCGCCGCGTTCTCTTCGCCAATGCCGCCTTCCGGCGGATGCTGGTGGCGAGCAACGCGCCGCCGGCGCGTTTCGACACGCTCGACGACGCGTTCGCGCTCTTCCAGCTCTACGACCCCGGCGGCGAAATCCTGCCGGTCGAGCGGCGGCCGATGACGCGGCTGCTCGGCGGCGAACCGGTGCCTCCCACCGAGGGGTGCGCCCGCTTTGCCGACGGCCGCGAGATCCACGTCGTCTATCGCGGCCAGCCGATCCTCGACGAAGACGGGGCGATAACGCTGGCGATCATGGTCGTGCGCGACGTCACCCGGGAACGGCAGGCCGACGCGCATCTGAAGGCGCTGCAGCAGGAGCTGATCCACGTATCGCGGGTCAGCGCGATGGGCACGATGGCCGCCTCGCTGGCGCACGAACTCAACCAGCCGCTGGCGGCGGTCGCGAACTACTCGGCGGCGGCGCAGATGATGCTCGCCGCGCCGGGGGTGTCGATCAGCGGCGTGCAGGGCGTGCTGAAGCGGTCCGCCGACGAATCGGTGCGCGCCGGGCAGATCGTCAACCGCCTGCGGCGCTTCATCACCAAGGGCGAGATCGAGCGCCAGCGCGAGAGCCTCGCCGCCATCGTGCGCGAGGCGGTCGCGATCGCGCACAGCGACGATTCGATCGACGGCACGCAGGTGAAGCTGAAGCTCGATCCCGACGCCGACGACGTCGTCGTCGACCGGATCCAGCTTCAGCAGGTGGTGTTCAACCTGGTCCGCAATGCCGTCGAGGCGATGGCGGGCGGGCCGCGGCGCGAACTGACGATCGTCACGCGCCGCGTCGAAGACCAGATCGAACTGCTGGTCGCCGATCGCGGCCCCGGCCTCCCCGCCCAGGTGAAGGAACGGCTGTTCGAGCCGTTCATCACCACCAAGGAGGCGGGCATGGGAATCGGCCTGCCGATCTGCCGCTCGATCGTCCGCGCGCACGGCGGCGATATCCGTGCCGAAGCGCGGCCGAGCGGCGGAACGGTATTCATCGTCTCGCTGCCGCGTGCCGCAGGCTAGCGGGCTGGCCGAAGCGCGGCGCGGCCGCTAGCGTAGTGCCGGCGTTCCAGCGGTGGAGTGGGGATGAACAAGTTGATGGCCGCCGTCTGCGCCTTCGCGATCGCGGCGGGCGCCAGGGCAGAGACCTACCAACCCAGCGCGGACATCATCCGCGCGCACATGAGCTTTCTCGCCGACGACCTGCTGCGCGGTCGCGAAGCCGGGTCGCCCGAATATGAGATCGCCGCCACCTATGTTGCCGCGCGCTTCATCGAATATGGGCTGAAGCCCGCGGGCGACGCCGGGAGCTATCTCCAGAAGGTCGCGATGACGACCTATGTGCCGAGCGAGGGCCGGATCACGCTGATCCCGCGCGGCGGCGCGCCGGCGGCGCTGTCGTTCGGCGACGATTATATCCCGGGCGCCACCCCGCTCGCACCGGTGGTGCAGCTCGAGGCGCCGCTGGTCTTCGCCGGCTTCGGCGTGATCGCGCCGGGCTACCGGCAGGACGATTACGAAGGCCTCGACGTGAAGGGCAAGATCGTCGTCGTCCTTGCCGGCGCGCCCAAATGGTTCCAGGGCGAGGAACGGGCGCACTACGGCAACGGCGCCACCAAGCGCCTGGCGGCGGCAGCGCGCGGCGCGGTGGGACTGATCACGCTCTACACGCCGACGCGCGAGGCGGTCCTGCCCTTCGAGCGGCTCAAGCTCAACTGGAACGAGACGGCGATGACCTGGACCGACGCCGCGGGCGCGCCGTCGTTTCCCGGCGGCGCCGCGACTCCTGTCGCCACCGTCGGCCTGGCCGGCGGCGCGAAGCTGTTCGCCGGTGCGCCGACCGGCCTCGACGCGGTGATGGCGGCCGCCGAATCGCCGACGCCGGTCGCGATGCCGCGCTTTGCGCTGCCGATGCGCGCGGCGGTCGAGCTGCAGAACCGCATCGGCACCGGCAGCAGCTCCAACGTCGCCGGCCTCATCGAGGGCAGCGACGCGGCGGTCGGCCGCGAGGTCGTGGTGCTGTCGGGGCATCTCGATCACGAGGGCGTCGGCGCGGCGCAGGACGGCGACGGCGTCTACAATGGCGCGATGGACAATGCCGCCGGCATCGCGACGATGCTCGAGGTCGCGCACGCCTTCAAGCGCGACGGCATCCGCCCCCGGCGGTCGGTGCTGTTTCTCGCGGTCACCGCCGAGGAGAAGGGTCTCGTCGGCGCCGACTATTTCGCGCGCAACCCGACGGTGCCCAAGGCGTCGATCGTCGCCAACGTCAACCTCGACATGCCGATCCTCAGTTATGACTTCACCGACATCGTCGCCTTCGGCGCCGACCGGTCGACCATCGGCGGCGCGGTGAAGCGTGCGGCGGACTCGCTCGGCCTGGCGGTCGCGCCCGATCCCAATCCCGACCAGGGAATCTTCACGCGCAGCGACCATTATCGCTTCGTCCAGCAGGGGGTGCCGTCGGTCTTCCTGAAGACCGGCCCGGCCAACGGCGGCGCCGCCGCCGACAGGCTGTTCCGCTCGACGCGCTACCACCGCCCCAACGACGACCTGTCGCAGGACATCGACTATGAAGCGGGCGCCCGCTTCGCCGCGATCAACTATGCGATCGCCCGCGAACTGGCGAACGCGGCCGAGCGGCCGCGCTGGAACAAAGGCGACTTCTTCGGCACGCAATTCGGCGGGTTCGGCGCCGAATAGCCGAACGAAAGGGGGAAGCGATGAGGATCGTCGGGATTGCAATCGCCGGTGCCGCGCTCGCCTGCGCCATCCCGGCGCTGGCGCAGCCGGCGCCGGCTTTCGATGTCGAGGCGGCGACGCAGGCCTATATGGCGACGCTGTCGGGAGCGGCGCGCGCCAGGTCCGACGCCTATTTCGAGGGCGGCTACTGGCTCATCCTGTGGGGCGCGCTCGTCGCCATCGGCGCCAACCTGCTGTTCCTCGCGCTCGGCTGGTCGCGGCGGCTCTCCGACTGGGCGGCGCGGCGCAGCCAGCGGCCGTTCCTCCGGTCGCTGCTCTGGGCGGCCCCCTATATCCTCGCCACCTCGCTGCTCACGCTGCCGTGGTCGATCTACCGCGACTTCGTCCGCGAGCATCAATACGGCCTGTCCACGCAGAGCTTCGGCAGCTGGTTCGGCGAAGGCACGATGGGGCTGCTGATCAGCATCGTCGTCATGTCGCTGCTGATCGCCGGCCTGCTCGCGCTGGTCCGCCGCTATCGCGACGGCTGGTGGGGCATCGGCGCCGCGGCCACCCTCGCCTTCGTCGCCTTTTTCCTGATGCTGGCGCCCGTCCTCGTCGCGCCGCTGTTCAACAAATATGACGCGATGCCCCCCGGGCCGCTGCGCGAGCAGATCCTGTCGATGGCGCGCGCCAACAGCGTGCCTGCCGACAATGTCTATGTCGTCGACCAGTCGCGGCAGACGACGCGGATTTCGGCGAATGTCTCGGGACTCGGCCCGACGATCCGCATCTCGCTCAACGACAATCTGCTGGCGCAGGGCAGCGCGCCCGAAGTGCGGGCGGTCATGGGCCACGAGCTCGGCCACTATGTGCTCAACCACAGCCTGTCGCTGATGCTCGGCTTCGGCCTGATCATCCTGCTGGGCTATCTCGCCGTCGCCAAATTGGTGCCGATGATGCTGCACCGCTGGGGGTCGCGCTGGGGCGTCGACCGCATCGACGATCCGGCGGCGGTACCGGCGGCGTTCATCGTCCTGGCGATCTATTTCATGCTGGCGACGCCGTTCACCAACAGCCTGATCCGGATGCACGAGCAGGAGGCCGACATCTTCGGCCTCAACGCCGCGCGCGCGCCCGACGGCTTCGCGAAGGTCGCGATGAAGCTGTCGACCTATCGCAAGATCGAGCCGTCGAAATGGGAGGAGATCATCTTCTTCGACCATCCGTCGGGGCACACGCGGGTGAGCACCGCGATGAAATGGAAGGCCGAGCATCTGGGAGCCCCCGACGTCGAATAGCGGTTTGCCTTGACGCGGGTGGGGCGTGCTAAAGCCGGGCGCATGCCCCGCCTGCTCATTCTCGGCCTCGGCTACACCGCGTCACGGCTTGGCGCGCGGGTGCGGAACGCCGGCTGGGAGGTGATCGCCACGCGCCGGACGGCGACGCCCGAGGTGCTGGCGTTCGATGATCCCGCGCTCGACGACGCGATCCGCGACGCGACTCACATCCTGTCGTCGGTGCCGCCGGCAGGCGACGGCGATCCGGTGCTGCAGCGCCATGCGGAGGCGCTGCGCCATTCGCCGGCCCGCTGGATCGGCTACCTCTCCTCGACCGGCGTCTATGGCGACGCCGCCGGCGCCTGGGTCGACGAGACGGCGCCCGTCGGCAGCGGCCGCCGCTCGGCGCGCGCCGCCGCCGACCTGGCGTGGCAGGCGCTGCGGGCCGACATGCGGGTGTTCCGCCTGCCGGGCATCTACGGTCCCGGCCGATCCGCGCTCGACCGGCTGTCCGCGCCGCGCGTCGACGCGCCGGAGCATCGGTTCAGCCGCATCCATGTCGACGACATCGTCGGCGCGGTGATCGCCTCGTTCGATGCCGCCCCCGGCGTCTGGAACATCGCCGACGATGAACCCGCGACCAGCCGCACCGTCGCCGAATTCGCCTGCGATCTCGCAGGCGTGCCCTACCCGCCGCTCGCGCCGCCCGACACGCTCAGCCCGCAGGCGCGCGCCTTCTACAGCGAGCGCCGGCGCATCGCGAACGGCAAGATGAAGCGCGACCTATGCTATCGCCTGCGCTACCCTTCCTACCGCGAGGGACTTCGCGCCTGCCTGGAGACTGACGCATGAAATTCGGCGGACATTCGGTGAAACGCATCGAGGACGAGCGGCTGCTGACCGGCCGGGGTCGCTACACCGACGACGTCCAGCTGCCCGGCATGGCCTATGGGGTGACGCTGCGCAGCCCCTATGGCCATGCGCGCGTCACCCGCATCGACAGCGCCGCCGCGCGGGCGATGCCCGGCGTGCTCGCCATCTACACCGCCGCCGACGTCGCCGGCTATGGCGGCATCCCCTGCATCGTGCCGCTGTCGAAGGTGCCGACGCCGCGCCCGCTGCTCGTCGACACCGTGCGCTTCGTCGGCGACGGCGTCGCCTTCGTCGTCGCCGAGAGCCGCGAGGCGGCGCGCGCCGCCGCCGACGCCATCGAGGTCGACTTCGACGAGCTGCCGGCGATCACCAGCCTCGACGAGGCGATCGCCGAGGGCGCGCCGCCGATCTGGCCCGACGCGGGGTCGAACGACATCTTCCTGTGGTCCAAGGGCGACGCCGCCGCGGTCGACGCCGCGATCGCCGGCGCCGCGCATGTCACCCGCCTGCGCATCGTGCAGAACCGCGTCGCGCCGACCTCGATGGAGGTGCGCGCCGCCGTCGCCGAGTGGCGCGAGGGCGAGGGCTTCACGCTGCACGCCGGCAGCCAGGGCGTGGCCGGCATGCGCGCGCAGCTCGCCAACAACATCCTCAAGGTTCCGCCCGAACAGGTTCGCGTCGTCACCGGCGATGTCGGCGGCGGCTTCGGGATGAAGAGCTTCGTCTATGCCGAATATGCGCTGGTGATGATCGCCGCGCGCGACCTCGGCCGGCCGGTCAAATGGACCGGCGACCGCTCCGACGCCTTCCAGACCGACACGCACGGCCGGGCGATGGTCACCGACGGAACGCTGGCGCTCGACGCCGACGGCAGGTTCCTCGCGCTGAAGGCGGAGACCTGGTCCGACCTCGGCGCCTATCAGTCGACCTTCGGCCCGGCGATCCAGACGATGGCGGGCGGCACGATCATCGGCGGCGTCTATCGCATCCCGGCGATCCACAATGCCGTCCACGGCGTGATGACCAACACGGCGCCGGTCGACGCCTATCGCGGCGCCGGCCGCCCCGAATCGGCCTATACGATGGAGCGGCTGGTCGAAGCGGCGGCGCGCGAGATCGGCCTGCCGGTCGACGAGATCCGCCGCCGCAACCTGCTGCGCCCCGACGAGCTGCCGCACGCCAACGGCCTCGGCCTCACCTTCGACGTCGGCAACTATCCCGCCGTGCTCGACAAGGCGGTACGCCAGTCCGACTGGGACGGCTTTGCAACGCGCAAGGCCGAGTCGGCGCGGCGTGGCCGGCGCTATGGCCGCGGCCTCTGCTATTATGTCGAGATCGCCGGCGGCGGCGGCACCGAGGAATTCGCCGACATCCGCGTCGCCGCCGACGGCCGCGTCGAGGCGGCGGTCGGCACCCAGTCGAACGGCCAGGGCCATGAGACCGCCTATGCGCAGCTGCTCGCCGACAAGCTCGGCATCGACATCGACCGCGTCAGCATCGTCCAGGGCGACACCGTGCGGCTCGACCAGGGCCATGGCACCGGCGGCTCGCGCTCGCTGGTGTGGGGCGGCGGCGCCTGCCTCGTCGCCGCCGACGAGCTGATCGAGCGCGGCAAGGCGCTGGCCGCCGCCGACCTCGACGCGGCCGACATCGACTATGAGGAAGGCGTATTCCGCGCCCGCGGCACCAACCGCTCGACCAGCCTCGCCGAGCTGGCGGCGAAGCACCCGCAGGCGCTCGACGGGCGCGGTCGCTACAACATCCCCAAGCCGTCGCCATCGTGGCCCAACGGCTGTCACGTCGCCGAGGTCGAGCTCGATCCGGCGACGGGTCTGGTCAAGGTGGCGCGCTATTCGATCGTCGACGATTTCGGCGTGCTGATGAACCCGATGCTCGTCGAGGGCCAGGTGCATGGCGGCGTCGCGCAGGGGCTCGGCCAGGTGCTGCTCGAGAACATCGTCTATGGCGAGGGTGCGCAGCTCTTGACCGGCAGCTTCATGGACTATGGCATCCCGCGCGCCGACGACATGCCGCACATCGAATTCGACACGCTCGGCACGCCGAACCCCAACAACCCGCTCGGCGCGAAGGGCTGCGGCGAGGCCGGCACGATCGGCGCGATGCCGTCGATCATGAACGCGATCATCGACGCGCTCGACGGTACGCAGATCGAGATGCCGGCGACCCCCGAGAAGCTGTGGCGCGTCTGCCGCGACCTGGCGGTCAGCCGAGCGGCGTGATCGTCGCGGTGGCGATGGCGGCGAGCACCGGCGCGGCGCCATCGGCCTCCGACCAGACCTCGGCGCGGCACACCACCTGGCGCTTTCCGGCACGCAGTACATTGCCGTGGGCGCGCAGCCGCTCGCCCTTTGCGGGCGACAGGAAGTTGAGCGTGTAGCTGGAGGTCACCACGTCGCCCGCCACCGAGGCGGCCGCCCAGGCGCAGGCATTGTCGGCCATCATGCCGATGACCGCGCCGTGCGCGAAGCCGTGATGCTGCGTGAGGTCGGGACGCAGCTCGAGCAGCAGTTCCGACCTGCCCTCCCAGCAGACCAGCGGCTCGACCCCGGCGAAGCGGCTGAAGCCCGAGGCCTGCACGGCGACACGCTTCATCAGCGCTACCGCTTCCTCCGGACTGTTCGGCTTTTCGCGCGGCACGCTCGTCTCCATCGTTATCGGTTTCGATAAAGGACCTTAACCGCCGGCGCGACAACTCGCTAAAGCATCAGCGCGCGCGAGCGCGGAGCGCGATGTAGAGGCCGGCCACCGCCAGCGCGACGCCGACGAACGCCAGCGGGCTCCAGCGGTAGCCTTCGAACAGCGTCGACAGGCCCATGGCGACGAACGGCACCACCACGCTCGAATAGGCGGCGCGCGCCGGGCCGACGGCGCGGATCATGTCGTAATAGATGGTGAAGGCAATGGCCGAGGCGGCGATGGCGAGATAGAGCACGCCGGCGACGTAGCTGGGCGTCGTTTCGATGGTCGGCGGACCCGACACCGCCCAGGCAAAGACCGCATTGCCGATCCCGCCGTAGAGCATCGACCAGGCAAGCGTGACCATGACGTCGAGCGCGCGGCCGCGCTCGGTCGCCTGGAGGATGTTGCCGACCGAGGCCGAGATGACCCCGAGCAGCGTCAGCGTCAGCCCGAGGGCGACGCCGCTGCCGACGCTGCCGAACTCCTGCCAGAACAGCAGGCTGACGCCGACGATGCCGAGCGCTGCACCCCAGGCGAAGCGCAGCGTGATCCGCTGCTTGAGGAAAATCCACGCCAGCGCCGCGTTGGGCACCACCAGCAACGCGAAGGCGACCGCCACCAGCCCCGAGGTCACATAGGCTTCGGCGCGATAGACGAAGTTGAAGTTCAGGGTGAACTGGAACAGCGCCATTGCAAGGAAGAAGCCGTGCGCCGGCGCCGGCGCCCTGAGGCTGCGGCCGGTGACGAGGCAGACGAAGGCCATCACCGCGCCGGCGATCAGAAAACGGTAAGCGACCGACCAGGACGGCGGCACCACGCCGATCTGGTCGCGGATCACCAGCCAGGTCGATCCCCAGATCAGCGTGACCGCCGCGAACTGCAGCAGGAAGCGGACGGGAAGGAGCTTGGGCTTCGGGTCGGCGGGCGCGTGCAAGGGCGCGGCTCCTGCGGGCGTGAGGCCGGGGTTTAGCGGGTTGTTACGGTGACGACCACCCGCCGATTGCGCATGGCTGCCCTGCGCTAATCGAGCGACCGCAGCGCCTCGACGAGCGCGGCGATCTCGTCCTCGCGCTGATCCCACGACACGACGAAGCGCGCTTCGCCCGAGCCGGCGGCGCCCCAGTCGTAGAAGGTGAAGCCGCGATCGCGCAGCGCCGGGCCGTTCGTGCCGAGATCGACGAATACCTCGTTGGCCTCGACGGGGTGCGTGAGCCGCGCGCCGGCGGCGTCGGCGAGGCGCCGCGCCCCGCCGTTCGCCGCCGCGGCGTTGCGCCGCCACGCCCCGCTCTCGACATAGGCCATCAGCTGCGCGGCGTTGAAGCGGCCCTTCGACGGCATCTGCCCGGCGCGCTTGCGGCGGTAGGGCAGCTCGGCGGCGAGCGCCGCGTCGAAGAACACCAGCGCTTCCGCCGACATGCCGCCGTTCTTGATCGCGCCGAAGCTCAGCACGTCGACGCCGGCGCGCCAGGTCACGTCGCCGGGGTGGCAGCCGAGATGCACCAGCGCGTTGGCGAAGCGCGCGCCGTCCATGTGAACGCGCCAGCCATTGCCCTTGGCGATGCGGCTGAGCGTCTGCACCTCGTCGGGCGAATAGACGGTGCCATATTCGGTGGCGTTGGTGATCGACAGCGCACGGATCTGCACCTGGTGGACGTCGCCGCGCATGGCCGCGGTGCCCGCCGCGATGCTGTCGGGCGTCAGCTTGGCATGGTCGCCGTCGCACAGCAGCAGCTTGGCGCCGCCGGTGAAGAATTCGGGGGCGCCGCACTCGTCGACCTCGATATGCGCCTCGCGGTGGCAGACGATCGCGCCGTAGGGCGGCACCAGCGAGGCGAGCGCCAGGCTGTTGGCGGCCGTGCCGCTCGACACCGCGAACACCCGGCAACGCGTGCCGAAGAAATCGGAGAAGACGGCGTCGAGCCGCGTCGACCAGGGGTCGCCGTCATAGGCGCTGTCGGTGGCGAGGTTGGCGGCGACCACCGCGTCGATGACTTCGGGGCAGACCGAGGCGGCATTGTCGGAGAGGAAGCGCATCCGGCTGCGCTATCGGCTTGCTGCCACCGGCGCAAGCGTGCCGCATGGGCGCGCCGTCGCGCGGCTGCTACAGCCGCTGGCATGACAGACCCCCGCCTGCTCGTGCCGCTCGCCGCGATGATGCTGATCGGCGCCGCGTCGCCATCGGAGATCGCCGCCGCCGCCAGCCGCTGCGACCTCGCCGCGACCGACATCGTCTGGCAGTCGATCGACGCGACGACGGTGTCGATCAGCCGGATCAGTCCCGATGCGGACCGCAAGAAGCTGCTGTGCTTCGGCAAATGGCTTCGCGACAACGGCGTGCGGATGGGACTGCTCGGCCGGCCCGCCGAGCCCGAGTAGCCGACTGGCTTTACCGGCCCGCCCCGCTAACATGCCGGCCTCTCGAATCCGGGGTTAGGGGATATCCAGATGAAGAAGCTGATCGGTGCCGCGCTGCTGGCGCTCGCTGCGGGCGTGGCGCAGGCGCAGGACGCGCAGGTCGCGCTCGACCGAATCGACCGCGACGCGGCGAAGAACGCCGAGACGGCCAAGGCGATCTGGACGCTCGCCGAGGTCGGCTATCAGGAGACCAAATCATCGGCGCTGCTGCAGAAGCAGCTCAAGGATGCGGGGTTCAGGATCGAGGCCGGCGTCGCCGGCATCCCGACCGCCTTCACCGCGACCTGGGGCAGCGGCGGACCGGTGATCGCCGTGCTCGGCGAATTCGATGCGCTGCCCGGCATCAACCAGAGCGACGCGCCGACGCGCGAGCCGGTTCCGGGCAAGGCGGCGGGCCATGCCTGCGGTCATCATCTGTTCGGCGTCGCCTCGGCGTCGGCGGCGATCGCCGTCAAGGACTGGCTGCAGAAGGGCGGGCACAAGGGCGTCATCCGCTTCTACGGCACCCCCGCCGAGGAGGGCGGCGCCGGCAAGGTCTATATGGTGCGCGACGGGCTGTTCAAGGATGTCGACATCGCGCTGCACTGGCATCCGGGATCGGAGAACAGCGCCGACATCGAGACGTCGAACGCCAACAAGTCGGGCAAATTCCGCTTCAAGGGCGTCTCGGCGCACGCCGCGGGTGCCCCCGAGCGCGGCCGCTCGGCGCTCGACGGCGTCGAGGCGATGAACATGATGGCCAACATGATGCGCGAGCACCTGCCGCAGGAATCGCGCATGCATTACGTCATCACCGCCGGCGGCAGCACGCCCAACGTGGTGCCCGACTATGCCGAGGTCTTCTATTACATGCGCAACCCAAATCCCGAGATCGTGCTCGACAGCTTCGACCGGCTGGTGAAGGCGTCGGAGGGCGCGGCGCTCGGCACCGGAACGACGGTCGAGCATGAGGTGATCCACGGCATCAACAGCCTGCTGCCCAACCGCTATCTGCAGAATATCGTCCACGCCAACATGACCAAGGTCGGCGGCGTGAACTACACGGCGGCCGACACCGCCTTCGCGCAGAAGCTGCTGCCGTCGCTCGCCACCAAGCGCACGCTTGCCGAGGCGACGCAGATCGATCCCTTGAGCGAGAACCACGGCGCCGGATCGACCGATGTCGGCGACGTCAGCTACACGGTGCCGACCGCCGGCTTCTCGACCGCGACCTGGGTGCCGGGCACGCCGGCGCACAGCTGGCAGGCGGTCGCCGCCGGCGGCACGCCGATCGGCTTCAAGGGCATGCAGAACGCCGCCAAGATCCTCGCGCTGACCGCGATCGAGCTCTACCAGAACCCCGACCACATCGCCGCCGCCAAGGCCGAGTTCGATCAGCGCCGCGGACCCAATTTCGTCTACAAGAGCCTGCTCGGCGACCGCAAGCCGCCGCTGGATTACCGGGTCAACAAGACGCCGGGCGGGGAATAGGCGTCGCCGCTCAGTATTCTATCGTCATCCCCGCGAAGGCGGGGACCCAGTCCATCAAACGACTCTGCGCGCTGCCGCGCGCGCACCGCTCTTTGCTGGGTCCCCGCCTTCGCGGGGATGACGATTGGGGGGTGCTTTGCGCCCGATGCTATCCCACGACGTACCCGGGCAGCCGCGCGATCGCCGCTTCGGCTTCGGCCAGCGTCCGCCGCACGATCTCGGCGCAGCTCAGGATCTCGGTCACCCCGCCGCCGCCCTGCCCGGCCGCGAGGCACTGGCGTGACGGATCGACGTCGTCGACGATGCCGGCGATCGGGCCGAGGCGGTTCTCGCGGACCGACTCCATCACCTGCAGCGGGAAGGGCTGCGCCTTCTTGCCCTCCCACTCCCTGGTCGTGTCGTTGGCGATGGCGCGCAGCGTCTTGCCGGTGAAGGCGCGGCTGACGACGGTGTCGCTCTCGCTCATCGCGACGATGGCGTCCTTGTAGGGCTGGCCGGCGTGCGCTTCCTCGCTGGCGATGAAGCGCGTCCCCATCCAGACGCCGTGGCAGCCGAAGGCGAGCGCGGCGGCGAGGCCGCGGCCGTCGTAGAGGCCGCCGGCGGCGATCACCGGGATGTCGACGGCGTCGACCACCTGCGGCCACAGGGCGACGCTCGCCACCGTGCCGGTATGGCCGCCGCCCTCGGTGCCCTGCGCGATGACGACGTCGCAGCCGGCTTCGGCGGCCTTCACCGCGTGGCGGACCGAGCCGCACATGCTCATGACGACGATGCCGGCATCGTGCAGTTTCTCGATGATCGACGTCGGCACCCCCAGACCGGCGATGAACGCCCTGGCCCCCTCCTCGATGATCACATCGACGCTCTCGATCAGCGTCTCGGGCTGCGCGGCGAGCAGGTCGACGCCGAAGGGCTTGTCGGTCAGCTCCTTCACGCGGCGCATCTGGCCGCGAATGAAGTCGGGGCCGGTGCCCGCCATGCCGAGCGAGCCGAAGCCGCCCGCCGCGCTGACCGCCGCGCAGACCTCGGCATAGGAAACGCCGCCCATGCCGGCGAGCAGGATCGGATGCTCGATGCCGAGCAGGTCGCAGATGGGCGTGCGAAGCGTCATGAAGGGGCTCCCCGGATCGTTGATTGGCGGCATCCTATCGCGCCGGAAGCGGCACCGCGTAACTCCCGCTTTCACTAAGCGCAGCTTTCGCCGGGAGGATGATTGTGAAAAGCTGTCACCGATTGGCCCAAGTGCCGACGGGGAGAAGCGAGATGAATGGAACGAAGATCGATCGCCGGCAGCTGCTGGGCGGCGCCACCGCGCTCGCCGCAGCGGCGACGGTGGCGGGCCCCGCCTCGGCCCAGACCGGTGCCGGCATCGCCGGCAAATCGGTCCTGATCACCGGCTGCAGCTCGGGGTTCGGCCGGCTGACCGCGCTGCATCTGGCGCGCGGCGGCGCAAATGTGGTCGCCTCGATGCGCAACTATCAGGCCGGCAAGCGGCCCGAGGCGCAGGAGCTCGCCGAGATTGCCGCCAAGGAGAAGCTGAAGCTCGCGGTCGTCGAGATCGACGTGACCGACGATGCGCTGGTCGCCTCGGGCGTCGCCGCGGCCGAGAAGATCGCCGGCGGCGCGCTCGACGTGCTGGTCAACAATGCCGGCATCGGCGTGTCGGGGCCGGTCGAGCTGCTCGACATGCAGGCGACGCAGCTGATCTTCGACACCAACGTGTTCGGCTATCTTCGGCTGGCGCGCGCCGCACTCCCGGCGATGCGCGCGAAACGCCAGGGGCTGGTGTTCAACGTCTCGTCGCAACTCGGACGCGTCGTCATGCCCGGCGTCGGCCACTATGCCTCGACCAAATTCGCCGTCGAGGCGATGTTCGAGACGATGGCCTATGAGCTGGCGCCGTTCGGTATCGAGGTGACGATCATCCAGCCGGGCGGCTATCCCACCAAGGTCTGGGAGAACGGCCGCCGGCTGTCGGACGCGGCGCTCGCCCGCGCCGAAGACGAGCGCAAGGCCGCCTATGCGCCGCATGTCGAAATGGCGACGCGGATGTTCGGCGGCGCCGGCGGCACCACCGATCCGGCCGACGTGGCGCGCGCGATCGCCGAGATCATCGCGATGCCCGCCGGCAGCCGCCCGCTGCGCCGCCCGGTCCATCCCAACACCCGCGCCACCGACGCGCTCAACGCCGCGCATGCGCAGGTGCAGGCGATGGTGCTGGGAAGCGGGCCGTTCGCGCCGTGGTTCAAGGCGGTGACGAGCTAGGTTCGGCTACTCCAGCCGAAAGTTGTCATCCCCGCGCAGGGCGGGGACGACGATGAGAATGACCGTGAAAGGAGCCGCTACTCGGCGGCTTCCTTCGTGCCGTAGCCCAGCACCGCCTTGGTCTCGAGGAACTCGCCGAAGGCATGGTCGCCCCATTCGCGGCCGTTGCCCGACTGTTTGTAGCCGCCGAACGGCGCCATGAAGTCGAGACCGGCGCCGTTGATGTTGACCTGTCCGGCGCGCATCGTCCGGGCGACGCGGCGCGCGTGCTCGGGCTCGCCCTGGACATAGGCGGCAAGGCCGTACTCGGTGTCGTGCGCGACCGCGATCGCCTCCTCCTCCGACTGGTAGCCGAGGATGGCGAGCACCGGACCGAAGATCTCCTCCCTGGCGATCGACATCTCGCTGGTGACGTCGGCGAACACGGTCGGCTTGACGTAATAGCCCTTGTCGAGGCCCTCCGGCCGGCCCGGACCGCCGGCGACCAGCGTCGCGCCCTCGTCGATGCCCTTCCTGATGAGCGTCTGGATCTTGTCGAACTGCACCTCGGAGACCACCGGTCCCATCGCCGAATTGCCGGTCGGGTCGCCGACGGTCGTCGCCTCGGCGGTGGCCTTGGCGATCGCCTTGACCTCGGCCATGCGGCCGGCGGGCACGAGCATGCGCGTCGGCGCGTTGCACGACTGGCCCGAATTCATCATCACCGCCTTCACGCCGCCGGCGATCGCCGCGTTGAAGTCGGCATCGTCGAGGACCAGGTTTGGCGACTTGCCGCCGAGCTCCTGATGGACGCGCTTGACGGTCGGCGCGGCGTTTTTCGCCACCTCGATGCCGGCGCGCGTCGATCCGGTGAAGCTGACCATGTCGATCTGCGGATGGCTGGCGATCGCGGCGCCGACCGTCGGGCCGTCGCCGTTGACCATGTTGTAGACGCCGGCGGGAACGCCCGCGGCGTGCATGATCTCGCTCCAGATATAGCCCGAGAACGGCGCCACCTCGGAGGGTTTCAGCACCATCGTGCAGCCGGTCGCGAGCGCCGGCGCGACCTTGGTGGCGATCTGGTTGACCGGCCAGTTCCACGGCGTGATGAAGCCGCAGACGCCGATCGGGTCCTTCATGATCAAGGTCGTGCCGCGCAGCTCCTCGAACTTATAGTCCTTGAGCACCGCCATCGCGGTCTGGAGATGCGCGATGCCGAGCGCCGCCTGCGCCTGGTTGGCGAGATAGGCGGGCGCGCCCATCTCCTCGGTGATGGCGGCGGCCATGTCGTTGTAGCGCTTCTGATATTCGGCGACGACCGCGCCCATCAGGTCGAGCCGGTCCTTGACGCTGGTCTGCGACCAGCTGGCGAAGGCGCGACGCGCGGCCTGCGCGGCGCGATCGACATCGGCGGCCGAGCCGAGGCTGATGCGTCCGGCGACGTCCTCATTGGCGGGGTTGATGACGTCGAGGGTCTTGGGCTCGATCGGATCGACCCACTGGCCGTCGATGTAGAATTTCAGATAGTCGCGCATGGCGGCCCTTCCCAAGTTGTTCGTTGGCGGCAAGCTTAGCAGAGGAGGTGGGGAGGCATACTAGCCCGCGTTCGCGCTAGGATTGTTGACCGACAGGCTGCAATCCACCGCGGCCCGGCCACAGCCGGCCGCTCCACGCGCGCTCGTGGAAGAAGAACGCCACCGCGTTGACGCACGGCTCGATGATCGCGATCCCGCCGGCGATCTCGATCGAACCGGTCAGCAGATAGGCGACGGTGAAGCCGATCGTCAGGTGGATCGACAGATAGGTCAGCGTCTTCAGATATTCGGTCGGCATGGCGGCGTCTCCTTGGGCAGGAGAGATATGCGAATCGTTCGCAACATCGCCAACGGGTTTTGCCGATATCTGTGATCGAGTGGATGCAGCCAGTGGGGCGCTCCGATCCCCATCGCCCGCTTGCGGGAGAGGGATTCGGCCGGCGTCCCTCCCTACCGACTGCCGGCGCTCACCGCGGCGCGCTTGCGGCCGCCCTTCATGACCAGCGTCGCCGGCGGCAGCGGCTTCGCGTCGCGACCGAACAGCCCGAGCGCCGCGGTGGTCATCGCCTCGACCCCCATCGCGATCGTCGGCGCCGCGGCGGGCGCGAATCGCGAGCTGTGCTGCGCCGGCAGCTTCGACGGGTTGCCCCTCGCGGCGCGCCATTGCTCGGGATCGACCGCGCCGAGCCAGAAGATCAGGCTCTCGATCGACCGGTCGGCACGATAATATTCGCTGAAATCCTCGCCGCCCATCACCGCCGGCATCAGGATCACCCGGTCCTGGCCGAAGCGCTCGGCGAACAGCGTGCCGATATGGCGCGTCAGCCGGTCGGTGTTGAAGGTCGCGGGGGTGAAGTCGTCGGCCACGCTCATCACCGGCATCCGGTCGCGCGGGAAGCCGGCGGCGGTCGCCTCGCCTTCGGCGACGCGACGGATGCCGTCGAGCAGCCGCGCCCGCGACTCGTCGCCATAGCTGCGCACCGTCAGCTGCAGCCGTACCTCGTCGGGGATGACGTTGTGCTTGCTGCCGCCGTGGATCGATCCGACCGAGATCACCGCGGGTCCGCCATTGCGGCTCTCCCGTGCTGCCAGCTCCTGCAGCGCCACCACCGTCCGCGACGCCAGCATCACCGGGTCCCTGACGACCTGCGGATAGGCGCCGTGGCCGCCCACGCCGAGGATGTCGAGATCGACCGAGTCGACGTTGGCGAGCGCATAGCCGTTCGAATAGGCGATCGTGCCGACGGGGAGCGCCGCATGGCTGTGCAGCGCGAGCACATAATCGGGCCTCGGGAAGCGCGTGTAGAGCCCGTCGGCGAGCATCGCCAGCGCCCCGCCGCCGCGTTCCTCGGCAGGCTGGCCGATCATCACCAGCGTCCCCGTCCAGGCGGCGCGCTCGGCGACGAGCCGCCGCGCCGTCCCGACCCAGGCGGCCATATGGAGATCGTGCCCGCAGGCGTGCATCACGCCGGTGGTGGCGCCTTCGGGCGTGGCGGCGGTCACCTTGCTGGCATAGGGCAGCCCGGTTTCCTCGAAGACCGGGAGCGCATCCATGTCGGCGCGGATCATCACCACCGGGCCGGGGCCGTTCCGCAGCACCGCGACGACGCCGGTCCGGCCGACGCCGGTCGTCACCTCGAAACCGAGCGCCCGCACCTCGTCGGCGAGCCGCGCCGCGGTCCGCACTTCCTGGAACGACAGTTCGGGGTGGGCATGCAGGTCCTCGTAGAGCGCCAGCAGGTCGGCGGGCGCCGCCGGAGAGGCGCGGCGCGGTTCGGCCGCCGACGCGGCACCGGCAAGCGCGAGGCACAGCAGGGGTGCCAGTCTCCAGCGCATTTCATTCCCTCCCCAAGGAATTCTCGCTATGTGCGTTCAGCCTAGCGCAACGACCGCTCGGGCCAAGTGTGTTTTTTGCAACCCGCGGCGCTCATCCGAGATCCGCGGGGACGGCGTATTGTTTGGAAACGGCATGATTCGAGCCTCACGCACGATGGTGATCGCCATGGGGCTGGCTTGCGCTCCGCCGCTGGCCGCCCAGGTGCCGATCGCCACGCTTCCGGGGCCTTCGGGGGCACCGCAGTCGATCGATCCGGCCGGCGATCCGCTGCTCAACTTCCTCAAGCGCGCCGATGCCGCGACCGATTTCCGCTCGCTCGTCGGGGCGGCGGTCGAGAAGCATCCCAGCGTGCAGGAAGCGATCAACGTCCAGCGCGAGGCGCGGCAGGTGCGCAGCGAAGTGCGCGCCGGGCTGCTGCCGCGCGTCGACGCGCAGCTGAACGGCGACTACAGCCTCGCGCGCAACTTCGACGGCAACGACCCCGACAACATCATCGAGCGGTCGCGCCCGCGCACCCGCACCGACGCCAACCTCACCGCCGAGCAGCTGCTGCTCGATTTCGGCGCGACCGGCGCACGCATCCGTGCCGCCTCGGCGCGCATCACCGCGGCCGAGGCCGAAGTGCGCCGCGTCGCCAACGACGCCGGCATCCGCGCCGTCGCCGCCTACTATGACGTGCTCGCCTACCAGACGCTCGCCGACATCGGGCAGGCGTTCATCCAGCGGCATCGCGAGATCCTGTCCGACACGCGCGAGCGCTTCGAACAGGGCTACAGCGCCGGCGGCGACGTCGCGCGCGTCGAATCCTACCTCGCCACCTCGGAAGGCACCGTCGCCGGTTTCGAGCGGCAGCTCGCCTCGGCGCGCGCGCGCTACCAGGAGGCGTTCGGCGTGCCGGCGCCGGCGCGCCTGACCCGTCCGGCGCCGCCTTCGAGCGCGGCTGGCAGCGCCGACCAGGCGGTGGCGCTCAGCGAGAAGTCGCCCGAGGTGGCCGCGGCGAAGGCGCGCGAAACCAGCGCCGAACGCGAATGGCGCGCGTCGCGCGCCGACCGGCTGCCGCGGATCACCGGCGTCGTCGACGCCACGCAATATGACGTGCTCGACGCCGGCGACGATTATGACGTGCGCGGTCGCGTCGTGCTCCGCCACAATCTGTTTGCCGGCGGTCGCACCTCGGCGCGCGCCAACCAGGCGCTGGCGCGCTACCGCCAGGCCGAGTTCGCCGCCGACCGCGTCGTCAACGAGGCTGGCCGCGACGCGGGCATCGCCTTCGAGGACGTTCGCGTGCTCGAACGCCAGGCCGAGGCGCTCGAGCGCGCCTACATCGCCAACCGGCGCACGCGCGACCTGTTCGTCGAGCAGTTCAAGGTGTCGCGCGGCACGCTGCTCGACGTGCTGCAGGCCGAGCAGGATTATTTCGAGGCCGCATCCGCCTATTTGCAGGGCGCCACCGAACTCGACGTCGCGCGGCACGTTCTGCTCGATCGGACGGGCGAGCTGCTCGATCATTTCGACGTGTCGTTCAGCTTCAACGACGCCGCGTCGCTTTTCGGAACACCCTGACATGGCCGACCATCACATCAAGGGCCCCGCGCCGCGCCTCGCCCCCTGGCTGATGGAGCCGATCCGGGCGAACAAGCGCACCTACGGCCAGGTCGCGGTCGCGGCGGTGCTGATCAACCTGTTCAGCCTCGTCACCTCGCTGTTCTCGATGGTGGTCTACGACCGCGTCGTCCCCAACAATGCCACCGAATCGCTGATCGCGCTGTCGATCGGCGTGGCGATCATCCTGATCTTCGACTTCGTGCTGAAGTCGCTGCGCGGCTATTTCATCGACATCGCCGGCCAGAGCATCGACCGCGACGTCGGCGGCGCGATCTTCAAGCGGCTGCTGTCGATGCGCATGGAGAGCCGCAAGGGCTCGGCGGGCGCCTTCGCCGGGCTGCTGCGCGAGTTCGAGACGCTGCGCGACTTCTTTGCCTCGGCGACGCTCGCCGCGGTCGTCGACGTGCCGTTCATCATCCTGTTTCTCTTCGTCATCGCGGCGATCGGCGGCCCGGTGGTCTGGGTGCCGCTGCTCGCCGTCCCGCTGGTGATCTTCACCGGGCTGCTCGTCCAGCCGGCGCTCGGCCGGCTGGCCGCCGGCGGCATGGGCCAGGGCCTGTCGAAGCAGGGCGTGCTCGTCGAGACGATCTCGGGCCTCGAGACGGTCAAATCCTCCTCGGCGGGACCGCTGCTCGCCGACCGCTGGGCGCATGCGGTCGACAGTCATGCCGACCTGTCGATGCGGCAGCGCATGGTGAGCGCGATCGCCATCAACGTCGCCGGTTCGGCGCAGCAGATCGCCTATGTCGGCACGATCATCGTCGGCGTCTTCCTGATCGCCCGCGGCGACCTGACGATGGGCGGGCTGATCGCCTGCTCGATCCTGTCGGGCCGCTGCGTGTCGCCGCTGTCGCAGATCGCCAACCTGCTGACCCGGCTCAGCCACACCCGGACCGCCTACCGCCAGCTCGATGCGATGATGAGCGAGGCGGGTGAAGTCAACGAGGACGCGACCTATCTGCGCCGCAGCCGGATCGACGGTCGCATCGAGTTCCGCAACGTCATCTTCCGCTACCCGGGATCGACGCAGCGCGCGCTCGACGACGTGTCGTTCACCGTGGGCGCCGGCGAGCGAGTCGCCATCCTCGGTCGCGTCGGATCGGGCAAGTCGACGATCGCGCGGCTGATCCTCGGCCTCTATCAACCGACCGAGGGCGCGGTCTTCCTCGACGACACCGACGTGCGGCAGATCCACCCCGACGACCTGCGCCGCAACGTCGGCGCGGTGCTGCAGGACGTCTTCCTGCTGTCGGGCGCGGTGCGCGAGAACATCACGCTCGGCGACGCGCATATCGACGACGACGAGGTGCTGCGCGCCGCGCGCGTCTCGGGCACGCACGATTTCATCGGGCAGATCCCCAACGGCTACGACCTGCGGCTTACCGACCGCGGCGAGGGACTGTCGGGCGGCCAGCGCCAGTCGATCGCCATCGCCCGCGCCGTCGCCGGCAGCCGGCGCATCCTGCTGTTCGACGAGCCGACGAGCGCGATGGACATCCAGTCGGAGAATGCGCTGATCGCCCGGCTCGAGGCCGAACTGGCCGGGCGCACCGTCGTGCTGGTGACGCACCGCGCCTCGATGCTCAAGCTCGTCGACCGCGTCATCATCCTCGACCGCGGCAAGATCGTCGCGCAGGGGCCGCGCGACGACGTGCTCAAGTCGGTCGCGGTAGGGGGACAGTGATGGATCTCACCGCCAACATCGAGCGACTGCCCGACCGGCTCAAGCCGAACCGCGCCGCCAACCTCCTCCTCTGGGTCATCGCCGCCTTCGTGGTGATCTTCGTCGCCTGGGCGGCGCTGGCGCGCGTCGACGAAGTCAGCCGCGCGCAGGGCCGCGTCGTGCCTTCGCGCCAGCTGCAGGTCGTCTCCAACCTCGAAGGCGGCATCGTCCGCGAGATTCTCGTCCGCCAGGGCGAGAAGGTCGCGGCGGGCCAGCCGCTGCTGCGGCTCGACGCCACGCAATTCTCGGCGCAGTTCAGCCGCGAGCAGGAAGGCTATAACGCGCTCGTCGCGCGCATCACCCGCCTCCAGGCCGAGGTCGACGGCACCGCGCCCGCCTTCCCGCCGGGGCTGATCACCACCTCGCCGGCGCTGGTCGCCGCCGAGCGCTCGCTCTACCAGGCGCGCCAGTCGGAACTCTCGGCGGCGCTGTCGAGCGCGCGCTCGCAGCTCGATCAGGCGCAGACGATGGTATCGACGCGCCAGCAGGCCAAGAGCCTTGCCGACCGCGAGCTGGCGCTGATCGGACCGCTGGTCGAAAAGGGCATCGAGCCGCAGATCGAGCTGCTGCGCGCGCAGTCGGCGGCGAGCCAGGCCGGCGGCGAATATCGCGGCGCGCAGTCGGCGGCGGCGCAGGCGGCGTCGGAGATGCGCTCGGTGCGCGAGCAGTTCCGCGCCAAGTCGGTCGACGATCTCACCGCCGCCAAGGCCGAGCTCGCCGGCATGGGCCGCGAGCTGCCGGCGCTGCAGGACCGCGTCACCCGCGCCGAATTGAAGGCGCCGATCAGCGGAACCGTCAACCGCGTGCTCGTCGCCACCGTCGGCGGCGTCGTCAAGCCGGGCGAACCGCTGGTCGAGATCGTGCCGAGCGACGATGCGCTGGTGGTCGAGGCGCGCGTCGCGCCCGCCGACATCGCCTTCGTTCACCCGGGCCAGAAGGCGCAGGTCAAGCTGACCGCCTATGATTATTCGATCTACGGCGCGCTCGACGGCGAGGTCGAGCGCATCTCGCCCGACGCCGTCGTGACCGACGAGCGCACCGGCGAGACGCACTATCTCGTCCGCGTGCGCACCGAGGACCGGCTGAGCGACGCCGCCGGCCGGCCGCTGACGATCACGCCGGGCATGGTCGCCGAGATCGATCTGCTCGGCGAAAAGCGCAGCATCCTGAGCTATATCCTGAGCCCGATCGAACGCGTCGGCAGCCGGGCGATGCGCGAGAAATAGCGCCTCCACCGATCGGTCATCCCGACCAAAGTCAGGATCTTTCATGGCCTCGGGAGATCCTGGCTTTCGTCAGGACGACGACTTTGGGGGCAGCGGGGGCTGTCCTTTGCGCCCCTGCGCATACCGGGGCAGGTCGTCATGAATGGCGAGCCACGCCACCTGGTCCGCCGCATAGATGTGAAAGGTCGGCGGCACGGCGTCGGGATCGTCGAGCGAGCCGAGCCAGAGGTCGATGCTGTCGGGCTCGTCGGCGACGTCGAAGAACAGCTGCCCGCCGCAGGTCGCGCAGAAGACCCGGGTCACCTGCGGTGACGAGCGGTAGCGCCGCAGCGACTCCTCGCCCCGCGCGATCACGAGGCTGCCGCGCGGCACGCTCGCTGCGGCGATCACCGGGGCACCGCTCGACTTGCGGCACATCGAGCAATGGCAGTAGCCGGCGCCGAACGGCTCGGCGTCGAAGCGGTAGCGCACCGCGCCGCACAGGCAGCCGCCCTCGCCGATCATGGTGCGTCGGTCATGCGAGCTGGCTGCCGATCGGCAGCTTGCGGATGCGCTTGCCGCTGGCCGCGGCGAGCGCGTTGGTCAGCGCCGGGGTGAACGGCGGCATCGACGGCTCGCCCATCCCGCGCGGCGCGACGTCGGAGGCGACGGTGTGCGTTTCGATCGTCGTCGCGGCGCGGTCGATGCGCATCATCTGGTAGCCGTCGAAATTGGTTTGCTCGACCTGCCCGTCCTTGACGGTGATCGCCTGTCCGAGCGCGGTCGACAGCGCGTCGTTGATCGCGCCCTCGTTCTGCATGGCGACCCCGGCGGGATTGACGACGATGCCGCAGTCGATCCCCGAAACGATGCGATCGACCGAGAAGCCGCCGTCGTCCTTCAGCGACACGTCGACGACGTGGGCGACGTAGGTACCGAAGGAGAAATGGGCGGCGATGCCGCGGCCCTTGCCGCCCCCCTCTCCCGGCCCCTGCCAGCCGGCCTTCTCCGCCGCGAGCTTCAGGACGTTCGACAGCCGTCCGGTCGAAAAGATCGGCCCGCCATGCGCTTCGAACTTCAGGTCGCGCGGTTCGCCGAGCGACGCGAGCCGATATTCGAGCGGATCGCGGCCGGCGGCCGCCGCCACCTCGTCGAGGAAGGCCTGCTGCACCCAGGCGTTGACGGTATGCCCCGGCGCGCGCCACGCGCCGCGGATCGTCGCCGACTCCATCGCGACATATTCGTAGCGGCGGTTGGGCACGAAGCTGCCCGGCCAGTCCTCGGGCGCGACCTCGGACCGCTGCAGGATCTCGGCCCCCGCATTGTCCTCGCGAGCGACGCGGTAGAGCCGCGACTGGCTGGCGACGCGATGCTCCCAGCCGGTGAGGCTGCCGTCCTTGTCGATCGCCGCGCGCAGCAGATGCGCGCCGCCGGGGCGGTACAGGTCGGTCCCCATGTCGCATTCGCGCGTCCACACCAGCTTCACCGGCGCGCCGACCGCCTTCGAGATGGTGACCGCCTCGATGATCGGATCCTGATAGAGCCGACGGCCGAAGCCGCCGCCCGACCGGACCGGCGTCAGGTCGACATTGGCCGGCGCCACTCCCGCCGCCAGCGCCGCCGCCATCACCGCCGCGACCGGCAGCTGCGTCGGCGCGACGACGCGCACGCGGCCGTCCTTCACGTGCGCGATGCAATTCTGCGGCTCCATCGTGGCATGGGCGACCAGCGGCGCCTCGTAGCGCGCCTCGATCACCTTCGCCGCCTTGTCGAAGGCGGCGGCGACGTCGCCGACATCGCGCACGCGGTAGCGATCGCCGTTGGCGAGCGCGTCCCAGGCCGCGGCATAGGCGGCCTCGCTGTCTTCGCGCTTCGGGCCGGGCGCCCATTCCACCGCCAGCGCGTCGCGGCCCTTGCGCGCCTGCCACAGGCTGTCCGCGACGACGGCGACGCCTTCGCACAGATTCTTGTTGCGGACGTGGCTGCCGACTTCGGGTCGCGACAGCCGGACGATGTGGCGCACGCCCGGCAGCGCCCGCGCGGCGCGGTCGTCGAGCGATTTCACGCTACCGTCGAGGTAGGGCGAGCGCAGCACGACGGCATGCAGCATGCCGTCGATCTTCTGGTCGATCCCGTAGAGCGGCTGGCCGGTGACGATCGCCAGCGCCTGCTTCTGCCGCTGCGGCTTGCCGACGATGCGCTGCTCGCTGCGCGGCTTGAGCGGTAACGGCTCGGTGGGCACCGGCTGCAGCGCCGCGAGCGCGACCAGTTCGCCGTAGCGCGCGCTCCGCCGGCTCGCGCGATGATGGACGATGCCTCGCGAAGTCGTCAGCTCGCCGGCCGGCACCCCCCATTGCTTCGCCGCGGCGGCGACGAGAAGGTGGCGCGCCACCGCCCCCGCCTGACGCCCGGGCTCGTAGCTCGCGGCGATGGCGCCCGATCCCCCCGCCCCGCTGGCGAACAGCTTTTCCTGCGGCCGCCCCTGCTCGTCGAGCGTGAACACCGAGGGGATGTTCTCGACGCTGACGCTCGACCAGTCGACGTCGAGTTCCTCGGCGATCAGCATCGGCACCGCCGTGTTGGTGCCCTGTCCGATCTCGGTCGTCGCCGTGGCGATGGTGACGCGGTTGTCGGGGGTGATCCGGACGTAGAAGCCGAGCTTGTCGGCCGGCGGCACCTCGCCGGCGGCGAAAGCCGTGCGCGACTGGAACAGCATGAGCGCACCGCCGACGGAGACCGCCTGCAGGAAGCCGCGCCGCGTGGGCTGGAAGGCAATCGTCATCGCGTCAGCTCCTCATCAGCGCGGCGGCGCGATGGACCGCCTTGCGGACGCGCGCATAGGTGCCGCAGCGGCAGAGATTGCCGATCGACGCGTCGATGTCGGCATCGGTCGGGTTGGGATTTGCCTTGAGGAAATCGGTGACCGCCATGATCTGGCCCGCCTGGCAATAGCCGCACTGCGCGACGTCCTCGTCGATCCACGCCTGCTGGACCGGGTGGAGCTTGCCGCCCTTCGCCAGCCCCTCGATGGTGGTGACGCTGGCGCCCGCCGCGCCCGACATCGGGACGGCGCAGGCGCGCTGCGCCTCGCCGTTCACATGCACGGTGCACGCGCCGCAGCTGGCGATGCCGCAGCCGAACTTGGTGCCGACGAGGCCGAGCTCGTCGCGCAGATACCAGAGCAGCGGCATGTCGGGGTCGCCCTCGAACCGCCTGCGCTCGCCATTGACCGAAATGTCCATCACCACCCCATCCCCAGGATCAGGCGGGCAGCCTAGCGCGCGCCGGCGCCCGACGACAACCGCATCCGATGAACCGCGCGCGGCCGTCGACCGGCGTCAGGCGGCATAGGCGTCGCGCAGCTCCCGCTTCAAGATCTTGCCGATATGGCTGCGCGGCAGCTCGTCGAGCAGGCGGACATCGGCGAGGCGCTGAGTCTTGCCCAGCCGCTCGTTGCTCCAGGCCTTGATCGCCGCGGCGTCGGCGCCCTTCGACACGACGAAGGCGACCGGCGTCTCGCCCCAGGCCTCGCTGGCGACGCCGACGACCGCGACGTCGGCGACGTCGGGATGGCCGCGCACCACCGCCTCGAGGTCGGACGGGTAGATGTTGAAGCCGCCCGAGATGATCATGTCCTTCTTGCGGTCCATGAGCGTCAGGAAGCCGTCGGCGTCGAAGCGGCCGACGTCGCCGGTGCGGATATAGGATGTGCCCTCGGGCGACACCCAGGTCGCCTCCGCGGTCTTGCCCGGCTGGTTGTGATAGCCGTTCATCATCGCCGCCGAGGCGCCGACGATCTCGCCGATCTCGCCGACCGGCACCTCGCGCCCGTCCTCGTCGATCAGCCGGATGTCGTGCCCGGGGATCGGCCGGCCGACGGTATGCAGCTTGTCGGGATGTTCGTGCGCGACCAGCGCGCAGGAGCCGCCGCCCTCGGTCATGCCGAAATATTCGACCAGCCCGCCCGGCCAGCGCCGCAGGATCTCGCCCTTGATCGCCGCGCCGAACGGCGCCGAGGTGCAGAATTTCATCCGGAACGACGACAGGTCGGCGGCGTCGAACGCCGGCAGCGCCAGCAGCCGGCTGTACTGGACCGGGACCAGCATGGTGTGCGTCGCGCGATGCGCCTGGGCGAGCTCGAGATAGCGCCCGGCATCGAATTTCTTCATCAGCACCACCGCGCCGCCGAGCGCCAGCGTCGGGAAGAAGCTGACGAGCGTGGTGTTCGAGTAGAGCGGCGTCGACAGCAGCGTGACCGCGTCGGCGCCGTAGCCGCTCGCCTCGCCGCGGTTGACGTGCTGGAAGCGCATGCCGTGGCTTTGCACAATGCCCTTGGGCGTCCCCGTCGTCCCCGACGAATAGATGATGTTGAACGGCCAGTCGGGCGCGATGGCGACCGGCGCGGGGACCGCGCCCACGGGCGCGAGCCAGGCGTCGAAGGCCTCGAAGGCGGTGCGCGGCGCCGTCGGATCATGCGGCACCCCGCGCAGCGCCGCCTCGACCTCGGCATCGAGGAAGAAGCGCTTCGCTCCCGAATCGGCGACCATGCCGGCGATCTGCTCGGGCGTCGACGACGGCGCGATCGGCGCCACCGCGACCCCGGCACGCAGCGCGCCGAGAAACAGCGCGGCGTAGGCGAGCGACGTCGACGCGCAGATGGCGATGCTCTCGCGCGGCGCGACGCCGTCGCGCTGCAGCGCCGCGGCGATGCGGTCCATCAGCGCATCGAGTTCGGCGTAGCTGAGCCGTTCACCGTCCTGAAGCAGCGCGGCGGCGTCGGGCCGCGCCGCCGCATGGGCGCGGATCATGTCGGGCAGGGCGACGAACGCGTCGGTCACGCCGGAGCCCGCGCTACAGCTTGACCAGCATCTTGCCGGTATTGCCGCCCGAGAACAGCTTGAGGAAGGCCGCCGGCGCGTTGGCGACGCCCTCCTCGACCGTCTGCTCCCATTTGATCTTTCCTTCGGCGATCCAGCCGCTCATGTCCTCGATGAACTTCGGCCGGAGCCCGGCGAACTGGGTGACGATGAAACCCTGCATCGTGATGCTTTTGCCGACCAGATACATGATGTTGCGGGGGCCTGCGGCGGGGCCCTCGTTGTTGTACTGCGAGATCATCCCGCATTCGGCGAAGCGCGCGAACGGCCGCGCCAGCTCGAGGGCGACCTCGAGATGCTCGCCGCCGACGTTGTCGAAATAGATGTCGATGCCCTTGGGCACCGCGGCGCGGACGGCCTCGAGCAGGTTGCCGCTCTTGTAGTTGATCGCGTGATCGACGCCGACCGACCGCAGCCAGTCACATTTCTCGTCGCTGCCGGCGGTGGCGACGACGGTGCAGCCCTTGATCTTGGCGATCTGCGCGACGAGCGAGCCGACCGCGCCGGCGCCGCCCGAGACGAAGACGGTGTCGCCCGGCTTGGGCTTGCCGATCTCGAGCAGACCCGAATAGGCGGTGAGGCCGGGCATGCCGAGCACGCCCAGGAACGCCTCGACGGGCACGCGGCTGCCCGCCGGCAGCTTCTCGACATTGCCGGCCGAGGCGACGAAGCCTTCGCGCCAGCCGAGCATCGACAGCACGAGGTCGCCGGGGGCGAAGTCGGGCGAGCCGCTCTCGACGACCTCGCCGACGGCGCCGCCCTGAAGCGCCTCGCCGAGCGCGAACGGCGGCACATAGCTCGCCCGGTCGTACATGCGGCCGCGCATATAGGGATCGACCGACATCCAGCGGTTGCGGACGAGGATCTCGCCCGCGCCCGGCGCCCCGAGCTCGACGCTCGCGACCTCGAAATTCTCGGCCTTGGGCAGGCCGACCGGGCGACTCTTCAGGCGTACTTCGCGCGACGTGAAACCGGCCATGGCACTTCTCCCAAGATTTTATGTTTCGTCCTGGCGATCGTTACCCGATAGAGACCGCGCCGCAACCACCCGAAGTGAGGGGACACGATGCACGCACCGCGCGCCGCGCACCCCTCCTGGGGCATGATCACGCTCCTCGGCGCGATGACCGCCTTCGGCGCGATCTCGATCGACATGTACCTGCCGGCGATGCCCGAGATCGGACGCAGCCTCGATGCCAGCGCCGGCGACGTCCAGCGCTCGCTGTCGTCGCTGCTCGCCGGGCTGGCGATCGGCCAGTTCGTCTACGGGCCGATGTCGGACCGCATCGGCCGCCGGCCGCCGATCCTCGGCGGCATCCTGCTCTACATCGTCGCCTCGGCGGTCTGCGCGCTCAGCTCGACGATCGAGGTGCTGATCGCGGCGCGCTTCGTCCAGGGGCTGGGCGCCTGCGCGGCGCTGGTGGTCAGCCGCGCCTTCGTGCGCGACAGCTACGACCATCAGGAGACCGCGCGCATCCTGTCGCTGATCATGCTGGTGTTCGGCGTCGTGCCGATCATCGCGCCGCTGATCGGCGGGCTGGTGCTGACCTTCGGCGACTGGCACACCATTTTCTGGCTGCTCACCGGCTTCGGCGTCATCGTCTGGGCGGCGGTGTTCTTCGGCCTGCCCGAATCGCGGTCGCCCGAGACCGCCGCCAAGGCGCGCAGCGAGACGCCGGTGCGCGCCTATTGGGAGCTGCTGAAGAGCCGCGTGCTGCTCGGCTACATCCTGTCGGGGGCGTTCAACGGCGCCTGCCTGTTCAACTATATCGCCGCCTCGCCCGACCTGCTGATCGGCACCTATGGCGTGCCGGCGGCGCATTTCGGCTGGATCTTCGGCATCAACGCCATCGGCATGGTGATCGGCAGCCAGATCAACCGCCACCTGCTGCTGACCTATTCGACCGACCGCGTCGCTGCCGTCGCCACCTTGCTCGCACTGCTGTGGGGCATCGCCATGATCGTCGCCGCGAAGACCGGCATTGGCGGCATGTGGGGCGTGCTGGTGCCGCTTTTCCTGATCATGTCGACCTATGGCTTCATGGCGTCGAACACCACCGCGGGGGCGCTGTCGGCCGACCCGCATCGCGCCGGATCGATCTCGGGACTGGCCGGCGTGCTCGGCTTCAGCTTCGGCGCCGCGGCGAGCGCCTCGATCGGCTTCTTTTACGACGGCACCGCGCTGCCGATGGCCCTGTCGATGACCGCCGCACTCGCCGCGTCGGCGCTCTCCCTATTTCTTCTCGCATTGCGGGGACGCGCGCGACCGGTCTAGCGTTGCGCCCATGGCACTCGATCCCGACACGCTCGCCCAGCTCATCGCCACCGTTCGCCGCTTCGTTTCGCAACGGCTGCGTCCGCTCGAGGCGCAGGTGTCGGAGACCGACGAGGTTCCGGCCGAGATCGTCGCCGAGATGCGCCAGCTCGGGCTGTTCGGGCTGTCGATTCCGGAAGACTTCGGCGGGCTCGGGCTGTCGATGGAGGAGGAGTGCCTCGTCGGCATCGAGATGGGCCGCACCTCGCCGGCGTTCCGCTCGGTGTTCGGCACCAACGTCGGCATCGGCAGCCAGGGGCTGGTGATGTTCGGCACGCCCGAGCAGAAGGCGCGCTGGCTGCCCGGCATCGCCAGCGGCGAGACGATCACCAGCTTTGCGCTGACCGAGCCCGAGGCGGGGTCCGATTCGGCGAATGTGAAGACCCGCGCGCGGCTCGACGGCGATGCCTACGTCCTCGACGGGCAGAAGATCTACATCACCAACGCCAACAAGGCGGCGCTGTTCACGGTGATGGCGCGCACCGACCCCGACAGGGCGGGCGCCGCCGGGGTCAGCGCCTTCCTCGTGCCGCGCGACACGCCCGGCCTGTCGGTCGGCCGCCCCGAGAAGAAGATGGGCCAGCAGGGCGCGCATGTCTGCACCGTCAGCTTCGACGGGGTGCGCGTGCCCGCCGAGAACCGGCTCGGCGCCGAGGGCGAGGGCTTCAAGCTGGCGATGAAGGTGCTCGACCGCGGCCGCCTCCACATCTCGGCGGTGTGCATCGGCGTCGCCGAGCGGCTGATCGCCGACGGCGTGGCGTTTGCCGCCGAACGCCGCCAGTTCGGCAAGCCGATCGCCGAGTTCCAGCTCATCCAAGGGATGATCGCCGATTCCAAGACCGAGGCGCTCGCCGCCAAGGCGCTGACGCTCGAGACCGCGCGCCGGCGCGACGCCGGCGACGGCGTCACGCTCGAGGCGGCGGCGGCCAAATATTTCGCCAGCGAGATGGTCGGTCGCGTCGCCGACCGCGCCGTCCAGATCCACGGCGGCGCCGGCTACATCGCCGACTATGGCGTCGAACGCTTCTACCGCGACGTCCGCCTGTTCCGGATCTACGAGGGCACCAGTCAGATCCAGCAGCTGATCATCGCCCGCGAGACGATGAAGGCGGGCGGGTGAGCCAAGCTGGACTTTGGCACTCACCCTGAGCCCGTCGAAGGGCGAGCGGTGGCACGATGGCGTGCCTGGCGCCATCACGCTTCGACAAGCTCAGCGTGAGCGCCTGGGTTTGCACAAACGACAACGACAATAGAGGAGAGCGACATGACCGGACGGCTTGAGGGACGCACCGCGCTGATCACCGGCGCGGCGAGCGGCATCGGGCGCGCCGCTTCGCTGATCTTCGCCGCCGAGGGCGCGCGCGTCGTTGCGGTCGATCGTGCTGCCGAAGTCGAAGCGACGGTCGATCTCGTGCGCAAGGCCGGCGGCGAGGCCGAGGCGCTGGTCGGCGACGGCGGCGACAAGGCCTTCGTCGACCGGGCGGTCGAAACCGCGCTCGACCGCTTCGGCGGCCTCGACGTCACCTTCGCCAACGCCGGCGTGTCGGGCGGTCTGGTCCCGCTGTTCGAGCTGACGCCCGAGCTGTGGACCGACGTCCTGCACATCAACCTCGTCGGCGTGTTCCTCGCCGTGCAGGCCTCGGCGCGTGCGATGCTCGATCGCGGCACGCAAGGCTCGATCATCTGCACCGCCTCGGTCGCCGGGCTGCGCTCGGGCGCCGGCGGCGTGCCCTATTCGGCGTCGAAGGCCGGCGTGATCAGCCTCGTCCAGACCGTCGCCAACCAGCTCGGCGGCACGGGCATCCGCATCAACGCCGTCTGCCCCGGCCTCACCGAAACGGGGATGACGCAGCCGGTGTTCGACATGGCGCGGGCCCGCGGCACCGACCACAAGCTCGGCCAATTGAACCCGCTGCGCCGCGCCGCGGCGCCTGAGGAGATCGCGCGCGTCGCGCTGTTCCTCGCGTCGGACGACGCCTCCTACGTCAACGGGCAGGCGATCGCCGTCGACGGCGGCCTGTCGAGCTCGCATCCGGTGGTGCCGGGCAAGATGGCGTGAGCGACGCCGAGCCGTCCAACCTGCGCGCGCCGATCGCTCAGCTCGCCGGCCTCCGGCCGCCGGCGCCGGCGTGGTTCGAGACCGCGCTGGCCGACGCGCCGGCGCGGCGCTTCGTCGAGGTCGCTGGGGCGCGGATCGAATCGCTGAGCTGGGGCACGCGCGGCAAGCCGGGGCTGCTGTTCCTCCACGGCAACGGCGCGCATGCCGACTGGTGGAGCTTCATCGCCCCCTTCTTCGCCGCCGACTATCGCGTCGCGGCGCTGTCGTGGTCGGGCATGGGGGCCTCCGACCATCGGCCGCACTATTCGCTCGAACTGTTCATCGCCGAGGCGTTCGCCGTCGCCGAGGCGGAAGGATTGTTCGACAGCGCGGAGAAACCCTATTTCGTCGCGCACAGCTTCGGCGGCTTCCCGCTGATGGGGTGCGCGGCGCGGCACGGCGACCGGCTGCGCGGCGCGGTCATGGTCGATACCCCGGTCCGCCACCCCGACGAGGAGTCGCCGCGCCGGCGCGGCCGTCCGAGCAGCCCGCCGCGCCCGCACCGCGTCTACCCGACGATCGAGGCGGCGCTGTCGCGCTTCCGCTTCGCCCCCGAGCAACCCTGCGCCAACCTGTTCATCGCCGACCATATCGCGCGCAGCTCGCTGCAGGCGGTCGACGGCGGCTGGACGTGGAAGTTCGATCCGTTTCTGTGGAGCGCGTTCGAGCTGGGCGACACGCGCACGCTGCTCGCCGAGGTCGATGCGCCGTTCGCGCTGATCTGGGGCGACCGGTCGATGCTGATGCCGCCCGAACTGACGCGCCAGATGGTCGATGCGATGCCCGCCGGTTCGCCGACCGTCGTCATCCCCGACGCCGCGCATCACGTGATGATCGACCAGCCGCTGGCGTTCGTCGCGGCGCTACGCGCGTTGCTGGCCGCCTGGCCGGGTAGCGGTCGGTAACCGCAGCAAGGTGTAGCCGGCAAGCGCCGACAGCAACGACCCGACCAGCACGCCGATCTTCACCGCATCGCCGAGCTCGCTCATCTCGCCGAACGCCAGGCCGCCGATGAACAGGCTCATCGTGAAGCCGATGCCGCACAGGATGGCGACGCCGTAGAACTGCCGCCAGTCGGCGTCGGCCGGCAGTTGCGCCCAGCCCATCCGGATCGTCACCCAGGCGGCCCCGGCGATGCCGAGCTGCTTGCCGAGGAACAGGCCGGCGGCGATTCCCATCGGCACCGGACCGATCACCGTCGCGGGGTCGAGCCCGGCGAAGGACACGCCGGCGTTGGCGAAGCCGAAGACCGGCACGATCAGGAAGGCGACCCACGGCGCCAGCCCATGCTCGAGCTTGTGCAGCGGCGAGTGCGGATTGTCGGGGGCGCCCGGCGCCGGGCGCAGCGGGATCGTCAGCGCCACCGCGACGCCGGCCAGCGTCGCATGGACGCCCGACTTCAGCACGCAGAACCACACCAGCGCGCCGATCACCAGATAGGGCGACAGGCGGGTGACGCACGCCTTGTTGAGGCCGTACAGCAGCGCGAGGCCCGCGCCGGCCAGCGCGAGCGGCAGCAGCGCGAGCTGTTCGGTATAGAAGACCGCGATGATCGCGATCGCCCCCATGTCGTCGAGGATGGCGAGCGCGGTCAGGAATATCTTGAGCGACGCCGGCACCCGCTTGCCGAGCACCGCGAGCACGCCGAGTGCGAAGGCGATATCGGTGGCGGCCGGGATCGCCCAGCCGCGCAGCGCATAGGCATCGCCGGCGTTGAAGGCGACGAAGAACAGCGCGGGCACCGCCATGCCGGCGATCGCGGTGATGCCGGGGAGAATGCGGCGGTCCCAGGTCGCGAGCTCGCCGTCGAGCACCTCGCGCTTGATCTCGAGCCCGACGAGCAGGAAGAACAGCGCCATCAGCCCGTCGTTGATCCAGTGGAGGACGCTGAGGCCGCCGACATAGGTCTGCAGCCCGGCGAAATAGCCCCCGGCGAGCGGCGAATTGGCAATGAGCAGCGCGAGCACGGCGGCCGCGATGAGCACGAAACCGCCGGCCGCTTCGACCCGCATGAACTTGCGGATGACCGAAAAACGTTCTGCCATCGGGCCTGAATAGAAAGCCGGGGCGGTTTGGACCACCCCCTATCGGTCGATCGGGCTCAATCTTCGAAGCGTTCGACCTGGGTGCGCCGCCCGATCATGAAGGCGTCGGCCACCAGCCGCAGCGGGTCGGCATCGACGTCCGACGTCCCCGACCGCAGCAGATCGTCGAACCGCCGGTAGATCGCCGGATATTCGGCGCGCGCTTCGTCGAGCCGCAGCACGCCGTCGACTTCGAGCCGAGCGCCCCCCTCGGCGAGCGTCAGCGCGAACTCCTCGGTTTCGACCTCGATCTCCCAGATCTGCTCGCCGGACTGCCGCCAGTCGAAGCGCGCCGCGAACCCCTCCCCCAGGTCGAGATCGGCGGCGATCGGCGTATCGCGATTGGCGGGGAAATGGAGTTCGGCGCGGCGGACGAACAGCGGCACCGGCATGATGTGAGTCGCGATCGACAGCGCGTTGATGCCGGGATCGAACACGCCGAAGCCGCCGGGCTGCCAGATCCATTGCTGACCGGGATGCCAGCGGCGCACGTCCTCCGTCCAGACGATGCGCAGACCGCGGACCCGCTGCCCGGCCAGCCGCCGCCGGGCCGCCTCGACCGCCGGCGCGTGGCGCGAATGCCAGGTCGCGTAGAGCACGCGTCGGCGCGCGGCGGCGAGCCGGTCGAGGTCGGCCAGTTCGGAGAGCGTCGCGGCCGGCGGCTTCTCGAGCAGCACATGCTTGCCGGCGCGCAGGCAGTCGCGCGCGATGGCGTGGCGCGGCGCCGGCGGCGTGCAGATCGCGACGGCATCGAGGTCGGGAAGCGCCTCAAGCATCGCTTGGTGGCTGGCGAAAGCGGCCACGCCGGCTGGCGCCGCGCCGCCGGGATCGGCCACGGCGGCGAGCGTGAAGGCCGGATCGGCGGCGATCGCCGGCAGATGCTTGTCCCGGGCGATCTTCCCCAGCCCGACGATGCCGAGGCGCCAGCTCATCTCAGCTGCGGCGCGATGAAGCCGATCGGCTGCACCGACAGCGAATCCTGCTTCAACGTGCGCTGCATATGCTCATATTCCGCTTCGACTTCGGGCGTTACCGAGGCACGGCTGTCCGCGAGCGCCTTTTCGAAATGCGCCGCGGTCACCCGGTCGGCGCCGCGCGACTCGCGGATGGCGTTGAGGCCGGCGCGGCGCACCAGATCTTCGAGATCGGCGCCGGTGTAACGCTCGGCGCGCTGGGCGATGCCGTCGAGATCGACGTCGTCGGCGAGCGGCATGTCGCGCGTCTGGATGCCGAGGATATGGCGCCGCCCCGCCTCGTCGGGAACGGGGACGTAGATCAGCTCGTCGAAGCGTCCGGGGCGCAGCAGTGCCGGATCGACCAGCGTCGGGCGGTTGGTGGCGCCGATCACCACCACCGACTGCAGCTCCTCGAGCCCGTCCATCTCGGCGAGGATAGTGTTGACGACGCGCTCGGTCACCGCCGGCTCGCCGAGGCCGCCGCCGCGCGCCGGCACCAGGCTGTCGATCTCGTCGATGAAGATCACCGTCGGCGCGACCTGGCGGGCGCGCGCGAACAGCCGCGACACCTGCTGCTCCGATTCGCCATACCATTTCGACAGCAGGTCGGAGGATTTGGTCGAGATGAAATTGGCCTCGGCCTCGCGCGCGACCGCCTTCGCCATCAAGGTCTTGCCGGTACCGGGCGGGCCGAACAGCAGGAAGCCCTTGGCCGGGCGGATCCCCAGCCGACGGAACGCCTCGGGGTCCTTCAGCGGCAGCTCGATGCCCTCGCGCAGCCGCTCGCGCACCTCGGTCAGCCCGCCGATGTCGTCCCAGCTGACGTCGGGCGCCTGGATCATGATCTCGCGCAGCGCCGACGGCTGGACGCGCTTCACCGCCGCGAGGAAATCGTCGCGACGCACCTCGAGCCGTTCGAGCACCGCCTGCGGGATCGTGCCCTCCTTGAGGTCGATCTCGGGCAGCATGCGGCGCAGCGCGTCGATCGCCGCCTCGCGCGCCAGCGCGGCGAGGTCGGCACCGACGAAGCCGTAGGTCATCCGCGACAGCTCGTCGAGGTCGATGTCGGAGGCCAGCGGCATGCCGCGCGTGTGGATCGTCAGGATCTCGCGGCGGCCGCCCTGGTCGGGCACGCCGATGACGATCTCGCGGTCGAAGCGGCCCGGCCGGCGCAACGCCTCGTCGATCGCCTCGGGACGATTGGTGGCGGCGATGACGACGAGATTCTGCCGCGGCTCGAGGCCGTCCATCAAGGTGAGCAAGGTCGCGACGACGCGCCGTTCGACCTCGCCGGTGGTCTGGCCACGCTTGGGCGCGATCGAATCGATCTCGTCGATGAACACGATCGACGGCGAGTTGGCCTGCGCCTCCTCGAACACCTCGCGGAGGCGCTTTTCGGACTCGCCGTAGCTCGACCCCATGATCTCGGGGCCGGCGATATGGAAGAACTGCGCTTCCGACTCGTTGGCGACGGCGCGCGCGAGCCGCGTCTTGCCGGTACCCGGCGGGCCGTAGAGCAGCACGCCCTTGGGCGGATCGACGCCAAGGCGCTGGAACAGCTCGGGATGGCGCAGCGGCAGCTCGACCATCTCGCGGATCTGGTCGACGGTGGTGCCGAGCCCGCCGATGTCGTCGTAGGTGACGTCGGCGCGGCGCGTCTCCTTGGGCTCCTCATATTCGGGGCGCAGTTCGACCTCGGTCTCCTCGGTGACGACCACCGGCCCCTTGGGCGAGGTCGACACGACGACGAGACGGATCTCCTGCAGGCTGTAGGTCGGCGCGTTCATCAGCTGGCGCAGCTGCGGCGGCAGCTGATCCTGCTGCGAGCGCTGGTGGCCCGAGGTCGAGACGACGTCGCCCGCCATCAGCGGCCGGTTGAGGAAATTGCGGCGCAGCGCCTCCGCCGAGCCGGCGAGGCGAAGATTCTTCTGCGCCGGGGCGAACACCACGCGCGCCGCCGGCTTCACCTCGGCGCGGCGCACCTCGACATAGTCGCCGCTGCCGACCTGCGCATTGGCCCGCTGCAGGCCGTCGAGCCGAACGAGATCGAGCCCTTCGTCCTCGGGCTGCGCCGAGACCGCAATCGCGGTGGTGGTACGGCCGCCGCCCGAAATTTCGACCGGATCGCCCTCGCGAAGGTTCAGAAGCTCGAACACCCGGCGGCTGAGCCGCGCGAAACCGCGGCCGGCGTCTTCGGGGCGCGCCGAGGCGACCTGCAGTCGCTGGCCGTCGTTGGCAGGTTCGGGGGCCGGGTGGGTCGCCATGAAAGTATCGCCGCTCCTTGTGTGTCTTTCCCTAACGTGGGGATGACAGCATGCGTTCTGCAACGCCCGGCGCAAAAGCGATCATCGGCGCCAGTCGGCGAGCACCTCCGAGGTGGCGGCATTCTCGAGGCTTACGCGCTCGAAACGGGCAGCGATCGCGCAGGTCGGCGGGAGGTCGGGGCTCTCGCTGCTGCACCATATCGGCTCCCCGTTGGGCAGCGCCACGAGGCGCCCCTCGATCACCAGCGCGAAGCCGCGAACCGCCGCGACCTGCTCGGGGGGCATCTTGGTCACCACCTCGTAGGGGCGGCCCTCGCGCTGGCCGGCACGCGGGGCGCCGGGCCCGAACAGCTCGACGAGCGCCAGCGTCTGCCGGGGGACGGTGAGCGACGCGGGCATTTCGAGCGGCGACCGCTGCGCGGGGCACGATGCCGCGCGCAGCCAAGGCCGTTCGATCCAGAAGCCCTCGACCGCCTCGACGTTCGCGTCCGCGAGAATCGGGCTGAGCCAGGCGGCGGAGGTCAGCGTCTGCGGCCGCACGCCGATCCGCAGCGTGCCGGTCTCGGGGTCATATTCCCATCGCATCGCCGCCGCCGATCCGGGCAGCGCCGGGCCGGCGCAGCCGAACACCGCGCGGAACGCGAACCGGCGACCCACCAGTTGCCGGTTCGCCGGCGTGCGCGTGGCGCCCGAAGCAAAGGCATCGGCGGCGATGGCCGCCGCATCGATGAGCGCATCCCGCTGCAGCAGCGGTTCGGGCGCGAGCGCCACCGGCTCTCCCGGCTGAGGCGCCGCTGCGGGGACCGTGGGCGGCGGCGCCGGTTCGGGCGGCCGCGACCGCAACCAGAGCCCCCCCAGGACAAGCAGGAGAAAGACGACCGAGGCAGACAGCCAGACGGCGCCGGGGCGGCGGACCGGTTCGCTCATCGCGGCACGTTAGCAGATCGCCCCGCCGGCTCCAGCGCCATGACAAAGATATTGACGACGCGTGCTTTCGCTTGCGACCGGAGGCGAACCCTTCGATGCTTGGCGCGATGACCGCCGACCAGATTATCACCCTCACGGTGCTCTTCGCCGTCGTCACGGCGCTGATCATGGACCGGTTGCGCGCCGACGTCGTGGCGCTCGCGGGCGCGGCGGTGCTGCTGATCACCGGCACGGTGCGACCGAGCGAGGTGCAGGGCGCCTTCGCCAGCCCGGCGATCATCGCGCTCGCCTCGCTGTTCGTCATCGTCTACGCCATCGAACTGTCGGGGCTGCTCGACCGGCTGATCGAGCTCGCCGTCGTCATGTGCCGGCGCATCGGCGCGCTGGGGCTGTGGCTGCTGATCTTCATCAGCGGCGCCGCCTCCGCCTTCCTCAACAACACGCCGATCGTCGTTCTCGGCGCGCCGGTGGTGCGCGACACCGCCGAGGCGCTCGGCCTGTCGGCGAAGCGCTTCCTGATCCCGCTGTCCTACATGGCGATCCTGGGCGGCACCTGCACGCTGATCGGCACCTCGACCAACCTGCTCGTCAACGACATGGCGCGTCTCGCCGGCCAGCCGACCTTCGGGCTGTTCGAGATCACGCCGGTCGGCCTGTGCATCGCCGTATCGGGCGCCGCCTATCTGCTGCTGGTCAGCGGCAAGCTGATCCGCAGTGGCGACGACGGCAAGACCCCGGAGATCGCCCGCGACTGGGAGCATTCGACGGGGGGCGCGCAGGTGGGCGCCCCCGAGGCGTTCGCCGAACGGCGGACGCTCGACGGGCGCCGCGCCGCCATCACCGTCATCGTGTTCGTCGGGGTGATCGCCGCCGCCGGGCTCAATATCGCGCCGATCGCCGCCTCGGCCTTCGCCGGTGCGGTGCTGCTCATCCTGATGCGCACGATCACCGCCGACGAAGCCTACCGCGGCCTGCGCCCCGAAATCCTGCTGCTCATCGCCGGCATGGTAGTGCTCGGCATCGCCGTCGAGGAGAGCGGCCTTGCAAAGCAAGCTACCGACTGGCTGGTGAGCGGCGCCCGGCCGCTCGGGCCGCTCGCGGCGCTGGCGCTGTTCTACGGCGCCACGCTGTTCCTGACCGAGGCTCTGTCGAACGCGACGGTCGCGGTGCTGTTCACGCCGGTCGCCGTCGCGCTGGCGGAGAATCTCGGCGTCAGCCCGCGCCCGTTCATCGTCGCCGTGATGATGGCGGCGAGCGCCGCCTTCGCGACGCCGTTCGGCTACCAGACCAACGTGCTCGTCTTCCAGATCGGCGGCTACAGCTACATGGACTTCGTTCGCGTGGGCCTGCCGCTCAATTTCATCACCTGGGGGGTGGGCCTCGCGGCGATCACCTATTTCTTCCCCTTTTGACGCGCGGTCGGCGCATCGATCACGAGATGTTGGGGCAGGCTAGAATATGTGATCGATGCCGGCGCGCGCCGGATTGTCGATGGCGATGAACGCGTCGGCGCGATCGCCGATCAGCACGCGCACGCCCAGCACATGCGGGGCGTTGCGCATCCGCTCTTCGATCGCCGTCCGAACGCTGGGCGTGACGATGGCCGGATCGGCCGCGGCTTCGACGACGACCGCGATATAGCCCTGCGACTTGTAGTGGCCGATCTGGTCGCGCTCGATCTTCTCGGCCACTGCATCGACGATTTTATCTCCGGTCGGCGATGTCTGCGGGAACAGCCCTCGGTACTTCGCCAGCGACATCGTTTCCTCCACGTTGCGCGGCCGGGTGCTTCCCCTGCGGACGCCCGGCGTGCCGGTGACGGTACGCACCTCCACCGCAATGGTCCGCCCATCGGTCAGCAGGCAGTCAAAATCGGGGGTGCGCTGGCCGCTGCGCGACGCGACCATGGCGATCTGCGCGATCTTCGGGTTGTTGACATCCCGCGCCCCGGGGAGCGCGGGCTGCCAGACGGTGATGCCGACCGGCGACTCGATCGACGTGGGAAAGGCTTCGGGCGCCAGGTGGAGACGACGCAATATCGTCAGTTCCCCGGTAGCGGCGATGGCACCCAGTTGCGCCCTGCCACCCGACCAGCTCTTGGCGATCTTGATCATTTCCTCGACCGTGCCGGCGTCCCGCGCCAGCAGGTCATAGTCCTCGAACATGCGGGTGAGGAGCCGGGCCTGCCATTCGGCCAATTCTGCCCATTGCCCCGGGGCAAGCGTGCGCAGCTGGTCACGCAACGGCTGGTTGCGCGGCGGCAGGCGCGGTTCCAGCGCGCGGTGCAGCGGCTCCGGCCCGGTCGGCTCGCTCCGGGCGACGCGCGCGCTGATGTCGTCCGCCTCGCGCATGGCAGCGTTTCCGGCCGTTCCCGATGCCGCCGCGTCGAGACCGCGCGCCGCCTCCGTCGGGGGAGGCAAAGCCGCAACGGGAGCGTCCGCCGCGGCACTCCGCGCCACATCGGTGGCCGGCGCGTCGGGCCTGGCGGCTGGCGCGTCGGGGATTTCCGCGCGGAGGGGCGGCGCGGGCGCATCGACAAGCCCCCGCGCGCCTGCCATTGCCTGCCCCTCGACACCGCGCGCCGCGGTGTCGATGCCGCTGGCATGAGCGAGCGGCGCAGGAACAACGCTACGCGTGCGAACTGCCGCGCGCGCGGTCGCACCATCGGAGAGGATGCGCGCCGCCTTGCCGAGCGGAACGACACTGACGAGCTCCAGCGCCAGGAAAAACAGCGCCGCATTGCGGTCGTCGGCCTGTTCCACCACCATCAGTGCCGGATCGATCGCCTCGAACTTCTTCTGGTTGCCGGTGCTGGCATATTCGACCTGCGCTTCCGCCGCCCGGTAGAAAGCGATACCGACTCCGGCAGCCGTGACCGTCGCCAGCAGCACCGGCGACAGCGCGATCCCGACCGGCGACAGCAACAGCGGTGCCAGGCCGACCATCATGACGCCGATGTCGAGGACGTCGATCAACGTCCACGGGCCGGTGAAACCCGCGGCGATCCCTTCCACCGCCTGGCGGAGCGGATCATCCGGTCCGGTATAGTAGCCGAGCGCCGCCGACAGAAACAAAGGCTTGTATTTGAGCCAGTTGATGGCCGCGACGGGCGCATTGACGAAGGCCTCGGCGAAGCTCGCGTTGGCGCTGCCGAGGTCCTGCCGCAACGCCAGAATAATCCCGAGGAGACGCAAATTGCGGACGAACCGGTTCGTCATGCGGACCGTGTTGGCCAGATAGTAGCCGTACTCCTCGTCGCGCATATAGTGGCGCAGCAGCGGCAGGATCGGGTGACGGGCGAACAACGTCTCGCGCAGCTGGGGGATCGTTCCCCGGAAATGGGTGAGCGTGCGGAAGACCTCTTCGCGGTGGTGGAAGGGGGACAGGCCGCCGAACGTCCATTCGCTCTCCCAGGCGCCATCGGCTTCCCAGCGCGGCTTTCGTTCGCGTTGCGGTCCGACCATCCGGCCGGCGATGATGTCTCCCCCCGCGTAATCCGGCACGGCATAGGTATAGGGCAGACGGTTGCCGGCGAGTTCCGCCGCGGTGTCGGGCGCGGCGGCAACGTCGAGGAAGGCCGGCGGGGCGCCCGCTTCCGCAGGGGCGAGCGTAGCGAGATCGGTCGCCAGCAAATCCTTCATTTCGACGGTCATCGGCAGCGGCAGCCCCTGCGCTACCACCAGCATTTGCGCGATCGACCATGCGAGATCCGCCAGTGGCCAACTCGAATCGGTCGATCTGTAGGTGACGTCCAGTTGCTCTATGATCTTCTGCCGGGCGGAGAAAATATCCTCCCCGATGAACTTCGCGCGTATCTTCAGATGCGTCTCGAGAAAGCGGAGGTCGGTCTGATAGTCTTTCAGGAACTCGGCATGAGGCTTCTGCGGATAATGCGGCACGCGGCGCACAGCGGTTTCCAGATCGTGCAGACTGGCATAATTGCCAAGGTGGCATTCGTAACACCGCGGCCCCAGATCGGGGCGCGGCGCAGCGAGCAGCTCCGGATGCGCATGGATGAAGCGAAGCCGTTGGATCGTCGCGTCGCTCGAGGCGGCATAGCCGCCGATCGCGTCGAACGCGAAGGGCGGGTTGAGCGCGGTGCCGGCATCGACGCGACCGACGCCGCGCGCCGCGGCCAGCCAGTCGGGCGGAGGCGTCACATTGCCGGGCATGCTCCGCCGCCCCGCCCGCGCCCGACGTCTGCGTACCGCGCGCGTCTCACTGCGTATCGATGGTGACGTCGGTCGCGCCGGTCACCTTCACGAGCTTGTCGATATTGGGATCCTCCAGTTCGTCGCCGAGCAGGCGCTTGACGTGGCGGAGGCTCTCGATCCGGGCGTGGACCAGCTGTTGCTGCGCGGCCTCCATGTCGACCGCCCGGTGCCGCAGCTTGAAGTCCTCCAGCAGCGGATGCGATCCCGGCAGCGCCTCGATGAACAGCTCGCCGCTGGGAACCACGATCTCGTCGGACACGAAGATCTGATTTTCCAGGACGCCGGTCAGCCAGGCCACCACGCGCTGGCGTTCCGCCTCGGAATCGCCGGCGCGGTTCCACATGCAGCGGGCGATTTCGAGCGCCTCGGTCTCGGTCGGATATTCGCCCCGCCCATCGGGGTCGCGCAGCCCGAAATAATCGTCGAGGAACTGCGCCGACATATAGTCGGTGACCGCATTGCCCTGACGCAGCGCGAAGATGGCGTAATTGCCCTTGAAGCCGATCAGATTGTCGAGATCGGCCACCTCGTGCAGCGGCCGGGTGGGATAGGTGTCGACGATGTCGGGCTTCGGCATCTGGACCTCGACATCGACGAAGGGGGTGACGTCGAAATGCGCGCGCAGCGCCTCGGCTTGCGCGACCCGCGCGGGATCGCGCGAAACCTCCATCCGGCGCACCTGCGGCAGGCCGGACGCACGCGGCCAGATCACCTGCTGCGCATAGAGGCGGAAATAGCGCTGGTCCGCGGGCTCGTGCGCCCAGATCGCCTGCATATAGTAGAGGATATTCTCTTTCACATGGACGCGCAGCTGGTCGATCCGCGTGCGCATCTCCTGCCGCCGACGCACGGCATCGACATAATCCTGCGTCGCCTTTTCCAAGGCCATTACCGCAGCCTGGTGGCTTTGTTCGGCAGCTTGCAGGTCCGCGGCGGCCCATTCCAGCCCAAGCCGGGCGGACTCCTGGGCGGCGGCGATTTCGTCTTTCGACAGGTCGCTGGAGACCGCATCCTGCACCTGCTTTCCACCCAGCAGCGTGCTCGCCATCACGCCGAGGGGGCCGAGCGCCCGGCCGACGCCCGCCAGCGACAGCCCGGCGGCCACGCCCACCGCATCGTCGAGTCCGAATTTGTCCGCCACCAGCTCGGCCGAGTGCTGCATCGCCTGACGGGTCATGTTGCGATAGCGGACGTGGACGGCGAGATTGTCCTTCAGCTCGCGCACGGCGGCGAGCTGCGCTTCCCACTGGACCTTCAGCACCTCGACCGAAAGCTCGTCGCCCGTCAGCCCGCCGCGGATATAGTCCAGCGCCGTCGCCAGGGTCGGATCCAGCAGCGCGCGGCGCAGGATCCAGTCATGGGTGAGCAGCCAATCCTCGTCGATCTCCGATGGGCTGGGCACCTCGAAGGCCACCATCACCACCGGCGTCAACCGGTCGAGCCGGCTGGTCACCTCGAAGCGCCGCTGCAGCTCGTAGAACAGATAGGTGACGGTGATCTCGTTGTTCGGATTGCTGATTTCGCTGGTTGAGCTGTATTCGCTATCGCTCTCCCGAGCGGCGGTCACCTCGAGGCTGCGCTCATCCTTGAATTCCTGCGCCGCCTTGAGGGTGCTTTCGCGGATGTCCTGCTTGGTTTTCTGCGAGTCGCTCGCCGCGTTCCCGCTGACGGTGCCCGTGGCGTTGGCCGTCCCGTTGAACATGCCGATTTTCATGCCGAAGTTTGTGCCGAAGGTCGCCGAGGTGGCGGCGCTGTAGGTGGCCTTGGCGACGATATCCGCCTGGCTGCGCGTCAATGACTCGCGGCCCGACGAACTCATCAGCGACGTCGAGGTCCGGTTGGTGCGGCTGTCCCGGGTCAGCGTCTTGCGCTTGACCGAATAGGTTTTCCGCTCGCCGGGGGCGAGCGGCATCGTGGAAATGAGGTCACCGACCTGATAGCTGAGCGGGGTCCATTTCTGCTGGTAGGTGTGGATGAGCCCGTAGTTGTAGCTCCCCGGCGCGAAGACATCGAATTCATAGGGCTCGCGGTTGAGCCGCTGGTGAATTCCGTCGAGCAGGCGGCCCAGACGCCCCAGCCGCAGATCCCTTCCCGCGCCCGATGCGGCACCACCGCCGTCGAGAGTGGCGCCGGCTACCAGGCGCACGGCCGTTTCCCGCGCCCACGTCTTCAACGCCTCGCCATAGTCGAAATCCGGCTCGCCCAGGAAGCCGGCGGACCCATCCGATCCGTCCGCGTCCGCCTGGAGGTCACGACGCTCCGGAATCGTGTCGCGCATCCACGCCGGATAGGCGCTCAGATAGAGAGAGGAGAAGGCCGCGCTCGGCGGCGGCCGCGTGTGCACCGCATGCAGGAAGTCGAGATAGGACTGGTCGTCCTCGCCCAGATAAGGCCATGCTTCGGCAACCTGCGGGATCCATCCGCGCAAATCCGGCGGTGCTGATCGACCCGGCAGTTCACGCGTGTCTTCGAGCGTCTCGGTGAGACTGTCGACGAACGCCACCAAGTCCTCATATTCGGCACTCTCGATTTCCGCAGCGATCTCGTCACCCACCAGCTGGACGATCTCGTCGTAGACTTTGCCGACTTCGCTGGCAGTGTTCTCGTCGTAGACCGACGTCCACACATTCTCCCAGGCGATGGTAAGCGTGTGAAAATCATAGAAGGCGGTGGTGTCGGCCGGCCCGGCGGAGATCGACTGGCGCACCGATTGCGCGATGTCGTCCGGGCCGGGGCGCGATCCGGTTTCCAGCCGCGACAGAAGATCGGCACATAGACGTTCGTAGATGACTTCGAGCGTCGCGCGCGAAGCCGGGTCGGCCGGCACCTCGACGCTTTCGCCCGGTGGCGGCGACGCCGCGGGATCCCGCCCGTCGCGCAGCGCTTCCCCCACGCGCTTCGCCAGCGCACGCTGTCGGCAATCAGCCAACATGCGGTCGAAGCGCTGGCCGGCACCGGCCTGCTGCAGGCGATCCTGCAGCTCGGTTGAAGCCTGCGGCGTGAGCGGCTGCCACCTCGGCCCTGGCTTGACCTCGAGCTTGTCGAGCAGCGATTCCGGAAGGTGCGCGTGAAAGCCGGGCAGCTCGAACTTGCTCAGCCGCTTCAGCCCGTCATCGACGCCCTGCTTCATCGCCGGTCCGGCATCTTGCCCCGGCGGAACATAGCGGGTGCCGCCGGGACGCCGCTTGGCGTTGAGGAACCCGCCGATCAGGCCGTGCACGAACTCGCGCCGTTGCCGACGCCCGCGCCGGCGACCGATGATCGTCGCCTTCAGCATGTCCTGGAGTTCGTGATTGACCTTGCCGCGGTGCAGCAGCGCCGCGGCGGCCTTGCCGCTCAGGCCAAGTCCCGGCTGATCCATGCGCGGCGTCGACCCGTCCTCGGGAACGATGCGACCGGCCTTGAGGTCAATCGCGAACGGCGACGTCTTCTGCAATTTCGCCAGCAATTGCGCGCCGGAGAGAAACGCCGGCTTTCCGTCCGCCATCACGCCCAGCGCCAGATAGATGGTCCTGCGACCGCCCTCTCGCATCTTCGTGATCGCCGCCTCGTTCAGGCGGATTCGTCCGCGGCCTTCCGCATCCAGGCTGACGGCGAGGAGTTTCTCCAATCCCTCCGCGGTCTCGAAGGCGTCCGGGTGGGCACCCGGGCTTCGATAGAGGATCACCGAAAGCGTCGAAAACGCCGCCGCGGAATCGATCACCCGAAAGGCAAGATCCAGACCTGTCATGGCGTATTCCCCCCGGGAACCCCGCGGTCAGTCTATCAGTCTATCGCCATCCCAACAAATGGTCGCCCTCGGGGCCTTCCACGAAGGCCGTCGCATCCAGACCCGACGCCGCTCGGCCAACCCGTGCGTACGCGCTGACGCGGGCAGCCGCGTCGCGGGCGAAGCCGCAACCGCCGCCACACCGCCTTCGATCCGGGCGGGCCGGTTCGCTCGCCGCGCGGCCGTGTCTGTGCGCCTCGGGCGGCCTTTCCGCGCCTCGCGCGCGGGGATCGAAGATCACCAAATCAGCGCGACGTTCCGAGCTCAGTCGGCGCGGTTCTTGTGCACGATGCCGACGATGATCAGGCTGAAGGCGGCGAGCCGCAGCAAGTAGATCCAGCTCCGCTCCTCGACCGGCACGTTGGTGAGCGCCAGCAGCGCCTGCCCGAGCGCGAGCAGCAGGAAGGCGGCCGAGAAGATGGCGAACAGCGTATCGCCGCTGCGCCGCCAGAATTTGAGGAAGAACAGCGCCGCGATCAGGTCGCCGGCGACGATCAGTCCGGAGAGCAGGTAGAACATCGGGTCGAGCGTCATGCTACTCGCTTTCCCAGATGAAGCCGTAGAGCAGCACGCTGACCGCCACCAGCGAGGCGCCCAGGCGCCACAGCGACAAGTCGACGATCGTGGGGAAGACCAGGATGTCGACGACGACGATCAAATTGTTGAGCGCCAGGAAGGCAAAGCAGAGACTGCTCCACAGCAGCAGCCGGGCGCGGGTGCGCAGATAGCTGCGCGCCAGCAGGACGGCGCAGGAGGCGCTCGTCGCCAGGCAGAGAAGATAGACAGCCGACTGCAGCGTGAGCCCGCCCACGGTCATTCCTTCCGCAAGTTGAAGGCGTCGGAGAACGCCTGGAGGCCGGTGTTGCCGCCGAACACGATGATGCGCCTCACCGCGTCGGGACGCTTGGCATATTGGCGGATCGCCTCTTCGGAAAGACGCTTGATCTCGGTGGACGCCGGCACATAGCGGACCTTGGCATCCCCTTCGGTCGCCGCGATCCCGCCGGCGACGAGCGCGCCCACACCCTGCACCACGACGTGCTCGCTGCCGCGCAGCCGCTCGACCAGCTCCTGCCCCGTCCAGCCGCGATCGGGCTCGGACTGGAGCAGCACGAGCAGCTCGAGCGACCAGACCGACGGAAAGGCCCCGCGGATGAAGTCGGCCAGTTGAGTGCTGATCGCCATCGCTCGGCTTTTAGGCGTCGCACGAAACCACTGACAACCCGCAAAAGATTCGCGATCGGCCGGAACCAGAAAAAAGCGAACGCGTTATCGGGAACGGGAAATAGCGTCTTGGGCGGGGAGCCAGCGCGATAGGATGCTCGTCCGCGCACCGTCGCGCGCACCGCTCCTTCCGCCTCTTCCCCTCAACCTGTGGCCCTCGGCAGCTGATGGAGAAGCGCGACCGCCTGACGGCGTCGCGAGACGGGGAGAGCGGTTGGTGAACATCGAAGCGCGACGCGATCATCTCGATCGACGGCACCTGCTCAACGCGCTGCGCGCGTTGCGGCGCGGCGACTTCTCGGTCCGGCTCTCCGAAGAATTCCCGGGAATGGACGGCGAGATCGCCGCCGCGCTCAACGAGATCATCGACCTCAACGACCAGATGACCAAGGAATTCGAGCGCCTGTCGAAGGTCGTCGGCAAGGAAGGCAAGATCGGGCAGCGCGGCCGCGTTCGCGGTGCCACCGGCGGCTGGGAGTCGGCGGTCCGCTCGGTCAACGAGCTCATCGAGGACATGGTGCAGCCGACCGCCGAGGTCGCGCGCGTCATCGGTGCCGTCGCCAAGGGCGACCTGTCGCAGACGATGACCGTCGAGATCGACGGCCGGCCGCTGCGCGGCGAGTTCCTGCGCATCGGCAAGGTCGTCAACAACATGATCGAGCAGCTCGGCTCGTTCGCCTCCGAGGTGACGCGCGTCGCCCGCGAGGTCGGCACCGAAGGCAAGCTCGGCGGCCAGGCGCGCGTCGAGGGCGTCGCCGGCACCTGGAAGGACCTTACCGACAACGTCAACGCGATGGCGAACAACCTGACCTCGCAGGTGCGCAACATCGCCGAGGTGACCACCGCGGTCGCCAGCGGCGACTTGTCGAAGAAGATCACCGTCGAGGTGAAGGGCGAGATCCTCGAGCTGAAGAACACCATGAACACCATGGTCGACCAGCTCAACAGCTTCGCCTCGGAGGTGACGCGCGTGGCGCGCGAGGTCGGCACCGAGGGCAAGCTCGGCGGCCAGGCGCGCGTCGAGGGCGTCGCCGGCACCTGGAAGGATCTCACCGACAACGTCAACCTGATGGCGGAAAACCTCACCTCGCAGGTCCGCAACATCGCCGAGGTGACGACCGCGGTCGCGCTCGGCGATCTCTCCAAGAAGATCACCGTCGACGTGAAGGGCGAGATCCTCGAGCTGAAGAACACCATCAACACGATGGTCGATCAGCTCAACAGCTTCGCCTCCGAGGTGACGCGCGTCGCCAAGGAAGTCGGCACCGAGGGCAAGCTCGGCGGCCAGGCGCAGGTGCGCGGCGTCGCCGGCACGTGGAAGGATCTGACCGACAACGTCAACCTGATGGCGGACAACCTGACCAACCAGGTGCGCAACATCGCCGAAGTGACGACCGCGGTCGCCTTGGGCGATCTGTCGAAGAAGATCACCGTCGACGTGAAGGGCGAGATCCTCGAGCTCAAGAATACCATCAACACGATGGTCGATCAGCTCAACGCCTTCGCCTCGGAAGTGACGCGCGTCGCGAGGGAAGTCGGTACCGAGGGCAAGCTCGGCGGCCAGGCGCAGGTGGTCGGCGTCGGCGGCACGTGGAAGGATCTGACCGACAACGTCAACCTGATGGCCGGCAACCTGACCGGCCAGGTGCGCAACATCGCCGAGGTCGCCACCGCGATCGCGCGCGGCGATCTCTCCAAGAAGATCACCGTCGACGTGAAGGGCGAGATCCTCGAGCTGAAGAACACCATGAACACCATGGTCGATCAGCTCAACAGCTTCGCCTCGGAAGTGACGCGCGTGGCGCGCGAGGTCGGCACCGAGGGCAAGCTCGGCGGCCAGGCGCAGGTGCCGGGCGTCGGCGGCACGTGGAAGGATCTGACCGACAACGTCAACGCCATGGCCGGCAACCTCACCGTCCAGCTGCGCGACGTGTCGAAGGTGGCGACCGCGATCGCCACGGGCGACCTGACGCAGAAGATCACCGTCGATGCGCTCGGCGAGATCCTGCAGATCAAGGACGTCATCAACACGATGGTCGACCAGCTCAACTCCTTCGCCTCGGAGGTGACGCGCGTCGCCCGCGAGGTGGGTACCGAAGGAAAGCTCGGCGGCCAGGCGCAGGTGATCGGCGTCGCCGGCACCTGGAAGGACCTTACCGACAACGTCAACGCCATGGCGGCGAACCTGACCGGCCAGGTGCGCAACATCGCCGAGGTGACCACCGCGGTCGCCTCGGGCGACCTGTCGAAGAAGATCACCGTCGACGTCAAGGGCGAGATCCTCGAGCTGAAGAACACCGTCAACACGATGGTCGACCAGCTCAACTCGTTCGCCTCGGAGGTGACGCGCGTGGCGCGCGAGGTCGGCACCGAGGGCAATCTCGGCGGCCAGGCGCAGGTGCGCGGCGTCGCCGGCACCTGGAAGGACCTGACCGACAACGTCAACCTGATGGCCGAGAACCTGACCAACCAGGTCCGCAACATCGCCGAGGTGACCACCGCCGTGGCCCGCGGCGATCTTTCCAAGAAGATCACCGTGTCGGTGCGCGGCGAAATCCTCGAGCTGAAGAACACCATCAACACGATGGTCGATCAGCTCAACAGCTTCGCCTCGGAGGTGACGCGCGTCGCCCGCGAGGTCGGCACCGAAGGCAAGCTCGGCGGCCAGGCCGACGTGCGCGGCGTCGCCGGCACCTGGAAGGACCTGACCGACAACGTCAACCTGATGGCGACCAACCTCACCAACCAGGTGCGCGGCATCGCCGACGTCGTGACCGCGGTTGCGCAGGGCAACCTCAAGCGCAAGCTGGCGGTCGACGCCAAGGGCGAGATCGCGGCGCTCGCCGACACCATCAACGGCATGATCGAGACGCTGGCGACCTTCGCCGACCAGGTGACCGACATGGCGCGCGAGGTCGGCATCGAGGGCAAGCTCGGCGGCCAGGCGCGCGTGCCCGGCGCCGCCGGCCTGTGGCGCGACCTCACCGACAACGTCAACGCCATGGCGGCCAACCTCACCTCGCAGGTGCGCTCGATCGCCGAGGTGGCGACCGCGGTGACCAAGGGCGACCTCACCCGCTCGATCGCCGTCGAGGCGTCGGGCGAGATGGCGGCGCTCAAGGACAACATCAACGAGATGATCCGCAACCTGAAGGAGCAGACGCTCAAGAATACCGAGCAGGACTGGCTCAAGACCAACCTCGCCCGCTTCTCGCGCATGCTGCAGGGCGAGCGCGATCTCTCCACCGTCTCGAACCTGATCATGTCCGAGCTCGCGCCGCTGGTGAACGCACAGTACGGCGTCTTCTACGTCACCCGCCGCGACGGCGACGACACGGTGCTCGAGCTGGTCGCCAGCTATGGCGCGCAGAGCCGCGACGAGCTGAAGCCGCGCTTCATGCTGCGCGAGGGGCTGGTCGGGCAGTGCGCCGCCGACAAGCGCGGCATGCTGCTCAACCATGTTCCCGCCGACTTCCTGCGCATCGGCTCGGGCCTCGGCCATTCGTCGCCCGCCAACGTCATCATCCTGCCGGCGCTGTTCGAGGACGACGTCAAGGCGGTGATCGAGCTCGCCTCGTTCAGCGAGTTCAACGAAACGCACCAGTCGTTCCTCGACCAGCTGATGGAATCGGTCGGCATCGTGTTGAACACGATCGCCGCGACGATGCGCACCGAGGGCCTGCTGTCGCAGTCGCAGCTGCTCACCGCCGAGCTTCAGGCGCGCCAGACCGAGCTCACGCGCAAGCAGGAAGAGCTGCACGCGACCAACGAGGAGCTGCAGGAGAAGGCGCAGCTGCTCGAGAACGAGAAGAAGCAGGTCGAGAACAAGAATATCGAGATCGACATGGCGCGGCGCGCCATCGAGGAGAAGGCCGAACAGCTGGCGCTCACCTCGAAGTACAAGTCCGAATTCCTCGCGAACATGTCGCACGAGCTGCGCACGCCGCTCAATTCGCTGCTGATCCTGTCGAAGCTGCTCGCCGACAACCCGCAGGGCAACCTCAACGACAAGCAGGTCGACTTCGCGCGCACGATCAACTCGGCGGGTACCGACCTGCTGAGCCTGATCAACGACATCCTCGACCTCTCGAAGATCGAATCGGGCACGGTGTCGATCGAGGTCGGCGAGATGCCGCTGTCGAACCTGCGGCAGCATATGGAGCGTACCTTCCGCCAGATCGCCGCCGACAAGGGCCTCGCCTTCAACATCGAGTTCGACGACAAGCTGCCGATGTCGGTGCGGACCGACGAGAAGCGCCTCCAGCAGATCGTGCTCAACCTGCTGTCGAACGCCTTCAAGTTCACCTCGGACGGCAGTGTCACGCTCGGGCTCAAGGTCGCGCGCGACGGCTGGTCGACCAACCATCCGGTGCTCAAGGCGACCAAGCAGGCGATGGCGATCTCGGTCACCGACACCGGCATCGGCATCCCCGAGGACAAGCAGAAGCTGATCTTCGAGGCGTTCCAGCAGGCCGACGGCACGACGAGTCGCAAATATGGCGGCACCGGCCTCGGCCTCTCGATCAGCCGCGAGATCGCCCGCCTGCTCGGCGGCGAGCTGCAGGTGCAGTCGCAGCCGGGCGAAGGGTCGACCTTCACGCTCTACATCCCGCTCGAAGCGATGCCGGCGGTCGAAGGCGCGGCGCGCGGAACGCCGGCGCGCTACGTCAACAGCGGCGCCGACGTCGGCGCCGCGGTGCTCGCCGGCCCGGCCGAGATCACCGACGATCGCGAAGGCATCCGTCCGGGCGACCGCGTGGTGCTGATCGTCGAGGACGATGTCACCTTCGCGTCGATCCTGCTGGATCTCGCGCGCGAGGCGGGTCTCAAGGGAGTCGTTTCCACCGCGGGATCGGGCACGCTGGCGATGGCGCGCAAGCTGCAGCCCGACGCCATCACGCTCGACCTCGGCCTGTCGGACATCGACGGCTGGGTGCTGCTCGACCTGCTCAAGCATGACCCGCAGACGCGGCACCTGCCGATCCACGTCATCTCGGGCGCCGGCGAGCTGCAGTCGGTGGTCGACATGGGCGCCTTCGGCACGACGACCAAGCCGGCGGATCGCGATGCGCTCGCCGGGGTGTTCAAGAAGCTCGCCGCGCACGTCGGCCGCACAGGGCGGCGCGTGCTGGTGATCGACTCCGACGCGACGCAGCGGTCGGCGCTCGCCGCCGCGATCGGCGACAAGCAGACGCTCGTCGAGGTCGCCACCAGCGTCACCAAGGCCGCCGACGGCTTCGACCTCAAGTCGTTCGACGGCATCGTGCTGGCGATCGGCCACTCGGCCAAGGCCAATGCCAAGACGGCGGCGCTGCTCGAGGCGCAGGCCGGGATCCAGGCGGTGCCGATCGTCGCCTACGGCAACGATCCCCAGCTCGTCGACGAGGTGGCGCACCAGCTGGCCGCCTCGCGCACGGTGTGCATCGCGCACGACCCCGAGCAGCTGTCGCGGCAGCTGGAGGCGGCGCTGCGCCGGACCAAGGGACAACCCGTCGGCGTCGAATCGGCGATGCTGCGCGGCGCCGCCGAACTGGCCGGCGCCAAGGTGCTCATCGTCGACGACGACATTCGCAACATCTACTCGCTGACCAGCGTCCTGGAGAGCTTCGGCATCGAGGTGGTACATGCCGAGCGCGGCCGCGACGGCATCGCCATTCTGGACAAGACCCCCGACGTCGACGTCGCGCTGATCGACATCATGATGCCCGACATGGACGGCTATGAGACGATGCGCGAGATCAGGAGCCGGCCGGCGATGCGCGACCTGCCGCTGATCTCGGTCACCGCCAAGGCGATGAAGGGCGATCGCCAGAAGTGCCTCGACGCGGGGGCGAGCGACTATATCGCCAAGCCGGTCGATATCGAGCTCCTCCTGGCGCTGCTCCGCGTGTGGATCGGCCGGGCGCGCGACCGGTCCCACCGACAGGGCGAACCGGCGCTCGTCGCCACCGTGATCGATTGAGTGTGGTCACACCTCCGCTCAAGCTCGATCGCGTGATGAAGAGTCCCGCCGGCGCCAAGCTGCCCGATCCCGTCGAGCGGCGCGCGCGCGTGCTCATCGTCGACGACGACGACCGCAACCTGCTCGCGCTGACCACGGTGCTCGAGGGTGTCGCCGACGTCGTGACCGCGACCTCGGGCGAGGAGGCGCTGCGCCACCTGCTCAAGGATGATTTCGCGGTCATCCTGCTCGACGTCTACATGCCGGGGATCGACGGCTACGAGACCGCGCAGATCATCCGCCAGCGCGAACAGTCGAAGCGCATCCCGATCATCTTCGTCACCGCCGTCAACAAGGAAGACGACCATCTGCTGCGCGGCTATGCGATGGGCGCGGTCGACTATGTGTTCAAGCCGGTCGAACCGCTGGTGCTGAAGTCCAAGGTCTCGGTGTTCGTCGACCTGTTCGAGAAGACGCGCGAAATCCAGCGCAAGGCGGAGCGCGAGCAGCGGCTCCTCGACGAGAATTTGCGCGTCAACACCGAGAAGCTGCTGGCCGAGCAGGCCTTGCGACGCGCCGAGGAACAGCAGGCGGCGATCATCCGGTCGTTGCCGATCGCGCTCTATATCCGCGATGCCGCCGACCCGGCATCGGTCCCGCAGCTGGTCGGCGGCAATTTCGCCTCGCTGACCGGCATCGAGGGCGATCCGGCGCCCGAGGACTGGCTCGAGCGGGTCCACCCGGACGACCGCGAGCGCTGCATCGCCAGCCGCAGCGCCTACGCCGGCGGCAGCGTCGTCGCCGCCGAATATCGCTGGCGCTGCGCCGATGGCAGCTATCGTCACTTCCTCGATCAGTCGATCGTCGTCCTCGACGACGACGGCGATGCCAAGGAGATCGTAGGCACGCTGCTCGACATCAGCGAGCGCAAGCAGCTCGAAGGCCAGCTGCTGCAGGTGCAGAAGATGGACGCGATCGGCAAGCTCACCGGCGGCATCGCGCACGACTTCAACAATCTGCTCGCCGCCGTGCTCGGCGGCCTCGGGCTGATCGAGCGCCGCTGCGAGCTGCCCGACGAGGCGCGCCGTATCCTCACGATGACGCGGCACGCCGCCGATCAGGGTGCCGAGCTCGTTCGCCGCCTGCTCGCCTTTTCGCGCCGCCAGCAGCTGCAGCCGAGCGTCGTGCGGCTGCCCGGCCTGCCGGCGTCGATGAACGACCTGCTGTCGCACACGCTCGGCGGGCTGGTGCGCGTCGACTGGCGGATCGCGGAGCCGCTGTGGCCGGCCTATGTCGACCCGAGCCAGCTCGAGCTGGCGTTGATGAACCTCGTCATCAACGCCCGCGATGCGATGCCCGACGGCGGCGCCATCATGGTCTCGGCGAAGAATCGATCGATCGACTTCGGCGGCGAACTGGGTCTGGCGCGGGGCGACTATGTGGTCATCACCGTCTCGGACACCGGCGTAGGTATCCCGGCGAGCATCATCGATCGGGTGACCGAGCCGTTCTTCACGACCAAGGACGTCGGCAAGGGGACCGGCCTCGGCCTGTCGATGGTCTATGGCTTCGCGCAGCAATCCGGCGGCACGCTGCGCATCGAGAGCGTCGTGGGCCAGGGAAGCCGCATCGAGATCTGGCTGCCGCGCGCCGCCGGCGACGAGACCGCCGCGCCGCCGCGGGTCGAGACGCCGCGCGAAGCGCCGCGCCATTCGCGCGCGCTTCGGGTGCTGCTGATCGACGACAACCACGACGTCCGCGCGGTGACCGGCGAGATCCTCGCCGACGGCGGCCATGCGGTGACGAGCGCTGCGGGCGGCGCCGAGGCGCTGGCGATCCTCGAGCGCGATCCGGATGCCTTCGACGTCGTCGTAACCGACTATGCGATGCCGCTGGTGTCGGGGCTCGAGGTCATCCGGCTGGTGCGCAACCTGCGCCCGACGCTGCCGGCGCTGCTGGTGACGGGCTACGCCGATCTCGAGATCCTGTCGAACCGCCCCGACGACATCTTCGTGCTGGCGAAGCCGTTCGACCCGGAGTCGCTGCTGCGCGCGATCGACGACTGCCGCGGCTAGCCGGGGTAAAGGCCGGAGGCGCGATCATCTGCGCCTCCGGCCTTGTCGTCCGGGCCGACCTTTGGGTCGCGACAGGCCGACCCGAACGAACAGCGTCTCCGAGGGTCAGCTACGCTGCATCCGCCAGCCTAGATCACGGCGCGTGTCGAAAAATCACCCATTCGGGTCAGCCGCGTTTCATCTCCGCCTGGAGGTGGCGGCTCGCGAGCCAGAAGCAGAAGGCCGGAACGACTCCCAGGAACGCCGCGCCGTAGAGTACCCAGCGGACGCTGTCCTCGCCCGCCATCGGCCGCAGCGCATCGGACAGCAACCCGAAGAACAGCGGCCCGAGCCCGAGGCCGATCAAATTCTGCGCGAACACCATGATCGACGCCGCGACGGCGCGCGACCGCGCCGAGACGAGGCTCTGCGCGCAGGCGTAGACCGGTCCGTAATAGAGCGAGTTGGCAATGGTCGGCACGAACAGGATGGCCAGCGCCATCCGCCAGTCGTCGACCGAATAGGACCAGTAGAGCAGCGGTGCGGCGATGATCATGCTGAGGATCGGGCCGGTGAGATAGTGACGGGCGTCGCGCTTGCCGTAGCGATCGGCGAGGAAACCGCCGAGCCAGGTGCCGATCACCCCGGCGACGCCATAGCCGAGCCCGAGATAGAGGCCGACCTCGCCGGGCGTCAGTTCGTGCGTGCGCTGGAAGAAGATCGTCGTCCACACGCCCTTGCCGTAGCCCAGGAAGGCGACGAAGCCGCCGCCGATGGTGAGCGGCAGGAAGGCGCGCGAGCCGCGGATCTCGGCCAGCGCCTCCTTGAACGTCGCGCGGACCGGCGCGACCGCGGTGGCGGCGGCGGGGCGGAAGCGCCGCGGCTCCTTCATCGTGAACCACACCACCAGCGCCATCAGCAGCCCCGGCAGGCCGACGACGACGAAGGCGCTGCGCCAGCCGTAGGCGTCGGCGAGGAAGCCGCCGATCACCATGCCCAGCAGCCCGCCGATCGGGATGCCGAGGCCGTAGAAGGCGATCGACGAGGCGCGCTTCGCCGGCTCGACGGTGTCGGTGATGAGCGAATGCGCCGCCGGCGTGCAGCCTGCTTCGCCGACGCCCACGCCGATGCGCGCGAGCAGCAGCTGGACGAAATTGGCGGCGAGGCCGCAGAGCACGGTCATGCCCGACCACACCGCCAGCGACACCGAGATGATGCCGACGCGGTTGGACTGCGGCGCGTCGGCATAGCGCGCGATCGGAATGCCGAGCACGGCATAGAACAGCGCGAACGCCAGCCCGGTCATCAGCCCGACCTGAGTATCGGACAGCCCCAGATCATTCTTGATCGGCTCGGCCAGGATGTTGACGATCTGGCGATCGAGAAAGTTGAGGATGTAGACGACCAGCAATACCCACAGGGTGTAGCGGACGTAACGGCGGTCGAACGGCTGGGCCGGATCGGCTGTGCTACTCATGCCGCCATGCTAGGCGATCGCGCGCGGGCCGCCACCACTATTTCGAATCGACCAGACCCGGCGGAAGCCCGCGCCGGGCGGGCGCGAATATAGGTTGGTTCCTGCAACTCATCGCGGCATGAACTCGATTTACCTTCATTAATGGCGGTTGCGCTTGCGCGATACTGTGCGTCCGCCCTAGCCCGACGCACGGCAGAGGCGGCGCTCCGGGCGCCAGCTGCCAGCGTTGGGTCAATTCGGCGGGGTTTCAGTTGCATCGTTTCATCAAGATCGCGCTGCCGGCGCTCGCCGGGGCGGCTCTCTTCGCGACGTCGGCGTCGGCCAACGTCATCGATCTCGACCAGTCGGGCTGGCCGACGCGCGCGGAGGCGGCCGTCGCCGAGCAGCGCAAGGCGCTGCTGATGGAGGCGGCGCTGTCGGCACCGCTGATCGGGGTCCCGCCGATTCCGATGCCCGCGCCGGTCGAGGTGACCGATGCCGACCTGAAGCATGTTCCGAAGTCGCTCGTGGGCGCGATGCTCGCCGCCGCCAAGAAATATGATCTGAGCCCGCTGCTCATCGACGCCGTGGCGCGCCAGGAGTCGGGCTATCGCACCAATGCGGTATCGCGCGTCGGCGCGCTCGGCGTCATGCAGCTGATGCCGGCGACAGCGCGCATGCTCGGGGTGCGCAACCCGCTCGATCCGCATGCCAACATCGAGGGCGGCGCGCGCTATCTCCGGGGACTGCTCGATCGCTTCGATGGCAATCTCGCCTTCGCGCTGGCCGCCTATAATGCCGGCCCGGCGCGGGTCGAGCGGGCGCGGGGCATCCCGCGCATCGCCGAGACGCAGAATTATGTCACCAAGATCCTCGCCCGGCTGTCGAAGACCGCCGTCGCTCCCGCCGGCCTCATGCAGATCGCCACGTCGCAGGGCGAATAGAATGACGAACGGCCGGCCGGGGATCGCCCGGCCGGCCGCTTGCCGCGTCCCCCGACGGAGGGACGGTCCGTCCTAGTTGGTCGACGGCGTGGTGGTGGTCGCGGTCGACGCCGCCGCGCTCGCCGACGGCGGCATCAGCACCGTGTCGATCACGTGGATGGCGCCGTTGCTGGCGGTCACGTCGGCGCGCGTGACGGCCGCGCCGTTGACCGTCACCGTCGCGCCGGTGCCATCGACCGTCAGCTTGGCCGGCGTGGCGCTCGGCACATCGCCCTTGGTGCCCTTGAAGGCGCTCGACGGCGCCGCACCCGGGATGATGTGGTACATCAGCACCTGCTGCAGCGTCGTCGCATTCTCCGGCTTTTCGAGATCGGCGAGCTGCGCGGCCGACAGCTTGGCGAACGCGGCATTCGACGGCGCCAGCACCGTCAACGGACCCTGGCCCGCCAGCGTGTCGGCGAGATTGGCAGCGGTCGCCAGCTTGACGAAGGTCGACAGCTCGGGATCCGCCGTGGCGACCGCGATGAGCGTGCCCGCAGCAGCGGCGGACGCCGGGGCCGCCGCTGTCGCGGTGGTCGCTGCAGACGCTGCAGCCTCGGCCGTCTGCGCGACGGCCGGAAATGAAAGCGACATCGCAAAAGCGGCGCAAACAGCGCCGATCGGCTTCAACATGTGAATCTCCTCGTAAAGCCCCGAAAGACCAACCGAAGGCACCACAGGCGCGTTCCATGCTCAAGGTCGGCTCGTCCCGCGAGCAGCGCGACCCATCGCGCTTATGCTGTCATCGAACCGCAACAGGCGACCGGCACGGTCGTCGACGATGAAGGCGATCGCGATCTACAGCGGCAAGGGCGGCGTGGGAAAAAGCACGATCGCGGTGCATCTGGCGCACATGGCGGCGACGCGCTCGGCGCGGCGCACGCTGCTCTGGGATCTCGACGCGCAGGCCGCGTCGACCTTCGCGCTGCGGCTGGCGCCCCGGCCGGGGCCCGGCGCGCGCGGCATCTTCGCCAGAGAGGCCGAGCTTGCCGCGCAGGCGCTCGGGACCGAGCTACCCAATCTCGACGTGGTGCCGGCCGACGCATCGCTGCGGCGGCTCGATGCGCAGCTCGCCGAACAGGACAAGCGAAACCGGCTCCGGAAGCTGCTGCGCGGTCTCGACGACCGCTACGACCGCGTCATTCTCGACTGTCCGCCGAGCCAGGCCGATCTGTCCGAGCAGATCTTTCGTGCCGTCGACCTGCTGGTGGTGCCGCTGCTGCCGTCGCCGCTGTCGTTGCGGGTCTATGCGATGATGGTCGATCAGGTCGCGGCCCGGCACGGCGGCAAGCTGCCGATGCTGCCGCTATTCTCGATGGTCGACCGACGCAAGAATCTGCACCGCGAGATGGTGGCGGCGCATCCCGACTGGCCGACCCTTCCCTATGCGAGCGAGATCGAGCGCATGGCGGTACATGGCGAGCCGGTGACGGCAAGCGCGCCCGGCAGCGCGGCTGCGAGGGCCTTCAGCGAGCTGTGGACGCGCGTCGAGCGCGCGCTTCGGCGCTGAGCGGCCGAGCCGCGATCCGGCGGATCCGCGACGGCAGCCCGCCCGCGCGCGACCTAGCGAAGCGCCGCGACGCCCGTCGGCTGCGCCAGCGCCCGTTGCGCCAGCTGGTGCGCCGACGCCGGCTCACCATTCGCCAGTTCGACGACCATGTCGCGCTCGGCCAGCACGACTTCGTAGAGCTTCTTGGCCTCGAGTTCGCGACCGGTCTTGCGATAGACGTGCGCCAGGTTGAGCAGGCGGGCCGGGTCGGTCTCCGCCGCGCTCGACGCCGCCAGTCGCTGCTCGGCCCGCTTCCAATCCGAATCCATGATCGCGGCAAAGCCGAGCGCGCCGGGCGCGTAGCCCGCTTCCGGCAGCGCCGCAGTCGACGTCGATCCCGCTGCACATGCCGAAAGCGCCAGCAGGGCGAACGGAGCAAAAGTGACGATGCGCATGTGCAAAACCCTCTTATATCGTCGGGGAATGTTACGTCTGTATGACATGCGCGTAAAGTGGGTAAGAACCTAGCGAATACAGCTGGTTAACCACAGATTCTATTATGACGTTTTTGTTACAGTCGACGCGGGTCGCGGCGCGGCGGCGGCGCCCGAGTCGCCGCCGCGCCCGCCGCCCGGCGTGTCACAAAAGTGGAACCTCGCTGTCACATCTTCGCAAGCGCGGCCGGCTAACCCGCGCCTAGGCATGCCGTGCCGCGAAGGAGCCGATGATGCGCCCCAAGGTCCTGCTGGTCGAAGACGACGCCAACCTCGTCGAGCTGGTCACCTACAATCTCGAGGCCGCCGGCTTCGACGTGGTTACCACGCCCGACGGCGAGGAAGCGCTGGTGCTGGCCGGCGAGGACGAGCCGGCGGTCGTCATCCTCGACTGGATGATCGAGAATCTCTCGGGGATCGAGGTGTGCCGCCGGCTGCGCCGCGCGCCCGCCACCGCCAACCTGCCGATCCTGATGCTGACGGCGCGTGCCGAGGAGGTCGACCGCATCCGCGGGCTCGAGACCGGCGCCGACGACTATCTCACCAAGCCGTTCAGCCCGCGCGAGCTGGTGGCGCGCGTGCGCGCGGTGCTGCGCCGCCTGCGTCCGGCGCTGTCGGGCGGCACGCTCGACTATGCCGGCATCAGCATGGATACCGCCGCGCACAAGGTCACGCGCGGGGGCCTGGCCATCCCGCTCGGCCCCACCGAATTCCGGCTGCTGCGCCACTTCCTCGAACATCCCGGCCGCGTGTTCTCGCGCGAGCAGCTGCTCGATGCGGTGTGGGGCCGCGACGTCTATGTCGAGCAGCGCACCGTCGACGTCCACATCCGGCGTCTGCGCAAGGCGATCAACGTCAACGACACGCTTCCCGACGTGGTCCGGACGGTCCGCTCCGCCGGCTATGCGCTCGACGGCGACGCGCACGATATCGCCGCCTAGGAAAAATCCGCTATAGCGCTGCCATGGCTTTCGAAGGCGCGCAGCGCGTCCCCAACAAGAAGCTCGACCTGCTGATCAAGCGCGGCTTCCTGACGCCCGCCGAATGTGCCGCCATCATCGAGCGGATCGATGCCAAGCGCCGCCCGTCCGATCTCGTCGACCATGACGGCGACCCGCTGTTCCGGACCAGCGAGACCTGCGACCTGCCCCCCGACGATCCGCTGATCGCCGCGCTCGACCAGCGCATCGCCGCCTATGCCGGGCTCGATCCGACGCATGGCGAGTCGATGCAGGGCCAGCGCTATGCCGTCGGGCAGGAGTTCAAGGCGCACACCGACTATTTCGAGCCCGATGGCCCCGGCTTCCAGGAACATTGTGCGGTATCGGGGCAGCGCACCTGGACGGTGATGATCTACCTCAACGAACCGGGCGACGGCGGCGCGACGCGGTTCAAGCACATCGACAAGATCATCAAGCCCGAGACCGGCAAGCTGCTGGCATGGAACAATCTCGACGCCTGGGGCCGGCCCAACGGCTTCACGCTGCACCACGGCATGAAGGTACGCAGCGGCACCAAGTACATCATCACCAAATGGTATCGCGAGCGCCGCTGGGGCTGACGAAAAGAGGGCCGCATCTCCCGGGAGATGCGGCCCCTTCGGCTTCGGGGGGAAGCGTTCAGAATTTGATGCCGGCGCTCAGCGCGAAGGTGCGGCCGAGATCATAGGTGTTGATGTTGACGTCACCGGTGTCGAACTCCTGGACCTCCTGGTAGTTCTCGCCGGTCAGGTTGCGCGCCTCGAACTTCAGCTCGACCTCCTTGCCGGCCAGCTGCACGCCCTGGCGAAGCACGAAGTCGAGGCGGACGCCCGGCTTCTCGATCAGGTCGGGCAGGCGGACGCCCGACGATACCGGGCCGCGGTTGGTGACGCGCTCGGTGGCGAAGGTCACCAGCAGCAGCGCCTGCGACAGCCGTTCGGTGTCCTCGATGCCGAGCTGGAGGTTGAGGATATGGTCCGACTGGCCGGCCAGCGGTGCCCCGTCCTCGAACAGCAGATTCGCCGGCAGCGGCGTCGCGGTCAGCGTCGAACCGACGATCGGGCTGACCACCAGCTCGTCGCCGATCTTCAGCTCGGACTTCGAGTAGGTGTAGTTGGCGATGAGCAGCAGGCGGCGCGTGTCGAAGAACGACCCGCCGAGCCCGTCGAGCGGGAAATATTTCTGCAGCTCGAGCTCCGCACCGTAGAGCGTCGCCTCGGGCGCGTTCGAGAAGCCGGTCTGCAGCGACGAGGGCGGCTGGAAGAAGGCCACCGCCTCGATCGGATTGTCGATCCGCTTGTAGAAGGCGGCGACCGTCAGCCGCTCGTCGCGGCCGAGGAAATTCTCGTAGCGCGCCTCGGCGTTATAGAGCTCGCTGTCCTCAAGGAACGGGTTGCCGATGAATTCGCGGTCCGAGGTGAAGTCCTGATAGAGCTGCGGCGCCAGCTCGCGGAACTGCGGGCGCGCGATCGTCTTGGAGCCGTGCAGCCGGAGCTGCTGATCCTCGGCGAAGTTCCAGGTCACCGTCAGCGCCGGCAGCCAATAGTCGTTGGCCAGCGTGCGCGAGAAGGTGCCGGCGGTGACGAACTGCTCGGCGTCCTCGTAGCGAACGCCGCCCGAGACGCGCAGACCGTCGGCCAGCTCGGCTTCCGCCATCGCATAGCCGGCCTTGACCTCGAGGCCGGCGTCGTAGCTCGCCGCCGCCTGCGAGGCCGACTGGTTGTCGAGCGTAATGCCGTAGGTCTGGATGGTGAAGTCCGACAGCAGATAGTCGGGGCGCAGCTGCGCGACGGTGTCGTTGACGTTGCCGCCGCCGGGGCCGCGATAGCGGAAGAAATAGCGGCTTGAGGTGCGGTCGGTATCGCTCCAGGCGCCGCCGACGGTGACGCTCAGCGGTCGCCCGGTCGCAAATTTGTAGGTCAGGTCGGCGCCGCCGGCGTAGATTCGCTCGTCGAGCTCGCTGAACGCGATGGTCGCGCTCTCGTTGTCGCTGCCGGTCAGCCGGTTCTGATAGTCGCCGATCGCGCTGTTGTAGACGTAGCCGAAATAGCGCTCGTAGGGCGAGTCGCGGTTGGTCTTGGCGTAGGTGCCGCGCAGGTCGAGGCTGACGTTGTCGAACTTCAGTTCGGCGACGCCCTGAAGATCGTAGAGCTGCCGCTCGAAGAACGAGGTGTTCTGCTGGAGCTGCGGATTCGGCTCGCCCGCCGCGGGCGGTTGGAACGCGACGGTGTCGTAGCCCGACGACAGCCGGCCCTGCTTCACCGTGTCGTGGATGTAGACGTTGGTGAGGCGGAAGGTGTGATCGTCGACGTTCAGGCCGAGGCCGAGGAGGCCGTTCACCAGCACCCGGTTGTCGGTGAGCACGGTCTGGAAATTCTGCTCGATCGCGCCGGTGGTGTCGGTCGTCGACTGCTGCAGCGCATCGCGCGTCTGCCAGCTGTTGTTGTAGCCGGCGCCGGCGACGAGGCCGATGGTATAGTCGCCCTTGTCCCAGCTGGTGCCGCCGCTGATGTCGGTGGAGAAGTTCGCCGGGATATTGTCGTTGCGCTGAAGCAGCGTCGTCGAGGCGTTCGACAGCCCGGTGATCACCGACACGTCGTTGACGTCGGTGCCGTTGACGCCCGCGGTGCGGAGCGCCGCCGGCAGCTTGCGCGTGCCGTCGTCATAGCCGAGCCAGTCGCGGTCGCCGCCATAATAGGTATAGCCCAGCTGACCGGTCGTCTCGGTATCGGCGCTGGCGCCGAAGCCGACGCTGAAGAAGGGATCGCGCGGCGTCGCCACGGTGGTGAGGTTGATGACGCCGCCACCGAACTCGCCCGGATAATTGGGCGAATAGCTCTTCTGGACGAGCGCCGAGGCGACGATCGAGGTCGGGAAGATGTCGAGCGGCACGACGCGGCGCAGCGGCTCGGGGCTCGGCAGCGGCGAACCGTTGAGCAACGACAGCGAATAGCGATCGCCGAGGCCGCGGACATAGACGAAGCCGCCGCTCACCACGCTGAGGCCCGGAACGCGGCTGAGCGCGCCGGCGATGTCGCCCTCGCCGGTGCGCGCGATGTCCTCGGGCGACAGCACCGAGATGACCGCGGGCGTGGCGCGGATGCTGTTCGGGATGAAGCGGCCGCGCACGACGATTTCCTCGGCGTCCGCACCGCCGGTCGTCGAGATGTCGACATCCTCTTCGGCGGGCTGGTCAGCGGCAGGCTGCGCCACGACGCTGTCGCTCGCCTCGGGCCCGGGGGTCGACGCCCCGGCCGGCGGTGCGTCGGTCGCCGGCGTGGTGGTGTCGGTCTGCGGCGCCGTGGCGGTCGGTGCGGTTTCCGGCGCCGACTGCGCGGGCGCACCGGCGGTGGACTGCGTCCAGGCCGGGCTTGCAAGCATCGTGGTGACGAGGAGGGCGCTCCCGAGGGCAAGCGGCTTCTTCATGGCGGTGTCCAGTGTCTTTAGGGTCAACCGAATGGCGGGGCGGCCTCGCTTGACGCGCGCCACCCCGCCCTCCTCGCGATCGATCAGTTCGGAAGCGACGTGCAGGCCGCGTTGCTGCCGAAGTTCGCGGTGCCCGAGTCGCAGGTCCAGAAGCGGTACCAGACGTCGTTGGCGTCGCGGACGGCGCCGATGTAGTTGGTCGACACTAGGAAGCCGCTGCCGGCGAAGTTCATCGTCGAGGCGTTGAACGGCGTCACCGCCGCCGCCGGGCCCGCGGTGATGAAGGTCCCGGTCAGGCCCGCCGCCGTGCCGTCGAGGACGTTGCCCGAGCTCGGCGCGGCGGTCAGGATCGTCTGGATCTGCGCCGCGGTGATGTTGGCGTCGTCGATGACCGCTGCGGTGCTGCCGGCCCCCGCGCCCGCCGCCAGCGTGCAGGCGAAGTAGTTGGCGTTGAACACCGGCGGGCCGTTGTCCTGCAGCGTGGCATCGGCGGCGCGGACGGTCGAGGGCGCGTCGATGTTGAGGCACGAGTTGGCGCTGTGGACGACGACGCCGTTGGCGAGGCGGGCGTCGGTACCGCCGCGCAGGTGGATCGCCGCCGAGTTGGCGACCGAGGTCGAGCTGAGGCGCTGGACCAGCGTGTAGTTGGCGATGCGGAAGTCGTTGCGCGGCAGCGCGTCGTCGCTGCCGTTCGAGTCGATCTCGAAGCCGCGCGGGTCGCTCGAACCGTTGCCGGCGCGCTGGATGGCGAGAACGAACTGGAACGCGCCCTGGTGGCCGACGTCGGTGTCGAGCGCGTCGTCGTCGGTGCCGGTCATGACGAGGTTGCGCATGTTGACGCGCCCGCCGAACACTTCGATGCCGTCGTCGGCGCTGTTGTGGACGTGGATGTGGCTGATCGTCGTTCCCGAGCCGACGCCGGCGGCGGTGAGGCCCTGCAGCTCGTTGTTCGGGGTGATCGCGACGCCCGAATAGCGGATCTGCACATATTGCATGCGGCCGCTGCTGTCGTTCGCGACGGCACCGCCGTAGAGCGCGTTGCCGGTGCCTTCGACCGTGTTCTCGCAGCCCGCGCTGCCGCCGGCGACGGTGGCGTTGCAGTTCGAGATCGGCGCACGGCCGGCGAGGATGATGCCGCCCCACAGGCCCTGGCTGGTGTCGGTCACGCCGCCGGCGGTCAGGTTCTCGCGCGCGGTGAAGATGATCGGCCGCGCCTCGGTGCCGACCGCCTGGATCTGCGAGCCGCGGTTGACAACGAGATAGTCATTGTCGGCGTCGCCGCCGTTGCCGAAGATCAGCGCGCCCGGCTCGATCGTCAGGATCGCGGTACGGCCGGTGGCGTTCGGGGTCGCGGCGCCGCCGGCGTCGATGCCGACATCGACGCGGCCGTTGATCTGATAGGCGGTGCCCGCGCGCGCCGGGATCGTCAGGTCGGCGGTGATCGACGCCGGGATGCGGCAGATGCGGTAGTTGCCGATGGTGCTGGCGTCGGCGAAGCCGGTGGCGCAGCCGGTCGCGGGCGTGCCCGGCGTGGGGGTGGGCGTCGGAGTCGGCGACGGGCTCGGCGACGGCGCCGGGGTCGACGGGACGAGCGTGCCTTCGCCCGGCGAGGCGACGTCGTCGGCGCCGCAAGCCACCAGCGCAAGCGCCGAACCGATCATCAGAATATTCCGGAAGTGCCGCATCACATGCCCCTTTTGAGGTTTTTCCCTGACCCGTCGCGGGGGGTGCCGAGTCGCCGGCCGCGCCCCCGCGCCGTTCGGGCAGAGGCTTTAGGGGCGTTCCATGATGCTCTTGTTACAGCCGTCACATTTGGACGGCGGCGATGGTTCACGTTTCGCTAACCATTTGGAAAGGATGTCAGCCTAGCGTGACACCATCGCGGTGCCCGCCGCGCGGGCCGATCTTTGGGGGATCGTTTTGGGAGCGGCGACTTTGGCGCAGGGACGATGGATTCGCGCGGCGGTCGGGTTGCTCCTGCTGCTGCTCGGCGCGCCGGCGTTCGCCGGCGAGCTGGTCCCGAGCCGCTGCTTCACCGTTACTGCCGCGCCGTCTGCGGATCCGGCCGGCTGCACCGCCACGCCGACGGGCTATCACGATCGCTGGCTGTGGCTGCACGCCGACGCGCCCGAGGGCCGCGACTGGCGGGCCACCGTTCGCCAGTCGCGCTTTGATGCGCTGGTGGTGGTGTTTCGCTACACCGACGGCGTCGAGGCGCGCCAGCAGGTGGTTGCCGGCGATGCCGGGCCGCACTGGCAGATCGGCGGCAAGCTCGCCTTCGATCCGCCGCTGCGCCACGCCGCGCTGACCAACGTCAGCTTCGGCTTCCGCAACCTCGCGTCGCACGAGCTGCTGCGCATCCGGCTGATGTCGACACGCACCGCCGACCATGCCGAGTCGGTCGCGACGCTGGTCGCCGGCGCCGCGATGTCGCTGCTGGGCTTCGCGGCCATCTACAATGTCGGTGTCGGCGCGGGTGCGCGGCGCCGCGCGGTCCTGTGGCACGCCGCCTGGGCGACCTGCGTCCTCGGCTGGGGGCTGTTGTGGACGCAAGTCATGCTTTTCTTCGCCCCCGGGCTCGCCGGGCCGGGAGCGGTGCAGGGCAGCATCTTCCTCGCCAGCTGCGCGATCGGCTGCGCCGGCCAGTTCTTCGTCAGCTCGCTCGAGCGCGATGTGCTGCCGCGCTGGCTCTCGGCGCTGCTCTCGACGATCGCGCTCGTCGTCACCGCGCTCGGCGCCTTCGCGGCGGTGGGCCCGCGCGAGCTGATGGGGCTCGCCGAAGACCTGCTCGGCATCGCGGTGCTCGCCTCGGCGCTCGCGCTGGTCGGCGCGATCGTCGTCGCGATGCGCCGCGGCAGCCGCATGGCGCGCGATTTCGCGATGTCCTGGGCGATCCCGATCATGGCGGTGGTGTGGACCTTCGCCAGCGACCGCGGGCTGACGTCCGACGACGACAGCGGCCAGCTGATGGTGCTGGCGGTCTGCGCGCTGCAGACCGTCGGCCTGTCGCTGATCGTCAGCCACCGTCTCGCCTCGGTCCGGCGCGAGCGCCGCGAGGCGCGCGAGCGCGAAGCCGCGCTGCGCACGCTCGCCGACACCGATCCGCTGACCGGCCTGCTCAACCGCCGCGGCTTCGTGGCGCGCGTCGAGGCCGCGATCGCGGCGCAGCGCCAGGTCGGCCTGATCCTGCTCGATCTCGATCATTTCAAGGCGATCAACGATCGCTTCGGCCATGATGCGGGCGACCGCGTGCTCTCCGCCGTGGCCGGTGCGCTCAGCGCGCATGCGGGGCAGGCCAGCGTCGGCCGCCTGGGCGGCGAGGAATTCGGGGTCGCGGTGGTCGGCCTGCCCATGGCGGGGCTGGCGCGCCTCGCCGACCGCCTGCGACGCGCGATCGCCGCGATCGCGATGGCCGATGTCTCGGCCGAGGTCACCGCCAGCTTCGGAGTCGCGTCGGGTGCCGATACGTTCGAGAGCCTCTACCGCCTCGCCGATCAGACGCTCTATCGCGCGAAGTCGCAGGGTCGCGACCGGGTCGCCGTCGCCGAGCCCGCGGACCCGGTCCTCGCGCTGGTCAGCTAGAAGCTCCCCTCGGTCGTCATCGTCAGTCCGTCGGTGGTGGCGACGAAGCCGTTGCCGGTCAGCGCCGCCGCGACCGCCGGATCATCGGCCGTCACCACGAGCGTGAGGCTGTAGCGGCCGTCGCCGAACAGCCGAAGGTCGACGCGCTCGCGCCCTGACCCGGAGAGCAGCGACGCCAGCACCGCCTCGCCGTCGCAGCGCAGCGTGCCGCCGAGCTGGCCGAGCGTCGCCGTCCCCGGCACCGTCGTCCGGGGCTCGAGCCGAACCATCCCCGCCGCCGTCGCGCAGACACCGTCGCGAAAGCGGATGTCGGCGGCGTCGAACTCGATCGCGCTCACCGGCAGCGACGCCGCCAGCGCCTCGGGACCCAGCCGGCCGCTCAGCCCGGTGACGCCGACGTCGCTGCCCGCCTGGACGAGCGTCGCGCGCCACGCCGGACTCGCGAGCGTCATCCGCGCCTCGCCGACCAGCAGCGCCAGCGGCGACAGCCCGGCGTCGAGATCGCCGAGCGCGATCCCGCGGAACCGCGCCTCGGTCAGTTCTCCCGACCACAGGTTGCCGGTCACCGATCGCGCCCCGAGCCCGCGCTCGTCGAAGCCGAGCTCGTCGAGCGCGACGCGGAGCGGCGTGCTCATGACCAGCATCGCCAGAAAGGCGACGGCGAGGACCAGCCAGCGGCCGAGTGGCAGGCGGATGCGCATCAGCGGCTCGGTCGCCGGATCGTCGCCTGGACGGCAACGCTGGTGTCGGCATTGCGGAAGGCGGCGACCTGCTGGACGACGAGGCCATGGCGGACCTCGAGCCGCTGTGCCCAGCCGAAGAAGGCGGCGGGGCGAACCGCGGCGATGTTGAGCTTCACCTGCTGCGGCCCCTCGGCATCGAGGCGTTCGAGCGTCAGGCCGGCCTCGGCGGCGCTGCGCGTCACGAACGGCGCCAGCGTTTCGTCGAGCGGCAGCGCCGGGCGCTTCGCGGCCGCCTGCGACTGGGCCCGAAGCTCGTCGAGGTCGGCAAGCGCCACCACCGCCCGGGCATGGCGTTCGCGGGCGTCGGCCTTGGCGAGCGAGATCGGCCGGATGATGCCGAGCCATCCCACGACGATCGCCAGCAGCACCGCCATCGCCGCGAGCAGCCGCTGCTCGCGCTCGCTGCGTTCGCGCCACCAGCTCTTCAGCATCGCCGTCATCGCCGCCTCACCGTCAGGTCGACGACCGCCCGTTCCGCCTCGCTGCGGATCGCCCCGGCGCTGGCTTCATAGCCGCTCGCGGCGAGCCGTTCCTGCAGCAGCGCCACGTCGCCGCCCTGCGCGCTCGCGACCGCCGCGACCAGCCCGCCGGTCGTATCGTAGCGAAGGCTGGTGAGCTGCGCGCCGGGCACCTCGCGCAGCGCGGCGAACAGCGCCGCCGCCGCCGGCGAAAAGCCGCCCGCGCCACCGCTTTCGGCCAGCCGGGCGCGCACCTGCGCGACGGGATCGTAGATTTCGGTCCCCCGCGGCAGCAGCGCCTGCGCCTCGCCCGCGACCTTGTGCTCGGCCATGTCGGCCGCGAAGCTGTAGCGCAGCAGCTGCACGACGTTGACGAGGAACAGCGCCAGCAGGATCAGCGCGGCGAGCAGCGCCATCCGGCGCAGGCGGCGCGTGTCGAGCTGCCACGGCTTGACCTTGGCGAACGGCCCCTGCCGCAGATCGACCGGCATCGCCGCGAGCGCGGCGGGCAGCCCGGCCTCGAACGCGTCGGCCTCGATCCTCACCGGCGTCGCCTCGCCGATCAGCAGCGCGGCGAGGTCGGGTTCGCAGGCGAAGCCGAGGCGGCGGCCGCGCACCAGCACGACGTCGCCCGCCTCGGCGACGCCGATGCCGTCTTCGGGGATCGGCACCAGCAGCGGCGCCGGCACGACGTGATCGGGATCGAGCCCCGCCTCGCGGCAGCGGGCCAGCCAGGCCGCCATCGCCACGGCGTCGACGACCGCCACCGGGAAATAGCCATCGGCATCGCGCGGCCCCACCGCGACATGCGTGGCCCCGCTCGGCGCGGCGGACACCTCGGCGGCGGCGATGCGGCCGGCGGCGGCGGCCTGCGCCGGGGCGAGCTCGGGCATCTCGAGCCAGTGCAGCGTCACCGCCTCGCCGGGCGCCACCGCGATGACGCTGTCCGCCGGCTCGACGGCGGGCACACCGGCGCCGCGCGCGACGACGTGGTTGGCGTCGAGGCGCAGCCAGGCGAAATCCTCGCCGCGCAGGAAGACCAGCAGCTGCGTCATTCGTCGGCCGTCCAGCGCCGCGCCACGACGCGCGCCGGCGCGCGCGCGGCGTCGATCAGCGCGGTTTCGTGGAGTTCGACGTCGCCGACCTGGAGTTTCAGGTCGAGCGCGAACCAGCGCGTGCGTACCTGCACCTGCTCGAGCACGTCGGCGAGCGGCACCAGTCCCTCGAGCGCCGGCAGCCGCCAGAAATCATAGGCCCCCGTCCAGCCGCCGGCGGGGCGTTGCGCAAGCAGCCCCTGCGCGCGATCGAGGCGAAGCTCGTTCGGCATCAGCATCGCGACGAGCGGCGCCTGCTCGGGCGATAGCGTGTTGACGTTGATCGGCGACAGGGCGGTCGTCGGCAGCGCGCAGACCCAGGGGCGCAGCTTCTCGTACAGCTCGGGGGTGACGCCGGCGACGGCGCGAAGCTCGCTGACCTCGGCGAGCAGGGTGTTGCCGGTGCGATAGGGAGTCGCGCCGCGATCATAGCCCTCGTCCTCGATCCCGCCCGGCACCGGGACGCCGTCGCTGTCGATCCAGTCGACGACCGCCGCGGCGACGCGGCGGGCGTCGCCCTCGATCACGCCGAGGCTGCCGAGCAGCGCGACGAACTGCTGGACGCCGCGCGGGCGGATGACGCGCGGCGACGGCGGCTCGTTCATCACCACGCTGTTCAGGTTGAAGCAGTTGCCGCCGTCGCGCACCATCACCCGCGCGCTGCCCACCGGCAGCGGCAGCACCGTCGTGCGGCCGTTCCAGTCGCCGGCGAGCGTGGTGCGGCCCGGATCGCGCGCGATCAGGTCGTCGATCCGCGTCGTCGCCAGCAGCTCGCCGGCCATCGCGAAATTGCGTGCCTGTTCGAGCGCCGCCGCGTTGGCCTCGAGGTTGGTGGCCAGCCGCAGCCGGTCGAAGGACGCAGCGGCGATGCCGCCCATCACCGCGACGAGCAGCAGCACCGACAGCAGCGCCGCCCCCTGTTCGCCCGGCTTGATCATAGGCCCGTTCCCACCAGGAACAGCTGGCGCAGTTCGGGCGCGCCGTCGAGCGCCATGATCGCCTCGATCGCCTGCGGCATCATTTCCGGCCGGGCGCTGTCCCACGCGTCGCGCCACTCGCCGCCGATGCGATAGCGCAGCCGCAGCGACCGCACGCCGTCGAGGAGGACGGCGGTGGTGCCGGTGCGCGACCCGTCGACATGCGGATAGGAGATGCGTTCGAGCCGCCCGTCGGTCAGCCGATATTCGACGCGCTGCAGCGAGGCGCGCGGCGCCTTGTCCTCGTTGGCCCAGCCGCGGCGCACGAAGGCGAGCAGCAGATCGTCCTCGCTGCCACGGAACGCCGCCGACATGCTGCCGTCCTGCCGGCGGTAGAGCCGCGGCGTCGCCTGCGCGAGATCGGCGGTGAGCAGTGCGCGGGTGCGCAGCGCCGCCGACAGCGCATCGGTCCGCTGCGCCGCCGCCGCGCGCGTGTCGACGCCGAACGCCAGCAGCGCGACGCCGCTCGCCGACAGCAGCCCGAAGATGAGCAAGGCCACCATCAGCTCGACCAGCGTGAAGCCGCCTTCCGGGCGGGTCCGCCTCATGTCGCGCGCCGAACCACGGTCAGCGCGGCGGCGACGCGCCCGTCGGGCGCGGCGACGGCGATGTCGATGCGCTGGAGCCGCACGTCGGCGGTGCGCCTGACCTCGCGCGTCCAGCGCCAGTCGCGGCCGCCGTTGCGCTCGGTGCCGCTCTCGCGCCCGAACGCCGGCGGCGCCGCGGCGGTCAGCGCCTCGACGGCGACGTTGCGCGCCACGATGCCGCCCATCGCATGCTCGTCGATCTGCGCCATCGTGCCGAACGCGGCACCCTGCAGCCGCAGCAGCGCCAGCGCCGCCAGGCTGAAGATCGCCAGCGCCACCAGCACCTCGACGAGCGTGAAGCCGTCATCGCGCATCGATGCGCACCTTGCCCGCCGCCTCGACGGTGACGCGCCAGGCCTGCCCGTCGCGCTGCAGCTGGAGGACGGCGGGCGTGGCGAGGCCGGTGACGTCGAAGACGATCCGGCTGGGCGTGTCCGGCCCGGCGATGAAGGTCATGCCCGTCGGCCAGCGCCGCGGCGCAAACGCACCGCCGCCCGCCGGCAGCCAGGCGCCGCCGCGCCGCTGCTCGAAGCCATAGCCGGCCGAATCGACGCGCACCGCCATGTCGCGGCCGCCGACGATCGCCGCGTCGCGCGCCGCGCCCAGCCGCGCGCCCAGCCGCTCGCTCTCCTCGCGGAGCACGCTGCTGCCGTCGGGGATCGCCATCACGACCGCCGTGCTCGCCAGCCCGAGGATGACGAGGGTCACCATCAGCTCGACGAGCGTGAAGCCCGCCTCAGCCCCAGTTGCCGATGTCGGCGTTCTCGCCATCCCCGCCTTCCTGCCCGTCGGCGCCGAAGGAAAACACGTCGAACGGTCCCTGCCGCCCGGGCACGCGATACTGGTAGGGCCGGCCCCACGGATCGTTGGGCAGGCGGCGCAGATAGCCGCCGTTGGGGTAGCGGCCGGTCTGCGCGACCGATGCCGGCGCGGTCATCAGCGCCTGCAGACCTTCCTCGGTCTTGGGATAGGTGAAATGATCGAGCCGGTAGCGATCGAGGCTCTGCTCGATCAGCGCGATGTCCGCCTTGGTCTTCTCGGTCATCGCGCGGTCCTGGCTCGGCAGGACGTTGACGATGACGACGGTGGCGAGCAGCCCGATGATGACGATCACCACCATCAGCTCGACGAGCGTGAAGCCCGCTTCGTGGCGCCGCGCTTCTTCGCGATTGTCGGACATAGCCCTCCTCATGTAGCCGCCAGCGTGTCGAGCTGCAGGATCGGCAGCAGGATCGACAGCACGATCGTCGCCACGACGCCGCCCATCAGGATGATGATCCCCGGCTCGAGCAGCGACAGCGCGGTCGCGGTGAAACTGTCGAATTCGCGTTCGAGATAGTCGGCGGCGCGTTCGAGCATCAGATCGAGCCGGCCGCTGCTCTCGCCGCCCGCCGCCATGTAGACGAGCAGCGGCGGGAACACCGCGCTGCGGCGCAGCGCCGCCGACAGGCTGCCGCCCTCGCGGATCGCGTCGACGATCTCCTCGGAGGCGAGCCGCAGCGCGCGGTTGTTGACGGTGCGCGCGGTCAAGGCGACGCCTTCGATCAGCGGCAGCTTCGACGCCACCATCGTCGACAGCGTGCGCGCCATGCGCGCGGCGTGAAGGTCGCGCAGCAGCCGGCCGATCAGCGGCAGCCGCAGCAGCCCGCGATCGAAGCGCAGCCGGAACTCCTCGTTCTTGAGCGTCTGCCACAGCAGCAGCCCGCCGCCGACGATCAGCCCGAGCAGCAGCCACCAATAGCCGGCGAGGAAGTCCGACAGGCCGATGACGATCCGGGTGAGCAGCGGCAGCTGCTGGCCCATGTCCTCGAACTGCTCGACGACCTTGGGCACGACGAAGATCATCAGCGCGATGACGACGACGGTGGCGACCACCGCGAGCGACAGCGGATAGGCGACCGCGGCGAGCACCTTGCCGCGCACCACCGCCTGCCGTTCCTGCAGATCGGCGAGGCGTTCGAGGATGTCGGGCAGCGAGCCCGAACTCTCGCCCGCCGACACCATGGCACGGTAGAGCGGCGGGAAGCTCGACGCCTCGATCGCCATCGCCTCGGACAGGCGGCGCCCCTCGACGACGCCGGCGTGGACACGCGCCAGCACGCGGCGGACATGCTCCTGTTCGGACTGGCGGACGATGGTGCGCAGCGCCTCCTCGAGCGGCGCGACCTGCGTCAGCGTCGCGACCTGCCGGGTGAACAGCGTCAGCTGCTTGGCGGAGAGCCGGCGCCGGAAGCTGATGTTGCGCTGGAGCAGCGGCGTGACGTCGCCGTTGCGGTGCGCGTCGTCGATGCGCACCGGGAAGAGCTTGCGTTCGAGCAGCTTGGCCTGTGCAGCATCGCGGTCGGCGGCGACCAGCCGCCCGCGGCGTTCGCGGCCGGCGGTGTCGATCGCCGCATAGCTGAAATCAGGCATCGGCGGCCGACCCGCGCGAGACGCGGATCGCCTCCTCGGCAACGGTCACGCCGTCGAGCACCAGCTGGCGCGCGGCGCCCTCGAGCGCCGGCGCGTCGCGGAACGCCGCGGCGGCAAGGCCGCCCTCATCGCCGGCGAGCACATGGCGGCGGATATCGTCGGTGACGCGGATCGCCTCGAACACGCCGACGCGGCCCTTGAAACCGGTGCCGCCGCAGTCGTCGCAGCCGGCGGGGCGGAAGACGGTCGCGCCTTCGGGAATCGCCAGCAGCCCGGCCACCGCCGCATCGGCGGGCACTGGCGTCCGGCAGACCGGGCACAGCCGCCGCACCAGCCGCTGCGCGATGACGGCGCGCAAGGTCGAGGCGAGCAGGAAGGGCTCGATGCCCATGTCGCGCAGCCGGGTGATCGCGCCGGCGGCGTCGTTGGTGTGGACGGTCGACAGCACGAGGTGGCCGGTGAGCGACGCCTGGACGGCGATCTCGGCGGTCTCGCGGTCGCGGATTTCGCCGACCATCACCACGTCGGGATCCTGGCGCAGGATGGCGCGCAGCCCGGCAGCGAAGGTCAGTCCGACCTTGGGGTTGACCTGCGTCTGGCCGACGCCGTCGACGGCATATTCGACCGGATCCTCGACGGTGAGGATGTTGCGCGTCCCGTCGTTGAGGATGCGCAGGCCGGCATAGAGGCTGGTGGTCTTGCCCGATCCGGTCGGCCCGGTAACGAGCACGATGCCGTTGGGCTCGGCGAGCGCGCCGCGGAAGGCGCGGTTGATCTTGGGCGGCATGCCGAGCGCGTCGAGGTCGATGCCGGCGTTGTCCTTGTCGAGCAGACGCATGACGACGCGCTCGCCGGCGCGCGACGGCAGCGTCGACACGCGGACGTCGAGGCTCTTGCCGCCGAGCGTCAGCCCGATGCGCCCGTCCTGCGGCACGCGCCGCTCGGCGATGTCGAGCCGCGCCATCACCTTGATGCGGCTGACCACCATCGACGCGACGTTGGCGGGCAGCCGGTGGCGCTCGGTCAGCGCGCCATCCTCGCGCATGCGGACGACGAGGCCGCTCTCATAGGGTTCGATGTGGATGTCGGAGACGCCCTGCCGCGCCGCTTCGGCGATCAGCCCGTTGATCAGCCGGATGATCGGCGCATCGTCCTGCGTGTCGAGCAGATCCTCCGCCGACGGTATGCCGTCGACGAGCAGCCCGAGCTCGTCGCCGCCGATCGACGCCGCCGCGTCGGCGGCGAGACCGCCGCCGGCGTAGCGATCGGACAGCAGCCGGTCGAAGCGCGCCGGCTCGACGACGTCGACCGCCAGCGGCGCGCCGAGCACGCGGCGCACCTCGGCGAGCACGCGCGGGTCGTCGCCCTGCCGCAGCCCGACCTGCACGCCGCTGTCGTCACGGTCGATCACCACCACGCCGAAGCGCTTGGCGAAGCCGTAGGGCAGCGTCGGCAGCAGCTCGGTCATTTCGGATTCTCGACCGGCGTCTGGATGATCGTCGTGGTCGTCTTGACCTGCGGCACGATGATCGCCGGCTGCGCCGGCGCGGTGGTGGTGATCGTCGTCGTCGTGCCGCCGGCGGGCGCGGCGGCCGCCGGCGGTGCGCCGGCCGGCGGCGCGACGGGCGCGGTGGTGCCCATATAGTCGCGCACCAGCTCGTCGAGGCTCGGCTCGAGCTTGGGATTCTGCTGGACCTGCTGGTCGCGGACATAGCCGTAGCGCTGCGCCGCCAGCCGTTGCGCATCGGCCTTCGACCGCAGGATCGTCGGCCGGATGAACACCATCAGATTGGTCTTGGTGCGCGAACGGGTGCGCGACTTGAACAGCTCGCCGATCCCCGGAATGCTCGACAGGATCGGAATGCGCTCGATCGTCTTGCGCTCGTTGTCGTCGAGCAGGCCGCCCAAGGCGATGATGTCGCCGTCGTCGACGGTGACCGTGGTCTCGATCTCGCGCTTGTTGAGGATGAGCTCGCTGTTGTCGTTCGACACCGGCCCGGCGATCGAGCTGACTTCCTGGCGCAGGAACAGCTTGATCGCGCCGCCGGCGTTGATCTGCGGCTTCACCTCGAGCTGGATGCCGACGTTCTGGCGCTGGACGGTCCGGAAAGCGTTGTCGAAATTGTCGCCGAGCGCCTGGCCGGTGGTGATCGGGATTTCCTGACCGACGAGCAGCCGCGCTTCTTGGTTGTCGAGCGTCATCACCGACGGCGTCGACAGGATGTTCGATTCGGTGTCGGTCCTCACCGCGTTGATGATCGCGCCGAACACGCCGTTGCGCCCGACGTTGGTGGCGATGCCCGCGAAGCCGCCGCCCGCCGCGACGATCGAGTTGATCGCCGCCTGCGCCAGCTGGTCGCTGATGCCGCTCTCGGTCGTCGTCGTCGTGGTGTTGCCATTGACCGTCGTCGTCGTGTTGTTCAGCTCGCGCGCCGCGACCGCAGCGCCGACGGTCAGGATGTTCGGCGCCGCGTTCGAATAGTTGGTGGCGGCGAAGGGGATGTTACTCCCCGGCTCGCCCGCCAGCAGGAACTGCACCCCGAGGCGACGCGCCGCCAGGTCGGAAATCTCGACGATGATCGCCTCGACGAGCACCTGCTCGCGGCGCGTGTCGAGCTGGCGGACGACTTCGCCGAGCGTGCGCTGCAAATCGCTCGGCGCGGCGATGATCAGCGCGTTGGCGCCCTCGTAGCGCGCGATGACGGCGCGGCCGATGCCGCCCCCGCCGCCGCTGCTCATCGAGCTGGTCGTCGTGGTGGTGGCCGGCGTCGCCGCAGTGCTCGCCGTTGCGCCGGCGGGGGCCGACGAGGAGGACGACATCGTCACCGCCTGCCCAACCAGCTGCTGCAGCACCGGCAGCAGCTTCTCGGCATCGGCATGTTCGAGGAACAGCACGCGCACGTCGGTGCCGGCGGCGGCGCGCTTGTCGAGGTCGTCGACGATCTGCGCCAGCCGCGCGACGGCGGCGGGATCGCCGCGCAGCGCGATCGAGTTGGAGCTGTCGATCGCCACGACCGACACGCCCGAATTGCCCTCGCCGCGCGGGCCGACGAGCTGCGTCAGCGACTGCGCGATTTCGCGCGCGCCGGCGTTGCGCAGCGGCATCACCCGCGTCGCGGCGCGGTCGCGGTCGAGCTGCGCCAGCAGCGCGCGGACGCGGCGGACGTTGTCGGCGAAGTCGGCGACGACGATGGCGTTGCCGCTGCGGTTGGCGGTGACCTGCCCGTCCTTGCTGACCAGCGGGCGGACGGTCTCCACCACCGAGGCGGCGTCGATCGCGTCGAGCCGGATCACCTCGGTGACGAAGCGGTCGTCGCTGGTGCCGCGCACCGTCGGGCTCGCCGCGGCGGTGAAGGCGGGCTGGACGCGGTAGGCGCCGCCGGTCGCCGGCACCACGACGAAGCCGTTGGCGCGCAAGGTGGCGAGGAACAGCTCGAAATATTCGGTGCGATTGAGCGGCCGCTCGCTGACCACCGACACCTTGCCGGTCACGCGCGGGTCGATGATGAAGGTGCGCCCGGTGGCGCGCGACACGTCCTGGATATAGGCGCGGATGTCGGCGTCGCGCAGGTTGAGCGTCTGCTGCGCGGCGCCCGGGACGGCGAGCGCGAGCGCGAGCGCGGTGACGAGGGTGAGCCGCCGCTTCATTGTGCCGGCCCCGGGGTCGGCGGAAGCGGCGGCGCCGCGCCGGTCGCGGGATCGGCGCCGAGCGGCGACGCGCCGGAACCGCTCGGGAGCGCGCCCGGCGCGGCGGACTGGTCGAGGTAGAGCTTCTCGCGCGTGCCGCCGCGCGAGATGGTGACGTTGTCGAAGTCGACCGCCTCGAGCGTGACGCCGGGCATCACCGCCTCGCCGACCAGGAAGCTCGCCTGCACGCCGCCGGCGTCGATGATCGCCGAGCCGCGGCCCGAAACGGTGTCGACGCGCGTGCCGAGCAGATTGAGGTTGAGGCTGGTGACCATGACGGGCCCCCCGTCGCTCGCGGTACGGAAGAAGGGATCGAAGTCGCGCAGCACCGCTGACTCGGCCGGCGCGGCGACCGCAGACGGCGTGCGCCAGTCGCCGAGCGGCTCGACCGGGGTGAGCAGCGCCCAGGTCAGGCGCGCCAGCTGCAGCGCAAGGAAGGTCAGCAGCAGCAGCTCGGCGCCGGTATAGGCATAGCGGCGCGGCAACTGCCGGAGCAGGCGGCGCGCGCGCTGATCGAATTGCAACAACATCAGATGCTGGTTTCCCCTGGGACCTGCCGGACAGCGGCCTCCCGGCGCCGCTTTCTGTGGCGGGAACGTTACTGCAAGATTACAAGGCGCGCCACGGGCCCGACGAGCCAGACCGCCCAGGCCGCGACCGCCAGCGGCGCCCCGAACGGCACCTTCGTCTGCGCCGTCGTCGGCCGTCCGCGCAACAGTGAAAACGCCACCGAAATGAGACCCATCACCGCCGCCAGCAGCAGCACGAAGGGCAGCGCCTGCCAGCCGAGCCAGGCGCCGATCGCCGCGAACAACTTGGGATCGCCGCCGCCGAGCCCCGGCCGCCCGCGCAGCGCCCTGTAGCCCAGCGCGACTCCGGCGAGCAGCGCGAAGCCGCCGGCGGCGCCGAGCAGCCGGTCGAACAGCGGCGGGTCGACGGCGAGGCCGGACGCCAGCCCCGCGGCCAGCAGCGGCAGCGTCAACGCGTCGGGCAGCCAGAAATGTTCGGCATCGAGGATCGCCAGCGTCAGCAGCGCCCAGCCGAAGATCGCGCCGAGCAGCCCGCCGCCGTCGGGATGCAGCCACAGCGAGGCCGCGCCGATGACCGCGGCCGCCGCCTCGATCGTCGGATGCCGGCGATCGATCGGCGCGCCGCAGGTGCGGCACCTGCCGCGGAGTGCCGCGAAGCTGAACAGCGGCACCAGCTCGAACCAGACGAGCGGCCGCGCGCAACCGTCGCAGGCCGAACGCCCCGTCGAGCTCGTCCGTCCCTGCGGCCAGCGCAAGGTCAGCGTCGCCAGATAGCTGCCGACCAGCAGGCCGAGCACGGCGCCGGCGAGCGCCAGCCAGAGGGGGGACGGCAGCGGGATCATGTGCCTAACCACCACAGTCGTCATTCGGGCGAAAGCCGGAACCGCGAAAATCCGATCGCGCGGTTCCGGCCTTCGCCCGAATGACCGATCATTGTTTCAGATCGCCAGCCGCAGCTGCGGCGGCGCGGCGTCTGCCGCCAGCGCCGCCATCGGCGTCAGGTTGGACAGCGTCACCCCCGCCAAGCGGACCGGCTTGGGCAGCGGCATCAGCTCGGCGACGAGCTGGAGGCTGACCCGCTCGAGATCGGCGTAGCCGGCGATCGGGGTGCCGCTGCGACTCCGGGTGATGATCTGGAAGTCGGCGAACTTGATCTTGAGCGTGACCGTGCGGCCGGTCAGCCCGACGCGCTCGCAGTGCCGCCACACCGACTCGGCCTGCGGCTTGACCGCCTCGGCCAGCGCCTCGTGCGCCGAGATGTCGACGAAGAAGGTGGTTTCCGAGCCGACCGACTTGCGTTCGCGGTCGGGCTTGACGCTGCGGTGGTCGATGCCGCGCGCGATCGAATGATAATAGAGTCCGGCGCGCCCGAAATGCTTCTGCAGGAACGCGGCCTCCTGGCGCCTGAGGTCGAGACCCGTCGCGATGCCGAGCGCGATCATCCGCGCCGCGGTCTTGGGGCCGATGCCGTGGAAGCGGCCGACGGGCAGCGTCTCGACGAACGCCGGCCCGGCTTCGGGCCGGATGACGAACAGCCCGTCGGGCTTGCGGTGATCCGACGCGAGCTTGGCGAGGAACTTGTTGTAGGAAACCCCCGCCGAGGCGGTGAGACCGGTTTCGGCCAAGATCCGCGCCTTGATCTCGCGCGCGATCTCGGTCGCCGACGCCATGCCTTTCAGATTCGCGGTGACGTCGAGATAAGCCTCGTCGAGCGACAGCGGCTCGACGAGCGGCGTGTAGCTTTCGAAGATGGCGCGGATCTGCCGCGAAACCGATTTGTAGACGTCGAAGCGGTGCTTGACGAAGATGAGGTCGGGACAGAGCCGTTTCGCGGTGACCGACGGCATCGCCGAGCGCACCCCGAACCGACGGGCCTCGTAGCTCGCCGCTGCCACCACGCCGCGCAGCGACGACCCGCCGACCGCGACCGGCTTGCCGCGCAGCGCGGGATCGTCGCGCTGTTCGACCGACGCGAAGAAGGCGTCCATGTCGACATGGATGATCTTGCGCACCGGCGGCGGCGCTGGCGACTCCGCGTCCATCGCCGGCATTGGTAGCGCCGCGGCGGCGCGTCGCCAACCCGGATGTTCACGTTACGTTCGGATCGCGGCGCCGTGGTGCGAGGGCGCGGCGCGCTAACTGAAGATGAACACCGACACCTTGTAGATGAGATAGATCGGCGTGAGCAGGACTCCCGTCCCGCACAGCGTGTCGATCAGCGCCTCGATCTTCGACATGCGATCCTCCCTCCCCAGGGGAACCATTGTTCTTTGAAGTCGAGTTGATCACGAAAAGAGCCGCTTGGGAACCCCGCCCGCGGCGGCCGGTCGGCTCAGCGCGGCGCGTAGAGGCGCATGAACGCGTCGACGGTACGCGCCACATGCGCGTCGGCGTCGAGATCGCCGGTCACCGGTACGCCGCAGAGCAGCCGCATCTGCAGGTCGCCGAGCAGCATGTGGAAGAAATAGACCCCCGCCGCCTCGGCATCGTCGATGTCGAGCGCGCCGCGCCTGACCTGCGAGGCGAGATAGCGCCCCATCGTGCGCCGGCCCGAGGCCGGCCCCGCCTCGTAGAAGCGCTGGCCCAGCTCGGGCTGGCGGCCGGCTTCGGCGATGACGATGCGCAGCAACGCGATGCCGTCGCTGTCGATGAGCTGGTCGAGCAGGTAGCGGGCGATCTCGCGCAGCGCCACCGCGGGCTCCTTGCCCGACAGCGCGGCACCCTCGATGACCGAGGAGATGCGCGCGCAACGCTCGCTGACCATCGCGGCGAGCAGCCCGGCCTTGTTGCCGAACAGTTCGTAGAGCGTCGACAGCGAACCGCCCGAGCGCGCCACCACCTCCGCCAGCGTGGCGGCCTCGTACCCCTTTTCCGAAAAGATGGCGCCGGCTGCGTCCAACATTGCCTGACGACGTTTGTCGCGTCGCGTACCGGTTGCGTCGTAAACCACCCCATCTCCATTCTTCGTCATTGACCCGTAGTGTAACCTACATTACAGGCGCTGGCCAGAGCGGACGGATGGTCGTTTCACCGTCGAGACCTCGCCGCCGCCCCAGGCCCAGTCAGACGCCAGCCGAGGATTGCTCCATGCGCGCCGCCCTGCCCTTCCTCCTCGCCTCGCTGCTGGCGGCCTGCGGCGGTGCGCCCGAAACGCCGCCGCCGATGCCGCCGGTCGAGGTGTCGGCGATCACGGTGACGGCGCAGCCGGTGACCAACATCATCGAACTGCCGGGGCGCGTGCAGGCGGTGCGGACCGCCGAGGTGCGCGCCCGTGTCGACGGCATCGTCGAACGCCGGCTCTACGAGGAAGGCACCGACGTCCGCGCCGGCACGCCGATGTTCCAGATCGACTCGCGGCCGCTGCGCGCGATCGCCGATGCGGCGCAGGCCGCGCTGCGCCGCGCGCAGGCCGAGCAGACCAACGCGCGCCGCGACGTCGAGCGCTTTCGTCCGCTCGTCGAGCGCAACGCGATCAGCGCGCAGGAATTCGACGCCGCGGTCGCGCGCGCCGCGCAGGCCGAGGCCGACGTCGGCTCGGCGCGCGCCCAGCTCGAGCAGGCGCGGCTCAACCTCGGCTATGCCACGGTGACCGCGCCGATCGCCGGCCGCGCCGGCCGCGCCGAGGTCACCGAGGGGGCGCTGGTCAGCGCGTCGCAGGGCACGTTGATGGCGACGGTCGAGCAGCTCGACCCGATGTACGTCAACTTCTCGCAATCCTCCGCCGAGGTGCTTCGCATCCGTCGCGACATGCAGTCGGGCCGGTTGACGTCGGGCGGCGTCGGCAAGACGCGCGTGACGCTCATGCTCGAGGACGACAGCGTCTACGAGCGATCGGGCGTGCTCGACTTCCTCGACCAGTCGGTCGATCCGTCGACCGGCACCGTTTCGCTGCGCGCCGAATTCCCCAACCCGCGCCGCATCCTGCTGCCCGGCGAGTTCGTTCGCGCCCGTATCGAGGCGGGGGTCCGTCCCGACGGCATCCTCGTGCCGCAGCGCGCCGTCCTACTCTCGTCGCAGGGCGCCAGCGTCATGACGATCGACGAAAAGGGCATGGCGGCGCCGCGCCCGGTCAAGGTCGGTGAGCTGCGCGGCAGCCAGTGGGAGATCAAGAGCGGGCTGAAGCCCGGCGACAGGGTCATCACCGACAATCTGCAGAAGGTGCAGCCCGGTGCGCCGGTTCGTATCGCCGGCGCGGCGCCCGCCGCCGCGACGCCCGCTGCAGCGCCCCGCGGCGCGGCACGCTAGATGTTCGCGCGCTTCTTCATCGATCGCCCGGTCTTCGCCTGGGTGATCGCGATCGGCATCGCGCTCGCCGGCCTGCTGGCGTTGCGCTCGCTGCCGATCGAGCAATATCCCTCGGTCGCGCCGCCGTCGGTGACGATCAACGTCGTCTATCCGGGCGCCGACGCCGCGACGCTCGAGCAGAACGTCACCTCGATCATCGAGCAGGAGATGAACGGCGTCGAGGGCTTCCTCTACATGGCCTCGTCGTCGGCCTCGAACGGCGCGGCGTCGATCACGGTGACCTTCGAGAGCGGCACCGACATCGATATCGCGCAGGTCGACGTCCAGAACCGGCTGTCGCAGATCGAGGCGCGGCTGCCCGAGGAGGTGCGGCGCCAGGGGATCATGGTCAGCCAGGCCAACGCCGGCTTCCTGATGATCCTGGCGATGACCTCCCCCGACGGCACGCGGTCGTCGCTCGACCTCGGCGCCTACGCCAATGCGCGGATCGTCGACCAGTTGCGCCGCGTGCCCGGCGTCGGCAACGTCCAGCTGTTCGGCTCGGATTACGCCATGCGCATCTGGCTCGACCCCGAGCGGCTGGCGAGCTTCAGCATGTCCTCGGCCGAGGCGCTCGCCGCGGTGCGCGAGCAGAACAGCCAGACCACCGGCGGCCAGATCGGCGCGCAGCCGACGACTGCCGACCAGCAGATCAACGCCACCGTCGTCACGCAGAGCCGGTTCACCACCCCCGAGGAATTCGCGCAGATCATCCTGCGCGCCAATCCCGACGGCTCGACCGTCCGGCTCGGCGACGTGGCGCGTGTCGAGCTCGGCGCGGCGAGCTATGAATCGCAGGCACGGCTCAACGGCAAGCCGATGGCCGGCATGGCGGTCCAGCTCGCCACCGGCGCCAACGCGCTCGCGGCAGGCGAAGGCGTGCGGGCGCGGATGGCCGAGCTGGCGGAGGAGTTCCCCCCCGGCGTCGCCTGGGACGTGCCCTTCGACACCACGCCGTTCGTCAGCATCTCGATCAACGAGGTGATGATCACGCTCGCCGAGGCCATGCTGCTGGTGTTCGCGGTGATGTTCCTGTTCCTGCAGAGCTTCCGCGCGACGATCATCCCGACGATCGTCGTGCCGGTCGCGCTGCTCGGCGCCTGCATGGGGCTGTGGCTGTTCGGCTTCTCGATCAACGTGCTGACCTTGTTCGGCATGGTGCTGGCGATCGGCATCCTCGTCGACGACGCGATCGTCGTGATCGAGAATGTCGAGCGGCTGATGACCGAGGAAGGGCTGAGCCCGCGCGACGCGACGCACAAGGCGATGGGCCAGATCGTCGGCGCGATCATCGGCATCACGCTGGTGCTGATCGCGGTGTTCGTGCCGATGGCCTTCTTCCCGGGGTCGACCGGCGGCATCTACCGGCAGTTCTCGGTGACGCTGGCGCTGTCGATCGCCTTCTCGGCGCTGCTGGCGCTGACGCTGACCCCGGCGCTGTGCGCCACGCTGCTCAAGCCGGGACATGGCCCGGCCCGGCGTGGCCCGCTCGGCCGCTTCAACAACTGGTTCGGCCGCACCACCGAGCGCTATTCCGGACGGGTGACGGGGATGGTCCGCCGGCCGGCGCGGTGGATGGCGATCTACGCCGCCATCCTCGGCGCGGTGGTCCTCATGTTCAGCTCGATCCCGACCGCCTTCCTCCCCGACGAGGACCAGGGCTATGCGATCGCCGTCATCCAGGCCCCCGCCGGCGCGACGCAGCAGCGCACGCTGGCGGTGGTCGAGCGCGCCGAGCAATTCTGGCAGCAGCAGCCGCAGGTCGACAAGGTGGTCTCGGTGCTCGGCTTCAGCTTCTTCGGCAGCGGCCAGAATGCCGCGATGATGTTCGTCAACCTGAAGCCGTGGGACGAGCGCAAGGGAGCCGAGAACAGCGCCGGCGCGCTCGCCGGCCGCGCGATGGGCGCCTTCATGCAGTTCAAGGACGCGATGGTGTTCGCGCTGAGCCCGCCCTCCATCCCCGAGCTCGGCACCGCGAGCGGCTTTGCGCTGCGGCTGCAGGACCGCACCGGCCAGGGCTATCCGGCGCTGCTCCAGGCGCGCAACCAGCTGCTCGGCATGGCGGCGCAGGATCCGACGCTGATCGGCGTCCGCCCCGAAGGGCTCGAGGATGCGCCGCAGGTGCGCGTGACCGTCGATCGCATCAAGGCACGCGCGCTCGGCCTGTCGATCACCGACATCAACAACACGCTGTCGATCGCGTTCGGCTCGGCCTACGCCAACGACTTCAACCGCGAGGGCCGCGTGCTGCGCGTGCTGCTGCAGGCGAGCGCCGAACACCGGATGACCCCCGAGGACATCCTGCAGCTGCGCGTGCGCAACAGCGACGGGCAGATGGTGCCGTTCGCCACCTTCACCACCGCCGAATGGACCGCCGGGCCGCCGCAGCTGTCGCGCTACAACGGCTATCCGTCGATGAGCCTGTCGGGGTCGGCGGCGCCCGGCCATTCGACCGGCGAGGCGATGGCGGCGATGGCGGCGCTCGTCGACCGCCTGCCGGCGGGCTTCGGCTATGAATGGACCGGCATCTCCTACGAGGAGCAGCAGGCCGGCGGGCAGGTGCCGCTGCTGCTGACGCTGTCGCTCGTGATCGTCTTCCTGCTGCTCGCCGCGCTCTACGAAAGCTGGACGATCCCGATCGCCGTGCTGCTGATCGTACCGCTCGGCGTGCTCGGCGCGCTCGGCGCGGCGTGGCTGCGCGGCATGCCGAGCGACGTGTTCTTCAACATCGGCATCATCACCATCATCGGGCTGTCGGCGAAGAACGCCATCCTGATCGTCGAATTCGCGCGCGAACTCGAGGCACAGGGCCGCGACGTCTACGAGGCGACGCTCGAAGCCGTGCGGCTGCGCTTCCGCCCGATCATCATGACCTCGCTCGCCTTCATCCTCGGCGTGCTGCCGCTGGCGGTCAGCACCGGCGCCGGCGCGGCCGGGCGCCGCGCGATCGGTACCGGCGTGATGGGCGGGATGATCACCGCGACGGCGATCGGCGTGTTCATGGTGCCGGTGTTCTTCATCGTGGTGCGCAGCGTCATGCTGCGCCGCCAGCAGCGCCGCGCCGCGGCGGCGGAGACGGCGAATGCCTAGCCCCCTTCCCCCCGCCGCCCTCCCCCTGGCCGCATTGCTGTGGCTCGGCGGCTGCTCGATGGCGCCCGACCACCGCCGGCCCGATCTGCCGACCGCGCCCGCCTATCCGGCCGAAGGCGTGCCGGCCGCGGCCGGCCCACGCGCCACCGACATCGCCTGGCAGGACTTCTTCGCCGACCCGCGGCTCGAGGCGCTGATCGCGCGCGCGCTCGACAACAATCGCGACCTTCGCACCGCGGTGCTGCGCATCGAGGAAGCTCGCGCGCAATATCGCATCACCCGCGCCGACCGGCTGCCCACCGTCGACGTGTCGGGCGGCTATACGCGGACGCGCATCGGCAGCAGCGGCGTGACCGGCGGCACCCCCGCTCCGGGGAGCGGGACGGGGACGCCGGTGGTCACCGCCGGCTCGACCACCGTCGAACGCTATGACGTCACCGCCGGCGTCGCGGCGTTCGAGCTCGACTTCTGGGGCCGCGTGCGGTCGCTGTCCGATGCGGCGCGCGCGACCTATCTCGCCACCGTCGAGGCGCAGCGGTCGTTCCGCATCGGGCTGATCGCCGACGTCGCCGACGCCTATCTGCAGCTGCGCGAGATCGACGAGCGCATCGCCTTGGCCGAACGGACGGTGACGGCGCGCGAGCGCGGGCTCGAGATCGCCCGGCTGCGGCTCGACGCCGGCGTCACCTCGGCGCTCGACTACCGCCAGACCGAGACGCTGCTGACGCAGGCGCAGACCGAACTGGCGGCGCTTCGCCTCCAGCAGGCGCAGGTCCGCAACGCGCTCGACCTGCTGGTCGGCGGCCCGGTGCCCGCCGCGCTGCCCCCCGGGCTGGCGCTGACAGAGCAAGGCATCGTCGAGACGATCGCGCCGGGGCTGCCGTCGGAGCTCCTCATAAACCGGCCCGACGTCCTCGCTGCCGAGCAGCAGCTGCGCGCCGCCGGCGCCAACATCGGCGCGGCGCGCGCCGCCTTCTTCCCGCGGATCAGCCTGACCGGGCTGCTCGGCTTCGCCAGCACCGCGCTGTCGGGGCTGTTCGCCGACGACAGCTTCACCTGGACCGCCGGCGCCAGCGCCGCGGTGCCGATCTTCGATTTCGGCCGCAACGCCGGCAACCTCGACCTCGCCAGGGTGCGCAGCGACATCCAGGTCGCCAACTATGAGCGCACGGTGCAGACCGCCTTCCGCGAGGTCGCCGACGCGCTGGCGGCGCGGCGTTTCCTCGCCGAGCAGCTCGCCGCACAGCAGCGGGCGCTGGCCGCGCAGCGCGACCGCGCCGAGCTGGCGACGCTGCGCTACCGCAACGGCGTCGCCGGCTACATCGAGGTGCTCGACGCCGAACGCGAGCTGTTCGCCGCCGAACAGGTGGTGGTGCAGACACGGCGCCAGCAGCTGTCCAACGCGGTGGCGCTGTACGTCGCGCTCGGCGGGGGGCTGCGCACGCCAGATTGACCCGCCCCGCGGCGCCATGCGACCAAGGGCATGAACGTTCGGGTCAGGGGTCACAGATGCACATCAAGCTTGCGCGCGCCGGTCTTTTCTCGCTCGCCGTCGCGCTCGGCGCGTCGGCGCAGGCCGCCACGCCGCCCGCCACGACCGCCGCCGCCGATGCCGCGGCGCAGGCGATCGAGGCGAAGATGATCGGCTGGCGCCGCGACTTCCACCAGCATCCCGAACTCGGCAATGCCGAGGTGCGCAGCGCCAGGATCATCGCCGACCATCTGAAGAAGCTCGGCATGAAGGTAAGGACCGGCGTCGCCAAGACCGGCGTCGTCGGCGTGCTCGAGGGCGGCCGCCCCGGCCCGACGGTGGCGCTGCGTGCCGATATGGACGCGCTGCCGGTGAAGGAAAATCTCGGGCTGCCGTTCGAGAGCAAGGCGACGGGCACCTACCGCGGCCAGACGGTGCCGGTGATGCACGCCTGCGGCCACGACACGCATATGGCGATCCTGATGGCGACCGCCGAGATCCTCGCCGGCATGAAGAAGGACCTGCCCGGCAAGATCGTCTTCCTGTTCCAGCCCGCCGAGGAGGGTCCGTCGGACTTCGAGGCCGGCACCGGCCAGACCTGGGGCGCCAAGGCGATGGTCGAGCAGGGCGCGCTCGCCGATCCCAAGCCCGACGCGATCTTCGGGCTGCACGTCTTCTCGGGGATGGAGACCGGCACGCTCGCCTGGCGCGCCGGGCCGCTGATGGCGTCGGCCGACAGCTATTCGGTGACGGTGACCGGCCGCCAGACGCACGGCGCGCTGCCGTGGCGCGGCGTCGACCCGGTCGTCGCCTCGGCGCAGATCATCAACGGGCTGCAGACGATCGTCAGCCGCCAGCTCGACATCTCGAAGGAGCCGGCGATCGTCTCGGTCGGCCAGATCCACGGCGGCGTCCGCTACAACATCATCCCCGACGAGGTCATGTTCGAGGGCACGCTCCGCGCCTTCGACGAAGGCATGCGCGCCGACATGCACAAGCGCGTGGCGCACACCTCGGCGTCGATCGCCGAGGCCTCGGGCGCCAAGGCCGAGACCAAGATCACCAAGATCTACGACGTCACCTCGAACGACCCGGCGCTTACCGCCAAGATGCGGCCGACGCTGGTGCGCGTCGCCGGCAGCAAGCCGTGGACCGACAATGTCCAGAAATCGACCGGCGCCGAGGACTTCTCCGAACTCAGCCGCGTCGCGCCGTCGCTGTTCCTGTTCCTCGGCATCTCGAAGCCCGGCGAGGAGAAGACCGCCGCCGCCAACCACTCGCCCTTCTTCTACGTCGACGAGGCCGGGCTGATCCAGGGCGTCCGCGCGCTGACGCATCTGACGGTGGATTATCTGCACGGGGTCGACGCGCCGGCGAGGTAGCTAATAATGTCGTCATCCCCGCCTTCGCGGGGATGACGATTAGTTTTGGGTGAGCAACTTCCCATCGACGTAGCTGCGGTGAAGCAGTTCCGCACCAAGCCAGTAACAAAGCTCAGCCGGGCGTTCGACGTCCCACACGGCGAGATCGGCGCGCTGTCCGGCCGCCAGCGCGCCACGGTCGGTGAGGCCGAGTGCGCGGGCGCCGTTGACCGTCGCCCCGGCCAGCGCCTCCTCGGGCGTCAGCCGGAACAGCACGCAGGCGAGGTTCATCACCGCCAGCATCGAGGTTACCGGCGAGGTGCCGGGGTTGCAGTCGGTGGCGACCGCCATCGGGATGCCGAGTTCGCGCAGCCGCTCGATTGGCGGCAGCCGCGTTTCGCGCAGCGCGAGGAAGGCGCCGGGGAGCAGGACGGCGACGGTTCCCGCCTCGGCGAGCGCCGCCAGGCCCTCTTCGCCGACATATTCGAGGTGGTCCGCCGACAGCGCCCGGTGGCGCGCCGCGAGCCGCGCGCCGCCCGAGTCGGAGAATTGCTCGGCATGAAGCTTGGCCCTGAGCCCGAGCGCGTCAGCAGCCGCGAAGAAGCGTTCGGCCTGGTCGACGCTGAAGGCGATCGGCTCGACATAGGCATCGACCGCGTCGGCGAGGCCCTCGGCGGCGACGCGCGGCAGGATCGTGTCGATCACATGGTCGACATAGGCGTCGGCGCGGCCCTTGTACTCGGCGGGGAGCGCGTGGAGGCCGAGATAGGTGGTGACGACGCTCACCCGTTCCGCCGCGCCCGCGCGGCGCGCGGCTCGCAGCATCTTGGTCTCGCCGTCGGCGTCGAGGCCATAGCCGCTCTTGATCTCGACCGTCGTCACGCCGTCGCGCTTGAGCGCGCGCAGCCGGCGCGCCGCCGCGGCGACCAGCGCGTCCTCCGACGCGGCGCGCGTCATCGCGACGCTCGACAGGATGCCGCCGCCCGCCGCGGCGATCTCCTGATAGGTGGCGCCCTTCAGCCGCATCTCGAACTCCGCCGCGCGGCTGCCGCCGAACACCAGATGCGTGTGGCAGTCGATCAGGCCCGGCGTCACCCAGCGGCCGCCGAGCGATTCGGTCGCCGCGGCGCGGTGCGCCGGCAGCGCGGCGGCGGCGCCGATCCAGGCGATGCGGCCGTCGGCAATGCCGATCGCCGCGTCGGGGATCGTGCCATAGGGCGCGTCGGTCGCCATCGTCGCGGCATGGCAGTCGGTGAGCAGCAGGTCGAAGGTCAGCATCGCCTCCTTGTTTCCGTCAGCCGGGGCGCATACACAACCTGTATATACAGGGATGCATCGCTTGGCCGTCGACGTTCTCGCCCCCGCCGTCCGCACCGCGCCAGGGTGGATCGACGGTGCGCGGCTGCGCCTCGCGGGCGGGCGCTTCGTCGATGTCGGGACGGGCGGCCGCGGCGAACCTCTGCCCGGGCCGGTCGTCCCGGCGATCCCCAATCTGCACAGCCACGCCTTCCAGCGCGCCATCGCCGGGGCCACCGAGGTGCTGAGCGCGAGCGGCGGCGACTTCTGGACCTGGCGGCAGGCGATGTACGCCTCGCTCGGCGTGCTGACCCCCGACGACGTGCGCGCCGTCGCCACGCAGCTCTATATCGAGATGGCGAAGGCAGGATATTCGCGCGTCTGCGAGTTCCACTATCTGCACAATGATGTCGACGGCCGGGCCTATGCCGACCCGACCGTGGTGGCCGATGCGCTGATCGAGGCGGCGGCCGTCGCGGGCATCGGCCTGACGCTGGTGCCGGTGCTCTACACGTCGGGCGGCTTCGGCGGACGGCCGCCCGAGCCGGCGCAGCGGCGCTTCATCCAGACGGTCGACCAATATGCGGCGCTGGTCGACCGCCTGCGCGGGCGCGTCGATCTCGGCATCGGCTTCCACAGCCTGCGCGCGGTGACGGCCGAGCAGATGCGCGCGGTGCTGGCGATCGACGCCACGCTGCCGGTGCATATCCACATCGCCGAGCAGGTGAAGGAGGTCGACGACTGCCTCGCCTGGAGCGGCGCGCGGCCGGTCGACTGGCTGGCGCGCGAGATCGGCCTCGACGCACGCTGGTGCCTCGTCCATGCGACGCACATGAGCGAGGCCGAGGTCGCGGCGGTCGCCGCGGCGGGCGCGACGGTGGCGATCTGCCCGACCACCGAGGCCAATCTCGGCGACGGCTTCTTCGATGCCGAGCGTTATTTCGCGGCGGGCGGGCGCTGGGGGATCGGTTCCGACAGTCATGTCAGCCTCGATGCGCGCGAGGAGCTGCGGTGGCTCGAATATGGCCGCCGCCTGCGCCTGCGTCGCCGCGCGCTGAGCGCGTCCGAGGCGCAGCCGCATGTCGGCGCGTGGCTGTGGCTGCAGGCGGCCGGCGCCGACGCGCCGACCGGCGTCGCGACCGGCCGGATCGAGCCGGGCGGGCGTGCCGATTTCATCGTGCTCGACGCCGGCGACCCGCAGCTCGCCGGTCGCAGCGGCGACGCGCTGCTCGACAGCCTGGTGTTCGTGAACGCCGGCGCTTCGCCGATCCGCGAGGTCTGGGTCGGCGGCAAGCGCATCGTCGCCGGCGGGCATCATGCCGCCGAAGACCAGGCCGCCCGCGACTATGCCCACACGCTCGCGCGGATGCGCGACGCCAGCTGACCCAGAGGACTGCATGACCCCCAACAGCCGCATCGTCCGAGCCCCGCGCGGTACCGAGATCAGCGCCAGATCGTGGCTGACCGAGGCGCCGCTGCGCATGCTGATGAACAACCTCGATCCCGAGGTGGCGGAGCGGCCCGAGGACCTCGTCGTCTACGGCGGCATCGGCAAGGCGGCGCGCAACTGGGAAGCCTTCGACCGCATCGTCGCGAGCCTCAGGACCCTCGAGGACGACCAGACCTTGCTCGTCCAGTCGGGCAAGCCAGTGGGCGTGTTTCGCACCCACGCCGACGCGCCGCGCGTGCTGCTCGCCAACTCGAACCTGGTGCCGCGCTGGGCGACGTGGGAGCATTTCAACGCGCTCGATCGCGCCGGCCTCATGATGTACGGCCAGATGACCGCGGGCTCGTGGATCTACATCGGCACGCAGGGCATCGTTCAGGGCACCTACGAGACCTTCGTCGAGGTCGGCCGCCAGCATTATGGCGGCGATCTCGCCGGCCGCTGGATGCTGACCTCGGGGCTCGGCGGCATGGGCGGCGCGCAGCCGCTCGCCGCGAGCCTCGCCGGCGCGGCCTCGCTCACCATCGAATGCCAACGCTCGCGCATCGAGAAGCGGCTGCAGACGCGCTATCTCGACACCGCGGTCGAGGATCTCGACGAGGCGCTCAGGCTGATCGACGCGGCGGTCGCGGCGAAGCGCGCCACCTCGATCGGGCTGCTCGGCAACGCCGCCGAGATCCTGCCCGAGCTGGTGCGCCGCGGCGTCCGGCCCGATTTCGTCACCGACCAGACGTCGGCGCACGACGTGTTCAACGGCTATCTGCCGGCCGGCTGGACGGTGGCCGAGTGGGAGGACAAGCGCGCCAGCGATCCGAAGGCGGTCGAGAAGGCAGCGCGTGCGTCGATCGTCGGCCATGTCCAGGCGATGCTCGACTTCTGGAAGGCGGGCGTGCCGGTGCTCGACTATGGCAACAACATCCGCCAGGTCGCCAAGGAAGAAGGGCTGGAAGACGCCTTCGCCTTCCCCGGCTTCGTCCCCGCCTATATCCGCCCGCTGTTCTGCCGCGGCGTCGGGCCGTTCCGCTGGGTGGCGCTGTCAGGCGACCCCGAGGACATCTACAAGACCGACCAGGCGGTGAAGGCGCTGCTGCCCGACGACACGCATCTCCACCGCTGGCTCGACAGCGCGCGCGAGCGCATCGCCTTCCAGGGGCTGCCGGCGCGCATCTGCTGGGTGGGGCTCGGCGACCGCCACCGCATCGGCCTGAAGTTCAACGAGATGGTGGCGAGCGGCGAGCTCAAGGCACCGATCGTCATCGGCCGTGACCATCTCGATTCGGGGTCGGTCGCCTCGCCCAATCGCGAGACCGAGGCGATGAGGGACGGCAGCGACGCCGTCTCCGACTGGCCGCTCTTGAACGCGCTGCTCAACACCGCCAGCGGCGCCACCTGGGTGTCGCTGCACCATGGCGGCGGCGTCGGCATGGGCTTCTCGCAGCATGCCGGCATGGTGATCGTCGCCGACGGCACCCGCGAAGCGGCACGCCGGCTCGAGCGCGTGCTGTGGAACGACCCGGGGACCGGCGTGATGCGCCACGCCGATGCCGGCTACGACGTCGCGATCGACTGCGCGCGCGACAAGGGCCTCGACCTGCCCTCGCTGGAGGCCAAATGAGCTTCGACCTCGCCATCGGCACCGCGCCCGTCCCGCTCGCGACGCTGCGCCGCATCCTGCGCGAGCCGGTCCGGCTGACGCTCGACGCCGACCGCCTCGCCGAGCTCGACCGCGGCGCCGCGGTCGTTCAGCAGGTGCTCGACAGCGGCGCCACCGCCTACGGCGTCAACACCGGCTTCGGGCTGCTCGCCAATACGCGGATCGCGCCCGACCAGCTCGCGCAGCTCCAGGAAAACCTCGTGCTGAGCCACGCCGCCGGCGTCGGCGCGCTGATGGCCGACGAGGTGGTCCGGCTGATCATCGCGCTGAAGGTGATCAGCCTGTCGCGCGGTGCCTCGGGCGTGCGGCGCGAGGTGGTCGAGGCGCTGCAGGCGCTGCTCGTCCACGAGATCTACCCGTGCATCCCGGCGAAAGGATCGGTCGGCGCGTCGGGCGACCTTGCCCCGCTGGCGCATCTCAGCGCCGCGCTGATCGGCGTCGGCGAGGTGCGGCTTGGCGGCGAAACCTGGCCGGCAAAGGACGCGCTGCGCCGCGCCGGGCTGGCGCCGCTGGTGCTTGGCCCGAAGGAAGGGCTGGCGCTGCTCAACGGCACGCAGGCGTCGACCGCGCTGGCGCTCGCCGGCCTGTTCGCCGCCGAGGACGCCTTTGCCGCCGGGCTGGTGGCGGGCGCGATGTCGGTCGATGCGATGAAAGGCTCCGACGCCCCCTTCGATGCGCGCATCCACGCGCTGCGCGGCCAGCCGGGGCAGATCGCCACCGCCGCGATCCTGCGCGACCTGCTCGCCGGCAGCGCGATCCGCGCCTCGCACGTCGAGGGCGACCCCAAGGTGCAGGATCCCTATTCGCTGCGCTGCCAACCGCAGGTGATGGGCGCCTGCCTCGACGTGCTGCGCGCCGCGGCGCGCACGCTCGAGATCGAGGCCAACGCCGTCACCGACAATCCGCTGGTGTTCGTCGATACCGGCGAGATCCTGTCGGGCGGCAATTTCCACGCCGAGCCCGTCGCCTTCGCCGCCGATCAGATCGCGCTGGCGCTCTGCGAGATCGGCTCGATCTCCGAGCGGCGGACCGCGCTGCTCGTCGACCCCAAGATGAGCGGACTGCCGGCGTTCCTCGTGCAGGACAGCGGCCTCAATTCGGGCTTCATGATCGCACAGGTCTCGGCGGCGGCGCTGGTCTCGGAGAACAAGCAGCTGGCGCATCCGGCGAGCGTCGATTCGATCCCGACCTCGGCGAACCAGGAGGATCATGTGTCGATGGCGACGCACGGCGCGCGCCGGCTCGGCGACATGGCGGAGAACACGATCAACACCGTGGCGATCGAGCTGCTCGCCGCGGCGCAGGGTCTCGAGTTCCACCGCCCGCTGACCACCTCGCCGTCGCTCGAAGGCGCGCTCGCGGGCTTGCGCGAACGCGTCGCGGGCTACGACCGCGATCGCTTCTTCGCCCCCGACATCGCCGCCGCCGCCGGCTGGCTCGCCAGCGGTCCGTTCCGCGCCGTGCTCGGCGGCCTGCTGCCGTCGGATGCGGCATGAGCGTGTTCGACTATCGCGAGGGCGGCAGCCCGCTGGTGGTGAGCATGCCGCATACCGGCACGCTGCTGCCCGCCGACCTCGCGCCGCGCTACAACACGGTCGGGCACAGCGTCTGCGATACCGACTGGCACATCGACCGCCTCTACAATTTCGCCGCCGATCTCGACGCGACGGTGATCGCGGCGCGCTGGTCGCGCTGGGTGATCGACCTCAATCGCGATCCGGAGGGCGCGGCGCTCTACCCGGGATCGTTCGAGACCGGCCTGTGTCCGACGCAGACGTTCGCGAAGGAGGCGATCTACGTCGACGGCGGCGCGCCCGACGATGCCGAGGTGGCGCGCCGGCTCGAGACCTACTGGCGGCCCTATCATCGCCAGCTCCGCGCCGCGCTCGACGCGGCGAAGGCGCGCCACGGCTATGCGCTGCTGCTCGACGCGCATTCGATCGTCAGCACCTGCCCGCTGCTGTTCGACGGGCGGCTGCCCGACATCAACTTCGGGACCAACGCCGGGCGGTCCTGCGCCGCGGCGGTCATCGACGCGGCCACCGCGGCGCTCGACGGGCACGACTTCACCCACGTCGTCGACGGCCGCTTCAAGGGCGGCTGGATCACCCGCCACTACGGCCGGCCCGCCGAGCAGATCCACGCGCTGCAGATCGAGCTGGCGCAGGCCGCCTACATGGACGAGGCGGCGCCGCGCGATTTCGATCCCGTCTTCGCGCAGCCGCTGCGCAACGCGCTCGGCGACATCCTCGTCGCCGCGGTGAAGGCGGCGGCGCCGCGCTGATGCTGGTCGAGCCGCGCTACGCCGCGATCAAGAGCCACATCCTCGACGGCATCGCCGCCGGCCGGCTGAAGCCCGGCGACCGCGTGCCGTCGGAACATGCCTTCGGCGCGCTGTTCGACGTGTCGCGGATGACCGTCAACCGCGCGCTGCGCGAACTGAAGCGCGACGGCGTGCTGGTCGGCGTCGCCGGCGTCGGCTCGTTCGTCGCCGAGCCACGGCCGCAGGGCCACCTCATCGAGCTGCGCAACATCGCCGAGGAGGTCCGCGCGCGCGGCCACGCCTATGCGGCGACGGTCGTCGACAACCGGCGGCTCAGGGCGACGCACGAGGCGGCCGCCCGGCTCGACATCGCGCCGGGGACGCCGATCTTCCATTCGCTGATCGTCCATCACGAGAATGACGTCGCCATCCAGCTCGAGGACCGGCTCGTGCTCGCCGCGGCGGCGCCCCACTATGGCGACAGCGACTTCACGACGACGACGCCCAACGAAGTGCTGATGCGCGCCGCACCGCTCGAGCGCGTCGAGCACAAGGTACGCGCGGTGATCCCCGACGCGCGGACGCGCGCGCTGCTCGCGATGGCGCCGGGCGCGCCGGGGCTGCTGCTGGTGCGCCGGACGTGGAGTGCGGGGCGCGTCGTCTCGCATGCCGAGCTGTTCCACCCGGGAGACCGCTTCGAATTCTCCGACAGCTTCGAACCCTGATCGCCGGCTGAACGGCGGCCTCAGGCGGCGTTCAGCGCGCCAGCCGCAGGGTACGAGCCTTGGAGTCTGGAGGCTGTCATGTCCGAACAGGCGCGTATCGCGACGATCAATTCCATCCGCTTGCACGAGGCGCTGGCACAGGCGTGCGACGGCTCGCCCGCGGCGGTCTGCCGGTCCGCCATGCACGCGGCGGTCGCCCGCTCGCTGCGCGCGCAGGCCGGTCTGCTCAGCTACGGTTAAGCTGACGGCGGCTATCCTCCCCTGCGAGGAGGCCGCCCATGAAGCGTCGAACCGCCGTACTGACTCACCATGTTCTGGTGACGGTCGCGGCCGGGCTTCTCACCGGCGTCGTCGTCGATGCCGGCGAGCGGGCGATCGCGCCGCGCAAGCCGGTCGCCACCGCGCCCGCCGCGCCGCCGGTAGCCCGGCCGGCGCCGGCGCCCGCTCCCGTCGCTGCCGTCGCGACGAAGCCGACGTTCGACGAGAGCAGCTTCGACGGCTGGCTGCAGAGCCTGCGCTACGACGCGCGCGCCGCGGGCGTCAGCGAGGCGACGCTCGATCGCGAGCTCGAGGGCCTGACCGAGGATCCGACCGCGATCGCGCTCGACCGCGCGCAGCCCGACCGGACCGCGGTCTCGCCGATGCTGTTCGCCGACTACCGCGCCAAGCAGTTGCGCCAGCCGCGCATCAACGCCGGGCGCCGACTCGCCTCCGACCTGTCCGCCACGCTGTCGAGCCTCGAACTGCAATATGGCGTCCCGCGCGAAATGCTGCTGGCGATCTGGGGCATCGAGACCTCCTATGGCGCGGTTCCCGGCGGCTCGGACGTCGTGCGCTCGCTGGCGACGCTCGCCTATGAAGGCCGGCGCCGCGACTTCTTCACCGCCGAACTGATCGCTGCGTTGAAGATGATCGATGCCGGCATGACCGACCGCGCGACGCTGGTCGGATCCTGGGCCGGCGCGACCGGCCAGTCGCAGTTCATGCCGACCTCCTACTTCGCGCACGCCGCCGATGGCGACGGCGACGGCCGCGCCGACATCTGGGGCAGCCGCGCCGACACGCTCGCCTCGATCGCCAGCTATTTCGTCGGCAAGGGCTGGCAGAAGGGCGAGCCGTGGGCGCTCGCGGCGACGGTGCCCGCGTCGCTCGACCGCGAGCGCGTGCGCGAGCTGACGCCGGTGACCGAATGCGCCGGGCTCGGCTGGCGGCACAGCCGCTGGCTGACGATGCGCGAGTGGCGCGAGCTCGGCGTCGAGACGACGGGCGCGCTGCTGCCCGACGACAAGCTCGCGACGCTGATCGAGCCCGACGGGCCCGATGGCGCCGCGTTCCTGACCTTCGCCAACTACCGGCCGATCATGCGGTATAATTGCAGCAACTATTATGCGCTGACGGTCGGGCAGCTCGCCGATGCGATCGCGGTGGACCGCCTTCCCAAGACGCGGCTGGCGGCGAAGTAGACAGCCGACTCAAGCCAAACTTGTCATCCCCGCGAAGGCGGGGACCCACTCCTGCGCACCCCAAGCGCTCATGCTGAGCTTGTTTAAGCAGGGTTGGCGCGCTGAGACATCTGGGCGAGCTCGCCTTTCGACAAGCTCAAGGTGAGCGCGGATAGGATCGAGCCGCTCGAGAGTGGGTCCCCGCCTTCGCGGGGATGACGACAAAAGGAGTGCGTCGCGGCAGCCCTACGCCTTCCAGCTCCCATCGAGCAGCTTGATGATCCCCGAAAAGTCCTTGCCGGCGCCGCCCAGGTTCGCGAAGGCCTGGTACAGGCTCTCGGCCGCCGCGCCCATCGGCACGCTGGCATCGACGCCGCTCGCCGCTTCCATCGCCAGCTTCAGATCCTTGAGCATCAGCGCCGCGGCGAAGCCCCCCGCATAGTCGCGGTTCGACGGCGCGGCCGGCACCGGGCCGGGCACCGGACAGTAGCTGGTCATCGACCAGCTCTGGCCGCTCGCCTTCGACGAGATGTCGAAGAAGGTCTGCGGATCGAGCCCGAGCTTCTGCGCCATCACGAACGCCTCGCAGGTCGCGACCATCGTCGCGCCGAGCAGCATGTTGTTGCAGATCTTGGCTGCCTGTCCGGCCCCGGCGTCGCCGGCGTGGATCACCGCCTTGCCCATGTGCTTCAGGATCGCTTCGGCGCGTGCGAAGGCGTCCGCCGGGCCGCCGACCATGAAGGTCAGCGTGCCGCCACTCGCTGCGGCGACGCCGCCCGACACCGGTGCGTCGACCATCGCCAGGCCGCGCTCGGCGGCCTTCGCCGCGACGGCGCGCGCGGAGGCCACGTCGATCGTCGAGCAGTCGATGAGGATGGCGTCCTTTTCAGCGTTGGCGAACACCTCGTCGGCATAGACGGCGCGCACATGCTTGCCGGCCGGCAGCATCGTCACGACGGCGCTCGCGCCCTTGACCGCTTCCGCGGTCGAGGCGGCGCGCTCGCAACCGGCGGAGGCCGCCTGGCCCATCGCGGCTTCGGACAGGTCGAACGCCGCAACGCCGTGCCCGGCCTTGACCAGGTTCGCCGCCATTCCCGAGCCCATGTTACCGAGACCGATGAACGCGATATGCCCTGCCATGTGACTGACCTCTTTTCGGAAGGAAGATGGCTGCCCGGCGCATGGGCCGGGCAGCGAGGTTCGGACGGCCCTGGGGAGGGGACGTCCGGATCGCTCGATCAGCGCATCGTCGGGATGACAAAGCTCGAATCGGTGACCGGGCCGCCGGCGGGCCAGCGCTGCGTCACCGTCTTGACCTTGGTGAAGAACTTCACGCCCTCGGTGCCGTGCTGGTTGGTATCGCCGAACGCCGAGCGCTTCCAGCCGCCGAAGCTGTGATAGGCGACGGGCACCGGGATCGGCACGTTGATGCCGACCATGCCGACCTCGACGGTCGCCGCGAACTCGCGCGCCGCGGCGCCGTTGCGCGTGAAGATCGCGACGCCGTTGCCATATTGGTGGTTGGTCGGCAGCGCCACCGCCTCCTCGAGGCTGTCGGCGCGCACCATCTGCAGCACCGGCCCGAAGATCTCCTCCTGGTACGACTGCATGTCGGACTTGACGTGGTCGAAGAGCGTCGGGCCGACGAAGAAGCCATCCTCATGGCCCTGGAGCTTGAAGCCGCGGCCATCGACGACGAGTTCGGCGCCCTCGCGCACCCCCATTTCGATATAGCTTTCGATCTTCGCCTTGTGCGCGGCGTTGATCACCGGACCGTAGTGCGCGTCGGTGTCGGTCGAGACGCCGAGGCGCAGCTTCTCGATCTCGGGCAGCAGGCGGTCGCGCAGCGCCACCGCGGTCTTCTCGCCGACCGGCACGACGACGGGGAGCGCCATGCAGCGTTCGCCCGCCGAGCCGAAGGCGGCGCCGACGAGATCGGCGACGGTCTGGTCGAGGTCGGCGTCGGGCAGCACGATGCCGTGGTTCTTGGCGCCGCCCATCGCCTGGACGCGCTTTCCGGCGGCGACGCCGCGCTGGTAGACATAATGCGCGATGTCGGACGAGCCGACGAAGCTGACCGCCTTGATGTCCTTGTGGTCGAGGATCGCGTCGACGACGGTCTTGTCGCCCTGCACGACGTTGAGCACGCCCTCGGGCAGCCCGGCCTCGAGCATCAGCTCGGCGAGGCGCACCGGCACCGACGGATCGCGCTCCGACGGCTTCAGGATGAAGGCGTTGCCGCAGGCGATGGCGACGCCGAACATCCACATCGGGATCATCGCCGGGAAGTTGAACGGGGTGATGCCGGCAACGACGCCGAGCGGCTGACGCATCGAATAGACGTCGATGCCGGGGCCGGCGCCCTGCGTATACTCACCCTTGAGCAGATGCGGGATGCCGCAGGCGAATTCGATGACCTCGAGCCCGCGCTGGATGTCGCCCTTCGAGTCGGCGATCACCTTGCCATGCTCGGACGACAGCAGGTGCGCGAGCTCGTCCATGTTCGCCTCGAGCAGCCGCTTGAACTCGAACATGACGCGCGCGCGGCGCTGCGGGTTGGTCTGCGCCCAGCCGACCTGCGCGGCGACCGCGGCGGCAACCGCCCGGTCGAGTTCGTCGGTCGTGCCGAGGCCGACGCGCGCCTGGACGCGGCCGGTATTGGGATCGAAGACGTCGCCGAAGCGGCCCGAAGCGGATTCGACGGCAGAACCCGAAATGAGATGATGGATCGCGCGAACGGCGGTCATGACTGAGTCCCCAAGGCTGGTGGTTCGGCGCAGTGTGGCCGCTGGCGTCCGTGCAGGCAATGGCGTAGCGGTGCAGCCATGTCCTGCAAAATCGCAGCCCTGTGAACTGGGACGACCTGCGCATCTTCCTCGCGCTGGCGCGGGCGCCGTCGCTGGCGGCCGCCGCGACGCGGCTCGGCGTCGACGCCACCACCGTCGGACGGCGGCTGCGGCGGCTCGAGGCCGATCTCGACGTCACCCTGTTCGAGCCGGGGCCGCGCGGACAGGTGCTGACCGAGCCCGGCCGCCGGCTGCTCGGCTATGCCGAGAGCGTCGAGCAGGCGGCGAGCGGCGCCACCGCCGACATCGCCGGCGAGCGCGGGCTGCTCGCCGGCACGGTGCGCGTCAGCATCGCCGAAGGGCTCGGCACCTGGCTGGTGGCGCGGCACCTCAGCGAATTTCATGCCGCCAACCCGGCGATCCGCGTCGAACTGGTCGCCACCAACGGCTTCCTCAACCCCTCGAAGCGCGAAGTCGACCTCGCGATCATGCTGGCGCGGCCGGCCAAGGGGCCGCTGCTGGCAAAGAAGCTCACCGACTATCGGCTGAAGCTCTACGCCTCGCGCGACTATGCGGCGACGCACGGGCTGCCGGCGCGCAGCCGCGAACTCGGCGGCCATGTGCTCGTCGGCTACATCCCCGACTTCATCTACGCCGAAGAACTGCGCTACCTCGACGAGATCGCCGACGGACTCGAACCGGCGCTCGCCAGCTCGAGCATCAACGTCCAATATGGTCTCGTCCGCGCCTCGGCCGGCATCGGCGTGCTGCCCTGCTTCATCGGCGACCAGGATTCGTCGCTGCTGCGGGTGCTCGAGAACGAGGTGGCGATCACGCGCAGCTTCTGGCGCGTCGTCCACCGCGACGTGGCGAAGCTGGCGCGGGTGCGCGCCTTCGTCGACTGGCTCGATGCGCTGGTCGCGACGCGGCATGCGTTGCTCGTCGGCTAGCGCGCGGCTAGCCTTTGCCGCGAGGGAGAGGCGGCGATGCGATCGAGGCTGAAGATGTTGGCGACCGCGGTGGCGCTGCTGGCGGCGGGCGCGGCGGCCGCCCCGCCGGCGCAGCGCGTCGCGATGCCCGGGCCCAGCTATGAGGTGCTGCAATCCGGGCCGGCGAGCGGCGCGCATCCGACGCGCGCCGACACCGTCAGCATCCGCTACGTCGGGCGGCTTGCCACCGGCGACATCTTCAGCACCTCGGCCGACGAGGGCCGCGGCACGAGCGACTTTCCGGTGAAGGGCGTCGTCCCCGGCTTCAGCGCGCTGGTGCAGCTGATGCGGCCCGGCGACCGCTGGCGCTTCTTCCTGCCGGCCTATCTCGCCTATGGCGCGCCCGGCCGGCGCCACCAGCCGCCCGAGCCGACGCTCAAGCGCGACGTGCCGCCCGACAGCGATCTGGTCTTCGACGTCGAACTGGTGGCGATCGCCATCCCAAATTAGCGAGCATGGCGAACGACATCTGGAGCAGCGGCAAAATGCCGGCTATTCGGATGCTCGATGAATATCGTCGATCTGTCCCGGCCGATCCGATCGCGCCCATGGCTGGCATATTCGCTCGCCATCGCGCTTAGCCTCGGTGCCCGATGGATCCGGATCGAGATCGGCGACGCGCTTGCCGGCTTCCCGTTCCTCACCTTCTTCGGCGCGGTGGTCTTCGCGGCGTTCCTCGGCGGCCTCGGCCCCGGCCTTCTCGCCGCCGGGCTGTCGGGGCTGCTGGCCAACTATTATCTGATCGAGCCGGCGGGAAGTCTGGCGCTCGACTGGCCGTCGGGCTGGATCGCGATGGGCTTCTACGTCGGCACCACCGCGACCATCGTCGCGCTGATGCACTTCATGGTCCGGGCGCACGACAAGCAGCTGGCCAGCGAGGCGGCGCTGCGCGCGCTCAACGCCGAGCTCGAGCAGCGCGTCGAGGAGCGCACCGCGGCGCTTCGCAACGAGATGCTCGAGCGGTCGCAAGCGCAGGCGCAGGTGCGCCAGATGCAGAAGATGGAGTCGATCGGCCAGCTGACCGGGGGCGTCGCGCATGACTTCAACAACATGCTGGCGATCATCATCGGCTCGCTCGACATGGCGAAGCGCCGGCTGACCGGCAGCGAGCATCCGAAGGTCGTCGAGGCGATCGACAACGCCGCCGAAGGCGCGCGCCGCGCCGCGACGCTGACCGCGCGCCTCCTCGCCTATTCGCGCCAGCAGCCGCTCGAGCCCAAGGCGCTCGACGCCAACAAGCTCGTCTCGGGGATGTCGGAGATGCTGCGGCGGACAATCGGCGAGCAGGTGATCGTCGAGACGGTGCTGGCGGGCGGGCTATGGCCGGTCTTCGCCGACGGCGCGCAGCTGGAGAATGCGATCGTCAATCTCGCGGTCAACGCCCGTGATGCGATGCCGGGGGGCGGCAAGCTGACGATCGAGACCGCCAATGCCGACCTCGACGACCGCTACGCGCGGAACCATGCCGAGGTGACCCCGGGCCAATATGTGATGGTCTCGGTGACCGACAGCGGCACCGGCATGGCGCCCGAGGTGGTCGAGCGCGCCTTCGACCCCTTCTATACGACGAAGGGCGTCGGCAAGGGCACCGGCCTCGGGCTCAGCCAGGTCTATGGCTACGTCAAGCAGTCGGGCGGCCATGTGAAAATCTACTCGGAGATCGGCCAGGGCTCCACGGTCAAGATCTATCTGCCGCGCCATGTCGGGCCTGCCGCCGCCGATGCGGCGCGCCCCGAGCGCGACGCGCTGCCGATGGGAAGCCCGGACCAGATCATCCTCGTCGTCGAGGACGAACCGCAGGTCCGTCACATGACCGTCGATGCGCTGCGCGAGCTCGGCTACACCGTCGTCCAGGCCGTCGACGCCAACCAGGCACTCGAGCAACTGTCGGTGCAGCCGCGCATCGACCTGTTGTTCACCGATATCGTCATGCCGGGGATGAACGGCCGCCAGCTCGTCGATCGGGCGCGGGCGAGCCGGCCCGAGCTGAAAGTGCTGTTCACCACCGGATATACGCGGAACGCCGTCGTCCACAACGGCGTACTCGACGCTGGCGTCGCCTTCCTGCCCAAGCCTTTCTCGATCGAGCAGCTGGCGCTCAAGATCGCCGATGCGATCGCAGGACGGGGCGAGAACCGTCCTGGCTAGGGCGTGACGTCGCTGCGCCCCTCGATCTGCAGCGCGTCGCTTTCCGCCTCGGTCAGTTCGCCGCCCTTGCCGGCGAAGGCGGCGCGGAGCTGGTCGAGATCGACCGCCTTTTCCCAGCGCGCCACGACGATCGTCGCCACCGCATTGCCGATGAAGTTGGTGAGCGCACGGCACTCGCTCATGAAACGGTCGACGCCGAGGATCAGCGCCATGCCGGCGACGGGCACCGCCGGGACCACCGACAAGGTCGCCGCGAGCACGATGAAGCCCGAGCCGGTCACGCCGGCGGCGCCCTTCGAGCTGAGGATCGCCACCGCCATCAGCACCATCTGGTCGCCCATCGACAGCTCGGTGTTGGTCGCCTGCGCGATGAAGAGCGCGGCGAGCGCCATGTAGATGTTGGTGCCGTCGAGGTTGAACGAATAGCCGGTCGGGACGACGAGCCCGACGATCGGCTTGGGACAGCCGGCGCGCTCGAGCTTCTCCATCAGCAGCGGCATCGCGCTTTCCGACGACGAGGTGCCGAGCACGAGCAGCAGCTCGTCCTTGATGTAGCGGATCAGCCCGAACAGCGAGAAGCCGGCGGCGCGCGCCACCAGCCCGAGCACGATGATGATGAACAGCAGCGAGGTGACGTAGAAGGTCGCGACCAGCGCGGCGAGATTGGCGAGCGAGCCGATGCCATATTCGCCGATGGTGAAGGCCATCGCGCCGAAGGCGCCGATCGGCGCCGCGTACATCAGGATATGGACCATGCGGAACACCACCGCGGTCAGCGTGCGCAGCGTGCCGAGCAGCTTCTCGCCGCACGACCCCAGCAGCGCCAGCGCGATGCCGAACAGGATCGCGACGAACAGCACCTGCAATATCTGTCCCGAGGTGAAGGCGCTGAACGCCGTGTCGGGAATGATGTGGAGGACGAATTCGGTGACCGTCTGCTCCTTGGCGGCGCTGACGTAGCTGGCGACGGCGCTGGTATCGAGCGTGGCGGGATCGACATCGAGGCCGTCGCCCGGCCGCACGACGTTGCCGACGACCAGCCCGACGACGAGCGCCAGCGTCGAGAAGGTCAGGAAATAGGCCATCGCCTTGCCGCCGACGCGGCCGAACGCCTTCAGATCGGCCATGCCGGCGATGCCGGTGACCACCGTCAGGAAGATCACCGGGGTGATGATCATCTTGACCAGCTTGATGAAGCCGTCGCCAAGCGGCTTGAGCGACGCGCCGAAGTCGGGCCACAGCCAGCCGACGAAGATGCCGAGCGCGATGCCGACGAGCACCTGGAAGTAGAGCGTGGTCCAGAAGGGCGGATTGGATTGCGACATTAAGGCCCCGGCGATTGTGACGAGCGCGATGCTTAGCCGATCGCATCGGCCAAGCCGAAGCGCTTTCGCAGTGCCTGATCCCCGGCGCCGAACCCGTTGCCCGCATCGCCGGCGGCCGGCATAGCAGGCACATGGACCACGTCATCGTGCTCGCGCCGCGCAAGCCCCCGTACACGCGGGCGTCCTTCCAGGCGCATTACGAGGCGTATCACGCGCCGCTCTTCTACAAATACACGCAGCCGGCGATCGCCTCCTACCTGCGCAACCATATCGTCGAGGTGCTGGGCGACGATCCGCCGTTCGACACGCTTTCGGAATTCGCCATCCGGCCGGCGATGCGCGGCTGGATGGGCGAACGGCTGCGCGCGCCCGAAACGCGCGACCTCGAAGCGGATGTACAACGTTTCCTCGCCGAGCGCGGCAACGCCTTCCCGGTCGACGAGGAGCTCATCGCCGGTACGCCGCGGGCGCCCGCCGTCGGCGGACCGGTTCGCAAGCGCGTCCTGCTGCTCAGGCGGCCGGCGGCGACGCCGGTGGCGGATTTCGCCACGGCGGCACGCCGCTTCGCCCGCGAACTCCCGGCCGACGCGACGCGCACGACGCTCACGCTGTGGCAGCAGGACAAGCCGCCGCCGGTCGATGCGATGATCGCCGTGTGGGCGCCCGAACCGCCGGCGCCGCTGGCCGCGGCAGCCCCGCGCGGGGTCGACGTCGCATTCGAGCTCGACGTCGACGAATATTGCTCGGCCTGGCTGGCGACGGCGACCTAGGTCAACGCGTCGCTGGCCCGGCGGCGGCCGGGCAAGGAGACTGCGTCAGCGCCGATCGCCCGCACCGAAGCTGCGGTAGCCGAGCAGAAGCACGGCGATCATCACCGCCTCGGCGACCATCGGCGGGAAGGCGGTCGCGGGGGCGCCGTCGGCGACGAGGCTGACCGCCCGGCCGACGATGGCCACCGTGAGCAGCAGCAGCGGCACGAGCAGCGGCTCGCGCCGGCAGCGCCAGGCGCCGACCAGCGCGAAGGTGCCGCCGGTAATGAAGAAGGCGGTGAAGTCGGCGCGCATCGTCGCGAGCCCCTGCGTCCCGAGCGAGGTGAGGAAGAACTGCAGCCCCATCCGCGCCGGATCGAGGAAGAAGCCCACGCCGAGCGCCAGGTTGAACAGCGCCACCAGCCCGACGATCCCGCGCACCATGTTCCGCATCTTCATCCTCCCCCGATTGGGCGCAGCCTATCACCTCCAGCGCACCACGCAACATTTGACATTGCCAATGCCATAATCTCCCGACATCATTGCCGGCAGAGCGGGAGAGAGTCGTGCGACGACGCGCAGCCATCGTGAGTGCCGGAGCGGCAGCGCTGCTGATCGCCGGCGCCGCCCTCCAGCCGCGGCTCGGCGCCGCGATCATCGGCGGCGCCTTCGCCGCGCGCGCCGGTACCGATGCCACCAGCGAGCTGCCCGACGGGCTGCATGTCGCGCTGTGCGGCACCGGCGCTCCGCTTCCCGATCCGAGCCGCGCCGGCCCCTGCACCGCCATCATCGCCGGCAAGCATCTATTCGTGGTCGACGCTGGCGACGGCGCGGCGCGCAACATCGCGCTGATGGGGCTGCCCACCGGACGCGTCGAGGCGGTCTTCCTGACGCACCTCCATTCCGACCATTTCGACGGCCTGGGGCCGGTGATGCTGATGCGCTGGACCGGCGCCGCGGCGACGCGGCCGCTGCCGGTCCACGGCCCCCCGGGCGTCGAACGCGTCGTCGCGGGCTTTCGCGCCGCCTACACCCTCGACGCGGGCTACCGGACCGCGCACCATGGCGAAGCGATCGCGCCCCCCGCCGGCCATGGCGGCGAGGCGATGGTCTTCACGCCACCGCCGCGCGGATCGAACGAACAGGTCACCGTGTACGAGGGCGATAGGCTGCGCGTGACCGCCTTCCGCGTCGATCATGGGCCGGTTGATCCGGCGGTCGGCTACCGTTTCGACTACAAGGGACGCTCGGTGGTCGTCAGCGGCGATACCGCCGCAAGCCCGGCGCTGGTGGCGAACGCGCGCGGCGCCGACATCCTCGTTCACGAGGCGCTGCAGCCGCGGCTCGTCGAGCCGATGACGCGCGCGCTGGCGGCGCGCGGGCTCGAGCGCACGGCGCAGATCACCCGCGACATCCTCGACTATCACGCCTCCCCCGAAACCGCCGCCGACCATGCGCAGGCGGCGGGCGTTCGGCATCTGCTGCTGACGCACGTCCTGCCGCCGCTGCCGTTCCGCAGCGCCTATGCCGGATTTCTCGGCGACGCGCGCCGCCGCTTCGATGGCGCGATGACGGTGGGCGAGGACGGCATGATGTTCAGCCTTCCCGCCGGCTCCGACGAGATCGGCTTCACGCGGCTCCGCGTCGACTGACGCGGGCGACGTCAGCCCCGCGGCTCGCGCGGGAGGCCGAGCCAGCGCTCGGCGATGATGTTGCGCTGGATCTCGTTGGTCCCGGCATAGATCGTGTCGGCGCGCGACTGCAGGAAGATCTTCGGCAGCCCCCGGAAGACATAGTCCGGTCCCGGCGCGATCTCCGCCTCGCGGCCGAGCACGTCGATCACCAGCTCGCCGAACTGCCGATGCCAGCTGCCATAATAGAGCTTGTTGACCGCGCCTTCGCGGCCCGGGGTGCCGCGATCGATGTTGGCGAGCATGCGCAGGCAGTTGGCGCGCATCACCGACAGGCCGATCTCGGCGCGCGCCAGCCGGTGACGGATCAGCGGATCGCGCGCACGGCCGTTCGCCTTCGCGGCGGCGATCAGCTGGTCGAGCTCGCGGCGGTAGCGCGTCTGCAGCCCGAGCGTCGACACGCCGCGTTCGAAGGTCAGCGTCGCCATGGCGATCGCCCAGCCCGCGCCGGGTTCGCCAACGATGGCGGCGGCATCGGTTCGCGCGCCATCGAGGAACACCTCGTTGAATTCCTCGTCGCCGGTCATCTGGCGGATCGGTCGGATGATCACCCCCGGCTGGCGCATCGGCACCAGCAGGAACGACAGCCCCTGCGCGCCCCGGCTACCGGGGGTGGTGCGCGCCAGCACGAACATCCAGTCGGCGTTGTGCGCCCAGCTCGTCCAGACCTTCTGGCCGTCGAGCACCCAACCGTCGCCGTCGAGGCGGGCGCGCGTCTGGATGTTCGACAGGTCGGAGCCGGCATTGGGTTCGGAAAAGCCCTGCGCCCAGAATTCGCTGCCCGCCGCGAGCGGCGGCAGGAAGCGCGCCTTCTGGTCGTCGCTGCCGTGCGCGAGCAGCGTCGCGCCGAGCAGCTCGATGCCGATGTGGTTGGGGCGCGGCGTCAGCCCGGCGCGCGCCCATTCCTCGGCGAAGATCACCCGCTGCGTCAGGCTCGCGTCGCGTCCGCCATAGGAGGTGGGCCAGGCGATGCAGCCGTAGCCCGCCTCGCCGAGCGCGCGTTCCCAGGCGCGCAGCAGGGCGAACTCGTTGCGGTTGAAGTCGGGCTGGCGCAGCCGCGCGAACGGGCCGTCGAGCTGCGCGGCGAGCCAGCCGGCGATCTCGGCGCGGAAGGCGTCGTCGGCGGCGGAGACGCCGAGCCTCACGCCAGTTCCATCAGATCGGCCATCCGCTGGCACGCCGCGTCGGGCGAGCCGAACAGCCGCGCCGCGCTGTGCGCCTGCTTGAACAGCAGATGCGCGTCATGCTCCCAGGTGAAGCCGATCCCGCCATGGATCTGGATGGTATCGCCGGCGCATTGCGAGAAGGCGTCGGCGCAATGCACCTTCGCCATCGCGGCGGCATAGCCGAGCGCGCGGTCGTCGCCCTCCTGCGCGAGGCAGGCGGCGTAATAGGCCGCCGAACGCGCCGTTTCGACCTGCATCGCCATGTCGGCCAGCCGGTGCTTGATTGCCTGGAACGAGCCGATCGGCCGGCCGAAGGCGATGCGCTGGCGGGCATGGTCGAGCGACAGGGCGAGGCAGCGCTGCGCGCCGCCGACCTGTTCGGCCGCGACGAGGATCGTCGCGCGGTCGATCACGCGGCGCAGCGCCGCCGCGACGCCGGGCCCGGTGCCGAGCAGCGCCGTGGCCGGCACCGCGACCGCATCGAAGCGCAGCTGCGCTTCGGGACGCAGCAGATCCATCTGCGTCGGCCGGTCGATCGTCAGCCCGGCCGCGTCGGGTGCGACATGCAGCAGGTGCAGGACCGACGGATCGTCGGCGTCGCGCGCGGCGACGAGCAGCAGGTCGGCGACATGGCCGAAGGGCACGAAGCCCGCCGCGCCATCGAGGCGGAATCGGCTGCCGTCACGGCCGAGCGTCGCGTCGAGCTCCAGCGCGACCCCGGCGCGTCCGCAGCAGGCGAGCGTCGCGATGGCATCGCCCGCCACGATGGGCCCGAGCAGCTGGCGCGCGCGCTGCGGCTCTGCCGTCGCCAGGACGGCGCGCGCCGCGAGGCCCGCGCTCGCGAAGAACGGCAGCGGGCACAGGCTCTCGCCGGCCTGCTCGAGGATGATCGCCATCTCGACGAGCCCGAGGCCGAGCCCGCCGACTTCCGCGGGCAGATCGACGCCGAGCCAGCCCATCTCGCCGAGCGCGCGCCACGCCGCCGGATCATAGCCGTCGGCGTCGGTCAGCCGCGCCCGCGCCGCGCCGGGCGGCGCGTGGCGCGCGAAGAAGCCGCGCGCGCTGTCGCGGAGCATCGCCTGTTCGTCGGTGAAGGCGAAATCCATGCGGGCTCAGTCGGCCACATAATATTGGGCATATTGCCGGCGATAGTGGAGGATCGGCCCGTCGCCAGCGCAGAGGATCGGATCGGGCTCGTAGCGCTTGCGCTCCCAGATCGGGATGTCCTGATCGAACTGGCCGACCACGTCGCGCGCCACCGCCGCAGCGATGCGCTCCGCGCTGCCCTCGAGCCGCGCCGGATAGTAAAAGTCGAAGCGCGCCTGCGTCGTGAAGCGGTCGATCGGCGTCATCGAGTTGAGCAGCAGCACGTCCGAAATGCCGGTGAAGCGCACCGAGGCCTGGCCGGGGCCGATCGCCCGGCTGTCGATCGTGCCGTCGACGATGCCGCGCGGCGTCTGCATCTTTGCCGTCGAGACACTGCGCCGGTGGATGCCGTCGATCTTCCATTGCGGCTCGGGCATCGACTTGGTGCCGTGCACCGAGACGAAGTGCGGATAGTCGACGCCGTTCTCGTTGATCTCCTGGATGTGCACCTTGACGGTCCACTCGTGGCGCGCGTGAAGCTTCCATTCCTCGCCGTCCGGGAACAGCGCCTCGACCTCCCACAGCGGATCGGCCCCCTGCGGATGGTGCCAGACGTAGACGAGGCCGTTGGCCTCGGCGACGGGCCACACCCTGATGCACGGCCGGCGCACCTGCGGCGGGATCGAGCGGCTGTAGGGGATTTCGGCGACGGCGCCCTGCCCGGTGTAGCGCCAGTGATGGAAGGGGCATTCGAGCAGTTCGCCGACGACCTTCCCGGCGCCCATGTGCGCGCCGAGGTGGCGGCAATAGGCGTCGGTCGCGGCGAGTTCGCCGCTGTCGCCGCGCCAGACCACGAACTCGGTGGCGAAATAGCGCAGCGTGCGCACCTCGCCGGCGGCGATCTCGTCGCTGTGCGCGACGGCGAACCAGCCGAGCGGCACCGGCAGGTGCGCGCCGGCGCGGCGGTCGTCGGCAGGCGCGCTCACGACGTCAGCCCGAACAGCCGGGCGGCGTTGCCGCGCAGGAATTTCGGCCAGACCTCGTCCTTGAAGGGCACGTCGGCGAGTTCGCGGAAGATGCGATCGAGCGTCAGTCCGGCCGGGAAGTAGCCGGCGTACATGATCTTGTCGGCGCCGCGCGTGTTGGCATAGTCGATGATCGCCTTCGGGTAGTGCTTCGGCGCGAAGGCGCTCGTGCTGTAATAGAGGTTGGGATATTTCAGCATCAGCTTGACCGCCAGGTCGACCCACGGCTCGGCGCCGTGACGCATCACGAACTTCAGCTCGGGGAAGTACCAGCAGACCTCGTCGATCAGCTCGACCTTCTGCGTGGCGAGCGGGAGGCGCGGTCCGGGCACGCCGACGTTGATGAAGATCGGCAGGTCGAGCTCGCAGCATTGCGCGTAGAAGGGATACATCTCCTTCGCGTTGATCGCGACCTGCGGGAAGGTGCCGGCGGGAAAGCAGGTGACGCCCTTGATGCCATGGTCGGCGTGGAAGCGGCGGACGCGTCGCAGCTCGTCGACGCCCTTGTTGGGATCGATCTGCGTCGACAGGATGAAGCGATCGGCATAGGCGCCCTTCACCTTGTCGAAATGCCGGAAGCTGTCGCTGACCCCGATGAAGCCGAACTCGATATTGTGCTTGTCCATCTCGGCGACCATCGCCTCGATGTAGCGGCTCTCGTCGGTGCCGAGCGTCGGCGGCGCCTTGAACAGATGCTGCGCCGGCATGACGTAGGCGTCGAGGCTCTCGCGGTCGCGGAGCATCGGCCGGAACAGGTCGTAGCCCTCCTTGTTGTGCTCGCTGGTCGGCACGTTCATCTGGAGGTCGATGGCGCGGACGTCGCTGGGCATCGGCATGCGCTTCTCTCCGGTCAGCTGCGGGTCTGGGCGTCGCGTACGGCCGCGGCACGGTCGAGCTTGCCGCTGGCGGTGCGCGGCAGCGGCGCCGCGGCGAAGATCACGTCGCGCGGCACCTTGTAGATGGCGAGGCGGGCGGCGACGTAGGCCTTGACCGCCGCCGCATCGAGACCCGCCCCCGGCGTCAGGAACAGCGTGACCGCCAGCCGCTCGCCGAGCCGCGCGTCGGGCCGGCCGAAGGCCACGACCTCGCGCACCGCTTCATGCTCGGCGAGGACGCGTTCGACCTCGGCGCAATAGATGTTCTCGCCGCCCGAGATGATCATGTTCTTCTTGCGATCGACGATGTGGAGGAGGCCTGCGGCGTTCATCACGCCGACGTCGCCGGTACGGAACCAGCCGCCGTCGATGAAGGCATCGGCGGTGGCCGCGGCATCGTCGAGGTAGCCGTCCATCACCGCGGCGCTGCGCACGCAGATCTCGCCGGGCGCGCCCTCGGCCACGTCGGTGCCGTCGTCGCCGACCAGCCGGACCTCAACCGTCGGCAGGACATGGCCGCACGACGTCGGATGGTCGAGGAAGTCGCGGCCGTAGCTCGACGCGACATAACCCGAGGTCTCGGTACTGCCATAGGTGTTGCCCAGCAGCAGCTGCGGGATGCGCTGCCGCAGCTCGTCGACCAGCCCGGGGAGGATCGGCGCCGCGCCGCTCGAGATGAAGCGGATCGTGCCGAGCGCGCCGCCAGGATCGGGCGCGCGCAGCAGGTCCCAGTACATCGTCGGCACCATCGCGATCCGGCGCACGCCCTCGCGCGCGATCAGCGCCAGGACCGACTCGGCGTCCCATTTGCGCAGCAGGATGGTGGGGGTGCCGTTGTAGAGGCAGCGCAGGAACGGGTTGACGCCGCCGAGATGGAAGAGCGGCCCGCCGATGATCGTCGGCGAGTGGATCGAGCTGCCCGCCGCGCCGGGGGCCAGGCGATTGTCCGCCGCGAACGCCGCGTCGTTCATCGCGCCGAGGAGATTGCCGAGCATGACGCCGTGCGCGAGCGCGCGTTGCGAGAGCAGCGCCCCCTTCGGACGGCCCGTCGTGCCCGAGGTGAACAGCACTGCGCCGGCGTCCCCGGGCGCCGTCGCGACGGGCCGCAGCGCCGCCGGCGTGGCCACCGCTTCGCCGAACGCGACGTCGATCCCCGGGCGCAGGTCAGCGGGGTCGTCGCTGAGCACCACCCGCCGGCACGGCAGGTCGGGGCCCGCCGCCTGCAGCAGCCGCAGCCGTTCGCCATCGATGATCGTCACCGCGACGCCGGTCGAGACGAGCGCGTGACGGAGTTCGTCGGGCGCCGAGCGGGTGTTGACGAGGATCGGCACCGCGCCGAGCGCGGCGATCGCGATGAAGCCGATCATCCATTCGACGCTGTTGCCGACCGCCAGCGCGGCGCGGTCGCCACGCGACACCGCGAACTCGCAGGACAGCGTCTCCGCCAGCGCCGCCGCCCGACCCAGCACCGCGGCGAAACTGTGCCGCCGGTCGCCGTCGACGGTCATGACCGCATCGCCATGCCGCGCGGCGCGCTCGAGGAGGTCGGCGAGCGTGCGCGGCCCCGTGGCGAAGCGGCGGCCGTCGCTCGCCGGAGCGAAAGGAGCCCCCTCGCGCATCAGCGCGGCGGCGAAGGCGTCGTGGCTGGTGTAGACCGGACCCATCGCCGCGCAGCCTACAACTTGCTTGTCAATTAGCAAGCAATTGAGGGGCACGGCGCCCCGGCGGCCGTCGGTCAGCGGGGCGCCGCGAGCTGACGGCGCAGGTTGGCGATCAGCGCCTCGGTCAGCGCCGTCAGGTCGACGAGTTCGGCGCGCAACAGCCATTGCATGCCGAGGCCGCGCAGCGTCGCATGGATCAGCCGGCTCTCGACGTCGGCATCGACGTCGGCGGCGATCTCGCCGGTGCGAATGCCGTCGGCGATGAGCGCCGCGAAACGGGCCTGGCCGCGCGTCGAGAAATCGCGCACGACCTGCGCGAAGGGCTCGGGCGCGTCGGTATCGCGGAACGATTCCGCCGCCATCAGATAATAGGCGCGCGCGAAGGCCGGGCGCGCGTTGAGCAGGTCGATCCACGCCCTGATCGCGCGCGCGAGCCCGTCGATGGCGCCGTCGCTCGCGACGAGCGGCATATTGTCCTGCCAGACCTGCTCGGACAGCGAGAGCGCGCACTGGCGCAGCAGTTCGGCGCGCGACCCGAAGAGATGCGCCGGCAGCCCGCGGCTGTAGCCGGCGCGCGCGCCGGCGTCGGCCAGCGTCATGCCCTGCACGCCCTTTTCGGCGATGATGCGCAGCGCCGCGGCGATGATCCGCCCTTCCGACAGCGCCCGCCGTTCGACCTGCGGCGTCCGCGGCCGCCGGGCCGCCGCCCGATCGGTCGACGAACGCTCGGTGCCGCTGCCTTCGCTTGCCATGGCCGAACCTACTTGCCGAACGGCAAGCAAATCAACCGCGCCGCCCGGCGGCTCGCGGCGACCTCGTCTTGCGTCGTCTCCGGCGCGCGCCTATTTTCCGGCGATGCTCGCTCGCTGGCTCCTGACCTGCGCACTGATCTGCGGGATGCTGCTCGCGCCGGTGACGATGGCGGCCGCGCGCGCGCCGGCGCCGACCGTCGACCGGACGGCGAGCCACTGCGCGCCGTCGGTCGATGCCGATCAGCACGCGCCGGCGAAGCCGCTGCGCTGCCTCAGCGCCTGCGCGGCGGTCGAAACCGGCCTTCCGCGGCTCGCCGCGCGCGTACGGGCGGTAGCGCCGATGATGCCGCTGCCGGCGAGCGTGTTGCCGCGCGGTGTCCTGTGCGAGCGCGATACCCCGCCTCCGCGGCTTTCCTGAGCCGACACCAGCGACCGCCGCGACCGGCGGTCGCCACGGAACCCCGGCGTTCGCGCACCGGCCGATCGGCCGGCCGCCGCGCGTCGGCAGCCGCCAGCGACAGGAATTGAAGATGACGGATATGATGGGACGACGCAGCCTGCTGCGCGCCGGGGCGCTCGGCCTGGCCGGTGCCGGGCTGCACGCCGCGCTGCCTGCCTGGGCGCAGACCGGATCGGCGGGCCTGAGGCCCGAAATGCCGACGCTGTCGGGCGAGGACATAAGGCTGCGCATCGCGCATGACATGTTCAAGGTCGGCGGTCGTATCGGCCATGCCATCACGCTCAACGGCGTCTTGCCGGCGCCGCTGATCCGGCTGCGCGAGGGGCAGAATGTCCGGCTGCATGTCGAGAACGCGCTCGACGAGGATACGTCGATCCACTGGCACGGGCTGATCCTGCCCTTCCACATGGACGGCGTGCCGGGCATCAGCTTTCCCGGCATCAAGCCCGGCACCACCTTCACCTATGAATTCCCGATCCGGCAGGCGGGCACCTACTGGTATCATTCGCATTCGGGGCTGCAGGAGCAGCTCGGCCATTACGGACCGCTGCTGATCGATCCGGCGGGCGCCGAGCCGGCGCCCTATGACCGCGAGCATGTCGTCGTGCTGTCCGACTGGAGCTTCAGCCACCCGCACCAGCTGATGGCGAAGGTCAAGGCGAAGGGCGGCTATTTCAACCGGCAGAAGCAGACGCTGACCGACGGCGAGATGAGCGCGGCGGAGCGCGCGATGTGGGGCCGGATGCGAATGGACCCGACCGACATCGCCGACATCAATGGCTCGACCTATCATTTCCTCGTCAACGGCCACGGCCCGGCGGAGAATTGGACCGGGCTGTTCCGGCCCGGCGAGCGGGTGCGGCTGCGCATCATCAACGCCTCGGCGATGACGATCTTCAACCTGCGCATCCCCGGGCTGCCGATGACCGTCGTCGAAGCCGACGGCCAGCCGGTGCGCCCCGTCGAGACCGACGAGCTGCAGATTTCGGTCGCCGAGACCTACGACGTCATCGTCACGCCGTCCGCGCCGCAGGCCTATACGATCGTCGCCGAGGCGATCGACCGGTCGGGGATGGCGCGGGCGACGCTCGCGCCGCGGCCCGGCATGGTCGCCGCCGTCCCGGCGCTGCGGCCGCGCCCGACGCTGTCGATGCGCGACATGGGGATGGGCGGAATGGCGGCGGGCGACGCCTGCGCGCCCGAACATGCGGCGATGGGGCATTGCACGCCGGGCCAGCCGATGGCGGCGATGGACCACGGCATGCGCGACAAGTCGCTGGTGCCGGAAAGCGTCAAGGTCGGCGTGGGCGTCGACATGATCGCGCCGATGCCCGTCGACCGCACCGGCGACCGGCCGCTCGGGCTCGAGAAGGAGGCGCACCGCGTGCTCACCTATCACGACCTCGCGCCGCTGGTCCCCTTCCCCGACAAGCGGCCGCCGGCGCGCAGCGTCGACATCCACCTGACCGGCAACATGGAGCGCTTCATGTGGTCGCTCGACGGCCGGAAGATGAACGAGGGCGCCGAGCCGATCCGTTTCGAGCGAAACGAGCGCGTGCGCGTCAACCTGATCAACAATTCGATGATGAACCACCCGATCCACATTCACGGGCATTTCTTCGAACTGGTGACCGGCAAGGCGCATGGCCATCCGATCAAGCACACCGTCAACGTGATGCCCGGCGGCCGGGCGAGCTTCGACCTCACCGCCGACGCGCCCGGCGACTGGGCGTTCCACTGCCACCTGCTCTACCACATGCACGCCGGGATGATGAACGTCATCAAGGTGCGACCGATGGACGAAGGAGACGCGGCATGAGGCGCGCCCTGCCGATCGCCCTGCTCATGCTCGGCGCCGCCCCGGCGGCCGCGCAGCCCTCCGTCCAACCGCCGGCGTCGCCGGCTCCCGCGGCCGATCCGGCCTGCCCTGCCGAGCATGCCGCGATGGGCCATTGCACGCCCGCCGCCCCGCCGGCGGCACCGCCCGCACCCGCCGCCGCCAGCGATCCGGCCTGCCCGCCCGAGCACGCCGCGATGGGCCATTGCACGCCCGCCGCCCTGCCGGCGGTACCGCCCGCGCCCGCCGCCGTCAGCGATCCGACCTGCCCGCCCGAGCATGCCGCGATGGGCCATTGCACGCCGTCACCCTCGACGGCGACGAGCCCGCCGCGCGCCGCGCCGTCGACTGCCGCCCTCGGTGGACCCGAGCATGCCGCCGACGCGGTGTGGGGCGCCGCGGCGATGGCGCCGGTGCGGCGCGCCGTCTACGCCGAACATGGCGGCATGCGCAGCGGCAAGCTGCTCGTCGATCGCCTCGAATATCGGGCGCAGGACGGCCATGACGGCTATGCCTGGGAGGGCGAGGCCTGGTACGGCGGCGACTACGACCGGCTGTGGCTGAAGTCCGAGGGCGAGGGCGGCTTCGGCGAGGCGCTCGAATCCGCCGAGATCCAGGCGCTGTGGAGCCACGCGCTCGACCCCTGGTTCAACCTGCAGACCGGCATCCGCTACGATCTGCGGCCGCGACCCGATCGCGCGCATCTGGCGGTCGGCATTCAGGGGCTGGCGCCCTATTGGTTCGAGGTCGACGTCGCCGCCTTCCTGTCCGATCGCGGCGACCTCACCGCGCGGGTCGAGGCGGAATATGACCAGCGGATCACCAACCGGCTGATCGCCCAGCCGCGCGCCGAGATCGAGCTGTCGGCGCAGGAAGTGCCGGCGATCGGCCTGGGCGCCGGCGTGTCGTCGATCGAGGCGGGCGTTCGCCTGCGCTACGAGTTCGTGCCCGAGTTCGCGCCCTATGTCGGCGTCGACTATGAGCGCAGCTTCGGCGACACCGCGGGCTTCGCGCGCGCCGCCGGCGAGCGCGTCGGCGGATGGACCTTCGTCGCCGGACTCCGTGCCTGGTTCTAGCGGTCGCTCAGCCGCTCGGCCGTCAGCTCGAGCCGGCGCAGCATCGCGACGAGATCGGCGATCTCGCGCTCGGAAAAGTCGGCGAGCAGGCTCTTCTCGAGCGCCAGCGCCTTGGGCACGACCTGCGCATAGAGGCCTTTGCCGCTCGCGCTCAGCGACAGCAGATGCGAGCGCTTGTCGTCGGGGTTGGGCGAGCGTTGCACCAGCCCGCGCTCGGCGAGCGCGATCGCCGCGCGGCTGATGGTGACCTTGTCCATCCGCGTCGCCGCGCACAGCTCGTTCTGCGTGCTCGAGGTGCGTTCGGCGAGCACCGCGATCAGCCGCCATTCGGCGATGTTGAGACCGAACAGCGCGCGGTAGGCGCTGGCGATCGCATCGCTCACCAGATTGGACGCGATCGACAGCCGGTAGGGCACGAACTTGTCGAGGCTCAGGCTGACGGATGGCTTCACCGGGATGTCCTTCGCTTTGCCGTGCGACCGCGCCGGTCAATCTAGTATCATTTGACACCAGTTTCCAACTCAATCAGTTTCAGATGATACTATTTGGGAGATTCGCCGTGACCGACCTGTTCGAAAATCCGCTCGGCCTCGACGGCTTCGAGTTCGTCGAGTTCTGCGCGCCCGAAAAGGGCCTGCTCGAGCCGGTGTTCGAGCGCATGGGCTTCACCCGCATCGCGCGCCACCGCTCGAAGGACGTCGAGCTGTGGCGGCAGGGCGACATCAACCTCGTCGCCAACTACGAGCCGAACAGCCCGGCCGCCTATTTCGCCGCCGAGCATGGCCCGTCGGCCTGCGGCATGGGCTTTCGCGTGCGCAACGCGCGCATCGCCTATGACGAGGCGCTGAAGCGCGGCGCCGAGCCGGTCGAGACGCGAACCGGGCCAATGGAACTGCGGCTGCCCGCCATTCGCGGCATCGGCGGCGCGATCATCTATCTCGTCGACCGCTACGGCGAGAATCTGTCGATCTGGGACATCGATTTCGAGTATCTGCCCGGCGTCGACCGCCACCCCGTCGGCGCCGGCTTCAAGATCATCGATCACCTGACGCACAATGTCTACGGCGGCCGCATGGCGCATTGGGGCGCCTTCTACGAGCGCATCTTCAACTTCCGCGAGATCCGCTATTTCGACATCAAGGGCGAATATACCGGGCTGACCAGCCGCGCGATGACCGCGCCCGACGGCAAGATCCGCATCCCGCTGAACGAGGAAGGCAAGTCGGGCGGCGGCCAGATCGAGGAATATCTGCGCGCCTACAACGGCGAGGGCATCCAGCACATCGCCTTCGCCAGCGACAATCTCATCGAGAGCTGGGACAAGCTGAAGGCGGCGGGCACGCCGCTGATGGCGGCACCGCCAGCGACCTATTACGAGATGCTCGAGGACCGGCTACCCGGCCACGGCGAGCCCGTCGCCGAGCTGCAGAAGCGCGGCATCCTGCTCGACGGCTCGACCGAGCAGGGCGATCCGCGGCTGCTGCTCCAGATCTTCTCCGAGCCGCGTATCGGCCCGGTGTTCTTCGAGTTCATCCAGCGCAAGAAGGACGAGGGCTTCGGCGAGGGCAATTTCACCGCGCTGTTCAAGTCGCTCGAGGCCGACCAGCTGCGCCGCGGCGCGCTGACCACCGGCACGGAGGCGGCGGCATGACCGTCCCCTTCGCGCTCAACGGCGTCCACCACGTCGCCTACCGCTGTCGCGATGCCAAGGCCACCGCCGACTGGTATGCCAAGATGCTCGGCATGGAATTCACCACGGCGTTCGCCGAGGATCATGTGCCGTCGACCGGGGCCTACGACCCCTATATGCACATCTTCCTCGACGCCGGCGGCGGCAACATCCTCGCCTTCTTCGAGCTGCCCAACCAGCCCGAGATGGGACGCGATCCCAACACGCCGCAGTGGGTGCAGCATATCGCGCTCGCCGTCGCCGACATGGCGGCGCTGCTCGCCGCCAAGGCGCATCTCGAGGCGAACGGCGTCGACGTGCTCGGGCCGACGCACCACGGCATCTTCAAGTCGATCTACTTCTTCGATCCCAACGGCCACCGCATCGAGCTTGCCTGCGACATCGGCACCGACGAGCAGCTCGCCGAGCTGCGCCGCGTCGCGCCGCTGATGCTCGACGAATGGAACGACACCAAGCGGGCGCCCCGCCATGCGGCGTGGCTGCACGAGATGGCCGCCAAAGAAAGCTGAGTTCGCCGGCCGCTGGCGCGGGGATCGCCGAACAGCGCTGCGTCGACCGGATCTCAGCCGGTGGAAGCCTTCACGACCTGGAAGCGCCGCAACGCCAGCTTCGGATCCTGCCAGTTCGGCTCGATCGCCGCGGCCTGGCGATAGTCGAGATAGGCGTTCTTCGCGTCGCCAAGAATCTCATAGGCCACTGCGCGCATATAGTGGGCGACTTCGGGCTCGTTGGTGCCGAGTTCGATGCCGGTGGTCAGCGCCTCGATGGCCTCGGTCGCCCGGCCCTGATCGATGCGCAGCAAGGCGATCGCCCGGTTGACATAGGCTTCGCCAAATCTGGTCTTCGAAGCGATCGCCGCATCATAGTCGGCGAGCGCCGCTTCCGTGTCGCGCCCGTACATGTGGAGGATGCCCCGGTTGATCCGGGTCGCCGCGAGGTCCCGCGCGTTGAGCTCGCGGCTGTCGATCGCGGTCGTGCAGAGGGCGATCCCGGCGTCGGAGGCGCGTTCGGCCTTCGCTGCCTGATAGCAGGCCTGCGCATCCGACGAACCGATCACCATGACCGCACCATTGACCGCCGTCGCGACGCAGGCTGTGGCCAGGAACAGCAGTCGTTTTCGCATCGCTTCACCTCCCAAAGGCGCCGCGGCCGGTTGGCCCGTCCGCGGCGAGTCCCCCCTTGGTGCTTGTAGCAGATTTTCCGTCGACGCGCTGCCGCGACGTTGACCGGCGCCCGTTCCGGCCGCCGCGACGCCCTCAGCCTTCCCGATAGTCCGCCTCGGTCTTGGCCCGGACCTCGTCCGCGGTGACGCCGGGCGCCAGCTCGACGAGCCGGAACGGCTCTCGCTTGGCGGGTCGTTCGAAGACCGCGAGGTCGCTGATCACCATGTCGACGACCCCCTGGCCGGTCAGCGGCAGGCTGCAGGCCTTGCGGAACTTGGGCTCGCCCGTCTTGGCATTGTGGTCCATCAGCACGACGACGCGCCTGACGCCGGCGACGAGGTCCATCGCGCCGCCCATGCCCTTCACCATCTTCCCCGGGATCGTCCAGTTGGCGAGGTCGCCGGTTTCCGACACCTCCATCGCGCCGAGCACGGTGAGGTCGATATGGCCGCCGCGGATCATCGCGAAGCTGTCGGCGCTGCTAAAGAAGCTCGAGGTGGGCAGCTGGGTGATCGTCTGCTTGCCGGCATTGATCAGGTCGGGATCGGCCTCGCCGACATAGGGGAACGGCCCCATGCCGAGCATGCCGTTCTCCGACTGCAGCGTAACGCGAATGCCGGCGGGAATATGGTTGGCGACCAGGGTCGGAATGCCGATGCCGAGGTTGACGTAGAAGCCGTCCTTCAGCTCGCGCGCGGCGCGCGCCGCCATCTCGTCGCGTGTCCATGCCATCAGCCGGCCTCCCGCTCGCGCGTCGTCAGCTTCTCGATGCGCTTCTCGTTGATCGTGCTCAGCACCACGCGGTCGACGTAGATGCCGGGGGTGTGGATGCAGTCGGCGTCGAGCGCGCCGGCCTCGACGATCTCCTCGACCTCGGCGACGGTCACCCTGCCGGCGGTCGCCATGTTCGGATTGAAGTTCCGCGCGGTCTTTCGGTAGACGAGATTGCCCTCGGGGTCGGCCTTCCACGCCTTGACGATCGACAGGTCGCTGCGCAGCCAGCGCTCCATGACATAGGCCTCGCCGTCGAAGGTCTCGACGGGCTTGCCCTCGGCCACCACGGTGCCGACGCCGGTCTTGGTGAAGAAGGCGGGGATGCCGGCGCCGCCGGCGCGGATCCGTTCGGCGAGCGTGCCCTGCGGATTGAGCTCGAGCTCGAGCTCGCCCGACAGATAGAGCTGCTCGAACAGCTTGTTCTCGCCGACGTAGGACGAGATCATCTTCTTCACCTGGCGACGGTCGAGCAGCATCCACAGCCCGAAGCCGTCGGCGCCGGCGTTGTTGGAGATCACCGTCAGGTTGCGCACCCCCGCGTCGCGGATCACCGGGATCAGGCTCTCGGGATTGCCCGACAGCCCGAAGCCGCCCGACATGATCGTCATGCCGTCGAACAGCAGGCCGTCGAGCGCGGCGGCCGGGGTGGGATAGATCTTGTCGGGCAAGCGCATTCCTCCTTCGTCGGATCGTCAGGCGGCGTCGACGCGCATCATCGCGCGCTTGCCGCCGCCGGTATGGACCGGGATGTAGCCGGCGAGCCGGTCGTCGAGGCCGGCGTCGCCGGTATCGACGAGCAGGCGGCCGTTGGGCAAGGCCGCGAGCTTGGCCGCCGACGCGACGACGATGATGTCCTCGCGGCGCACGGCGTCGACGAGCGCGGCATCGATCTGCTGGTTGCCGCGGCCGAGCAGGAAGCCTTGCCCACCGACGACGCCGAGCACCAGCCGCGCGCGCCGCCCCTGGGTGAGCGCGCGCAAGGTCGCGGCATCGGCGTCCGCCGCGACGCACCGCCCGCCCTGCACGGCGTCCACGCCGAGCAGCGTCGCATCGATGCCGAGCAGCGCCTTCAGCCGTTGCATCGTCGCGCCGGGGCCGATGATCGTGACCGCGTCGTCGGCGATCAGGCGCGCCACCGCGCGGCACGCCGCCTCGACCTCGGCGCTGTCCGACGCGGCGGCCGCCTTTCGCCCCTGCAGCCGCTGCCGGTCCTCGGGCGTCCGCATCACGCCGTAGAGCCGCGGCGCCGCGCCCGTCGCCGGCCGGTCGAGAATCTCGGCGGCCGCCGTCGCGCCCGGACCGCCGCGCGCGACGAGATCGGCGAGCAGCGCGCCGGCGGCACGCGGGCTGGTGGCGAACACCGCCGAATGCATCTTCACGCCCGCCGGGATGCCGAGCACGGGCACGCGCTCGCCGACCGCCGCCATCACGTCGCGCGCGGTGCCGTCGCCGCCGGCGAACAGCAGCAGGTCGACCTGCGCGGCAATCCGCGCCGCCGCCGCGATCGTGTCGCGCGCCGACGACGGGCCGCCCGACGCGGCGTGCACGACCTCGACCGGCACCCCCGCCGCCGCCGCGACGTCGCCGCCCATCGCGCCCGCGCTGGTGACGATCGTTACCTCGCCGCTGGCCGTCTTCAGCGCCGCGAGCGCGAGCGCCGCGCGCGCACCGCCGGCCGGGCGCGCGCCCGCCGCGAGTGCCGCCGCCCCGAGCGCGCCATCGCTGCCCTTGAGCGCGAGCGGCCCGCCGACGCCGGCCACCGGATTGACGATCAGGCCGACGCGCATGGCGAGGCGGCAGGCGAGAACTTTCGTTCGCACTGCTGGTCGGGTTTTGCGCGGAAGGCTGGGGATCGCATGCCCTTTGATATTGCGTCAGCGCCGGCACCAAGACAATATGGTCTGTGCGCATATCGGCCAGATGTCCGATATGCAGATCAATATACTACAGGCTTCGCCGGGTCGGCGGGCCTGCCTGACGTGGCGGAGGACCATGACGATCGCGGCACGCGCGCACCCCTATATGCCCAATTCGGCTCCGCCGCTGAAGCAGGCGCTGCTCGACGCGATCGGCGTCGGCTCGGCTGAAGAGCTGTTCGGCCAGATCCCCGAGGAGCATCGGCTGCGCGAGACGCTGGCGCTGCCGCCGGCGCTCAGCTCGGAGGTCGAGCTGTCGCGGCACATGGGCGCGATCCTCGCGAAGAACAACAGCTGTGCTGCGAATCTCTCCTTCCTCGGCGGCGGTTGCTGGCAGCATCATGTCCCCGCGGTCTGCGACGAGATCGTCGGGCGCAGCGAGTTCCTTACCCCGGTGTGGGGCACGCCTTCCTCCGACCTCGGCCGCAACCAGGCCTGGTTCGAGTTCACCAGCCAGCTGGGCGAACTCGTCGGCATGGAGATGGTGGGCCTGCCGGTCTACAGCTGGGGCTGCGCCGTCGGCCATGCCATCCGCATGGCGGTGCGGCTGACCGGGCGCCGCGACGTGCTGATCCCGGCGAAGCTCGATCCGCAGCGCCGCGCCGTCATCGACAATTACTGCGCCGCCGCCGATCCGGCGCGCGTCATCCGGCTGATCGAGGTGCCCGAGGACGATGCCACCGGCACGCTCGATCTCGCCGCGCTGCGCGCGCTTCTCTCCGACGGCATCGCCGCGGTCTATTTCGAGAACCCCGCCTATCTCGGCCAGGTCGAGGCGGGCGCCGCCGACATCGCCGCCGCGGCGCGCGCCGCCGGCGCCGAGACGATCGTCGGCGTCGATCCGATCAGCCTCGGGCTGCTCGCCGCGCCCGCCGACTATGGCGCCGACATCGTCGTCGGATCGATCCAGCCGCTGGGCGTCCATATGTCGGGCGGCGGCGGGCTCGGCGGCTTCATCGCCAGCCGCGACGAGCCGCGCTACGCGCATGAATATCCAACGCTGCTCAACAGCATCGCCACCACCGTCGAGGGCGAGATGGCGTTCGGCATGACGCTGATGCACCAGAGCAGCTACGGCGCGCGCGAGGACGGCAAGGACTGGACCGGCAACTCGACCTATCTCTGGGCGATCGCCGGCACCGTCTATATGGCGCTGCTCGGCCCCGCGGGCTTCCGCGAGCTCGGCTCGCTGATCATCCAGCGCGCGCATTATGCCGCCGCGCTGCTCGGCGAGATCGACGGCGTCAGCGTCCGCCACCCGACCGGCTTCTTCAAGGAGTTCGTTGTCGACTTCGGCGGCACCGGCCGCCGTGTCGCCGCGATCAACGACGCCCTGCGCGAGCGCGGCATCTTCGGCGGGCTCGACCTCAGCGCCGCCTTCCCCGACCTCGGCGAGAGCGCGCTCTATTGCGTCACCGAGATCCACAGCGCCGCCGATATCGAGCGGCTGGCATCGACGCTTCGCGAGGTTTGCGCCGCATGACGACCCCGACGCTCCGCCGCTACCAGGCCCCGATCTGGGACGAGCCGCTGATCATGGCGATGGGCGCGCCCGGCCGGCGCGGCCAGCATTTCCCCGCCGCCGAGGAGCGCGTCGGCGCGCGCGTCGGCGCGCCCGACTCGCTGCTGCCGGCCGCGCTTCGTCGGGCGGCGCCGCCCGAGCTTCCCGAAAATTCGGAGCCCGACGTGCTGCGCCACTATCTGCACCTGTCGCAGCAGACGCTCGGCATGGTCGGCATCAGCCTCTTCGGCACCTGCACGATGAAATATAACCCGCGCCTCCACGAGCGGCTCGCCGCGCGCCCCGAGGTCGCCGAGATGCATCCCGACCAGCATCCCGACACGATGCAGGGGCTGCTCGAGTTCGTGTACGGGCTCGACACCGCGCTGCGCACGCTGTCGGGGATGGACCAGTTCAGCTTCCAGCCCGCCGGCGGCGCCGACGCCGCCTATACGCATGCCTGCATCACCCGCGCCTATCATGCCTCGCGCGGCGAGGGCGCGCAGCGCAACCAGATCATCACCTCGATCCAGTCGCACCCGTGCAACCCGGCGACCGCGGCGACCGCCGGCTTCGAGGTCGTAACCTTGATGCTCGAGGAGAATGGCTATCCGTCGACCGAGGCGCTGCGCGCCGCGGTCTCCGACCGCACCGCCGCGCTGATGATCAACAATCCCGACGACATGGGCGTCTACAATCCCGAGATCCGGGAGTGGGTCGACATCGTCCACCAGGCGGGCGGGCTCTGCTTCTACGACCACGCCAATTTCAACGGCGTGATGAGCAAGATCCGCGCCCGCGACCTCGGCTTCGACGCCTGCATGTTCATGCTGCACAAGACCTTCGGCGTGCCCAAGGGCGGCGGCGGGCCGGCGGTCGGCGCCTATGGCTGCACCGCCGAGCTCGCACCCTTCCTGCCCGGCCCGCTCGTGCGTCAGGTGGGCGACCGCTTCGCCGTCGACGACAACGGCGCGCTGTCGATCGGCAAGGTGCGCGAATATTGGGGCAACATCCACCAGGTGATGAAGGCCTATGGCTGGGTGCGCGCGATGGGCGCCGAGGGCATCTCGGAGGCCTCCGACATCTCGGTCATCCTCAACAACTACATGGAGCAGGAACTGCTCAAGATTCGCGGCGTGACCCGCTCGCATCCCGACCTGCCCGGCTGGCGGATGGAGATGACGCGCTTCAGCCTGGGCCAGCTGTTCGAGGAGACCGGCGTCGGCGTCGCCGACGTGCAGAACCGCATGGCCGACTATGGCATCGACGCCTTCTGGATGGCGCACGAGCCCTGGCTGTTCCCGCACCCCTTCACCCCCGAGGCGGGCGAGATGTGGTCGAAGGAGGACGTCGACTATTGGATCGCCGTGCTGCGCGAGGTGTGCGCCGAGGCCTATCGCGATCCCGAGCGCGTCAGGTCGGCGCCGCACAACCAGGCGGTGCACAAGCTGTCGGCGGACAATCTCGACGATCCGGCGCGCTGGGCGACGACCTATCGCGCCTATCGCCGCAAGGCGGGGCTGCGGTAGACCGCACGCCGTTGCATCGCAAGCGTCCGTCGTATGGCGGTCGAGCGGCTAGAACGTCCCGTCGCGCCGCAGCTCGCCGAGCACCTCGTCGGCCGAATCGCGGAACGCCGCCACCGCCGTGTCGATCTCGGCGTCGGTGATGACGAACGGCGGCGAGAAGGCGACCGCGTCGGCACTGGGCAGCGCCCGGCCGATGACGCCGCGCGCCAGCGCGCCCTTGACGATGCGCGGCGCCACCTTGAGCGCCGGATCGAAGCTTTCGGGCTGGCCGCCCTTGTTGCGGGTGAATTCGACCGCGCCGATCAGCGCCTGGCCACGCACTTCGCCGACCAGCGGATGATCGGCGAACGCCGAGCGGAGCTGCGCCTGCAGATGCGCGCCGCGCGAGCGGACCGCGCCGAGCAGCTGCTCGTCCTCGAGCAGCTTCAAATTGGCGAGCGCCGCGGCGGCGCCGACCGGATGGCTGCTGTAGGTATAGCCGTGGCCGAAGGCGCCATATTGCGAGCCGGCGTCGCTGAGCACGCGCCAGACCTTCTCCGACACCAGGCAGCCCGACAGCGGGAAATAGGCCGAGGTCAGCCCCTTGGCGACCGTGATGAGGTCGGGCTGCATGCCGAAGGTCTCGGTGCCGAACATGTCGCCGAGCCGGCCGAAGCCGCAGATCACCTCGTCGGCGATCAGCAGGATGTCGTGGCGCTGCAGCACTTCCTGGATCGCGGCATAATAGCCGGGCGGCGGCGCGATGACGCCGCCGGCGCCCATCAGCGGCTCGCAGATCATCGCGCCGATGGTGTCGGCGCCTTCGGCGGCGATCAGTCGCTCGAGATCGTCGACGAGCCTCGCGACGAACTCGGCGTCGCTGAGCCCGTGACCCTCCCACAGCCGGCGCGGCGCGGTGGTGTGCTTGATGAACTGCAGCGGCAGGTCGAAGCCGGCGTGGAGACCGGCGAGCCCGGTCATGCCGCCCGACATGACGGTGACGCCATGATAGCCGCGCTCGCGGGCGATGATCTTCTTCTTCAGCGGCTTGCCGCGCGCGTTGTTGTAATACCAGACGATCTTGACCTGCGTGTCGTTGGCGTCCGACCCCGAATTGCCGAAGAACACCTTGGACATCGGCACCGGCGCCATCTCGACGAGCTTCTGCGCGAGCAGCGCCGGCTTGTCGCTGCTCATCGACGAGAAGGCATGGCAGTAGGACAGCGTCTCGGCCTGGTCGCGGATCGCCTCGGCGATCTCGGTGCGACCGTAGCCGACGTTGACGCACCACAGGCCCGCCATCGCGTCGATATAGTCGCGTCCGGCATCGTCGGTGAGCGTCGACCCCTTGCCGCCGACGATGACGACGGGCGGGCCGTTGCGCTCATGATCGGCTAGCGCGGTAAAGGGATGGAAGGAATAGCGCCGGTCGATGTCCGCCAGGCTCGCGCCACCCGCCGTCAGCTCCGGTTTCATCGCTCTCTCCCGTCCAAATCGTTTGACATGCGTACTTATGTTCGCGCCAGTCGCCTTAAAGCATGCAGCATGGGCCGGGGCAAGACGCCTCCGTCGCCCTCGGACGCCGCCGTCATACCACAGCATATTTTGTTCGCTCTGCGATTTTGTGTGCGCTATTCTCGCGCCCGTCAGATCAGGATTTGAGGAGTCGCACGTGGAGCTGAAGGACGGCCGGTTGCTGAAGGATGCCCTGTTCATCGATGGGGAATGGGTGCGTCCCGCCGCGCTGCGCAGCTTCGAGGTACGCAATCCGTCGACCGGCGCGCTGATCGCCTCGGTGCCGCGCGGCGGCCGCGACGAGGCGGCGGCGGCGATCGACGCCGCTGAGGCCGCCTATCCGGCGTGGCGCGACTTCACCGCCAAGCAGCGCGCGACGATCATCCGCCGCTGGCATGACCTGATCGTCGAGAATGTCGAGGATCTGGCGCGCATCCTCACCGCCGAGCAGGGCAAGCCGCTCGCCGAGGCGCGCGGTGAGATATTGTACGGCGCCGCCTTCTTCGAATTCTACGCCGAGGAAGCCAAGCGCATCTACGGCGAGACGCTGCCGACCTATGCGCCCGACCGCCGCCTCGTCGTGCTGAAGCAGCCGATCGGCGTCGTGGCGGCGATCACGCCGTGGAATTTCCCGATGGCGATGATCCCGCGCAAGGCGGCGCCGGCGCTCGCCGCCGGCTGCACGATGGTGTTGAAGCCGGCGAGCGCGACGCCGCTGTCGGCGCTGGCGCTGGCGGAACTGGGGTCACGCGCGGGCCTGCCGCGCGGCGTGTTCAACGTCGTCCCCGGCGACGCCGCCGGCGTCGGCGGCGAGCTGGTCGGCAGCGACAAGGTGCGCAAGGTCACCTTCACCGGATCGACCGAAGTCGGCCGCGACCTGATGGCGAAGGCCGCGGGCACGATCAAGAAGGTGGCGCTCGAGCTCGGCGGCAACGCGCCGGTCGTGGTGTTCGACGACGCCGACGTCGAGGCGGCGGTCGCCGGCACGATCGCCACCAAGTTCCGCAACATGGGGCAGACCTGCGTCTGCGCAAACCGGATCTATGTGCAGGACGGCATCTACGACCGCTATGTCGCGGCGCTGACCACCGCGGTCGAGGCGCTGCGCGTCGGCGATGGCTTCGCCGACGGCATCGAGCAGGGCCCGCTGATCGACGAAGCGGCGGTGAAGAAGTGCGAGGAGCATATCGCCGATGCGCTGGCGCACGGCGCGTCGATCGTCACCGGCGGCAAGCGCCATGCGCTCGGCGGCAGCTTCTTCGAGCCGACGATCCTCGGCGGTGCGACGCAGGACATGCTGATCGCGCGCGACGAGACTTTCGGTCCGGTGGCGCCGCTGTTCCGCTTCTCGACCGAGGCGGAGGCGGTGCGGCTGGCCAACGATACCGAATATGGGCTGGCCGCCTATTTCTTCACGCGCGACCTCGGGCGCGCCTGGCGGTTCGGCGAGGCGCTGGAATTCGGCGTGATCGGCGTAAATACCGGCGCCACCTCCTATGAAGGCGCGCCGTTCGGGGGCATGAAGTCCTCCGGCATCGGTCGCGAGGGATCGCGGCACGGCATCGATGAGTTTCTTGAGATCAAATATATGTGCATCGCCGGAATCGGCCCGTTATCATGACGGGATGAACGGCCATAGCTGAAGGCAGAAACATGGATTCACTCGACGCGGGCGAGGTCAGCGACCGAGACTATGTCAATTCGCTCGCTCGAGGTCTGGAGGTCATCTGCGCGTTCACCAAGACGCGGCCCAAGATGACGCTCAGCGAGATCGCCCGGACGACCGGCATGACGCGCGCGACGGTCCGCCGCTTCCTGCTGACGCTGGTCCGCGAAGGCTATGCCGAAAAGGACGAGAAGCTCTTCTACCTCAAGCCCAAGGTGCTCGAGCTCGGCTATTCGGCGCTGTCGTCGATGAGCATGCTCGACGTCATCCAGCCGGTGATGAACGAGCTGGCCAAGACGCTGCAGGAATCGGTGTTCGCTGCGGTGCTGGCCGGCGAGGACGTGATCTACATCGCGCGCGCCACCTCCGATCGGCTGATCAACGTCAGCATCACCGTCGGCAGCCGGGCGCCGGCGCATGCGGTGTCGACCGGTCGCGTGCTGCTCGCCGCCGAGCCCGAGGAGGCGCGCGAGAAATATCTCGACCGCGTCAAGCTCGAGAAGCTGACGACCAACACGGTGACGTCGAAGGTCAAGCTGCGGTCGCTCATCGAGGACGCGCGCATCTCCAATTACAGCATCGTCGACCAGGAACTCGAGGTTGGCCTCGGCTCGATCTCGGTGCCGATCAAGACCAGCGACGGCAAGGTCATCGCCGCGCTCAACGTCTGCTGCCCGTCGTCGCGCACGACGATGGAGGACATGCAGAAGAAGATCCTCCCCGAGCTGATGGCGGCGACGCAGAAGATCACCGCCGGCCTCTAGCGCCGGCGGCGTCGGGAACGCGGCAAGCGGACAAGCAGAGGGCCCGTCTTCGCGAGGAGACGGGCCCTCAAGGTGACGGGCGCCCTAGTTCTGCGTGGGGAGGGGGTCGCTCGTCCAGAAATTGCGGACTTCGTCGTCCTTGCCCGTCATCTCCCAGCGGATGAGCGACATCGGCAGGCGTCCGGCGGCCATGAAGTCGTCGTGGAACTGCTTGAGCACGAACTTGTCGCCGAGCTGCTGCTTGCGGTCGCCCACCAGCTTCTGCATCTCGATCATGCCGATCGTGTAGCCGAGCCCGTAGCCGGGCGGACGGCGCAGGTAGATTTCGGCGTCGACGCGCGCGACGTTGGCGTCGAGCCACGGCGTCCACTCGCGCCAGGTGTCGACCACCTGCTGGAGCGACTGGCGGTTGAGCTGCAGATTGACGTCGCCGGCGACGCGCACCGCGCGGAAGATGCCGAAATAGTCGATCAATTCGCGGACGCGGCCGATGTCCTCGAAGAAGCCGAGCCGCTGCGCGGCTTCCTCGAGCCATACGCCCCAGCCCTCGGTGCGAACGCCGTCGGTGATGCGGCCGCGGATCGGATGCTTGTTCTGCCGGGCGACGACGCCGTCGAAACGGTGACCCGGAATTACCGCATGCAGATGGTCGGGGCTGGGATCGCGAAACTGGATCTCCTCCCAGAAGTTGCGGCCGCCCGGCCGTTCGATGAACGGCACATTGGTGTCGAGCTCCTTCACATAGGGCGGAATGGTGATGATCTCGTCCTCGACCAGCCAGCGGCGGACGCGTTCGTCGGTCCTGGCAATGCGCTGCGCATAGTCCTCGGCGGTCTCGGCCGGCTTCAGCTCGGGCAGCTTGCGGTTGCGATGCCGCTCTAGCGCGTTCATCGCCCACAGCCGCTGCGTCTCGCGTGCACCGAGCGTGAGCATCTGGTCCGCGTTGTACGGCAGCAGCTTCACATTCTTCAGATACCAGTTGAAATTGGCCTCGCCGACGCCGGCCGGTGCCGTCATCGACGGCCGCTGCGCCTTCAGCCAGGCCTGAAAGTCGAGCACCGCGTTGCGCGCCTTGACGATGTCGCCGCGCAGCGCCGGCTGCTGTCCGGCCCGGGCGAGCAGATCGTCGTACCAGCCGACGACCCCCGCCGGCGGCGTCGCCCGATAGGGATGGCCATGGCCGACGCCGTCGGCCGCCGACAGATTGTGCAGCGCGAGGTCGGCGAAGTCGCCGGGAACGTTCTTGAGGTTGCGCTTCGCCGCCTCGACGAGAATCGGCACGGCGCGCAGGTTGCGCTGCGTCGCGCTGAGCGCCCCGCCCTTGAGCGGCAGATCGACGAAGGTGATCGCCAGCATCTGATCGACATAGAAGCCGGGATCGCGCTCCCACGGCTTCGAGACGTTGAGCATGAAATTATGCTCGTTGAGCTTGGATCGCACCGCGAGCCAGTCGATCTGCTCGGCGCGCGGCCACGACGCGACATTCATGTTCTCGGCGCGCGCGAGCAGCGCGCGCATCTGGTTGCGACGCGCGTCGACCGATGCCGCGCTATAGTCGTTGAGGCTGACCTGCACGTTGGTCGAGTTGAGCTCGCCGACGACGGGCGTGCTGCCCTTGAACGCGAGGAATTCGTCGAACAGCTTGACGAGGTCGGCGTAGCTGCCCTGACCGGCGGGCGGACCGGGCTGCGCGGCGGCGGCGGACGTCGGCTGCGCGGCAGCGGCGGTCGGCGATATCGCCAGCGCCCCGAGCGCGACCGAGAAGGCCAGGCGTTTCGCGAAACTCATCTTGCGATTCTCCTCCGGAAAAGGAACGGGCCGGGCGATCGCCCGGCCCGTATGGGGTGGCTAGAACTTGACCTTGGCGCCGACGAAATACTGGCGGCCGATCACGTCATAGAGCTGGACGTTGGTGTTGGCGTCGCCGCCCGCTGCGAAGCCGAGCACCGGCGGCTGCTTGTCGAGCAGGTTGTTGACGCCGCCGAACACCTCGAACTTCTCCTTGAAGCCGACGCTGGCGAAGAGATCCCAGTAGACGAAGGAACTGATCGTGTTGCTCTGCGTCGGCGGGGCGATCGGCGAGAGTTCGATGTCGCCGGTGTAGCGGAAGGTGTTCCGGACGGTGACCGGACCGCTCAGGTAGGTCGCCGACAGGAAGGCGCGGAAGTCGGGCGTGATGCGCACGCTGTCGCTCGAGCAGGGGCCGCCGTAGAAGCCCGCGCACTCGACCTCGGCGACGCCCGCCAGCGGAACGTTGCTGTCCTCGAACTGGAAGCTGCCGACCAGCTGCACCGCCAGCCTGGCGTCCTCGCCGATCGCCACGGCGCCCGGCAGGTCGAGGCCGTAGTTGGCGGTGAGATCGAGACCGCGGACGCGGCGCTGCGCGATGTTGAGCAGCGGCGCGCGCACCTGATCGATGTTCCCCGACGCGTTGCGCGTGATCGCCTGGCAGGCGAGGCTCGCTGCGTCGAGCGTCTGGAAGCAGGTGTTGACGAGCAGCTGCGCATCGACCGTCGCGATCGCGTCGTCGACCTTGATGTCATAATAGTCGATGGTCAGCGACAGCTGCCGGAGCGGCTGGAACACCGCGCCGATCGTGATGGTGTCGGCGCTCTCCTCGATCAGGTTGGGGTTGCCGCCCGTGGTGCGGTTGAAGCCCTGGCTGCCACCGATCTGCAAGGTGTTGATGAACGCCTGCGGGACGCCCTGGGCAAGGCAGAGCGTGCGTTGCGCGGCGCTCGGGTTGTTGACCGCGAGACAGGGATCGTTGCCACCGATGAAGCCCGAGCCGACGGGGGCGAACAGCTCGTTGAGGTTGGGCGCGCGGATCGCCCGGCTGTAGTTGCCGCGCAGCCGCATCCAGTCGGTCAGTTCCCAGTCGACCGCGCCCTTCCACGTCACGACGCCGCCAACGGTCGAATAGTCGGCGTAGCGGACCGCGCCTTCGACGGCGAGGCTCTTGATCAGCGGCTTGTCGGCGAGGATCGGCACGCGCACCTCGCCGAACACCTCGAACAGGTCGAGACTGCCGCCGTTGATGATCGGCGCGATCGATACCGCGGCGAGGTCGTTGTTGAGCGCGACCTCGTCGGGGACGCTGTCGAAGCTGTCCTTGCGATATTCGACGCCGAAGGCGGTCGAGACCGGGCCGGCCGGCATCTCGAACAGGTCGCCCGCCACCGAGCCGCCGGCCACCGTGCGCGTGAAGCGCTCGTCGGTGGTGGTGTTGACGCTGAGGAAATTGGCCTGCGCCGGCGTCAGCGTCGCGGTGCCGAAGATGTTGACCGGCACGCAGTTCGGGATTTCGCGGTTGCGGCACTGCGGGACGCCGTTGACGAGGATGACGTCGAGGCCGGCCGTGGTGCGCGAGCGCGAGAGCAGATTCTCGCGGCGCTGCGACACTTCCGACCGCTGATACTGGTAGAAGGTGTCCCACTTCCAGCCGCTGTCGCCGATGTCGCCGCGCAGGCCGCCGGTGAAGCCGAAGCTGTCGGCGGTGTAGTTGACGTTGCGCGGTCCGAACTCCTCGAAACGACGGCCGACGTTGCGCAAGGTGAAGACGCCGTCGCCGTCGGGATCGAAGAAGGTGCGGTTGGCGGCGAAGAACGAGCGCAGCTGCGGCGTGAACAGCGGGTTGGTGTCGGCGTTCGGGATGAGCACGGTGCCGGCCTGCTGCCCCGAGCTGCTCGGCGTCACCGCCTCGGCGGCCTGCTGGAAGGCGTTCTCCTTCTTCGTGTAGAAGAACTGGCCATAGGCCTCGACGCCGTCGGTCACCTCGTAGCGCGCGTTGACCGCTGCCTGGTAGCGCTCGAACGGGCGCAGCAGGAAGTTGGGCGCGGCGTAGTTATACTGGTCGACCGGCCGGCAGTAGGGCAGCGGTTCGCCGTTCGGCCCGAAGCGGATGCCGGTCGGCGTGACCGGGCAGGCGCCGTTGGCGTTGTTGAGATTGGGCACGCCGCTGATCTGCGGGATCTGCGTCGTGTTGATGCCGATCAGGCCGCCCGGGATGTTGCCCGAGCCGAACGGCTGGAACACGCCCTGCGCGTCGGCGAGCACCGGATTGGCCGAGAAGGCGCGATCGCCCATGAAGATCGAATCGCGCGTGGTGTACGAGCCATAGGCGGTGATGTTGCCGCGATCGTCGGCGGTATTGGCGCCGAACACCACGTCGAGCTTGTGCGAGGCGCCGTCGCCGCGCGAGGTCTCGCCATATTGGTAGTTCGCCTCGAGCCCCTCGAAATTGCGCTTGAGCACGAAGTTGACCGCACCCGCGACGGCGTCCGAGCCGTAAACCGCCGATGCGCCGCCGGTGATCACCTCGACGCGTTCGACGAGCAGGTCGGGGATCGTCGACAGGTCGGCGAGGCCGGTGACGTCGGCGGGGATGTAGCGGCGGCCGTCGACGAGGACGAGCGTGCGCACCGCGCCGAGGCTGCGGAGGTCGACGCTGAGCACGCCCGAGCCGCCGCTCTGGTTGGTGGTGCTGGTGTTGTCGGGCGCCAGCTGCGGGAAATTGTTGAGGACGTTCTCGAGCGTGACGGCGCCCGAATCCTGGATGATCGCGCTGTCGATCGTGGTGATCGGACTGGTGGCGACGAGGTCGCGGCGGACGAGGCGCGAGCCGGTGATGACGATCTCGGCCTCGCTGGCCTCGGTGGCCGCGGTCGCCGTCGTGACGGGCTCGTCGGCGGTCTGTGCCCATGCCGGGCCGGCCACGAGAAGCGCCAGTCCCGACACGGCGCTGGACAGGAACATATGTTTCAGATGCGAACGCCTTGTACGGCTGTCGCAAATACCCCCGGTCGACATATTCCCTCCTTCGCTGGCGCGTGTTCTGATTTTAGACCGGCTCGAGTGGGAGCCGTAGATTTACCCCGACGAGCGCCTGCGGTGGAGGCACGGAAATCGCCTTCACGACTCTGACATCCAGGCACCACGATATTCACAAGGGCGATTCACGCTGTCAAATTATTTTGATCGCATGGCGCACTTTCCGGCGCTCCGCGCACAAAATGTCCGTCGATTGCTGAAAACTATTGCGCTAAGGTAACGGTATGACGGCTCCGACCGACCGCAAATCCAAGGCGCTGGCGGGAAATCCGCCTGCCGGCACGCCGTCGCGCTCCGGCGAATTGTGGGGCGATTATTGGATCGACGCCGGTCTCCACGGCTGTACCGCACACTTCCCCGAAGCCGTGCAGCATGAGGTTGCCGCAAGGTGGCGTGCGCTGTTTGCAACCTTGCCCGATGGCGCGAGCCTCCTCGACATCGGCTGCGGCCGGGGGGCGCTGCTCGACCTCGCGGGGGCCGCGGGGGCGCTCGCGCGCGGCGTGACGGCGCGCGGCGTCGATCTGGCGCCGGCGACCACGCTCGGCGGCGAAGGCTTCGAGATCCTGGGCGGCATCGACGCCGCCGCCCTGCCCTTCGCCGATCGCAGCTTCGACTGCGTCGTCAGTCAGTTCGGAATCGAATATGCCGGCTTCGAGCGCGCGCTCGCCGAGGCCGCGCGGGTGAGCCGTGGCCAGCTGGTGGTCCTGAGCCATGCGGCCGAGGGGGTCGTCACCGAACAGGCGGCGGAACAGGCCGCGCAGATCGACGAACTGCTCGGCGCGCGGCGCCTCGGCGACCGGCTGCGCGCCGCGCAGGCCGAGGACCGCCTCGCCGATGTCCTCGCGACGCTGCGCGGCGAGCTGGCGGCGATGATCGGCGATGCGACGAACACCGGCATCCTCGACCAGCTCTACGTCGGCTTCGGCGAACTCGGGCGCGTCGCCGGCCGCATGCCGCCGGCCGAGCGGGTGGCGGCGATCGAGTTCATGGTCGCGCAGCTGCGCCGCCACCGCGTGCGGATGGCGGCGCTCGCGACCGCCGCGCTGCGCGGCGCGGCGGCGGAAGCGGCAACCGCGACGCTGACCGCCGCCGGTTTCGACGCGACGATGTCGCCGCTGCTCTCGGGCGGCGGCGACATCGTCGGCTATTGGCTCGCGGCTCGGCGGCAGGCCGCCGAGGCGCTATCTTGACGGGAGGAACGATGAAGGGAGTGTGTCGCATGGCGCGCAACATGGGGGCGGCGCTGCTGCTCGGGTCGGCGACGCTCGCGGGGGCCGCGGCGCCCGCCGCGGCACAGACGCAGGCGGCCAAGCCCGCCGGCTATGCCGCGCTGGAAACGCTGTTCGCCGAATGGCGGGCGTTCGAATATTCCGGCACGCGCGACGGCGCCCCCGATTATACCGCCGCGGCGATGGCGAGGAAGGCCGCCGAGCTGAAGCAATGGCAGGCGCGGCTGGCGGCGATCGACCGCAGCGGCTGGTCTACGTCGCAGCTCGTCGACTACCAGATCGTCCGCGCCGAGATGAACGGCCTCGACTTCGACCTGCGCGTGCTCAGGCCCTGGGAACGCGACCCCGCCTTTTACCAGCTGCTGTGGGCGGCGCAGAGCGACACGCCGGCGCACGAAGGGCCGATGGCGCACGGCGAGATCGAGCTGTGGCAGTATAAATTCCCGCTCGACGCGGCAGCCGCGAAGAAGCTGACCGCCGGGCTGAAGGCGATCCCGCCCTTCCTGGCGCAGGGGCGCAGCAACCTCACCGCCAACACGCGCGACCTGTGGTCGGCGGGCATCGCGACGATGGAGGAGCAGGCCAGCGAGCTGGCCGCGCTCGAGAAGCGCGCCGGCAACCGCGAGGTGGCCAAGGCCGCCGCCGAGGCGCGCCAGGCGACTGACAGCTTCGTGACGTGGCTGAAAGCCGAACTGCCGAAGAAGACCGGTCCGTCGGGCGTCGGGATCGAGAACTATAATTGGTATCTGAAGAACGTGCAGCTCTCGCCCTTCACCTGGGAGGGCGAAGTGGCGCTGCTGCAGCGCGAGCTGGGCCGTTCGCACGCGGCGCTGCGGCTGCAGGAGCACAACAATCGCAACCTGCCGCAGCTGGCGGGCGCCACCGATGCCGCCAGCTACGAAGCGCAGGCCACGAAGGCGGTGAAGGACTATCTGCGCTTCCTCGGCGACAACGAGGTCCTCACCGTCCGCGATTATATGGAGCCGGCGCTGAGGGCGCAGCGCGGCCGCTACGTGCCGCCCGAGCAGCAGAATTTCTTCCACATCACCATGCACCGCGCGCCGATGACGCTGTGGACCCACTTCTACCATTGGTGGGACCTGCAGATGACCGAGAAGGAGCCGCACCCCAGCCTGATCCGTCGCGGCCCACTCCTCTACAATATCTGGATCAGCCGCGCCGAAGGCCAGGCCACCGGGATGGAGGAAGCGATGCTCCACGCCGGCCTGTTCGACGACCGGCCGCGCGAGAAGGAGATCGTGTGGATCATGCAGGCGCAGCGCGCCGCGCGCGGTCTCGCCTCGCTCTACGCCCAGGCCAACATCTTCACGATGGACGAGGCCAAGGCGATGCAGGTCTCGCGCACGCCCAACGGCTGGATGAGCCCCACGTTGAAGCTGCTGGCGGGGGAGCAGCAGCTCTATTTGCGCCAGCCCGGCTATGGCACGAGCTACATCAGCGGCAAGCACATGGTCGACAAGCTGATCGGCGAGATGGCCGAGGCCAAGGGCCGGGACTTCCGCCTGAAGGATTTCTACGACGGCATGAACAAATCGGGGATGATCCCGATGTCGCTGATCCGCTGGGAGATGCTCGGGCGCGACGACGAGGTGAAGGCGATCGGCGCCTTCTGAGGCGTCAGGCGGCGTTTGCGCTGGCCCAGCGCGCCACCTCGGCGTGCGTGCCGAACCAGACGCCGCCCTTCGCCTTCGCATCCTCGATCAGCCGGTCGAGGATCCAGATGCGCGAGCGGTAACCGATGACGAAGGGATGCATGACGAGCTGGAAGACGCCGCCCTCCTCCCAGGCGGCATCGAGCTCGCGCCGGAAGATCGCGTAGACCTCGTCGGGCGACAGATAGGGCCGCGTCGCCGGCTGGCGGTTGAACAGCAGGTAGACGGCGTCGTCGCGCAGCCATTCGACCGGCACTTCGACGACGCCGGTCGGGGCGCCGTCGAGCAGCAGTTCGTAGCAGGCCTCGTCGGCCATCAGCGAGCTGTCATATTCGAGCCCCATCTCGGCGACGATGGCGATCGTGTGCGGGCTGAGGTCCCAGTTCGCCGAGCGGAAGCCGACCGGCGTCTCGCCCATCGTCCGTTCGAGCTGGTCGCGCGCGCGTAGCATCAGCTCGCGCTCGGTCGCCGCGTCGAGCAGCGAATTGTTCTCGTGCAGCCAGCCGTGCATCCCGACCTCATGGCCGCCGCCGAGAATCCGGCGCGGCTCGTCGGGGTCGATGATCGTGCAGATGCCGGGCACGTAGAAGCTGGCGCGAACCTCGTGCCGGCGCAGCACGTCGAGCACGCGTGGCACGCCGACGCGCCGCCCGAATTCGCCCCACGCCAGCCGGCCGATGGCGCGGCCGCCGCCGCCCAGCTCGAACGCCTCATGGTCGCAGTCGAAGGAAAGCGCGACGGCACAGCGCGAGTCGTTCGGCCAGCGAACAGGCTTCAGCAGCCGTCCGGCGCGGACCCGGTTGACCGCGCGTTGCCAGTTTTCTTCCTGAAAACGGCGCTCTAGCTCGTTCATTCCGACCTCCATCGTCTCGATGATAGCGCACACCTGTGCGCATTGCGACCACCTATTCCCTATGCTAGCCTTCGAGTCTGTTCACGGGGATCAGGGGTTCAGAGGGAGGCAGCGAATGGCCAGGCGGGCATGGCGTGCAAGCGCGATATCGACGGTAGCGGCAGGGTGTCTGGCGTTCGCCATGCTGGCGGGAGCGCCGGCGCGCGCCGCCGAACCCAATGGCCGCGGCAGCCATGCCGACCTGCTGCAGCTGTTCGGTGACTTCCGGTCGTGGCAGGCCGGCCAGGCGGACATCACCCGGACCGACTTCCGCGATGCCGCGGTCGCCCGGCGCCTCGGCGAACTCCGCGGCTTGCAGCAGCAGCTCGCCGACATGGGCGTCGCCCGCTGGTCGCCGCCGCAGAAGGTCGACTATCTCACCGTCCGTGCCGAGCTCGACAAGGCGGAGTTCGTGCTGCGCATCACGCGGCCCTGGGAACGCGATCCCGGCTTCTTCGTGTCGGAGCTGCAGCGGCCGGCGTTCACCACGCTGCCCGTCACCGGCGCGGCGCTCGATCGGCTGCGCGGCCAGCTGCGCAACGTCCCGGCGACGCTCGCCCAGGCCCGCGAGACGCTCGATGACGTCGCCGCCGATCACGCCGACCTGGCGATCGATTCGCTCGTCAAGTCGGACGGCGTCGAGGACGGCTATCCGGCGCGCCCGGTGGCGCCCGCCGGCGTCATCGGCTGGTATCAGGACCTGCTCGGCCGCGCGAAGACGCAGCAGCCCGAGCTGACCGGCGAGATCGAGACGGCGATCGCCGAACTGCAGTCGTTCCAGAAATGGCTGGTCGCCAACCGTGGCAAGATGAACGGCCGCGCCGGCGTCGGGAAGGAAGCGCTCGACTGGTACATCGGCAACGTGATGCTGATGCCCTATACCTCGGACGAGGTGCTGGCGATCGGCCAGCGCGAACTCGACCGCTTCTGGGGCTTCTATGCGGTCGAGCGGCATCGCAATCGCGCGCTGCCCGAGATCGCGTTGCCCAAGGACGGCGACGAATATCTGAAGCGCGTCGCCGATACCGACGCGCGCATCCGCAAGTGGATCGCCGACGAGCAGATCATCACCATTCCGTCCTACATTCCGGCCGACTGGACCAAGCTGATCGTCCCGCCGTACAGCGAGCCCTACAACGTGCCGTGGGCGGTGCGGCCGACGCCGCCCAATTATTGGGAGCAGATCCAGTTCCGCGATCCGTCGCCCGACCATCTGCACGCGGTCATCCCCGGCCATCGCTTCGACCTGCGCGTATCGCGTGAGAATCCCAATCCGATCCGCAGCAGCGTCAAGAGCGACTCGCGCTGGCAGGGCTGGGCGGTCTATCTCGAGGAATTCGCGACGCAGACCGGATTCTTCGACGACCGCCCGCGCGTGCGCGAGCTGATCCAGCTGTTCGGGCTGTGGCGCGCGGCGCGTACGGTCGGCGACGTCTGGAACCAGCGCAACGAGATGACCTCGGCCGAGGTCGCCGCCTATTGGCAGCAAGTCACGCCCTACATGGACGCCAACGTGGCGCGCAAATATGCGCACATCCGCACCGTGCCGGGTCACGGCCTCGAATATACGATGGGCAACGTCCAGATGTGGGAGCTGCTCGCGGCGCGCAAGCAGCAGCTCGGCGACAAGTTCGTCCTGAAGGACTTCCACGACGAGATGATCGAGAAGGGCCTGATCCCGCTGTCGCTGATCAAGTACGAGATGACCGGCGACGACCGCGAGGTGAAGCGCTTCTTCGACCGCAAGCCGATGCCTGCCAGGTGACGACCGTGCCCGCCTCCGGCGCCGGCCGGGGGACGGGGCACAGTTCGATCTGGCGTCCGTCGATATCGACATAGCACCGGCCGTCGCAAGGGCCGGCGACCTCGCACATGAAGACCGGAAGGGGCGACCGATGACCACAGGGGCATGGCGCGCGCGCGCCGTGGCGAGGGCTGCAGCCGCGTGTCTGGCGGTTGCGATGCTGGCGGGGGCGCCGGTGCTGGCGGCCGAGCCGGATGGCCGGGGAACGCACGCCGACCTGCTGAAGCTGTTCGTCGATTTTCAGGCGTGGCAGGGCGCCGCCGCCGACGTCACCAAGACCGACTTCCGCGCCGAGGCCGTCGCCAGGCGCCGTGCCGAGCTCGCGGCGCTGCAGACGCGATTGACCGACATGGGCGTCGCCCGTTGGTCGCCGCCGCAGAAGGTCGATTATCTCACGACGCGCGCCGAACTCGACAAGGCCGAGTTCGTGCTGCGCATCACCCGCCCCTGGGCGCGCGATCCGGGCTTCTACGTGTCGCAGCTTCAGCGGCCGGCGTTCACGACGCTGCCGGTGAGCGGGGCCGCGCTCGAAAATTTGCGCGGCCAGATTCGCGGCCTTCCGGCAACGCTCGCCCAGGCGCGCGAGACACTGACCGACGTCGCCGCCGATCACGCCGACCTGGCGATCCGGTCGCTGACGACCTCCGACGGCATCGAGGACGGCTACCCCGCGCGCAAGGTCGCACCGCCCGGCGTGATCGGCTGGTACCGCGATCTGCGCGAGCGCGCGGTCACGCAGCAGCCCGAACTCGTCGGCGAGATCGACGGGGCGCTGCGCGCGCTCGACTCCTTCCGCGGCTGGCTGGTCGCCAATCGCGGCCAGATGAACGGCCGCGCCGGCGTCGGGGAGGAAGCGCTCGACTGGTATATCCGCAACGTCATGCTGATGCCGTACACGTCGGACGACGTCGAGGTCGTCGCGCAGCGCGAGCTCGACCGCTTCCGGGCCTTCCACGCCATCGAGCGGCACCGTAACGCCCAGCTTCCCGAGCTCGCGTTTCCCAGGGATGGCGACGAATATCGGCAGCGGGTCGCCGACACCGACGCGCGCATCCGCAAGTGGATCGTCGACGAGCAGATCATCACCATCCCGTCCTACATCCCGGCCGACTGGACCAAGCTGATCGTGCCGCCGCTGTACCGCGAGCCGTTCAACGTGCCCTGGACCGTGCGCCAGACGCCGCCCAATTATTGGGAGCAGATCCAGTTTCGCGACCCGTCGCCCGATCATCTGCACGCGGTCATTCCCGGCCACCGCTTCAGCCTGCGCGTCTCGAAGGAGGCGTCGAATGTCATCCGGCGCAGCGTGCGCAGCGACAGCCGCTGGTCCGGCTGGGGCTTCTATCTCGAAGAGCTCGCGCTGCAGGCCGGCCTGTTCGACGACCGGCCGCGCGTCCGCGAGCTGATCCAGCTGTTCGGCCTGTGGCGCTCGGCGCGCTCGATCGGCGACGTGTGGAACCAGCGCAACCAGATGACCTCGGCCGAGGTCGTCGACTATTGGATGAAGACCACGCCGTTGATGGACGCCGACGTGGCCCGGGCCTATGCCCATCTCCGGACCGTGCCCGGACACGGCATGGAATATACGATGGGCAACGTCCAGATGTGGGAGCTGCTGGCGGAGCGCCGGCGGCAGCTCGGCGACAAGTTCGTGCTGAAGGACTTCCATGACGAGCTGATCGTGAAGGGGCTGCTGCCGCTGTCGCTGATCCGTTACGAGATGACCGGCTACGACAAGGACGTGAAGCGCTTCTTCGACCGCACGCCGATGCCCGCCGAATGACCGCGGGGCCCTTAGGCCGATCGGTCAGGGCCGGGGGATGAGGTGAAGCTCGGTCTGGCGACGGTCGATATAGTCGAAGCGCCGGCCGTCGAAATAGCCGTCGACCTCGAGCATGAAGCGCACCTCCTGGCCGCCCCATTCGGCGACCTTCTCGGCGGCGCTCAGCTCGATCGACCAGGCGGTGTTCGCGTGGATCGGATAGTCGCCGAGCCCGGGAACGCCGTCCTGATTCTCCCAGGCGCCGATCCAGGGACCGGCGCCATGGCCGTGATAGCCGATCGCGTGCGAATAGATCGTCGGCCGCAGCCCGGCCTTGAGCGCGGCGCGCCGCGCGCGCGCCAGCAGCTCGTTGCCGGTGATCCCCGTCCGGAACTCGGCGGTGAGGATGTCCTGAACCCGCGTCGCCGCGGCCAGCCCCGCGCGCAGCCCGGCGGGCGCCGCCTGCTCGCCCGGCTTCAGCACATAGGCCATCTGCTGCGTGTCGGTCTTGAGCCCGAGATAGCCGGTGCAGAAGTCGACGTGCAGCAGGTCGCCCGGCTGGATGACCTTGCCGCTGTCGAGCGTCATCGCGGCGATGCCGAAGGTCTGCATGTCGCGCCGCTGGATGTTGACGCTCGGCTGGCACCAGGCCTCGAGGCCGAGCGCCGCCAGCCGCTCGCGATACCACCAGACCAGATCGTCGGTACTCGTCACCCCCGGGGTGATCGCCTTCTCGGACAGGCCCTCGGCGATGATCGAGTGCGCGTTGCGCATGATCGAGCGATAGGTCGCCATCTCGGAAGGGATGCGCGTCTCGAGCCAGCCGAGCGCCAGCGTATCGTGGCTGACGAGGCGGTCGGCATAGGGGCCGAGCGCGGCGCGCAGCTGGCGCTCCTGGCTGACGCTCAGCCCGTCGGCGAGCGCGAAGGTGTCGGAGATGTTGATCGCAATCGCCTTGGGCCGGCGCTCGGCGACGATCTCGGTGACGCGCTGCCACTGGTCGGGCTGGCGCTCGGGATCCCAGCCGGCGGGGAAGACGTCGCCGACCGGATAGCGCGCCACCGCGAGCCGCTCGACACCCGCGGCGCCGCGGTCGGTGAAGATGAGGATGGTGCGCCGCCGCGCCGAGGCCCAGGTCGCCGGCAGCATCGTCTTCACCACCGGGTCTTCGGCATATTCGCGCGCGACGAGGATCCACATGTCGACGCCATGCCTGCGCATCAGCGCCGGGATCAGCGTGTCGAGCCGCTCCTTCAGCCAGCGGTCCTGTACCGCCGCGCGCTCGCGCAGCGGCAGCAGGCCGGGCATCGCCGGCGCCACCTGCGCCGGCTGCGCCGACGCGGCGCCCGCCGCCGCGAGCAGCAGCAGCGCCAGCAGCCGTTTCACCGCATCGTCTTTATCTGATCGTCGTTGCCGGTCATTTCCCAGCGGATCAGCGAGATCGGGATGACGCCCGCGGCATGGAAGCGATCGTGAAAGCGCTTCAGCTCGAAGGTGCGGCCTTCCTTGGCGGCGACCTCGGCCATCAGCGCCTCGAACTGCACCTTGCCGATATGATAGCCGATGCCATAGCCGGGCTGGCGGAGATACAGCTCGAGGTCGAAGCGAGCGGTGCCGTCGTTCGGCCCCATCCAATAGGGTGTCCGCGTGGTCAGCGACTTGAGCGCCTCCGCATAGGTCCATTCGTTCGCGTGGAGATTCAGCTCCGGCAGCACGCGTGCCGCGCGCTTGGCGTGAAGAATATAGTTGATCTCGCGGCCCTTTGGATTGTCGTCGAGCATGCAGAGTTGCTGGATCATTTCCTCGAGATAGAAGGCCCAGCCCTCGACGCGGGTGCCGCTGATGAAGAACAGCCGCTCCGCGCCGCGGATCGGCCGGGTGTCGCGCTTGCGCATGACGCTGTCGAACAGGTGGCCCGGTACGTTGTGCGCGCGCAGCGTCGTCGGCTCGCGGTCTTCGGTCTGGCGGAAGAAGTGGCGCTGGACCGGGGGATCGAAGGGCCCCGGCTTCTTCGGGTCGAGCGAGTCCGGCATGATGTACGGCCCTTCGCCGACCACCGGCTGCAGCCAGTCCGGGACCGTCATCACGTCGTTCGTCCTGAGGAAGTCGATCAGCTTGCGATCGGCCACGTTACGACGACGTTCGAACTCGGCGAGGCTATCGGCCGGCTCGATCATCGGGATCGCGCGGTTCTTGTGCTCTTCGAGCTTCAGGAAGACCATCGCGCGCTCATACTCGCGCTCCGCGATCAGCTTCATCTCGTCCGAGGTGTAGGGAAAGAGAAGAACATATTTCAGATACCAGTCGTAATCCTCGCGGCCGATCCCGCCATGTGCGGGCGCGTTGGGGGCGACCTCGACCAGCCAGTCGCGGAAAGCCGTGGTGGCGTCGCGAGCGGCCAGCGCCTTGCGCGACACGTCGGGATTGCTCCTGGCGGTATCGGCGGCAAGCCGGTCGTAGACGTTGATCTCGATGTTCTTCTGCGTGATGCCCAGCCGCGCCAGGTCGCCGCGCACCTCGGTGAGGTTCGCGCGGGCCTGGGCGTAGATTGCGGGCACCGCTGCGAGGTGCGCGGCGAGGTCTTTCGCCTGCTGGCGATCGAGCGGCAGCTTGGGGATCGAGAAAGCGCCGTCGATCTTCGGGCCGAACCCGAGGTTGGTCGCGCTGTAGAAAGCCGGGTCGCGCTTCCACGGACGATGGACGCGATGCTGGAAGTCGAGCCCGCGCATCTCGGCGAGCACCAGCATATAGTCGACGCGGTCGGCGACCGGCCAGCGGCTGTCGTCGATCGCCTCGAGCCGCGCCAGCAGCGGCTTCAGCGCCGCCGCGCGCTTCGCCATCGCCGCATCGCCATAGTCGGGCGCACCATTGACGACCGGCACCGGGACGATCGCGCGGAACTGCCTGAACAGCGTCTCGAGTTCGGGGGGCGCGGCGGCGGCGGGGACCGCGACGATCAACAGCAGCGCCAGCAGCGTCCGTAGCAGTCCGATCGTTCGCGTCATCACATGTCCCCCCGGAATGGGTCAGCCCTTGCGCTCGTCGATCCGCCGCCGTCGCAGGAAGAAGCCATAGGAGGCGGGCAGCACCTGCTGCGGATCGGCCAGCCCGAGTTCGGTCGCCGCGCGATAGGCGAAGCTCGGCTCGGCAATGAGCTGGCGGCCCATCGCGACCAGATCGGCGTGGCCCTCGGCGATCACCGCCTCGGCCTGCTGCGGATCGACGATCAGCCCGACCGCCATCGTCGGAATCCCCGCCTCGCGACGGATGCGGTCGGCGAAGGGCACGAGATAGCCGGGATGCGGCTTGACCGTCGAATTGCCCGACGCGCCGGCGATGCCGCCCGAGGAGCAGTCGATGAGATCGACGCCCGCGTCGCGCAGTGCGGCCGCCAGCGCGATGCTGTCCTCGATCGCAAGCCCGCCGTCGATGCCGTCGACCACCGAGGCCCGATAGAAGATCGGCATGTCCGCGGGCACGGCGGCGCGCAGCCGCTTCGCGATCTCGACCGGCAGCCGCATCCGGCGTTCGCGGTCGCCACCCCATTCGTCGTCGCGCTGGTTGGTGATCGGCGAGACGAAGCTGTGCAGCAGATAGCCGTGCGCGCCGTGGATCTCGACGAAGTCGAAGCCGGCGGCGACGGCGCGGCGCGCCGCCGCCGCGAAGGCGTCGATCACCGCGTCGATCTCGGCGCCGGTCAGCGCGCGCGGCACCGGCCAGTTGTCGTTGAGCGCGATCGCCGAGGGGGCGACGAGCCGCCAGCCGCGCGGGTCGCCCGGCGCGATCGGCGCGGCACCGTCGAGCGGCACGTCGGCGCTGCCCTTGCGGCCGGCGTGGTTGAGCTGGATGCCGACCGGGATGCCCTGGTCGTGATAGATCGCGACGATCTCGGTCAGGCCCTCGATGTGCGCATCGTCGTAGATGCCGAGGCACCCCGGGGTGATGCGGCCGTCGGCGGTGACGCCGGTCGATTCGAGCAGCGCGCCGCCGACGCCGCCGAGCGCGAAGCGCCCGTGATGCGCGCGGTGCCAGCGGCCGGCAAAGCCGTCCACCGACGCATATTGGCACATCGGCGTGACGACGATGCGGTTGCGGAAGGTGACGCCGCGCAGCGCCAGCGGCGTGAACAGCGCCGGCGTTTCTCCTTCGCCGGACGCAGCCGAACTCACGCGGCGCGGTCCTTCGCTTCGATCTGCGCGACCAGCGCGTCGAGCTTCTTCATGTAGCCCACCAGCTTTTCGCGCCGCTCGATGCCCTCGTTCCCGAGCTGCTCGAAGCGGGTCAGCGGCGGCCGGACGTCGCCGACCGGATAGCCAGCGGCGGCGGCAAGCGCCTTGGAATAGCATTGGTGGCCATAGGTCGGATGGCCGGCGGCGATGACATGATCCATGTCGGTGACGATGCGCTGGATCGCGGCGGCGTCCTCGATGCGACCCTGCTCGAGATACTCCCACATCCGCGTCGTCGCATAGGGGATATAATTGCCATAGGGGTTCACATAGCCCACCGCGCCGAGCAGGAAGCTTTCGACCGGCCGCTCGCCGGCGAAGACGTTCATCACGCCCTTGGTCGCCTCGACGACGTCATAGACGCGCCCGACGTCCATGCTCGCTTCCTTGATGTAGCGGATGTTCTCGAACGATTCGGTCAGCCGCGCGACGAACGCAGCGGTCATGTCGACGTTCGAGGTGACCGGGTTGTTGTAGATCATGATCGGCAGGTCGACCGCCTCGCAGATCGCGCGGTAATATTCGAAGATCTCGTCTTCGGTCGGCGTGTAATAATAGGGCGGGATGATCATCAGCCCGTCGGCCCCCTGCTCCTCGGCCTCGCGGCTGAAGCGGACCGCCTTCGGCGTCGAGGCATCCATCGTGCCGACGAGCACCTTCATGCGGCCGGCGGTATGCTCGATCGTGGTGCGAACCACCGTCCGGCGCTCCTCGTCGGTGAGCGTCAGGAACTCGCCGGTGGTACCGAGTACGATGATTCCGGGGACCCGACACTCGACCTGCCAGTCGATGAACCGCTTCAACGAGTCGACGCAGATGCCCCCGCCCCCGGCGGTGAACGGGGTGACGGCGACGGTGTAACTACCGTGGAATGGCTCTGACATGCGTGGCTTCCAGTGGACCGGGCAAAAGCCCGGGCGAGGTTGGACGTTTTGCTATAACAGGGGTCGCAAGAAATGCTACGCCTTGCGAACATTTGTCAGCATAGCGCCCACTTTGGGATTATCAAGCGGGAGGACGCGATACATCGCATGCAGGACGTGATCGTTATCGGCGGCGGGCTCGCCGGCTGCGCCACAGCCTACTATCTCGCGCGCGACGGCGTCGGCGTGACGCTGCTCGAAGCGGGCGACCTCAATGCGCTCGCCTCGGGATCGAATGCCGGCAGCCTGCATGCGCAGATCCCGCACGACCCGTTCATCCATAATGGACCCGATTGGGCGACGCGCTTCGTTCCGGCCATCCGGCTGTTCAGGGCGTCGCTCGACCTGTGGCGCGGCCTCGAGTCCGAGCTCGGCTGCGACCTCGAAATCGGCATCGGCGGCGGGCTGCTCGTCGCCGCAAACGAGGTCGAGATGCGACAGATCGTGGCCAAGGCCGCGATCGAGCGCAGCGCCGGCCTGACGATCGATCTGCTCGACCGCGACACGCTGCATCGCACCGCGCCTTATCTGGCGGCGGGCGCCATCGGCGGCGCCTTCTGCCCCGAGGAAGGCAAGGCGAATCCGCTGCTGGTCGCGCCGGCGTTCGCTGCGGCCGCACGTGCGCATGGCGCACGTATCGTGACGCACAGCGGACCCGTCCGTATCAGCCGGATCGACGGTCATTACGAGGTCGTGGCCGCCGCGGGCGCCTTTACCGCCCGACGCCTCGTCATCGCCGCCGGCATCGCCACCGGCGAGCTGGTCGAGCAGCTCGGCGGCCATATCGACATCCAGGGCTTCCCGATCCAGGCGAACGTCACCGAGCCGGCGGAGAAGTTCCTGCCGCATCTCGTCTATTGCGCCGGCGAGAAGCTGACGATGAAGCAGACGCGCACCGGCACGGTGCTGATCGGCGGCGGCTGGGCCGCCCGGCGCGATTCGCACGGCCGCCCCGTCGCCGACCCGGCGTCGCTCGCCGCCAATCTGGCAGTGGCGCGCGCGGTGGTGCCGGCGATCGCCTCGCTGCAGATCGTCCGCACCTGGGCGGCGATCGTCAACGGCACCGACGACTGGCTGCCGATCCTCGGCGAACTTCCCGGCTCGCCCGGCGCCTTCGTCAACTATGTGCCGTGGATGGGCTTCACCGGCGGCCCGGCGGCCGCGCGCGCGATCGCCAGCCTCGTTCAGGGCCGCGCACCCGAGCTCGACATCGACATGCGGCCGTTCCAGCCCTGATCAGTGGCGCAGGATCTTGCCGACGAAGTCCTGCGTGCGCTTCTCGCGCGGGCTGGTGAAGATCGTCGCCGGGCTGTCGCATTCGACGACGCGCCCCTCGTCCATCATCGCGACGCGCGTCGACACCTCGCGCACGAACGACATTTCGTGCGACACGATGATCATGGTGATGCCGCCGTCGGCGAGGCTGCGGATGGTATCGAGCACCTCGCCGACCCGCTCGGGATCGAGTGCCGAGGTGACCTCGTCGAGCAGCAAGATCTCGGGCTGCAGCGCCAGCGCACGCGCGATGGCGACGCGCTGCTGCTGCCCGCCCGACAGATCCTCGGGATAGGCGTCGCGCTTGTCGGCCATGCCGACCTTCTCGAGCAATGCCATGGCGCGCGCCTCGGCCTCGGCGCGCGGCTGCTTCTTGATCTTGACCGGCGCGATGGTGACGTTGCCGAGCACGGTCATGTTCTGGAACAGATTATATTGCTGGAAGACGATCGATGTGCGGTCGCGCAGCTTCGCCACGTCGGCGCGCTTGCCATAATCGACGCGATCGCCGCCGATGAACACCTCGCCGCCGCGCGGCGGCGTCAGTCCGATCAGCACGCGCAGCAGCGTGCTCTTGCCCGACCCCGACGGCCCGATGAGGCTGACCACCTCGCCGCGATCGACCGACAGGCTGACGTCGTGGAGGATCGTCTGCGCGCCGTAGCCGGCGGCGAGATTATGGATTTCGAGGTGATGCAAGACGCTTCTCCAGGCGCGCGGCGAGCAGGCTCAGCGGATAGGACAGGGCGAAATAGAGGGCGAGGATCGCGCCGAAGCCGAGCACCGGCGAGAAGCCGCGGTTGACGAGGATCTTCCCCGAGAAGGTCAGCTCGACGACGCCGAGGTGCGAGGCGAGCGAGGTGTCCTTGATGAACATGACGACGAAGGCGGCGGCGGGCGGCAGGATGACCCGCAAGGATTGCGGCAGCAGCACGTAGCGCAGCGTCTGGAAGGGCGTGAAGTTGAGCGCGCTCGCGCCGTCGGTCTGCTGGCGCGGCACCGAATCGAGCCCGGCGCGGATGATCTCCGACAGGAAGGCGGTGGCGACGAGCGTCACCGCGATCGTCGCGATGCCGAGGAGCGGCATCTGCGGCAGCAGCGGCTGGACGGCGAACAGCACCATCACCAGCAGCACGAGGAAGGGGATGCGCCGGAAGGTCTCGACGTAGAGCGTCGCGGCGAGCCGCAGCGGCAGCATCCCGCGCGACCGCGACCGCCGCGCGACGGCGAGCAACAGCCCGATGGTGAAGCCGAGCGTGCAGCCGACGACCGTCATCGCCACCGTGCGCCCGAGCGCCGACAGCAGGAACAGCGCATTGTCGGCGCTGAAGAAGGCGGGTGCCTCGGCGAGGATCCGTTCGAGCATCAGTAGACCCTCGCGCGAACGCGGAACGCATAGCGGCCGACCAGCGACAGCGAGGCGCTCGCCAGCACGGTGAGGCCGACGTAGATCAGCCCGACGATCGCGAAGGTCTCGATCGTCCGCAGGTTCGCGGTGCTGATGTTGATCGCACGGCCGGTCAGCTCCTCGACGCCGAACAGCGCCGCCATCGAGCTGCCGAGCACCAGCCAGACGAAGAAGTTGGAGAGCGGTCCGTAGATGGTGCGCGCGATGTGCGGCAGCATGACGTGGACGAGGATATGCCGCCGCTGCATGCCGAGCGTCAGCGCGGCTTCCATTTCCGAGCGGCGGACCGAGGCGACGCCGGCGCGGATGATCTCGGTGAGATAGGCGCCGGCGTTGAGCGACAGGCCGAGCAGCACCGCGGTCATCGAGCTCAGCATGATGCCCGCGTCGGGCAGCGCATAGTAGAGCAGGAAAATCTGCACGAGCGCCGGCGTGTTGGTGAACAGCGTGACATAGCCCGACACCGTTCGCCGCACCGCCGGGCCGCCATATTGCTTGCCGATCGCGCCGAACAGCCCGATCAGCGCGCCGATCCAGAAGGAGATGAAGGCGATCTGCAGCGACACCAGCGCGCCGCCGAGCAGATAGGGTATCTGCGCGAGCGTGCCGGCGAAGGCGAAGCGGTAGCCCGCGGGCGTGCCCGGCGCCGCGCCGCGATCGACCGCGTCGATCATCGCGGCGGGGACCGGCACCGTCATCGGCGCGTCATACCATTTGCGCCATAGCGCATCGATGCGCCCCGAGCGGTGCATGTCGCGCAGCGCCGCGCTGACGAAGGCCTGGAGGCTGCCGTTGCCTTCGGCGACGCCGATCGCGCAATAGGCGACGAAGATCGGATCGGCGAGCACGCGCCAGGTGACGTCGGGATAGTTTTTGGTGAAGCCGACGAAGAAGTCGACATTCTCGACCAGCGCGTCGGCCCGTCCCTGCGCGATGGCGCGGATCGTGTCGGCGTTGCCGTCGACGAGCAGCCGCTGCGGCTGGGGAAGCTTCTCGCGCAGCACCTCGACCGACTGGTTGCCGCGCATGTTGACGAGCGTCACGTCAGGGCGGTCGAGGTCCTGCCAGCTCGTCGCGCTTTGCTTGTCGGTGGTGATGACGCCCATCGCCTCCGAATGCAGCGGGATCGAGAAGTCGATCAGCGCTTCGCGCTCGGGGGTGATGGTCAGCGCGCCGAGCGAGATGTCGATGCGGCCCGAGACGAGGAAGGGCACGCGCTGCGCCGCCTCGGTCGGGACGAGCTGCAGCCGCACGCCGAGGCGCCGCGCCAGTTCGGTCGCGACGTCGACGTCGAAGCCGACGAGCCGGTTGCCGGCGCCATAGACGCTCATCGGCGGGAAGTTGGGATTGACGCCGGCGCGCAATACGCCTTCGGCGCGCACCTCGTCGAGCGTGCGGGCCGGCGCCGCCGTCGCGAACATCAGCAGGAGCGCTGCGACGACCAGCCAGCCGCCGCGCCTCCATCCCGCCCGAAAATGCTCGAAACTCACCGTCACCCGTCGCCGTCTCCCGCCGCGCATCGTGTCGGCGCCATCATTTTCAGTCAACGAAAAAAGTTCACATCGCGCACGTACGTTCATTATGCGAGCGGATCGGGCGCTGCTGCGAGATGGGCCACCACGACCGGCTTGAAGGGCGTGCGCGGCGCGAAATAGGCGTCGGAGGCGATGGCGTCGCCGCCGCGCCCGGCGATCAGCGCGGCGAGCGTGGCGCCGCAATAGCGCCCCTGGCACCGCCCCATGCCGGCGCGGCTGGCACGCTTGAGCGAGCCCAGCGTCGCAATGCCGCCGTCGAGCAGCGCATCGATCGCGGCGCGGTCGACGGCTTCGCAGCGGCAGATCTGCGTCGTCGCATCGGCGAGATCGAGCGTGGCGGCGACGGGGCGATAGAGCTGCCACAGCGCGCGCTGGAAGGCGCCATGGCGCACGAGCAGCCGTCGCGCCGCGGCGTCCGCCCCGGCCGGCGCCGCCGCACCGAGATCGCGCGCGGCGGCCAGTCCGGCGATCTCGCCCTGCGCGATGGCGACGCGCGCGCCGCCGAGCCCGCCGGCATCGCCGACGATGAACACCTCGGGAACCGTCGAGCGGCCCTCGGCATCGCGCCGCGCCACCAGCCCCGAGGGGAAGGCGGCATCATGGGCGCAGCCGAGCGCGCGGCCGATCTCGCTCTGCGGCAGGAAGCCGTAGCCGCTGCACACCGCGTCGACGTCGAACCAGCGCTCGGCGCCGAGGCGCCCCCTGCCATCGATCCGGGCGATGGCAGCACGCTCGACGCGGCCGTCGCCCTCGATCCGCGTCAGCACATGGCCGTAGCGGACGGGCACGCCGGCGCGCGCCAGCGCGGCGACATGGCCGATGCCGTCGCGCACCAGCGCCGGCGACGCCGCCGCCATCGCCGCGAGCTGCGGAAAATCGCCAATCCCCGGCCGCCGCGCCAGCTCGGCGACGGCGACGACCTCGACCCCGGCGCGCGTCAGCTCGCGCGCGACCTGCAGGTTGAGCGGGCCGTTACCGGCGACGAGCACGCGCCGGCCCGGCGCGGTCTGGTAGGCGCGCAGCAAGGTCTGCGCGGCACCGGTGGTCATCGCGCCGGGCAGCGTCCAGCCGGGCACCGGGTGCGGGCGTTCATAGGCGCCGGGCGCAACGATCACCCGCCGCGCCCGGATCACATAGGCCGCGTCCGCCGTGGCCGCGGTGATGTGGTCGACAGCGAAGGCGCCCCAGACGGTGGCGCCGGGCAGCAGCCGGGCGCCCGCCGCGCTCGCCGCCGCGGCGAGCGCCGCGCCCTCGGTAAACTGCGCGTCGGCACCGCCCGGCGTGACCGCGAACCCCAGCCCGGGCTGCTTGAAATACTGCCCGCCCGCCTTGGCGCGTTCATCGACGATCAGCACGTCGCAGCCGGCGGCGGCGGCGACGCGCGCTGCCGACAGCCCGGCCGGGCCGGCACCGATGACCAGGATGTCGGGGGTCAGGACCGTCGCGGCGGGGGCGGCGCCGGCGTCCTGCGCGGCGATCGGCGCCAGCGCCGGCATCGGCGCGACGTGCAATCCCGGGCGCGCCGGCTCGAGGCAGCTGCGCCGCTGCACGCCGTCGACGAGGACGGCGCATTCGCCGCACACGCCCATGCCGCAATAGACGCCGCGCTGCTCGCCCTGCCGCGTCTGCCGCATCGCGGTGATCCCCGCCGAGGTCAGCGCCGCCGCCAGCGATTCGCCCGGCCACGCAGTGACCGGCGTGCCGTCGAAATCAAAGGTGAAGCCTTCGCCGTGCCGGTCGATCCCCGCGGTGGTGATACGCATCGCCCGGCGGCCCTAGCGGATGTAGCTGGCGCCGTTGACGTCGAGCGTCGCGCCCGACAGCTGCGGCACCGCCCCCGAGGCGAGGAACGCGACCAGCCGGCCGAGCTCGTCGGGGGTGACCCATTCGCCCGAGGCGAGCCCGGCCGAGATGGTCGTCTCGCCGCCCTGCGTGGCGGCGAACTGCTCCGACAGCCGCGTCCGGACGACGCCCGGCGCGACGATGTAAGCCTGGATGTTCTGCCGCGCATAGGCACGCGCGATCGTCTGCGTCGCCGAGCGCACCGCCGACTTCGACGCGCCATAGGCGATCGTCGCCGGATTGGTGACGCCGCGCTGCGCCGCCCAGCTCGAGATGGTGACGATCGCGCCGCCGCCGACCTCGAGGAAATGATTGACCGCACGCCGCATCAGCCGCGCCGGCGCGAGCACGTTGACGCGCAGCGTCTCGTCCCAGACGCGATCCCAGGTGTCGAGCGGCTCGTCGAAGCCGCCGTTCCACTGCATGATCGCCGCGTTGTTGACGAGCACGTCGATTCCGCCGGTCCGTTCGACCGCCGCATCCCACAGCCGTTCGACGGCGTCGAGGTCGGCCAGGTCGGCCTGCAGCAGATGCGTGCTTCCCGGGGCCGCGCCGGCGGTCGCCGCTTCGGCGCCGGCCCGGTCGCTGCCGTAGTGCGCGACGACGGTGGCACCGGCGGCGCACAGGGTTCCGGCGATCGCGGCGCCGATCCCCTTCGACGTGCCGGTGACGAGCAGGCGCTTGCCGGCGAGCGAGACGAGGGGCGTAGCGCTGTCGATCACCGATCCTCCTTGCGCACGTTTGCGCGCTGTGCGAACAATATCTCGCATACCGGCCGGCTTCCCGCAAGGCCGGCGACGGAGGCAGGATGCAGCAGCTTTCACCCGGCGGACGCAAGCCGAATGTCGCGGTCGTCGGTGCCGGCGCGATCGGCCGCGCCTTCGCGGTGCTCTTCGCCAGCGCCGGGTTTCCAACCTGGTTGCAGGAGCCCGACGCGGCGCAGCGCGACGCGGCGCGCGCGCACATCTCCGCCACGCTCGACGACCTGCAACGCCATGGCCTGCTCGGCATCTCGCCCGAGGAGGCGCTGTCGCGCATCTCGCTGACCGCCGATCTCGGCGAGGCGGTGGGCGACGCCGCCTATGTGCAGGAATGCGCCCCCGAACGCGAGGAGGTGAAGCGCGCGCTGTTCGCGCAGCTCGACGCGCTCGCGCCGGCGGACGCGGTGCTCGCCAGTTCGTCGTCGGCGATGCCCGCCTCGCGCTTCGCCTCGGGTCTCGCCGGCGCGGCGCGCTGCCTCGTCGCGCATCCCGGCAACCCGCCCTTCCTGCTGCGCGTCATCGAGATGGTGCCGGCGCCCTTTACCGCGCCGGCGGCGCTCGATGCCGCCACCGCGATCGTCACCGCCGCCGGCCTCGAGCCGGTGCTGGTGCGCCGCGAAGTCGAGGGATTTGTCTTCAACCGCCTGCAGGGCGCGGTGCTCCGCGAGGCCTATTGCCTCGTGCGCGATGGCGTCGCCAGCGTCGCCGACATCGATCGGATCATGCGCGACGGGCTCGGGCTGCGCTGGTCGGTCGTCGGACCGTTCGAAACCGTCGACCTCAACACGGCCGGCGGCATCGGCGCGCATGCGCGCCGGCTGGGTGCCGCCTATGCCCGGATGGGCGCCGAACGTGGACAGGACGATCCGTGGACCGAGGATCTGGTCGCCGCGGTCGAGGCGCAACGGCGGCAGGAGCTGCCGCTCGAGGATCGCGACGCGCGAATCGCGTGGCGCGATCGCCAGCTGATGGCGCTGCTGGCGCTCCGCCGGCAGACGGCGGAGCCTCAGCGGCCGGTCGAGGCCGCTTCACGGCCCTTCTCGTGGCATGCGCTCTAGATCGACGGCCGGCAATGCAGATGCGAGGCGAGCGGCAGGGCAGCAGCCCCGAGGACGACAGGGCATCGCTCAGCCCAGGACCGCCACGCTGCGCAGAATGAGGCGGATCAGTTCGGCCTGCCGGCCGACGCCCGTCTTGCTGAAGATGATCTTCGAATAGGTCCGCGCCGTGTTCTCGGTCAGTCCCAGCCGCTCGGCCGATTCGGCGATCGTCAGGCCCGAGGCGAGAAGCGTCGCGAGCTGGGCTTCGGAAGGGGTCAGATCGAAGAGCTGCATGACGAGCCGCTCGATCGGGCGCGCCTCGGTCGAGCCCGAAATATAGACGATCAGCGCCGGTGCCGGATCGCTGAGGAACGGCACCGATCGGCCGACGCTGCGGACCAGCACGCCGAGGTTGAGCGCGTCGGCGTCGTCGATGCGAAGCGCATCGACGAAGGTCTCGGCGGGGGCGCGCGCCCGCGCCGCGAGGGCGCGCTCGAGCGTCGCCTGGAATCGCGCGTCGTCCCCGCGGCTCAGGAATCGCAGGCGGCCATCGGCGATGCGTATGATGCTGCCGCGCTGCCCCAAGGCTTCGCCCGCGCCGTTGCTGAGCAGCACATGCCCGCGATCGTCGAGGATGAAGGTCGAGATCGTCAGCCGGTCGAGCGTCTCGGTCAGCACCTGCAGTTCGGACTGGTGACGCTGAAGATTGGCGAAGATCGCCAGCGACCGTTCGAGATGCGGCCGCAGCGCGCCGAGCATCTCGCGATCCGCGGCGGTGAAATTGGGCGCGTCGCTGCTGTTGATCAGTCCGACATTGCCTTCCCAGCCGCCGGGCTCGCTGATGTACATGCCGAGCGCGTGCTCGATGCCGTAGGGCTTGTAGATGCGCCGATAGAATTCGCTCTCGTGGAGCGCCTCGCGCGAAATGACTTCATCGAGCGTGTGCAGGTCGCCGGGCTTGTTGAGTGCGTTGCGCAAGGGGTCGAGATGGCCGAGTTCGGCGTGCGCCGCCGTGATCCGCTTCGCCGCCTCCTGATCGACCAGCGGGTTGCCCCAAATGACGAGCGGCGGGCGCCCCTGGCGGCTGAGCCGCAGCGTGATGCCGGCGCTGCGGCATCCGATGCGCTGCCCCAGCGCCACGAGGAATTTCAGCCAGGGCGTCGGCTCGAGCGGGCCGTTATAGATGAGCTCGATCAGCTCATCCGTCGGCAGCAGCGGCGAAGTCGCGGGCATGCGAACGCTATGCGAGGTCGCATCGGCGATGGCAAATCCGCCCCTTACCGAATGGGTATTGGCCGTGGCCGCGACGCGCCGCACCACGGCATTCTTGGGGAGATACAGTGGCCAACAAACTGACCATTCCGCACCAGCTGTTCGCCGCCGGCAGCCGCTTCGCCGACCGCATCGCGATTCGCGGCGAGGACGGCGCGGAGCTGCGCTATCGCGACCTCGAGCCCGCGATCCGCGAGGTCGCCGCGGCGATCGTCGCGGCCGGCGTGCAGGCCGGCGACCGCGTCGCGATCTGGGCGCCCAACCGGCCCGAGTGGGTGGTGATCGCCGTGGCGCTCCAGGCGGCGGGCGCCGTGCTCGTGCCGCTCAACACCCGACTCAAGGGCCGCGAGGCGGCACACATATTGGGCAAGAGCGGCGCGCGGCTGCTGTTCACCGTGTCGGACTATCTCGGCACCGACTATCGCCGGCTGCTCGACGGCCAGGCGCTGCCGGCGCTCGCACGCATCGTCGCCATCGACGATGCACCGGCGTGGACCGCCTTCGTCGCCGGCGGCGATGGCCATGCGGCCGAGGTCGACCGGCGGCTGGCGGCGCTCGGCGAGGACGATCTCAGCGACATCCTGTTCACCTCGGGCACCACCGGCCTGCCCAAGGGCGCGATGACCGCGCACGGCCAGAATTTGCGCATGTTCCGGACCTATGCCGACAAGCTCGGGCTTCGCGAAGGCGACGTCTATCTCGTCGTGAACCCCTTCTTTCACAGCTTCGGCTACAAGGCGGGCTGGCTGTCCGCGCTGATCAGCGGCGCCACGGTGCTGCCGCACGCGACCTTCGATGCCGCCTCGGTGCTCAAGCGCATCGAAGCTGAGAAGGTGACCGTGCTACCGGGGCCGCCGACATTGTACCAGTCGCTGCTCGCCGCGCCCTGGCAGTCACACGACCTGTCGTCGCTGCGCCTCGCGGTCACCGGCGCGGCCTCGGTCCCCGAGACGCTGATCTACGAGATGAAGAACAGCCTCGGCTTCGAGATCGTGCTGACCGCCTATGGGCTGACCGAGAATTGCGGCGTGGTGACGATGTGCGAGGCGGGCGACCCGATCGCCGTCGTTGCCAACACCGCCGGCCGCGCGATCCCCGGCGTCGCGGTGAAGATCGTCGACGAGGCGGGCGCCGCGCGCGGCGCGGGGGAGCCGGGCGAGCTGCTGGTCAGCGGCGACGGCGTGATGCGCGGCTATTTCGAGGATCTCGCCGCGACGGCCAGGGCGATCGACGCCGATGGCTGGCTGCACACCGGCGACATTGCCGTCGCCGACGCGGCGGGCAACATTCGGATCACCGACCGGCGCGACGACGTGTTCATCGTCGGCGGCTTCAACGCCTACCCGGCCGAGATCGAAGGCCTGCTCGCCGCGCACCCGGCGATCGGGCAGTCGGCCGTCGTCGGCGTGCCCGACGCGCGCATGGGATCGGTCGCGCGCGCGTTCGTGGTGCTGCGCCCCGGCCACGAGCTCGCCGAGGCGGAGCTGGTCGCCTGGTGCCGCGCCAACATGGCCAACTACAAGGTGCCGCGGCAGATCAGCTTCGTCGACGCGCTGCCGCAGAATGCGTCGGGCAAGGTCCAGAAGTTCCTGCTGCGGGCCGGCGCGACATGAGCCGCTTTCCCGCCGGCACCGCGCTCGTGCTCGGCGGGACCGGCGGCCTCGGCCGCGCGATCTGCACGCGCCTCGCCGCCGAGGGGGTTACGGTGGTGGTCGGCTACCGCGCCGACGCGGCCCGCGCGCAGGCGCTCGCCGCCTCGCTGGGCAGCGAGGCGATGGCGGTCCGCGCCGACGTCGTCCACGCCCCGTCGCTTGCAGCGGCGGTCGACGCCGCGACCGCGGCAGGTCCGCTCCACACGCTGGTATTCGCGGCGGGGCGCACGGCGCTGCAGCGCCATCTGTCGCGGATCGACGAGGCCGAGATGCGCGCTGCCTTCGAGGTCGAGACCTTCGGCTTCCAGAACGCCGTTCGCGCCGCACTGCCGGCGCTGCGCGCCGCGGCCGGGTCGATCGTCCACATCGGCTCGGCGGGCGCGCTGGCCTGGGCGGCGCGCGATGCGCTGTCGATCCTGCCGAAGGCCGCCAACGAGGCGCTGGTGAAGGGCATCGCCCGCGAGGAAGGCCGCTATGGCGTGCGTGCCAACTCGGTCCTCGTCGGCGTCATCGAAGGCGGCATGTTCGGCCGGCTGCGCGCGGCGGGCGAGCTCGACGACCGCTGGGTCGCCGCCTCGCTCGACCGGCAAGCGCTCAAGCGCTTCGGTACGCCGGCCGACGTGGCCGCCGCCGTCGCCTTCCTCGCCTCGACCGACGCCGCCTTCATCACCGGCCAGGCGATCGCCGCCGCCGGCGGGCTCGGCGTCTAGCTTTCGATCTCGGCCAGCGCCCGCCGATAGGCGGGCATGCCGGCGAGGATGAGCGCGACGATCAGCGGCAGGATGACGGCGCCGGCGATGACGATCGAATAGCGCAGCGCGCCCTCGTCGCCGAAGCCGAAATCGGTGATCGCCGCGATGAAGCTGGCACCGAGCCCGAGCCCGATCAGGTTGACGAACAGCAGCGTCAGCGATGTCACCTGGCCGCGCAGCTGGTTGGGGGTGACGTCCTGGATCGCCGCGAGCATGACGCCCTGCGACGCCTGGCCGATCAGCGTGCCGACCGCCATGAAGGTCAGCGCCAGCGTGGCGGTCGGCATCAGCGGTCCGACGATGAGCGGCAGCGCCTTGAGTACCGTGGCGACCAGCACGATCCGCATGTTGGCGTCGGCGCTGCCGCGCTGCACCAGCAGGCCCGACAGCCAGCCGCCGCCGATCGTCCCCACGGTGCCGCAGATCAGCATCAGCAGGCCATAATAGAGGCCGACCTCGCCCGTGGTCATGCCATAGGTGCGCATCAGGAAGGTCGGGTACCAGAGCGATACGCCGATCGCGAGCATGCCGATCAGCGACACCGAGCCGATGAGCATGGTGTAGACCGCCCAGCGCTGGCGCACGTAGGCGACGACGTCGCGCAGCGGGATCGCGCCGGCATAGCCCTTCGCCAGCTCGCGGCGCTTGGGCTCGCGGATCGTCGCCACCAGCATCGCCACCAGCACGCCGGGCAGCCCGACCATGACGAACACCATCTGCCAGGGCTGGAGCGTCCCGACGAGGGGGAGATCGACCGGCCCGTGCGCGGTGAACTTGCCGAGCAGCAGCGCGCCGATGATCAGCGCCAGGCCGCCGCCGATCGGATAGCCGATCGCGTAGAAGCTGATCGCCAGCGCGCGCCGCTTCTTGTCGAAATAGTCGCTGATCAGCGAATAGGCGGTCGGGCTGAGCGTCGCCTCGCCGATGCCGACGCCGACGCGCGCGGCGAACAACAGGCCGAAGCTGCGCGCCAGCCCGCAGGCCATCGTCATGACCGACCAGAACAGCACGCCGCCGGTGATCAGGCGACTGCGATGCGGCGCGCTGTCGACGTAGCGGCCGATCGGGATCGCCGCGACGCTGTACATCAGCGCGAAGGCGAAGCCCTGCAGAAGGCTGATCTCGAAATCGCTGATCCCGAGATCCTGCTTGATCGGAATGACCAGCAGCGTGAGGACGCGCGCGTCGATCGCGCTGAAGCAATAGGCGACGAAGAGAACGGCGACGACGTACCACCGGTAGACCCCGCCCTCCGCCACGTCGACGGGAGGATTCTTCCCGACAGGTTCATTCACCGTGGCCATCCAGGGTCCTCCCGCAACTCACCATGCCGAGGGTGGATCGGCTCGCGCCAGCAGTCCCTCGATCCGCGTCCGCACCAGTCTATCGCCGTCTTCGCTGGGCGGAAGCAGCCAAAAACGTCCGGCGATGACGCCGTCGACCGCGAAGTCGGCGACCTCCTCGGGCTCGGTGAGCTGCATCTTGAGGCCGGTGGTCTTCATGAGATCCTGCATCGTCTCGTAGGCGACGGGCGCCTCGGGCGCGGTGCCGGCATATTCGGTCGGGCGAACGCGGCGCGACGCCATGATCGACGTGTTGACGGTGTGCGGGCCCGGAAACAGGATCGCGGTCTTCACCTTGCCGCCCTCGCGCAGCAGCTGCTGGTAGAGAACCTCGGAGATGCTCGTCACCGCCGCCTTGGTCGCCGCATAGATCGGCGTGTTGGGCAGCGAGCGAAGCCCGCCGTTCGACGACGAGGTGTTGACGACGACGCCCTCCTCGCCGCTCTCGAGCATCCGCGGCACGAACGCCTTGATGCCGTAGACGACGCCGAGGATGTTGACGTCGATCCCCCATTTCCAGTCGTTGGCGGGCAGGGTCCAGAGCTTGCGCGACGCCTCGCCGAGGCCGACGCCGGCATTGTTGAACAGCAGGTGCACCGCGCCATAGCGTTCGAACACCGCATCGGCGAGCGCGGCGACCGACTCTTCCTTGGTCACGTCGACCCGGATGCCGATCGTGCCGCCGCCCAGTTCGGCCGCGGTCTCGTCGAGCCGCTCCTGGTTGATGTCGGCGAGGACGACCTTCGCCCCTTCGGCGACGAGGCGCGCCCCGATGGCGCGCCCCACTCCGCTGGCGCCGCCGGTGACGACGGCGACGCGGCCCTTCAGATCCTGCATCAGGCCGCCTTTTCCGCGGGGGCCGAGAGGTCGAGGCCGGGGTTCATCGGCTCGTCGTTGCGGCCGACCCAGTGCGGTGCGATCCATTCGCCCGGCACCGTGCGCAGCAGCGTGCCGCCGGTCTGCGTCGCGCCCTCGACATATTCGAGGCCGACGATCCGGCGCACCGGCACGTCGACGACCGGGTCATAGGCCGATTCGCGCAGGTTGATCGTGCCGGTGAAGTCGCGGCGCGTCGTATAGTTGCGCTTCCAGTCGAGCCGGGTGAGGAAGACGTCGCCGTCGAACTCGCCGGGCGTGGTGATCGAGGGCAGCCCCTTGTAGCAGAACAGATGCTCCTCGAACTGCTTGGGGTTGGCATTCTCGGCGCCGATGCTGCCGTCGATCTCGAAGAAGGTGATGCCGTGGCGGGTGACCGTCGCGCGGACATGGTCGCCGTTCTTCTCGAAGCTCGTCTCGGCGATCTTCTTGGGCTCGCCGAAGCGTTCGCGGCCCGAGGTGACGACGCTCTCGCCCTCCATCGACATGTGGAAGCAGTAGGCGCCCTTCTGGCCCTCATAGGTGCAGTTGACGCCGAGCGTCAGCGCGCCGATCTCGACGGTGCGCTCGGCGCTGTAGTGCATCGCGACATGCGCGAACTGGAAGAAGATCTCGGGCCGCTCGGTGCCGACCAGCGGCCGTGGCAGCAGCGCGCGCGCCACGTCGGCGTCGGTCTCCCAGGTGCCGCGGATGCAGCGCACCGTGTTGTTGAGCAGGCCCGAGGCCCTGACGCCCGATTCGCCCTTCACAAAACGCAGTCTGCTCATCGTCCTTCTCCCATCAAAAGACATGCTTCGGGGGTCGCGCGCCGAACGGCGCCCGCGGCTGTCGTCATCGTGTTCGATCGCGCTACTCGGCCGCGAGCTGATGCGGCTCGAGGTCGTTCGCGTAAAACTGCTCGAAATAGCGGCGGAAGCGCAGGATCGGCCCGTCGCCGTCGCACAGGAACGGCTTCACGCGGTGGATCTTGTGATGCCAGATCGGAATGTCGCCCTCGACGCCGGTCTGGCCGCAAGTCCCGGCGATCGCCGCCATCGCCGCCTGATGCTGCGGCGAACCCTCGGGCGCCTCCGGATAGGTGAAGCAGAAGCGCAGCTCGACCTCCTCGGCGGTCACCGGCGTCGCGAGCACCATCAGCGACAGCTCGACGAGCCCCTTCAGCCGCGTGCGCTTCTGGCCGGCGCCATTCTGCACGGTGACGACGCTCGACGGGATGATCTTCACCTCGCCGCTCGGCAGCGTCACCTCGCGCTCGCCATAGGCCTCGCTCTGGCGGAGATGCCCGTCGTAGCTGCTCTTGCCTTCGGGCACGCCGGCCATGCCGTGCACATATTCGAAATGCGCGACGTCGACGCCGTTCTCGGCGATTTCCTGCGGGTTGCTGGCGAAGCGCCAGTCGCGGCGCACCTGCGGCGCCCAGCCGGCCTCGCCCTCGAACTCGGGATAGCTGATGACGTCGAAGCTCGGCTTGACGCCCGCCGGGTGATACCAGGCCCAGACGACGCCGTTCGCCTCGCGCACCGGATAGGCCTCGGTGAGCGGCTCGCGCTTGGCGCGCGGCGGGAACGCCTTGGCATAGGGAATGCTGCTGCAAAAGCCGTCGGGCCGGAAGCCCCAGGCGTGGAAGGGACAGCGGATCGAATCGCCATCGACCTTGCCGCCGTGACCGAGATGCGCGCCGAGGTGCGGGCAATAGGCGTCGAGCACGCCGACCTCGCCCTGCTCGTTGCGGAAGATCACCAGCTCGCGATCGAAATAGTGGAGCGGCTTGACCTGGCCGACCGCGATCTCGTCGCTGTAGCTGACGAAGAACCATCCGAACGGGATTCCCATCGGGAAACGCTTGGTCATTGCCTACTCCCCTGGCCGTCTCTGCGACCTCCACGCAGCGCATCCGCGCCATCGCCTCGATGCAAACCCTAGCCGCGCCGCGCGTCGCGACAAATGCGCTTCGCAGGGACGCAGTGTGCGTGCCTGTGCACAATCAGCCGTCCGTCCCCCCCGGCGGCGCCAGCTGGCTCAAGGTCCAGGGGCGCAGCTTGTTGTGGCTGAAGCTGGCGGCGAGATAGTCGATGAAGGCGCGGGTGGCGGCGGGCAGCGGCCCCGGCGAGAAGCAGGCCCAGACCTCCTTGTCGTAGAAGGACCAGTCGCCGTCGAAGGCCACGAGCTTGCCGTCGGCGAGGTCGTTGCGCACGATGCTGGTCGGCAACTGCGCGAGGCCGAGGCCGCGTCGCGCCGCCCAGCGCAGCGCGACGCCGCTGTTGCTGCGCCAGTTGCCGCCCACTTTCAGCTTGGCGACGCGCTTGTCGGGATCGTTGAAGTAGAAGCTGCCGCTGTGGTCGGAGAGGCAGTTGAACTGCGCGAGATCGAGCGCCGACGCCGGCCAGCCGTGCGCCTCGACATAGCTTGGCGCGGCGCACAGGCAGTAGGAGAGATAGCCGAACAGCCGCGCCTTCATCGATGAATCGCTGAGCTGGCCATAGCGGATGACGACGTCGAAGGTCTCCTGCATGACCTCGGCCTCGCGCAGATAGGCGACGATCTCGATGACGATCTCGGGATGACGCGCGCTGAACTCGGCGACCAGCGACGACATGAAGTCGGAGCCGAAGGTGTCGCTCAACCCCAGCCGCAGGCGGCCGACCGGCCGCGACTGGAACTGTCCGACCTGCCGCTCTGCCTCGACGAGCATCTCCTGCATCGCCCGGCAGCGCTCGTGGAACAGCTCGCCCGGCGCGGTCAGCGAGAGCCGGCGCGTCGTCCGCGTCAGCAGCTGCGCGCCGACCCGCGCCTCGAGGTCGTTGAGCATCTTGCTGACGAAGGATTTCGACACGCCGAGCGATTCCGCGGCCGCGGTGAAGCTGCCCTGTTCGACGACGGCTAGAAACTCGGCAACGCCTCGCCAGGCCGACATGCCCGGTGCTCCCCGTGCTGACGCAACATGGGAAGGCTTATCCATGGTGAAGGTCCCCGAGGGCAACAGGAAAGGCCGCCGCCGGCCGACGCCGGCGGCGAGGGGGGAAAGCTCGTCAGGCCGCCTGCTTCACGAAGCCGCTCTTCGCCGGACCGATCTTCGCGGCCAAGGCCCACATCGCGTCCTTGTCGACGTCGTAGACGTCGAGCGCATTGCCCGCGAGCATCTTCTGGATGTCGATCTCGGGCAGGCCGCCCAGGCTGATCGTCATCTTCTCCTGCGTCGCCGGCCAGGTGCCTTCGGGATGCGGATAGTCGGTGCCCCACATGATGCGGTCGACGCCGATCTTGTAATAGGCCTCGGTCGTCTCCTCGTCGGGAAGCGCCGAGCAGCCGACCCACATGTGCCGCCGGAAATACTCGCTCGGCTTCATCGTCATGTTGGTGTTGTAGTCGCCAAGCTTGCCCGAGGTGTGCTTGGCCGAGGCGCGGATGTCCATCAGCTCGAGCATCCACGGGAACCAGAACTCGCCGCCCGCCTCGGTGAACAGCACCTTGAGCTTGGGATAATATTCGAAGACGCCGCCGAAGATCATCGACCACATCGGGCGCGTCAGCCAGAAGGCGAACTCACACAGATAGGTGCCGATCCAGCCCTCCTGCGTGACGTCGTAGGTGGGCGAGGCGCCCGAGTGGAAGTGCACCGGCAGGCCGAGGTCCTCGCACAGCGCCCACATCGGGTGGTACTTCTTGTGGTTGTAGAGCGCATAGCCCTCGGGGGTCATCGCCGGCAGGAAGACGCCCTTGAGCCCGTTCTGGTGCGCCCAGCGGATCTCCTTGAGATTCTCTTCCATGTCGTACAGCGCCGGGATCACCGCGAGGCCGATGCGGCGCACCGGATCCTCGCGGCAGAACTCGGCGAGCCAGCGGTTGTGCGCGCGGGCACCGGCCCACTGCAGTTCGGGCTGCGGCTGCACCTTGAGGCCGATGTCGGCGCCGAACGGCGGCGCGTTGCGCTCGGTGATGCCGTCGGGAAACAGCACCTCGGCGACGACGCCGTCGGCGTCGAGCACGCGGTTGCGGATGCGCGGATCCCAGGCGCCCTCGAGGCCGTCGCCGACGCGCGCGCGCCACTTGGTGTTGAAGTCGTCGATCAGGAAGAGCTTCTCATGCTCCTCGCGCGCCTTGATCTCGATGGCGATGCGTTCGTCGAACTGCGCGTGATATTTGCTCTCGAGATAGTCGCGGTAGCGCTCGGGCGGCAACCCGACATGTCCATCCGACGAAACGACCAGATAGCGATCCACACCCAAGCTCCTTTATGTTCTGATTGTGCGCGCACGTGGCCGTGCGTCGGCTCGCGCAGCAAAAATACACGCCGGCGCGCGGCGCCAACAAGGCGATCGCTGTGCAATCACCTGTCGCTCACCGGAAACGATCGGGCGGCCAGCGGCGCGCTCCGGAAGGCGTAGAGAAGCAGCGCCGCCGACAGCGCCGCCACCGCCCAGAACGGGCTCGACGGCGCGTAGGCATAGAGCGCGACGGCGAGCACGGGGGGCACGGCGATCGACGCGCCGGCGATCGACGAGATCGCCCCGCCGACCGCGCCCTGCTTCGCCGCCGACGCCGCAAGCGAGGCGCCCGCCGCCGAGCCCGGCCGCGCCAGCCCGTAGCCGAAGCTCGCGAGCGCAAAGGCGGCGAGCAGCGAGGTGAAGCCCGATCCGGCGGCGATCACGCCATTGCCCGCCGCGACGGCGAGCGCGCCCCAGCGCAGCATCGCGCGAGGCTGCATCTTCACCGCGGCGACGAGCCCCCATTGCGCCAGCAGTCCGGCGGCGGCGCCGACCGCCATCACCAGCCCGATCGAGGCCTGCGCCTCGGCCGGGGTCCGGCCGAGCCGGTCGATGACGAGGAAGCCGAGCGTGTAGGTATTGATCGCCTGCGCCGAGGCGATGAAGAAGTTGAACGCCAGGTGCGGCCGGATCGCCGGATCGTTCCACACGTCGCGCAGGCGCACCCCGGGGCCGCCGGCGCCTCCTCCGCGGTCGCCCACCGGTGCGTCGCGCGGAATGAAGAACAGGCCGGCGGCGAAGGTCGCGAAGCCCAGCGCGGCGAAGATGAACATCGGCCCGGCGAGCGCCAGCGGCGCGAACACCAGAAACGGCGCCACCGCCGGGCCGAGGATGGTGCCGAGGTTGACCGCGCCGGCATTGGCGGTGAGCAGCCGCACGCGCGCGGCGCCTTCGCTGTGGTCGGCGATATAGGCCTGAGTCGCCCCGGCGCTCGCCGATCCGAAGACGCCGTAGCTCGAGCGGATGACGAAGAAGGCGACGAAGATCACCAGCGGCGCCGCGAGATGGTGGAGGCCGGCATGGACGATGAGCCCGCACAGCGCCATCGAGACGCCGAAGCCGAGCATGCCGAGCAGGATGAACGGCTTGCGCCCGTGGCGATCGGAGAGCTTTGCCCAATAGGGCGAGGTGAACGCCCACAGCCCCGCCGACAGCGAGAAGATCGTCGCGACGAGGAAGTCGGGAATGCCGATCTCGCGGCCGACGGCCGGCATCACCGAGATCAGCCCGGTATTGCCGACCACCGCCATCAGCGAGACGAGGAACAGCGCGGCGAACGATGCCTTCGACAGGTTCGGAGCCATCGTCGCCGCCACGCTACCCTTCGGCGTGCCCGCCTAGAATTTGAGCTTCACCTCGCCGCCGAAGCTGCGCGGCTCCGCCCACTGGCGCACCGCCACGATGCTGAGGTTGATCGAGCTCACCCAATATTCCTCGTCGGTGAGATTCTTGCCCCAGAGCGCGAACTCGAGTTCCTCCTTGTCGCCGACCCTGATGCTCTTCAGCGCGAGGCGGCCGTCGAGCACGCCATAGGCCTTGCGCTTGGGCAGCGGGTCGGGGGTGATCGTCGACCATTGCTCGCCGCGCCACGAATAGTTGAGGCTGGTCTCGAGATCGGCGAAGCCGAGCGGCAGCGTGTGGGTACCGCCGAGCAGATAATTGTGCTTCGGCGCGAGCGGGATCTTGTAGGTGCTCGCGACGTCGACGCCGGTCGGAAGGACGAACTCCTTGTAGCGGGCGTCGAGGTAGCCGTAGCCGAAGTTCAGCACGAGGCCGTCGGCCGGGCGCAGCTGCCCCTCGATCTCGAAGCCGGTGAACAGCGCCTTGCCGGCGTTGATGATGTTGGTGGTGATCTGCGCGGGCACGAACACGCCCGCCTGGAAGTCCTTGTAGATCGAGTGATAGACCGCCGCGGTGAAGCTCAGCCGGCGATCGAACAGCGACGCCTTGGTGCCGAGCTCGAACGAGAGCAGCTTCTCGGGATCATAGGGTGCGAAGAAGGCGGCGTTGGTCGCGGCGGTATCGTTGTAGCCGCCGCTCTTGAAGCCGGTCGCGACGCGCCCGTAGATATTGATGTCGGGATCGATCGCATAGGTGATGCTGAAGTCGGGCGTGAATTCCGACCAGCTCTTCTCCGCCTGCACCGGGATCAGGTCGCCCGGACCGGTGCCGCCGACGACGCCCGGACGGGCAGCTGCCGCCGGACCGCCGCTGCGCGTCACCGGCGCGCCCGTCGCGGTGCGGACGAACACGCCCGACCCCGGCGCCGAGGGATTGGCGGCATAGGCGCTGTTGGCGATGAGCAGCTCGCGCGTGTCCTTGTGGTCCTTGGTCCAGCGCAGGCCGACGGCGACGTCGAGCTTGTTGTCGAGCGCCGACGGCGACCAGGTCAGCTGGCCGTAGCCGGCGACCGAATAGGAGTCGGCGCTGCGCTCGCTGAGGTCGAAGAAGTCGCGGCCGAGCTGTACGTTCCAGCGCGGGTTGTACACGGCATATTCGTCGTCCATGTAGAAGCCGCCGAGCGTGTAGTTGAAGTCGCCGGCCTCGCCGATCACCTGCAGCTCCTGCGAGAACTGCTTGTAGTCGTTGTCGAGGATGATGCGCAGGATGTCGTTCGGCGTGCCGTCGAAGTCCGACGCGCTGTGCGTGCTGAGGCTGCGCCAGGCGCTGATCGACTTCAGCGTCAGCGCGTCGCTCACTTCCCATGCCGCGTTGATCGCATGGCCTTCGACGTGGAAGTCCGAATCGAAGGCGCTCTGCGCGGCGATCCCCTTCGGACGCTCGGGAACGATGAACGGATTGATCAGCGGCGCGAGCGCCGGCACGGCGTTCGGGTTGGCGCTGATCGCGAGGATCGACGGCGTGCCCTTGCTGTCGGTAACGTCATAGGCATAGCCGACCGAGAAATTGCCGAGCTCCCACAGCAGGTCGCCGCGGCCGGCCCAGCGGTCCTCGCTGCCGAAGCGATTGCCGAGCGCGGTGTTCCGGTAATAGCCGTCATACTGCCGCGCCGAGACGGCGATCTTCGCCTTCAGCGAGCCGAAGCCGCTGTCGCTGTCGCCGATCGCCGGCAGGTTGAGCGAGACGCGCTGCGTGCCGAGGCCGAAGCTGCCGAAGCCCGCCGACGCCTCGCCGCCGAATTCGCCGGTCGGCTTGCGGGTGACCAGGTTGACGGCGCCGCCGATGGTGTTCTTGCCGTAGAGCGTGCCCTGCGGCCCGCGGAGCACCTCGACGCGCTCGAGATCGACGAGATCGAAGGCGGCGCCGGTCGACTTCGCCACCGGCACGCCGTCGACATAGATGCCGACCGGCTGGTCGCGCGCGAGGCTGGTGTCGGCCGACGGCGCCAGGCCGCGGATGGTGATCAGCGGGCCGAAGGTGTTGCCGACGGTCTGGTTGACCTGGATGTTCGGAATATAGTTGCCGATGTTGCCGACGTTGGCGATGCCGGCACGCTCGATGGTCTCGTTGCCGAGCGCCGAGACCGAGATCGGCACGTCCTGCAGCCGCTGCTCGCGGCGCTGCGCGGTGACGACGATCTCGTTGGCGTCCTCGACGATGGTGGCCTCGGCGCTGGCGGCGTCAGCCGCAGCCGGCGGGGCGGTATCCTGCGCGAGCGAAGGCGCGGCGACGAGCGCCGAGCTGGCCAGCAGGACGGATAGATAGCGCGTTGCGAACGGCGTCATAGGCCTCCCCCAAGTTTATCCGCGGGAGGGCTGCCCCCTCTCCGCTTCCGACACCCCGCGGCGCGAGGTCCCTTGTTTCGATGTGAAAATCCATATCGCGCTGAGCGGCGGCGATAAGGCTGCGTCGATGGCTACACTGTTTCCACTGGCGGAAAATCATCCCGCGATAATCACCTGCACGCGAACAAACGACAGCCGTCCGCCCACGTCGCCCGGGTTGCGACGCGCTTGATGGCTATATCATTGTTTTTACGCCAGATAATATCGACTGATGGTGCCGACGACACAGGCCGGCTTGACCTCTCCTTCAATCTCGATGGTGACGTTGACGATGGCCTGGACCGCGGTCTCGCGGACGCGCTCCGCCGATGCCAGCTCGCCTGTTGCGCGGATGCGACTCCCGACCCTCACCGGGCTCAGGAAACGAAGGCCGTCGGCGCCGATGTTGACGCCCATTTTGGCGCCGCGCACCTCGATGAGGTCGGGCAGGAAGTGGTTGACGAGGCTCATCGTGAGATAGCCGTGCGCGATCGTCCCGCCGAACGGCCCGTCCTTGGCGCGGGCCGGATCGACGTGGATCCATTGATGGTCGCCGGTGGCCTCGGCGAACAGGTCGACGCGCGCCTGGTCGACGCGCAACCAGTCGGTCGGGCCGAAGCGCTCGCCAACCGCGTCGAGCAGCGCAGTCGGGGTTTCGAAGACGCGCGCGCTCATGCCTGCTGGCTCGACACCGAGACGACTTCGCCGACCATGTAGGAGGCGAGGTCGGAGGCGAGGAAGATCATGACGTTGGCGACCTCCCAGGGTTCGGCGAAGCGGCCGAAGGCTTCCTTCGCGGTCAGTTCCTCGAGCAGGCCGGGCGGCGTCACCTTGCTGAGCGACGCGTGCATCGCCAGGCTCGGACTGACGGCGTTGATGCGCACGCCATGTTCGGCCGCCTCGAGCGCCGCGCAGCGAGTGAACGCCATGACGCCGGCCTTCGCCGCGGCGTAATGCGCCTGCAGCTTCTGCGCGCGCCAGCCGAGCACCGAGGCGTTGTTGACGATCGCGCCCGAGCCGCGCTGATACATGTGCGGCAGGATCGCACGCGTCATGCGGAAGACGCTGGTCAGCGAGACGTCGAGCACGCGGCTCCACTGATCGTCGGTCATCTCGACGACCGGCACGGCACCGCCCAGACCGGCATTGTTGAACAGGATGTCGACCCGCCCCATCGCCGCGATCGCCGTCGCGACGAGCGCCTGCACCTGGCGCTCGTCGGTGACGTCGCAGACCATCGTCAGCGGCCGCACATGCCCCGCCGCGGCGATGGCGTCGGCGGTCTCGCCGAGGCGGCGCTCGTGCGTGTCGGACAGGAACAGCGTCGCGCCCTCCTCCGCGGCGCGCCGCGCCGCCGCGCCGCCGATGCCGCTGCCGGCGGCGGCGGTGATCAGCAGCGTCTTGCCACGCAGCAGGCCGGTCGGGGCCGGATAGTCGGGTGCGGATATCGCCATGCTACCTCAGCTGCTCGTGCCGCGCGGCTCGCGGGGCAGGCCGAGGCCGCGTTCCGCGATGATGTTGCGCTGGATTTCGTTGGTGCCGCCGTAGATCGTGTCGGCGCGCGAATAGAGGAACAGGTTGGCGAGCGTCGCCGCCTCGCTGCCCGGCGCCGCGACCTCGCCCGCCTGGCCCAGCACGTCGATCGCCAGCTCGCCGAGCGCCTGGCGCCAGCTTGCCCACTGGATCTTGTAGGTCAGCGCCGCCGCCGAGTCGGGGGTGCTCAGCATGCGTAGCGCCCCGTAACGCATCAGCTGGAGGCCGATCTCGGCGCGGGCAAGGCGCTGGCGGATCAGCGGATCGCGCGCGCGGCCATTGTCGAGCGCGGCGCGGACGACCGCGTCGAGCTCGTTGCGGAAGCCCATCTGCTGGCCGAGCGTCGAGACGCCGCGCTCGAAGCCGAGCAGCGCCATCGCGACGCGCCAGCCGTCACCCGGCGCGCCGAGGATGTTGCCCGCGTCGGTCGCCGCCGCATCGAAGAACACTTCGTTGAACTCGGCGTCGCCGGTCATCTGCTCGATCGGTCGGACGGTGATGCCCGGCTGGTCCATCGGCACCAGCAGGAAGGACAGCCCCTTCGGGCCGCGCGAGCCCGGCTCGCTGCGCGCGACGATGAAGATCCAGTCGGAGAATTGCGCAAGGCTGGTCCAGATCTTCTGGCCGTCGACACGCCATTGGCCCGCCTCGAGCCCGGCCCGCGTCCGCACGTTCGCCAGATCCGAACCGGCGCCCGGCTCCGAATAGCCCTGGCACCAGATCTCGGCGCCGCTCGCGATCGCCGGCAGGAAACGCGCCTTCTGCGCATCGCTGCCGAAGGCGAGGATCGTCGGCCCGATCAGCTCGACGCCGATATGGTTGAGCCGCGGCGGGCCGCCGGCGCGGGCATATTCCTCGGCGAAGATCACCTGTTCGGCGAGCGTCGCGTCGCGGCCGCCGAACGCGCGCGGCCAGCCGATGCACGCCCAGCCCGCCGCGCCCAGCCGCTGCTCCCACGCGCGCCGGCGCGCGGGCGCCGCGGTCAGGCTGGTGAGACCGCGGATATCGGCGAACGGTCCGCCGAGTTCGGCCGCCAGCCAGGCGGCCGCCTCGCTCCGGAAGGCCTCTTCCGCCGCGGTGAAGCCGAGCTTCATCAGGCCGCCAGCGCTTGTGGCGCGATCAGCGCGGCGATCGCCTCGCGGTGCCGGTCGGGCGTGCCGAACCAGCTGCGGTTGGCCTGCGCGCGCTTGAAGAAGAGGTGCGCGTCATGCTCCCAGGTGAAGCCGATGCCGCCGTGCAGCTGGATCATCGCGGCGGCGGCGTCGGCATAGGCGTCGCACGCGAAGGCCTTCGCCGAATGGACCGCCAGCGCCGCGTCGGGCGCCTGCTCGTCGAGCGCGCAGGCCGCCCAATAGACCGCCGAGCGCGCCTGCTCGATCGCCACCATCACGTCGGCAAGGCGATGCTTGACCGCCTGAAAGCTGCCGACCGGCCGGCCGAACTGGATGCGCTGCATCGTATAGGCGACGGTGCGGTCGAGCGCCGCCTGCGCGCCGCCGAGCGAGTCGGCGGCAATCGCCACCGCGCCGCGCTGCGTGGCGGCCCGCGCTGCGGCAACTCCGTCGGCGAGCGGAATATGCGCCGCATTCGCCAGGCGAACGCGCGCCAGCGGCCGCGTGGCGTCCATCGTCGCCAGCGGCTCGATCTCGAGGCCGGCCGCCCCGCGTTCGATCGCCGCGGCTACGCCACCGATCTCGACGATGAACAGGTCGGCGGCGGCGCCGTGCGGCGCGAGGCCTTCGCCATCGGTCACCTCGACGTAGCTTGCGATGGCTTCGCCCGCAGCGATCGCCGGCAGCCAGCGGCGCTGCTGATCCTCGCTGCCGCCGGCGGCGATCGCCGATCCGGCGACGATGGCGCTCGCCAGGAAGGGCAGCGGCGCCACCGTCGCGCCGGCTGCTTCGGCGACGATCGCCGCCTCGACCATGCCGAGCCCCGAGCCGCCGAGCGCCGCGGGCAGCGCGATTCCCGCCAGCCCGATCTCGCGCGCGAAGCTTGCCCACAGGTCGCGGTCGATGCCGTCACCCGCCATCGCCGCGCGCGTGCGCCCGCTCGTCGCGGCCTCGCCGAAGAACGCCCGCGCGGTGTCGGCGATCAGCGCCTGTTCCTCGGTGAAGGCGAAGTGCATCAGCTGCCCCAGACCTTGCGCGGCGCGCGGCGCTGGGCGAGCAGGCCGGCAACCGCCGCGCCGACATCGGCGGGCGCCCAGCGTTCGTCCTTCTCGATCGTCGGCCCGAGGTCCCAGCCCTGCTCGAGCGTGATACGGCCGCCTTCCAGTTCGAAGACGCAGCCGGTGACGTCGGCAGATTCGGCGGACCCGAGCCAGACCACCGTCGGGGCGATATTGTCCGGATCCTGCTTGTCGAAGCCGCTCTCGACCTTCGCCATCTTGTCGGCGAAGGCGCCCTCGGTCATCCGCGTGCGCGCCGCCGGCGCCAGCGCGTTGGCGGTGATGCCGTAGCGCGCCAGCTCGGCCGCCTGCACCAGCGTCAGCGCTGCGATGCCGCCCTTCGCGGTCGAATAGGCGGCCTGCGCGATCGAGCCCTGCAGGCCGGCGCCGCTGGTGGTGTTGATGATGCGGGCGTCGACCTTGTGGCCGGCCTTCTGCTGGGCGCGCCAATGGTCGACCGCGTGGCGCGACACGCAGAAATGGCCGCGCAGATGCACGTGCATCGTCGCATCCCACTCCTCGGGCGTCGCCGAGACGAACATGCGGTCGCGCACGATGCCGGCATTGTTGACGACGACATGCAGATCGCCGAACGCCGCGACCGCCGCATCGACCAGCCGCTTCGCCGCGTCCCAGTCGGTGATGTCCTCATGGTTGGCGATGGCGGCGCCGCCCGCCGCCCGGATCTCGTCGACGACCGCGTCCGCCGCCGAGGTGTCGCGCCCCTCGCCGGCGAGGCTGGTCCCGATGTCGTTGACGACGACGTTGGCGCCCTCCGCCGCGAAGGCGAGCGCATAGGAGCGGCCGAGGCCGCGCGCGGCGCCGGTGATGATGACGGTGCGGTTGTCGCAGATGCCCATGGTCAGAGCCGTTCGATGATGGTGACGTTGGCGAGCCCGCCGCCTTCGCACATCGTCTGGAGGCCATAGCGGCCGCCGCTGCGCTCGAGCTCGTGCAGCAGCGTCGTCATCAGCCTGGCGCCGGTCGCGCCGAGCGGATGGCCGAGCGCGATCGCGCCGCCGTTGACGTTGACCTTCGACAGGTCGGCGTCGAGCTCCTTCGCCCAGGCGAGCACGACGCTGGCGAACGCCTCGTTGATCTCGACGAGATCGATGTCGGACAGCTTGAGGCCGGCCTTCGCGAGTGCATGGCGCGTCGCCGGGATCGGCGCGGTCAGCATCATCACCGGGCTGTCGCCGCGTACCGTCAGATGATGGATGCGCGCGCGCGGCGTCAGGCGATGGTCCTTGACCGCCTGCTCGCTGGCGATCAGCACGGCGGCGGCGCCGTCGGCGATCTGGCTGGAGACGCCCGCGGTCACCCGCCCGCCCTCGCGCACCGGCGGCAGGGTCGCCATCCGCTCAAGCGTCGAGCCGCGGCGCACCGTTTCGTCCTTGGCGAAATCGCCGACCGGCACGATCTCGCGATCGAAGCGGCCGCCGTCGATCGCCGCCTCGGCGCGCTGGTTGCTCGCCAGCGCGAACACCTCCATGTCCTCGCGGCTGATGTCCCATTTCTCGGCGATCTTCTCCGCCGCGTAGATCTGGTTGATCTCCTCGCTGCCATAGCGTTTGGCCCAGCCCGGCGAGCTGTTGAACGGCGTCTCGAAGCCATAGGTCTGGCCGGCGTACATCGCCGCCGAGATCGGAATGGCGTTCATGTTCTGGACGCCGCCGGCGAGCACCAGATCCTGCGTGCCGCTCATCACCCCCTGCGCCGCGAAATGGATCGCCTGCTGCGACGATCCGCACTGACGGTCGATGGTGACGCCGGGCACCGCCTCGGGATAGCCCGCGGTCAGCCAGCAGCTGCGCCCGATGTTGCCCGCCTGCGGCCCGATCGCGTCGACGCAGCCCCAGACGACATCGTCGACCGCGGCGGGATCGAAGCCGCCGCGCTCGACGACGGCCGAGATGACGTGCGCGCCGAGGTCGGCGGGATGGACGCCGGCGAGGCTGCCCTTCTTCTTGCCGGTCGGGGTGCGGACGGCGTCGACGATATAGGCGGTGTTCACAGCGGGCCTCGTGCGGAAGGAAGATGGATCGACATGTCAGGCGCCCTGCGCCAGCGCGAGGAAGCTCGGCCGCTCGCCGCCGCCGTGCACCGCGATCTGGGCGCCGCTGACGTAGGCCGCGGCGGGCGAAGCGAGGAAGCGGACGACGCCCGCGACATCGTCGCCGCTCGCCATTCGCTTGAGCGGCAGCATGTCGCCGATGCGCGCGACGCCGTCGGCGCCGCCATAATGATCCTCGGCCGCTTCTGTGGCGACGAGCCCGACGACCAGCGCGTTGACGCGAACCTTCGGGCCCCACTCCATCGCCAGCGACTGGGTGAGATTGAGCAGTCCCGCCTTCGCCGCGCCATAGGCCGCAGTGCCCGGCGACGGGCGGGTGCCCGATACGCTCGCGATGTTGACGATGCTGCCGCCGCGCGGCTGCGCCTGCATCACCGCGTTGGCGGCGCGCGAGGCATGGAGCGGCGCGGTCAGGTTCAGCGCGATGATCGCCTCGGAGAAGCGCGGCGACGCGTCGGCCGCCGCCGCCTCGGGCGAGCCGCCGGCATTGTTGACGAGCAGGTCGAGCCGGCCGTGCCGGGCGACGATCCGCGCGACCATCGCCTCGACCGCGTCGGCCTGGCGGACGTCGCAGCTCTCGAACTCGATGGCGGGATCGCCGGTCTCGACCGGGGTGCGGCCGCAGACAACGACGGTGAAGCCGTCGGCGACGAGACCGGCGGCGATGGCCCGGCCGATTCCGCGGCCGCCACCCGTCACCAATGCCACTGCCCGATCGGCCACCGCCTCCCCCTTGCCTGTTCTTGGTCGGGTTATTCGTCGCGGCGCCGGCGGCCGTCGCCTCCCAAATGGTGACGTCGATACCCGGCGGCGCTCGACGACGGGCTCAGCGCGGCGCCCAGCGGCGCCACCACAGCTCGCTGATCACCGCGTCGCCGTCGGGACCGACGAACGGCGCGGCGCGCAGCCGCAGCAAGCGCTCGCCGTCGCGCGGCTCGAACGACGCCCAGCGCGTCAGCACCGTGCCGACCCAATTGGGATAGAGGCTCGCCTCGACCTGATGCTCGACGCGGTCGCCGGTCAGCCGGTAGGTGCCGGTGTAGGCGACATAGCTCATCGCCGCCTCCGCCCATTGCTGCACGTCGCCGCGCCACTGCGCGTCGGGCACGATTGTCATCGGCGGGCGTACGCGGCGGCTCAGCGTCGCCGACATCCGCCCGTCGCCGCCATAGTGGAGAAAGCCGGTCGCATCCTTGCCGAACGGCCAGATCACCGCGTCGCCCTGCCGGCGATGATAGTCGACCAGCTCCCACGAACCGATGAGCTGCGCGCCGAGCGCGTCGGCGGCGGGGCCGACCAGCCGTCCCGCCAGCTCGTCGGGCACCTCGACGGGCAGGTCGAGCACCGCCGCGCACAGCGCCTTGCCGTAGACATCGATCGCCAGGCTGCGCGACACGCCGCCGCCGAGCGCGCCGTCGAGCACGAAGTTGAGCGCGCCGATCGCCGCGATCTCGTAGCGGGTGACCGCGCCGCGCACCGCCGCGCCGAAGCGCGCGCGCACCCGCGCCTCGGTGACCTGCGCGCAGAGCAGCGGGTAGAAGTCGGGATGATAGGCGATCACCGACAGCGTGCTGCGGTCGCCCTTGTCGCCCGAGCGGACGTGCGCGACGTGGCGGAGAATCGTCTGCATGTCCTCAGGCCTCGAACCAGGTGACGGTCGGCGCGACCGCGTCGCGCGCCACCAGCGCCGAATGGATGCCGATCACCTCGCGCACGCGTTCGCCGAACGGCATGCGCTTGCCGGTCATGCCGACGCCGCCGACCGCCATGCTGTCGACCTCGCGGCCGATCTTGAGCGCCTCGCCGCGCGTCTTCGTCCGTGCCGCGACGCGCAGCGCCAGCTCGTAGGGAACCGCGGCGGTGGCGGGCGTGGCCGCGCCGTGCAGCGCGTCGATGCCGAGCAGGTCGATGCGCAGCTCCTCGGCGTCGAGCCCGGCCATCCGGTAGCGTTCCTCGAGGATGCGCCTGCCGAGCTGCGCGCGCTCGAGCGCGCCGGTGCCGGCGAAGAAGAAGATGTCCTCGCCGATGAAGCCTTCGGCGCAGCCGATCGACACTTTGAGCGTCGCGGGCCGCGGCCGCCCCGAAATGCCGGCGACGCGCACCCGGTCGGGCGCCAGCTGCGTCAGCTCGACCGTCGAGAAATCGACGACGACGTCGGGGGTGAGATAGGCGGCCGGATCGAAGACCTCGTAGAGCATCTGCTCCTTCACCGTCCGCAGGTCGATCGCGCCGCCGGTGCCGTCGAGTTTGGAGAGGATGGCGCTGCCGTCGGCGGCGACCTCGGCGATCGGGTAGCCGAGGTTCCACGGCGCGGGCACGTCCTTGAAGCCGGGATCGGGGAAATAGCCGCCGGTGACGTGCATCCCGCATTCGAGCAGGTGGCCGACTCCGTGCGCCTGCCCCAGCCGGTCCCAGTCGTCGAGCCGCCAGCCGAATTCGTGAATCAGCGGCGCGGCGAACAGCGACGGATCGGCGACGCGGCCGGTCACGACGATCTGCGCGCCGCCGGCGAGCGCCTCGAGAATGCCGGCGACCCCCATATAGACCTCGGCGGACACCAGCGTGTCGGCGAGCGAGGCGACGGCGGCGCCGCTGTCGAGCAGCGTGTCGGCGAGGTCGAGCACGCGGTCGGTGACGAGGCTGCCGCCCACCGCCGCGACGCGGACGCCGCCCGCGCCGAGGCGGCGCAGATGCGCGACCGCCAGCTCGGCGGCGCCCTCGGGATTGATCCAGCCCTGGTTGGAGACGAGGCGCGTGCCGCGCGTGAGGCAGGCAGGCAGCACCGCGGTCAGCCGTTCGTCGAGATAGGGGTCGAAGCCGGGGAAGCCGGGCTCGCGTCGCTTGCGCATCTGCGCGGTCGACATCGTCACCTCGGCCATCGTCTCGAAGCAGAGATAGTCGAGGTCGCCGTGCGCCGCGAGGTCGGCGGCCGGTTCGATGCGGTCGCCCGCCCAGGCCGAGCCGGCCCCGATCCTGATCGTTCGCATCGCTGGTCTCCGCTGCGGTCGCCGACGCGCGATGGACTGGCCTCGTTCCCGCGCCGATCCTGCTTTGCCGCATCGCCGTGCCGCTCCAACTCCCATTCGGTAGGGGCGCGGGCGCGGCGGAGCGGCGCTACGCGATCTTCAGGACCATCTTGCCGGTGTTGCTGCCGTCGAACAGCCGCATGAAGGCCGGATAGGCATTCTCCAGCCCCGCCTCGACATGTTCGTCGATCGTCAGCTGCCCCTGCACGAGCCATTGCTCGAGCTGCACGCGCGCCTCGGGAAAGCGGCCGATGAACTCGGTCGCCAGCACGCCGCGGATCGAGGCGTGATGGACGATCAGCGACCACAGGTTGCGCGCGCCGACCCGCTCGGGCGCGTTATACTCGCTGATCAGCCCG